>WNEY01001609.1_pt1 | contig 16114 bp, 14 predicted proteins | sample 5400531 | NCBI WGS metagenome assembly WNEY01 (sample SAMN13153338, study PRJNA577476) | soil metagenome | isolation source: 200 cm saprolite under Douglas fir tree site 1 | place: USA:California | collected 2015-04-18
CGCCCCCCTCCTTGTCGGCAAAATCCGCCAGCAGACGCTGCGCAAGGCGCTCTGCCTGGGAGAGATAACCGGCGGCCCCACCGGCCTCGTAGAGGTCGATCAAGGCCTCGCACAGGTACGCGTAATCTTCCATGTGGGCGTCTACATGCGTCCTGCCGGCCCGGTAGGTGCGCAGCAGGCCGCCGTCCGGACGCACCAGGGTGGTCAGCAGAAAGTTCGCAGCTCGCTCCGACGCCTCCAGGTAGCACCGGTGACCGAGCACCCGGTATCCCTCGGCCATGGCCCCGATCATCATCCCGTTCCAGGCGGTCAGGATCTTGTCATCCAGACCCGGGGGGACTCGCCGCCGGCGCGCCTCGTAGACCTTGGGCCGCGCTTCGTCCAGGGACCGCTGGCGGGCCTCGGGACTGATCCCCAGCCTCGCCGCCACAATCTGGAGCGGCGGCGGCGTATTCGGGATGCTCTTCCCCTCCCAGTTCCCTTGCTCGGTGATGTCGTAGTAGGCGCAGAATCGCCGTCCCTCCTCCTGGCCCAGGACGGCCTCGATGTCAGCCGGCGACCAGACGTAAAACTTCCCCTCCTCTCCCTCGGAATCGGCGTCGGTGGCCGAATAGAAACCGCCCTCTGGAGCGGTCATCTCCCGGAGAATGTAATCGAGGATCTCGGTCGCCACCCGACGGTAGAGGGTCTCGCCGGTGACCTGGTGGGCCTCCAAGTAGACCTTCGCCAGCAGGGCGTTGTCGTACAGCATCTTCTCGAAGTGGGGAACGAGCCAGCGCTCGTCCGTGGAATACCTGGCAAACCCACCGCCGATCTGGTCGTACATCCCCCCTCTGGCCATGGCGTTCAGGGTTTTCTCCGCCATGCGCAGGTCGTGCGCGTCCCCCGAGCGACGATGCTGGCGCAGGAGGAGCGACAGCCCCGTCGCCGGCGGGAACTTGGGAGCCGAACCGAAGCCGCCGTGGGTCGAGTCGAAGTCCCTGGCGAACTGCGCCGCGGTAGCGCCCAGTGCCGGCGCACCGACGGCGACGGGAGCAGCCGGTCGGACCTGCTCGCGGAGATGGTCGCTAACCTGACCCGCCTGAGCCTCGAGGGCGGCGCGATTCCTCTGCCAGTATTCGGCAATGTGCTTGAGGAGGGTTGCGAAGCCTGGGCGGCCATACCGGTCGGTAGGGGGGAAGTAGGTCCCGGCGAAAAACGGCTTCTGGTCCGGAGTCAGGAAGACGGTCATGGGCCAGCCCCCCTGTCCCCCATTAAGCGCCAGGGTCGCCGCCATGTAGATCTCGTCGAGGTCGGGCCGCTCTTCCCGGTCCACCTTGATGCAGACGAACTGCTGGTTCATGAGGGCGGCGATCCCCTCGTCCTCGAAGGATTCCCGCTCCATGACGTGGCACCAGTGGCAGGCCGAGTAGCCGATGCTCAGCAGGATCGGGCGGTTCTCTTCCCGGGCGCGCCGCAGCGCCTCTTCCCCCCAGGGGTACCAGTCCACCGGGTTGTGGGCGTGCTGCAACAGATAGGGACTGGTCTCGTTGATGAGACGGTTCGTGTATCGTGGCGCGGCCTGCTGGCGTGTCATCGCTGGCCTCTCTGGGCGTTGCGCTTGGCAGACCTGCCAAGCGCGGTCAGGAACATGACGCTCTTGCCCGCAGCGTGCGGCGAGAAGAACGCCGTCACCTCGTCGTCGTAGAAGGTGAGTCCGGTGGCGCCGAGTCGCTGGGCGTACGCGGACAGGTACAGCTTCCCGCCGATGATGCCGGCTTCGAGCTGGGTGGCGCGGTAGCCGCGGTTGCCGAAACGCTCCAAGATACGCGGGAGATCAGCCAGACAGTAGACGTTCACGCTGGCGTCGGCGGGGAGATCCTGTGCGAGCCCGAGGTAGCCAGCCTCCCGCCGGAAGTTCCCCTCCTGCAGCAGCTCGAGGGCCTGGCGGTCCCGATGGAACACGTACGCGCCGGCCGATAGGCCCTCGACGTCGTGGACGATGAGATACAGGTGGTTGAGCATCGCGCCCGCCGGCTCGAGGAAATCCGTCGGGACTCCCCGCGTCGCCCGGTCTAGCGTCGTGGCGAGCTGCCCGAGTGTGATCGGCTCCGGGGCGAACTGTCGAGTGGAGCCTCGTCGGAGGATCACCTGGGCGATGGAGTCCCCCGGCAGCGCGGCGTCCTCGGGGGGAGGGAGCGGGATGAGAGGTCCAGAAGGCGCCGGACGGTCCGCTGCTGGTGTCTGGCCGCGCCACGCCCTCACCTCCTCGTCTTGGGCCAGCGACGAGGCGGCGTGCATGGCCCGGATCGCGGCATAGTCGACCTCGGTCTTGGACAGCGGCGCGGTCGGGAGACCGCGCCGCTCGACTGCGGGGACAACGACCGCCGGCGAGGTGCGATCCCGTCCCAGCGGGATGAGGGTCAGCGCGACCTCCCGCGCCGCGTCGAGGTCCAGGAGCCGGTTCACCTCGGCGTCCACGAAGCCGCACACGATCCGTGCGGGGACCTCAAAGGCCGCGGCGGCCGCCAGCAGGTTGGCCAGCATCGTGCCCGTGTCCCAGAAGCAGTGGCGGTAGGTGCGGGCCTGGTACTTCCACGCGTTGCGCCAGTACGTCGCGGTAGAGACGATGATCGCCGGCGCGGCGGCGGTGGACGGCTCAGCCGCGGTCGCCCTCACGACGGCGCCTCGGTGATCGCCAGCGCGCAACTGCCGCAGCGCGAAGTCGTGCACCCCGAAGTGATAGACCCCGGCCTCCAGATCCGGCAGGTCACCGCAGACGAGGTACAGCTCGATGTGATAGAGCGCGCCTGTACAGGCGGCGGCGCGAAACAGGATCTCTCCCCCGGGAAAGGTCCGCCGCCGGGTGATGCCGGCGGAGAAGAACAAGATCCCCGCGAGGGTTCTGAGATCGGGCCCGCGGGGGCCAAGCGGATCCGCTCCCGAGGCCGCGATGGCAACGAGAGCCGGCATTGCAGCGGGCGGGAGGTCGCCGGGCAAGGGGCGGGGCTCGAGGGTCGAATAGACCTTGAAGGGCAGCGGCTGGTTCGGCCAGTCAAGAAAATGGGCGCTCGTGCGCACGCTTTCGTAGGAGTGTTTGGTGCCGTTGTGGTAGGTCCAGGTAGCGTCGACAAGGCGGTTGTCCATCACCACGCTCCTCTTGGGCTCGCGGTCAGAAGAGACGGTTCCTCTAGCACCGCCGATATCCTCAGGTCCTTCAGCGACCGATTAGAGATATCTCGCAACATCTACACCTCTACTTCGATATCAGTACCCTCTACTCGGACATTGTAACGGGCCACTCCTTTGGGAGCCGGGGGACTTAAGACTTCCCCAGTGATCACATCATAGATCGCGCCATGCCAGGGACATGTGACCTCTTTGCCATCAAGGGATCCTTCCGAAAGCGGTCCACCGCGATGGGTACAAGTGTCATCGATAGCATAGAAGGAACCCTCCACGTTAAAGAGGGCGATCTTCTTGCCACCAACCTCGATCATCTTCCCCTGACCTGGAGCGATCTCATCACTCTGAGCTACCTTTACAAAGCCTGCCATCATTCACCTCCTCTTACATTTGTGCTTGAGTGCCTAAACCTTCATTCTATCCGGTCGGGATAGAACTGCGGCGCGCGCATGTTTAGGTCAGTGACTTCCATGGTGTCTGTCGTTTCCGACGTCGTGGCAAATGGCCACCAGACCATGCAGCACGTTTCCGCCATGGCCGGGCACACGTGCTTGTGCAATGCCTCTCCGCACGGTCCGCCTCTCTCGCTTAGCCATCCACGCCATGGGGCGGCCGCCCCGGGGAGGGGTCCCGCGCCACCGCGGCGACCTCCTGGCCCGCCAGCAACTCGCGCAGCTCCTCGTCCGGATGCCTGGCGCAGAACGTGCGGAAGGTCTCCCCGGCCCGCCGCGCCGCCAGGTACGCCGTGAGCAGCCGCTCGATGGCCGCGGGCACGTCAGGGGCAGGAATGCGGTAGCCGAGCGGACGGGCCGTCGCCTGGTGTTTCCCGACTGCCCCCCCGATACAGAAGTAGTAGGCATCCACTTGCCGGCCATCCACCTTGACCTTTTTCCCCTCGATGCCGATGTCAGCGATCCAGTGCTGGCCGCAGCTATTGGGGCAGCCGGTGATGTGGAGCTTGACGTGCTGCTCGAAGCCCGGCAGCCGCGCCTCCAGCTCCTCCACCAGCCAGCGGGCGAAGCCCTTGGTCTCGGTCAGGGCGAGCTTGCAGAACTCGCTCCCCGTACAGGCGATCGTGCCCCGCCAGAAGGGCGAGGCGTCGATCCTGAGCCCCGCCACCGCGCTCTCCCGCGCCAGCGCCTCCGTGCGCTCCCGGCGGACGTTCGGGATCAGGAGGTTCTGCATGGTGGTCGTCCGCACCTCCCCGGTGCCGTGGCGGTCGGCGAGAGCGGCGACGGCCCGCATCTCCGGGGGGCTGATCCGGCCGCGCAGGATGGCGAGGCCCGCATAGTAGTACCCTGCCTGCTTCTGGGGATGGATCCCCACGTGATCCCGGTAGACATCCTCAGGGGGATCCTCGGCGACCGCGGGCTCCAGGGGAAAGTCCAGGCGCCGCTCAAGCTCTGCCTGGAAACGCTCGGCGGTCCAGCCGTGGAGCAGGAAGAGGAACTTGAGCCGCGCTTTCTCGCGGTTCTCGCGCAGGGCGTCGCTGTCGCGGAAGATCTCGGTGATCCCCCTGACCACTGACACCACCTGGTGCCAGTGCACAAAGGCGTTGAGCCGTACGCCCAGGTGCGGGTTGGTGGACAAGCCCCCGCCCACCCGCACCGAGAACCCGATCGCGCCCGTCTCCGGGTGCCGGAGGGCCGTCATCCCGAGGTCGTTGATCTCTGGATACGCGCACCAGGCCCGGCAGCCGGTGATACAGATTTTGTACTTGCGCGGGACGTTGTAGAACTCGGGGTTGCCGTTCAGCAGCAGCGTGGCGGCGTGGACGAGGGGGGACGCGTCCACGATCTCGTCGGCGTCGACGCCCGCGAGGGGGCAGCCAGTGATGTTGCGGGTCACATCGCCGCAGGTCCCCATCGTCGTGATCCCGCACCGCATGAGGTGCTCAAAGAGGTCGGGAAGGTCTTCGATGCGCACCCAGTGCAGCTGGATATTCTCGCGGACGGTAATATCCGCAATGCCGCGGGCGTAGCGCTCCGTGAGATCGGCGAGCGTGCGGAGTTGGTGGGAGAAGAGGAAGCCGTTGGGTAGCCGGATCCGGACCATGAAGTAGGGCACGGCTTTCCCCTCACCGCCCTGGCCCCCGACGACGCCCCCGCCATCACCCTGGGTGTAGACCCCCCACCAGCGGAAGTAGGTGTTGAGCCATGCGGGCGGTATCGCTTCGTAGCCCTCGCGGGCGAAGCGGAGCACCTCCTGGAAATGTTCCCAGGGGTTCAACTCGCGCTTGAGCCGCTCGACCCGCTGCGCCTTGGTTTCTTTCACTGCCGCACTCATGGTTCCTCCACGCCCGCCCCATCTAGGTCCGCGGCTGACCGCTGCAGGCTTCAGCACCTTACGGCTCCAGGAAGACGTGCAGCGGCGCACTGTGCTGCCTGAGCTTGGCAAGGGCCTCCGCTTCAATCTGGCGCACGCGTTCGTGACTGAGATGCAAAGCCTCCCCGACCTGGCGCAGGGGCTCCTCGGGTGGCCCATGCAGACCAAAACGCCGGCGCATGACCTCCGCTTCCCGCGGCGTCAGGCCCTCCAGGGCCCGCTGGAGATGCGCGCTCAGGGCGTGCTGCCCCAGGACGTCCTGGACGTCCTGGCTCGGATTGGCCTGCACATCGGCCAGCACATCCCTGAGGGGACGGGTCTCCTCTCCCCGCCGCGGGCGATCCAGGGAGCTGGGTTCGCGGACGAGGGCCAAACTGCGCTCTACCCGCTCCACGGGCAGAGCAAGATGCTGCGCCAGGTCCTGCGCCGTCGGTGCTCTCCCCAGCGCCGACGCGAGGCCGGGCTGGCTCTGGTGCACACGCCGGACGCAGTCACGCAGATATTCCGGAATGTGAATCAGGGCAGATTGTGCGTACACGGCGCGTCGCATGGCCTGTTTGATCCACCAGACGGCATAGGTGCTGAACCTCAGATTGCGTCGATAGTCAAATTTGTCGACTGCCCGCATCAGACCGATATTGCCCTCCTGAATGAGATCGGGCAGCGGCACACTCGTCTGGCTGAATTCTCGGGCGATACTGATCACCAGGCGCAGATTGTGCGTGATCATCTCTTGTTTGGCGCGTTCCACCCCGGTGTCGAGGTGATGCAGCGTCCGCCAGACGGCCCGCAACTCCTCCAGACTGTACCCCAAGGTGGAACGATAGCGGCCCACCTGGCGGTGCTGGCGGGCTGGAGCCGCCGCCATAGCCGTAGCAAACCGGGTCCAGGCCTGGTCGAGAAAGGTTGGCTGCCACGACCATGACGCCAGCAGGGCGTGCATAGCGGCGCGCAACGTCGTCACCGTGGGTGTGGCCACCACCGGCGCCGACCGTTCCTGGACAAGCTGCCGCATCCGGCACCGCAAGCGGTGCCGGTGCTCCAGGGTTGACAGCACCTCGGCCAGGGGCGGCAGCGTCTCTGGATCCCCGATGGCGGACACGGGCAGCAGGCCACGGCGCACCCGCGCTCGCCACGCCAGCAGGAGCGGGACATGCAACAGGTGGTGGACCAGATCGTCCCGCCACTGCCGACCGCCTTCTTGGATCTGCCGGGCCAGCGCCATCTCGCGTGCATGCGACAGCAACGGATAACGCCGTACGTCCCGGAAATAGTGCGCGATCAGCGTGAGGTCGGGCTCCTCGCCAGGCACGGCGATGTCAGCCTCCGGCAGGTCAGAGGCCCACCCTCCGGAGGTCGGCACAGGAGCGCGCTCGAGCTCGGGCAGATCGTCAGGCTCAAAGAGGCGGGAGGGTGTGCCTTCCTCGTCCCGGTATTGCAAAGCCACAGAGCTATGCTTTGGCATCAGCACTCCCAAGCGTAGTCAGCCGGCTTCCAGCCCTTTTCCTGCTGCTCTACTGTCCCCTGCGGGCAGGGGAATGCCTCGCTGCAGGGCTTCTCTCTAGACTTCGACTTCAATATCCGTGCCCTCCACCCGCACTGGGTAGCTCGCGACCCCTTGAGGGGCAGGGGGGCTAAGCACCTGACCGCTTGTGATGTTATAGATGGCCCCATGCCAGGGACAGGTCACCTGCTCCCCCTCAATCTCCCCCTCGGACAGGGGTCCCCCCCGGTGGGTGCAGGTATCATCAAGAGCGTAGAAGCCCCCCTCGACATGAAAGAGGGCGATCTTCTTGTCGTCCACTTCCACCCTCTTGGCCTGACCCGGTACCATCTCGTCGGTTGTGGCTACTTTGACAAACCTGGCCATCACTCACCTCCCTGTATGCTCTATTGTCCCCCCTCGGGGGCTCACAGCAGGCCCAGTTCAAGCCTGGCATCTTCAGACATCATGCTGGGGTCCCAGGTCGGGTCCCAGACGACCTGGACCTCGACCTCCGTCACCCCAGGAACGGCTTGCACCGTGGTTTTGACCTCGCCAGGCAGGGAGCCGGCGGCTGGACACCCGGGGGAGGTGAGGGTCATCGTAAGGTGCACCGCGCCTGACGGCGCGACCGTAATGGCATAGACGAGACCCAGGTCGTAGATATTGACCGGGATTTCGGGGTCAAAACAGGTGCGCACCTGCTCGACGATCTGGGTCTCAAGCGTAAGCATTTCGAGTTGATTCATGGACGTCCTCTCTCCCCCATCGCCAGCGAGCACCGGTTGGGCTGTCTTCCTCCCGAACATGCGCGACAGTAACGTGGCCATCCTCGACTCCCCCCTCCACTGTGGCACGCTGCGCGTGCGTGATCCTGACCGGCACGATGTCGCCAGGCAACCCATGGCCCCTGACGTTGACGTGGTAGCTCGTGCGGGTCCTGCCGAGCTTGTCTGCTTCCACGAGCCCTGCCTGAGTGGCCCTCTGTCACTCGGGCGAGACGAGGGCCCCTTCCCCGCGCAGGGCGGCCCGCAGCGCGTGCCAGGCGAGCGTGGCACACTTGACCCGGGCGGGGAAGGCCGCCACGCCGGCAAAGACCGCCAGCTCGCCAAGGTCGGGGTCCTCCGCGGTGGCCTGCGACTTGCCGGTCACGAGGCGATGGAACTGCGCGAAGAGGGCTTCCGCCTCGGCCCGGGTCTTGCCCTGCACGCTCTCCGTCATCATCGAGGCGGAGGCGGTAGCAATCGCACAGCCGGAACCCTGGAAGCCGATATCCCGCACCCGCTCATGGTCGAGCTCCAGGTAGACCGTGACCTGATCCCCGCACAGCGGGTTGGAGCCTTCGACGCGGCAGTTGGCCCCGGCGGGCTTGCCAGCATGACGCGGCCACTTGCTATGCTCAAGGATGAGTTCTTGATACAGTTCGCGTCGGTCAAACATCCGCCATAGACCTCCAGCACCTTAGGCCTCCTGAGACCCTCTGAGGGGTGATAACCACGTCCGCAACGCTTCGTGCAGCGCGTCCCGCATGGGTTCAATGGTGATCTGGCTGAGCATCTCGCTGGCAAAGGCATAGGTCAGCAGGCTGCGGGCCTCCTCCAGGCCAATGCCGCGGGTGCGCAGGTAGAAGAGCGCTTCCTCGTCAAGGCGGCCGATGGTTGAGCCGTGACCGCATTGCACGTCATTATTGTAAATTTCCAGTTGCGGCTTGGTATCGATCCAGGCATCCGGCGAGAGCAGCAGATTCTTGTTCGTCTGCTTGGCGTTGGTTTTCTGGGCAGCCTTGTGCACGTAGATCGTGCCGTTGAACACCCCCCGCCCCTTCCCATCGAGGACGCCTTTGTAGAGCTCACGGCTGGTACAGTACGGCTTCACATGGTCGATCCGGGTCTGGGTATCCACATGCTGCTGGCCTGCCGCCATGAAGAGCCCATTGAGGGTGCACTCGCTGCCGGCGCCATCCAGCACCGCATTGACCTCGTTGCGGACGAGGGCGCCACCCAGCGCCATGGCATGGGAGGTGACGGTACTGCTGCGCCCCTGGTGGACCTGCAGGAGCGCCATGTGGAACGCGGCCGTGCTCTCCTGCTGCAGCCGGTAATGGTCGATCACGGCGTCTTCGCCCGCCACGATCTCCGTGACCGCGTTGGTGAGGTAGACCTCGGGCGCTCCCCCGACGTAACTCTCCACCAGCGTGGCCTGGCCGCCACGGTCCACCACGATCAGGTTCCGGGGGTATGAGACCGTAGCCTGGCCGGGCGCCGTCGAGACGAACAGCAGGTGGATGGGGGCCTCGATACTGGTCCCCGGCGGGATAGAGATGAACGCCCCGTCCTGCATGCAGGCCGTATTGAGGGCGACGAAGGCGTGGTTCTGGAAGCTCGCGTAGCGGGCCAGATGCGGTTCCACCCGGCTGCGATGGGCGCTGAGGGCCGCGGCCAGGCTCCCCACGAGCACGCCCTCTGGGAGCGGCCGGAGCGCCGACAGCTCCGGCGCATACTGGCCGTTCACAAAGACGAGCCGGTGGCCGGCCATCGGCCCACAGCTGGCGCGGGCGAGCACTGCGTCGGTCACGCCGGCGCGCTCGTCGCCAGCCAGCGTGAACGGGATCTTGGCGATGGGGGCCACGTTCGTGTACTTCCAGGCCTCCTCCCGCGTGGTCGGGAACCCCAGGGTGGCGAAGCGGGAGGCCGCCGCTTGGCGGACCTGCTGGGTCCACGACGGCCCGTTACTGGCCAGCTCCTGGGTCCAGCGTGCCAAGGGCGCGTGGGAGATGTTCTGGGCTACCGTGCTATGGCTCATCGCTTTGATGCCTCCTTACGCCTGCACTGCCTGAGTACTGGCAACCTGTGCCTCGATCCAGCCATACCCCTTCTCCTCGAGCTCGAGCGCCAGTGCCTTGCCACCCGACTTGACCAGGCGGCCGTCCAAGAGCACATGGACGTAGTCCGGCACAATATAGCGCAGCAGGCGCTGGTAGTGGGTGATCACCACCATGGCGCGCTCCTGGCTCCGCAGCATATTGACCCCGTTGGCCACGATCTGCAGGGCATCGATGTCCAGGCCGGAATCGGTTTCGTCCAGGATCGCGAGCGTGGGCTCCAACACGACCATCTGCAGGATCTCGTGGCGCTTCTTCTCGCCGCCAGAGAACCCGGCGTTGACCGCACGGTCCAGGAGGCTCTGGTCCATCTCGACGAGGGACATCTTGGCCTTGAGCAGGGCCAGGAAGTCCCTGGCCTTGAGCGCTTGGAGACCCCGGTGCTGGCGCAGGGCGTTGAGCGCTGTCCGCAGGAAGTAGGCGCTGCTCACCCCGGGGATCTCGACCGGGTACTGAAAGGCCAGAAAGATCCCGGCGCCCGCCCGTTCTTCCGGGGACAGGCGCAGGAGGTCCTGGCCGGCATAGCGCACCTCCCCGGCCGTGACCTCGTAGCCGTCCCGTCCCGCGAGCACATGGGCCAGGGTGCTCTTGCCCGAGCCGTTCGGCCCCATAATCGCGTGGACCTCCCCGGCGTGCACCGTCAGCTCGAGGCCGTGCAGAATGTCGTGGGTGTCAACGCGCACATGTAAGTTCGTGATGCTCAGCATGGGGCCTCCTTGTTAGCCAACGCTGCCTTCGAGACTCATACCCAGCAACTTCTGGGCTTCCACGGCAAACTCCATGGGCAGTTCGCGGAAGACCTCCTTGCAGAAGCCGCTGACAATCATCGAGACCGCGTCCTCGGCCGAGATCCCGCGCTGCCGGCAGTAGAAGAGCTGGTCCTCACTGATCTTGGTGGTCGTGGCTTCGTGCTCCACCACCGCGGCATCATTGCGCACCTCCAGATAGGGGAAGGTATGGGCCCCACACTGATCGCCCAGGAGCAGGGAGTCGCACTGCGAATAGTTGCGAGCCCCGGTGGCACCCTTCTGCATCCGCACCAGGCCGCGGTAGGTGTTCTGCCCATGGCCAGCGGAGATCCCCTTCGAAATAATTGTGCTCTTGGTGTTCTTCCCCAGGTGGAGCATCTTGGTGCCGGTATCCGCCTGCTGGTAGTTGTTGGTGAGCGCTACCGAGTAGAACGCCCCAATCGAGTTGTCCCCCTGCAGAATGCAGCTGGGGTACTTCCAGGTGATCGCCGCGCCGGTCTCCACCTGCGTCCAGGAGATCTTGGAGTGTTTCCCGAGGCATTTGCCGCGCTTGGTCACAAAGTTGTAGATGCCGCCCTTGCCGTCCTTGTCGCCCGAATACCAGTTCTGGATGGTCGAGTATTTTATTTGGGCGTGATCGCGGGTGATGAGCTCCACCACGGCCGCGTGCAACTGGTTCTCGTCCCGCATTGGCGCCGTGCACCCTTCCAGATAGCTCACGTAGCTGCCGGCATCGGCAATGATCAGCGTGCGCTCGAACTGGCCGGTATCCTTGGCGTTGATGCGGAAGTAGGTCGACAGCTCCATGGGGCAGCGCACCCCCGGCGGGATGTAACAGAACGAGCCATCGCTGAAGACCGCGGAGTTGAGCGCGGCGAAGAAATTATCGTTATAGGGCACCACCGACCCCAGGTATTCCCGGACCAGGTCCGGGTGCTCCTGGACCGCCTCCGAGAAGGCACCGAAGAGAATCCCCAGCTCCGCCAGCTCGGCCTTGAACGTTGTGGCCACTGAGACGCTGTCAAAGACCGCGTCCACGGCCACGCCGGCCAGCCGCTTTTGTTCGGACAACGAAATGCCTAACTTCTCATACGTCTCCAGCAGCTTCGGGTCGACCTCGTCGAGGCTCGCGGGCCGGTCCTGCTGGGTCTTTGGGGCGGCGTAATAGATGATGTCCTGGTAGTCGATCGGCGGATAGTGGACGTTGGCCCACTGCGGCTCGGCCTCCGACTTTGCCAGTGTCACCCAATACCGGTAAGCCTTCAGGCGCCACTCGAGCATCCAGTCGGGCTCGTGTTTCTTGGCCGAGATGAGACGGATGGTGTCCTCGTTCAGGCCCCGCGGCACGGTCTCGGCCTCGATGTCCGTGACAAATCCCCACTGATATTCCTGGGTGACCAGGGCTTCGACGGTTCCAGGCGTATCTGCCTGGGTGACCAGGGGTGCGGTGCTGTTCATATGGGTTCCTTTTTCTCGCCAGGAGGCCGCTCCTCGAGCAGCGCTTGCAACGTTGTGACCGCCTGCTGCAACGTCTCTTTGACGACTTCTTCGACCAGAACAATGGCCATCTTTGCCTCCTCCCCGCCGGCGGCACACGGCGTGTGCCGCAAACTCCCACAGCCCCAGCCGGGGGTCAGTTGACGCAGGTCACAACGTCACCGCGCCAGGTGACGCGGCCGGCCTGAAGTACATGCCACACGGTGGCCACAGCCAGAGCGTCGTCATCGGGGCCTACGGCGTCCTGAATCGCCGCCAGCAGGTCATATAGCGTGGTGGTAATGCTTGTCGGTGCTCCGTCTTCCAGCACCGCCGTCTCAACTGACGCTCGCTCGGTGGGATCCACTAGGGTAGGCATGCTGCATCCTCCTCGTGCGCTCCGCGAGCCTTGGAGCCAGTCCGGACTCGACCGTGATCCTGTACTATTTTTTCCAACTTAGACGTACTGGGCCACATTGCCGCTCTCCTCCTGTACCTGCCCGGCACAAGTTGGGCAGGGGCATAGCTCGCGCAGATGCTCGAAGGTATAGATCCCCGTGGAGTGCCCGTCGCTCCACCGGAAGCGGAGCGCGTACCGGCCCACCGGGTCAATGGCGAGCGGGGAGACCTCTGGGCTGATCGAGGCCTCGCGCAGCCGCTGCTGGCCCGTCATTTCATCGACGCACTGGGCACAGCGACAGCCGACGCGCAAGGCATAGCCGGTGTAGACGCTTTCGTGGCCATCCTTCCAGAGAATCCGCACCCCGCTTGGTGATGGCTGGGTAATCTCGGCTGGCTCCGGACGCTCGGTGGCCACGCCGCCCATGTTGAGGATGCTCACCTGCGCCGCGAGGTTCTCGGCCACCCGGAAGAAGGCCCGGGCACTTGGCGCCTCGGGCCTCGACTGGACGATGGGGCATCCCGCATCTGAGGTGGTCCGGATGTCCGTGGCGAGGGGAATCTCCCCGAGGAAGGGGAGGTTGCTCGCCATGGCGTAGCGCCGGGCCCCGCCGCTGCCGAAGATGTCTTCCCGCTGGCCACAATGCCGGCACTCGAACCCGCTCATGTTCTCGACCAGTCCCAGGATGGGGGTGCGCAGCTTGTGGAACATCAGGATGGCCTTTTCGGCCACCTGAAACGCCAGATCTTGCGGGGTCGAGACAATGACCGCGCCGGTGAGGGGGATCTTCTGGCACAGGGTCAACTGGATGTCCCCGGTGCCCGGCGGGAGATCGACCAGCAGATAGTCGAGCTCGCCCCACTCCACGCCGCCGAGGAACTGGTCCACCACCTTGGCGAGCATGGGGCCCCGCCAGATGGTCGCCTCCCCTTTGGGGACGAAGAAGCCCATCGACACGATTTTCACACCATAACGGACGGCGGGAAGGATCTTCTCCTGCTGCTGGGTGGGGGGGGCGCCAGCCCCCATGAGGGTCGGAATGCTCGGCCCATAGACGTCGGCGTCCATCACGCCCACCCGGGCCCCGAGCTGCGCGAGAGCCAGGGCCAGGTTCGCGCTCACGGTGGATTTCCCGACGCCGCCCTTGCCGCTGGCGACAGGCACAATGGTCTTCACCAGCGGCAGCAGCTGCTCCTTCTGCTCCGACTTGGTCGCGCGTACCCGCGAGGTCATCGTGAGATCAACGTGCTTGACGCCCGGCAGCGCCAGCACGGCGCGGTGCGCCTCCTCCTTCATCTGGTCGCGGACGGGGCACGCCGGCGTAGTGAGCTCGATGCTGAAGGCGACGTTTTCCCCGTTGATTTGGAGGTCCTTGACGAAGCCGAGCGTGACAATGTCCCGCCCCAGGTCCGGGTCCTTAATGCGCGAGAGGGCCCCCAGGATGTCTTCTGGTACGACGGTGGGCTGCGTAGTGTGCGTCATAGTTCCTTCCTCTCTGGGCTCCGCGGTGCTGTGCGCGGCGTGCGATGCTCCATGGCTGCTTTTAGCGCCGCCGGCTATAGACGTTGCTGCTCTTTGTGCCCAGCCCCTGGGCCGGCTGGACCCTCGGATGCTCGACAAAGAACCAGCGGCTCCGCGTCACCGCGGCCCGCCACGCGCGTGGGAGGGCGCTTTCCTCGAAGATGGCGCTCACTGGACACACCGGCGCGCAGAGTCCACAGCCAATACATTCGTCCGGGTGAATGAAGAGCTGCGCTGCTCCCTCATAGATGCACTCCACCGGGCACACGTCCACACAGGCCCGGTCCTTGACGTCTATACACGGCTCAGCAATCACATACACCATGTGCTTTCCCGCCTTTCCTCGCGCCTCAGGTTGCGGCTGGAGGCCCTTGCCTCCGCCTCATCCTGCTGATACGCAAGATGTATGCCAGGGGAAAAAGGGAGGGAGAGATCGGCGCTGCCGGCGCTGCAACCTCCTGTCGGGACACGCACGGGGGGCGAGAGACCCTGAGGAGCACTCCCGAGGAGGCCGCCGGGGGAGGCGGAAAAACCAGGGAGTTTTTCCGTGAGGCGGGGAATTTCTCCCAGGGGGTCAGAGGGAGATGTGATAGACCTTGATCTTATGGTTCAGGGTCTTCGCATCGATCCCCAGCAGGCGCGCCGCCTGCGCCTTCCTGCCCCCGGTGTAGGCGAGCACCTTGCTGATGTGTAGCCGCTCGCTCTCGCGGAGGGACAGCGGGGCGGGTTCCTGGTCGCCGGCGGCTGTTGGCGCGGGACGGGCGTTGGACGGCAGGTCGTCGAGGCCGATGACCTGGCCCTGGGACAGGATTGCTAAGCGCTCGACGGTATTGGCCAACTCGCGGATGTTCCCCGGCCACGCGTAGCCCGCGAGGTATTCGACCACCTCGGGAGCGATGGCCTTCGCCGGCTGGCCTGGGAGCCGGAACCGATGCAAGAAATGCGCCAGGAGGATGGGGATGTCCTCTTGGCGCTCCCTGAGGGGCGGCAGGGGCACGCTCAGGACGTGCAGGCGGTAGTAGAGGTCCTCCCGGAAGCGGCCCGCGTTGACCTCACGGGCCAGATCTTTATTGGTCGCCGCGATGATGCGGACGTCCACTCGGCGCATCTTCGTGCTCCCGACCCGCCGCAGCTCTCCGGTGTCGAGCACCTGGAGGAGCTTGGCCTGCATAGCCTGGCTCATCTCCCCCACTTCATCGAGGAAGAGGGTACCCCCATCGGCCACCTCGAAGAGGCCCTGTTTGAGGCCGACCGCCCCGGTAAACGCCCCTTTCTCGTGCCCGAAGAGCTCGCTCTCCAACAGCTCATCCTGGAACGCGCTGCAGTTGATGGTCAGGAAGGGCTGGGCCGCCCGCCGGCTCTGCTGGTGGATGGCCTGGGCCACCAGCCCCTTGCCCGTGCCGGTCTCCCCCTGGATCAAGACGTTGGCGTCGGCAGGGGCGATGCGCTCGATCATCTGGAGCAGCGCTTGGATCGCTGGACTGCGCCCGAGGATGAGGGGCGGGGGCGCCTTCTGGGCCACCATGCGCTTTAAGGCCAGGTTCTCTTTCTCCAGCCGCTGCTTCTCAGCCGCCCGCTTCAGGACCTCCTCGACCTCGGCGATCCTGGCCGGCTTGGTCAGGTAGTCGTAGGCTCCCAGTTTCATCGCCTGAATGGCGTCGTCGATGGTGGGATAGCCCGTCAGGACGACCACCTGGGCGGCGACGCCGGCCTGCTGCATCCGTTTCAAGGCCTCCATGCCGCCCATGCCGGGCATCTTCAGGTCGAGGAGGACGACGTCGAAGTCCTGGGCGGCTAACGCCGTTAACGCCTCTTCGCCGCTCTGCACGCCACGGACAGCGTGCCCCACGCGTCCCAACTCGCTCTCCAGTAGGAAGCGGAAGGGTTCTTCGTCATCAACGACGAGTATCTGCATCTGGCTTGCCCTCCTCTCTCCCGCACGGCGCGGCAGCGTCACCCGTCCCGTGCTTCCAGCCTCATCTTCCCATGGGGAGTCTGACGCTGACGGTGGTCCCCTGGCCGAAGCCCGCGCTTTTGACCTCGAGGCTCCCCCCATGCTGCTCGACGATGCTCTGGCAGATGGGCAGCCCAAGGCCCGTCCCCTTGCCCACCTC
>WNEY01001610.1_pt1 | contig 16106 bp, 18 predicted proteins | sample 5400531 | NCBI WGS metagenome assembly WNEY01 (sample SAMN13153338, study PRJNA577476) | soil metagenome | isolation source: 200 cm saprolite under Douglas fir tree site 1 | place: USA:California | collected 2015-04-18
ATTTCCTCAAGTAGATCGATATTCCTACGGTGTATGACGAAATTCAGCGTCAAGGCCACACGGCGCCGCCTGAGCCAGTCCAGGACTCGTAGTTTCTGTGCGTGCGCTTTCGTGCCTGAGATTTCATTGGCTGTCTCTTCATGAGCGCCCTGAAAACTCAGTTGAATGTGATCGAGGCCCGCGTGGACGAGTTCGTCAAGCCGCGCCTCGTCGAGAGGGAGCCCAGAGGTGATGAGGCTGACGTAGAGCCCGGCCCCCCGCGCGGCGCGGACGAGATCCACAACATCGGGGCGGGTCAGCGGTTCTCCGCCGGTAAAATCAACCTGTAAAACTCCTGCTTCGGCGGCTTCGCAGAACACACGCGCCCAGACATCGCTGGAAAGTTCTCCGGCTCGATGCTGCAATTCAAGTGGGTTCGAACAGTAGACACAATGCAGCGGGCACCGATGGGTCAGTTCGGCGATGAGGGCGAGCGGCGTCGGGGCCGCGGAACTCATTTCGCGTCTGCGCTCCTATTGGCCTCGTCGGACGTGAAATCGAGCGCTCGCTGGTCGTGGAGCAGCGCGAGGTAGCCGAGAATGTCAGTTTCGATTTTCTTTGGCTCGGCCTTCGAATAGATCTTCTGCAATTCGGAGATAATCTCCTGAACGGTGCGCCTGCCGTCGCAGCGTTCGACGATTTCAAGGCTTGGGCCGTTCAATCGCAGTGCCCTCTCCGGCATGTGCAGAACGCGCAATTGCTGACCCTTTTCATTGAGGCGGCAACCTACGGCGAGGCGCGGACGGCTGTTGAGTTCAGGCGTGCTCACGTTTGCCTTCCTGGCTGGATGCCTTTGGTTTGAAGGCGCCTGGTGGCGGCCAGCCTGGATTGACGTAGGCGAAGTACAGCGCATCGAGCTGCGCCCAAAGAATGTCACACTTGGCTCGCAAGGCGGCATGAGCCATATCTTGCTCCTGGCGCGTTTGCGCGTTCTTCACAACCCAGGCGAGAGCGAAGTCCGCATCTTCGGGCGCCTGTGTAAGGCGGCCTGTGAAATAGTCGAGGCCAGTGGAGAGCCAGGGATAGTACTTGCGGAGAGCGTCGATGCGAAGAGCGATGAGCTTGCCGGAAAAAAGTTCCGTCAGCGAGGAGGCAACCGCTTCCAGAAACGGCCGCGTGGAAACAAAGTCGACGTACGCCTGCACGGCATAGCGTGTGGCGGGCAGTATGCCTTCGCCGCTGATGGCTTCCTCGGGTGAGAGACCTGTCGCTTCGACCAGGCGAAGCCACTTCTCGATGCCTCCGGGACGCGTGCCGTTGCCATCGTGATCGATGATGCGTTTGCGCCAGGTACGCCGGAACTCCGGATCTTCAGTCCTCCCGAGGATGGCCGCGTCTTTGATCGGGATTCGGCTCTGGTAGTAGTAGCGATTGAGGGCCCAGGATTGAAGTTGGCCGCGTGTGAGCTTGCCCTCGTGCATCAGAAGATGAAACGGGTGCTTGTGGTGATAACGCTCTTCGCCGATCGCGTGAAAGCCGGCAATGAAGTCCGATTCGGAGAGTAGAGTGTCTCTCATGGCAGATTTACAGTTCGAATTCCATCCCATCATACGCAATTTCCCAGCCTGCGTCTCGCACTTCGCGGTACTCAGAACTGTCTTCATCCAGGATAGGGTTCGTGTTGTTTATGTGAATCAGGACCCGGCGGCCCCGCATTCCAGCGTTAGACATCTCAAGCAGACCGCCCGCTCCAGAAAGAGGTACGTGCCCGATTTCGCGAGCCGTTTTCGACCCAACGCCTGCGGAAATCAGTTCGTTCTCATCCCAGAACGTTCCGTCGAGCAGACAAAGATCGCTCGATCGCGCCCAGTCCTTCCATTCCGCTGAGCGCCCTGGAAGAGCGGGGGCGTAAAAGGCCTGCTTGCTTCCCTGAGCCAGCACGAGTCCAATGACGGCTTCATCGGGAAGAAGTGAACGCCGCAGGCCCTCACTCACATAGTCTGGGTACGCGCTGCCGAGGGGCACCATGCGGCAGCGAATCGAAGGTTCCCCGCTTGATGAGGTGGCCGTCCCTAGCGGAAACCAAGTGTTGAGTTGAATATCGTGCCAGATAGCGGGCGGATTTGCGCGGTTCAATACACGGAAAATCCGATTTTCTTCAAGTACGATTCGTCGTACTGACAGCGTGGAATAGATGTGCAGTGGCTGAAATTCACGTAAATGGAGCAAACCGGCGATTGAATCGACATCCGCGCTTGTGAGCAAGACACCCGCAATAGGGGTATTTCGTGGAGGTTGACCAGGGGTGAGCAGTGGTGTGGCAACAATTTGGGCTCGAAGGTCAGGGGAGGCGTTAAGGAGGTAACACTCCCCTGCGTTCGGGCACACCACAACCTGAGCCTGTGAACGCGCCTGAAATCTCAGGTGCCCCGCTCTCAAACGAGAGCAATTAGGGCAGGCGCAATTCCACTGGGGAAAACCACCCCCGGCTGCTGAGCCGAGGACCGTAACACGCATTCGAACTCAGAATTAGAGTTCAGCGTTCGCGTACGAGCTAATTTCACAGTTCAGGCAGATTTCTTCGTGTTGCGGGGTTGTCCATTCCATGGATGACTCTCCTTTACCCAATGAGATCCAGGACCACTCTTGAATACAATAATACCGCGGGAGAAAAAAAACAATACCCAAATTGATGCTGCCTCAAAACAGCCAAGGGCGGCCTCGGGTTGAATCATCGCGCCCTGACTGGGGATTCCCGGCGCTGGACTTCTTCAAGCGTTGCCGTTAGAAACCGGCAATCTGGACTTCTCGGAGACCGTCGGAATCAACTCTGGGATTTCAATGCGAATTCGCGTTCCTTCGCCTTGCTGGCTGGAAATATCCATTTGGAAATCGCCGCCGTACAGCACTCGCAAACGCTCGTGGACGTTGCTGATGCCGATCCCGTCGCCGAAGATTTGCGACATGCGGTCCTGCGGGATGCCGACGCCATTGTCTTCGATTTCGATAATGAGGCGCGCATCGCGCGTTGAAGTACGGATCGTAATCTCGCCCCCGCCGAGTTTGGCCGCCAGGCCATGTTTGAGGGCGTTTTCGACGATAGGCTGCAGGAGCATGCTGGGAACAAACGCATCGAGGGTATGTTCCTCGATCTGCTTGTGAATTTGAAGATTGTCGCGGCCGAACCGGGCAACCTCGATATCGAGGTAATCGTCGATGAAGTCGAGTTCCTCCTGCAGCGGAACAAACGTCTCATGCTTTCGCAGCAGCCGACGCAGAATGTTGCTCAATTTGATCACCACCCCGCGAGCCGTGTCAGGATCGTATCGAATCAGCGAAGAGACGGTATTCAGCGTGTTGAACAGAAAATGGGGATTGATTTGCGCGGACAAGGCGTCCATGCGCGCCTTGAGCAGCAGTTGCTGGTGCTGTTCCAGATTCATCTCGATCCGCGTATTGTTCCAGATCTTCATCGGTACTGCGATGGCCATCACGGTCGAGAGCAAGACGAGCGCCACTTCCCAACTCTTCCCTGCGTCCAGAAAAAAGAGCCATTGCGGTTTGGTGGCGTGACCCAGCGCCTGGCGGCCCACCTCCAGCGCGACACAGGCCCCTAGCGGAAGCATTTCCCAGCTCACTCTTGCCCCACGAAAAAACCGCACGAGCCAGCGCGGGGTGCTAAGAAATGTGAAGGGCCCGAGCTTCCAAATCTCCTCCGTATTGGGAACGGCCTGGCGAATCAGCCCTCCGACCAACCCCGCGGCGGCAGCCACGGGCATGGATAGCCACTCGTGGTTGAAAAAAGCGGGCAGGCTGATGATCGATCCGCCCAGCGGCCCCACGACTCGCCCTCCCAGCAGTCCGAGCAAGAATGACCCTTCGAGCATGAGATCGGCGAAGCGATATGGATGTCCCACGATGCGCAGGATCACGCCGATCGCCAGGGGCGGCGTTACAAACAGCATGAGTTTCAGTTTTTGGTCCGAATCGCGAACTTCGGTGAAGAGAACCTTGCGAAAAATGGCCAGCCGCGCAAGCAAGGCGGAAATCGACGCCGCCGCGCCAACATGCAGCAGCAGCGTAAGGAGCAGGTCTCCGCCGGAGGTGATCGTGTTCATCGGAGTCGTGTACCGCGGCTACGTTAGCCAATCGCTGTGCCGATGTAAAGCGCCGCGGCATTGCACGCGCCTGCTATAATACGGGGCTCTCCATGCCACGCAAAACACGACGAAAGAGCCGAAGCCCGCGCATGAGGCCGCATGGCCGCATCCGGATCGTTGCGCGAGCCAAGCTTCCAACGCGTTTCGGCCCATTCGAAATTCTCGGTATCGAGGGCGGCAATCCCGAGGAAAACGCCGTAGCCCTTGTGCGCGGCCGCGTTCGCACCCAGACGCCACTCGTGCGCATCCACTCGCAATGTCTCACCGGCGACGTGCTCGCTTCGGAACGCTGCGATTGCCGCGCCCAACTCGAACTTTCGCTGCGCCGGATTGCCGCCTCGCCGTCCGGCGTTTTGCTGTACCTTCCGCAAGAAGGCCGCGGCATCGGCCTGATGAACAAGCTGCGCGCCTACGAGTTGCAGGACCGCGGAATGGACACGGTTGAGGCCAATGAGGAACTTGGTTTCGCGGCGGATTCGCGCGACTATGCATTTTCAGCTGCCGCTCTGCGCCTGCTCGGCGTTCGCCGCGTGCGCCTGCTTTCGAACAATCCAGACAAAGTACGGCAGTTGGAAAGCGCAGGCATTCGCGTTGTGGAACGCGTGCCATGCCGGCCTCGAACTTCGCACGTGTCGCGCGCCTATATGGAAACGAAAAGAACGAAGATGGGCCATCTGTTGGACAGTTTTTAGAAGCAGTTTCCCCTCATGAACGGTCTTGTGGGTTGAAGCTTCACAGGCTGCGGAAAAACTCTGAAGTTTTGTGGGTCGTGCCTTCAGGCACGACATAATGTCCGCGCTTTCTACAGGGGTTTTAACCCCTGAAGTAGAGTTGCAATCGGTTCCTGGGCGTTCGAATGATCATCTCTGCCAATCAGCCTGGGATTTCTGAACGATTCGCCTAGGAGAATGTGAATGACACCCGTCATCCAAGCATGGGCTATTTTTCACAACGCCACTCCGGCTGTTCTCTACGAACTCTTCATGGATTCGGACAAACACTCCGCCGCAACCGCCTCGCCCGCCAAGATCAGCCGCAAGGTCGGAGGAAAATGGTCCGCCTTTGACGGGATGATTTGCGGCAAAACTCTGGCGCTCCTTCCGAACCAGATGATCGTGCAAACTTGGCGTTCGACCGCCTGGAAAAAGACCGATCCTGATTCCATCCTGGTGGCCCGGTTTGAAAAATCCGCAAGTGGCGGTGCAACCGCGTATTTGACCCATGTTGGCGTGCCGGAATATGACCACAAGGGTGTGACCCAGGGCTGGATCAAATACTATTGGGATCCGTGGAGGAAGTATCTTAAGGGGCGGAAACGCCCTACGTCACCTTAGGTACCACAAATTCGGGGGGACCATTCGCAGCAGTAGAGAATCATCTCTAATCGATCAATTCCAGCCTGATGAGATCATCCTCAGTCCAGCGCGCCTGAACTTCGATAATGCTTCTGAGCGTGCCCGGCACGGAACGTGTCCGAGGAGTGGTGGAAAGAGAGTGTAACGCGGCGGCCATCAGGATGGCGGTAGTGACGGTGGCTGCCTTTCTGCCTTTGCAATTGAAAACATCGCCTTGAAGAGCGGTCACTAGCTGACGAGCCGTGACAGAACGAAGCTTTGAATAGTCCACCGTCATACTGTGACTGCAACCACCGGCTGATCAATTTCCGTCAGGCGGGGTGGCAGCGGTTCACCGTCTTCGAGAAGCGCCTCGATCACCATCTGCGCCACTTCATGGATGTTTCGCAATGCCTCTTCTTTAGTGTTCCCCCAGGTTGCGGCGCCTTTCGCCTCGAGTTCAGGAATGAAGGCCCGCCAGACATCTTGATCCGGCTCCAAGACAACGCGAAAAACGTAGGACTTCACCTGTTCCTCCTTAGGACTGGCGTGACCCGTGATCCTAGCACAGTAGCAATCTGACAGGACTCCTCATGGGAACTGAAGGGGAGTACATATGGAATCGCAGACGATCGGTACGATCCAGAAACTGGGATACACACTAACTACCCCCCACCGACCAGATGAACAATCTCGTACCGGTCGCCCGGCTGCACCGCAGTGGAAACCCACTGAGAGCGGGGAAGAATTTCGAGATTGCGCTCGATGGCCACTCGGTCCGCAGGCAGGCCGAGATGCAAGAGCAGGCCGGTTACGCCGAGCCCCGTTGGGACTTCGCGCGTTTCTCCATTCACCACAATCTTGACAGACGCTGTCATTTTGCGGCTGGCGTTGGAGTTTTGTGTTTCCGCTTCGACTTGAGCCGGAAGCGCAGTTCGGCATAGAGATCTCCATCCGTGGCGCGAATTACGAGTGCAGTTCCATCGGTCACCGCGGAAGGTAGCGGAAAACTTAGCATTGCACGGCCCTTCGAGTCAGCGCGAGTACGGATAGAAGCGGAACGATCCTTGCCAGCCTCCAGAAAGGCCTCGACATCCGCGCCGCCAATCGCCGCGGCGGACCCCTTGTGTTTCATTTCAACTTCGAGCGTCGCGTTGCCCGATGCCAGCCAGGATTTCCGATTCAGGAGATGAATTTCGACCCCCTCATTCGAAGCCGGCGCAACCGCTTTGGCGCGGGCGCCCCCCGGCACGTTGAGCTGGAGCGTCCCGGATTCAAGCTGCGCCATCACTTCGCGGTGCTGGCGGGCGAGCCGTTCATGGAGTTGCAGCGCCAGGACTTCGCCCTCTGGCACTCTACTGGTCAAATCCTCATAGCTGCAACTGCGTTTGTGGACCACGCGGCCGGCCACGTACACAACGGTGTCCAGGAACGGATGCGCGGGACCGCGATCCTCGGTCTGGACGTGATACACGGCATTGCCAACGCGCACGTTCGAATTGAACCCGAAGTTCATGCGATAGGTCGCCTTCCCTCGTCTCGGCGGCCCCGCCGGATGACGGAAACTGTTGACATATATTTCCGACGCAATTGACCCCTTGGCTCTTCACCGCTATTATAGCCTGTGCGACGATGACCGGAAACGATCTCCAAAGCTACGCGCCGCTTCTTTTACACCTCATCCTAGCGATGGCGCTTTCGGGTGTTCTGCTTCTGCTTTCGTCGGTGGTGGGCTGGAGACGGCCCTCCAAGGTAAAATCTCAGGCGTATGAGTGCGGCATCACACCAACAGGGGACGCGCGCGAACCGTTTTCCGTAAAGTTCTACTTGGTCGCGATGGTCTTTATTTTGTTCGACGTGGAAGCCATCTTCCTCTATCCGTGGGCCTATATCTTTCGCGAGCTGCGTTGGTTCGGGTTCGTGGAGATGATCCTCTACATCGGGATCTTGCTAGTGGGATACTTCTATCTCTGGAAGAAAGGGGCGTTGGACTGGAACCGCCCAGCCGTACGCCGGGACCGCGCTTCGTGACGGAGACACCCGACCTAGAAAAAAATCCAACCGTGGCAAGAATCCGCGCCTGGCGCCCCGAGGCGATTTCCCAATTGATTTCATTCCGCGGGGAGTTAACCTTGGTCGTGCCTCGTGAGCATCTGCGGCCCCTTGCCGAATTTCTCGCCGGCGAGCCCGCTCTCGCATTCACGTATCTTTCCGACGTCACGGGCGTCGATCGATTTCCCATCGAGCCGCGCTTTGAGTTAAATTACCATCTCCTCTCGATTTCCCGGCGCGATTCCCTGCGTTTGCGCGTGCGCTTGCCGGGAGAGTCTCCCGTGATTGAGAGTGTCGTGCCGGTTTGGCCGACGGCGGACTGGCACGAGCGCGAGATATTCGATTTGTTTGGCATGCGCTTTGAAGGGCACCCCGATCTGCGGCGCATGCTATTGCCCGACGATTGGGAAGGCTACCCCCTTCGCAAGGATTATCCAGTAGAGGGCCCACGCTGAATTTAGGACGAGCGAATCCCCGCTATGACTACAGTTCAAACCGCTACGGGTCCAGCAAAAACGATGGTCCTCAACATGGGGCCGCAGCATCCGTCCACGCACGGCGTGCTGCGCGTTTTGCTGGAGCTCGATGGCGAAACAGTGGTCAAGACCGACGTCGACATCGGCTATCTGCATACTGGAATTGAGAAGACCGCCGAGGCGCTCACCTATTCGCAAACGATTACGATTACCGACCGGATGGACTATCTAGCCCCCCTGTCGAATAACCTGGTCTACTGTCTGGCGGTCGAAAAGCTCCTCGGCTTGGAAGTTCCCAAGCGTGCGCAATACATCCGCGTGCTGCTGACCGAATTAACACGCATCGGCTCGCATCTGGTGTGGCTGGGAACGCACGCGATCGATCTTGGCGCGATGTCCGTCTTCCTCTATTGCTTCCGCGAACGCGAGGAACTCCTCAACATCTTCGAGATGGTGAGCGGCCAGCGCATGATGACAAGCTACTTCCGCATTGGCGGGCTGGCGCTGGAGCCGCCTCCGGGTTGGATGAACCGCGTGGAGAAGGTCCTGCGAACGTTTCCTTCCCGATTTGATGAATACGAAGACCTGCTGACGAAGAACCGCATCTGGCTGGCGCGCACGCAAGGCGTGGGTTTGCTGACCGCGTCCGATGCGATCGCGCTGGGCGTTTCCGGGCCGTCTCTGCGCGGCTCGGGCGTCGATTACGACGTCCGCAAATATTTTCCGTATTCCAGTTATGACGAATTCGATTTTCAGGTGCCGGTGCGCACCGAGGGCGATTGCTACGCGCGCTACTTGTGCCGCGTTGCGGAAATGCGCGAGAGCCTGAAGATCGTGCGCCAGGCCATGAAAAAGATTCCTCCCGAGGGCCCCATCAAGGCCGACGCGCCCGGCATCGTCGCCCCGCAGCGCGAAAAGATGAAAATCGAAATGGAAGCGCTGATTTATCATTTCAAGATTTACACCGAGGGGTTCGCGCCGCCGCCGGGCGAAGTTTACCAGCGCATTGAATCGCCGCGTGGCGAGCTGGGATGCTTCCTCGCGAGCGACGGCTCCCCGAAGCCCTACCGCATGAGAATACGCGCGCCGTCGTTCGTGAATCTCCAGGCCTTGAAGAAGATGATCGAAGGCCGGCTGATTGCCGACGTCATTGCATGCATCGGCACGCTCGATATCGTGCTGGGAGAGATCGACCGCTGATGAATCTGCCGCCGCAACTGGAAACGAAGTTTCAGTCGCTCGAAAACCGCTATCCGGTCCGGCGTTCGGCGCTGATTCCCATGCTGCTCTACGCCCAGGACCAGTTCGGCCACGTCAGTGACGACATGATCGCCGAGATTGCGCGCCGCCTCGAACTGAATGCGCTGCAGGTCACCGAGACGATGGCCTATTACTCGATGTTGCGCCGCCAGCGCGCCGGGAAATATCACGTACAGGTCTGCACGAACGTGTCCTGCATGTTGCGCGGCGGCAATAAGCTGTACGAGTTTGTCCAGAAGAAACTCGAAGTTGGGCACAAGCAAACCACCGCCGATGGCGTTTTCTCGCTCGAGGAAGTCGAATGCCTGGGAGCCTGCACGGGCGCGCCCGCAATGCAGGTGAACTACGATTTTTACGAAAACCTCAACATCGAACGTACCACGCAGATTTTCGAGTCGCTCGAAATCGGGCGAAAGCCGGAGCCCTCGACGCCAATTTCCGGATCCGTGAAAAAACGCCATCCGGCTGAAGTCCCCGTCATCAGCAGGCTGTTTGGAATGAAGGATTCACACAAGCTCGAGGTGTACGTCGCGCACGACGGCTACAAGGGCATGGAGCGCGCCCTCAAGGAACTTACTCCGGATCAGGTGATCGACGAAGTGAAGAAGTCGAACCTGCGCGGGCGCGGTGGCGCGGGCTTCCCGACGGGAATGAAGTGGAGCTTCGTGCCGAAAGAATCGGCCAAGCCAAAGTACATCCTCTGCAACGCGGATGAAAGCGAGCCGGGCACCTGCAAGGACCGGCCGTTGATGGAAATGATGCCGCATCAGTTGATCGAAGGCATCGTGATCGCGGGCCGCGCCGTGGGCTCGCACCAGGGATATATTTACGTCCGCGGAGAATATCGCTACGTCCTGGACATCATGGACGAAGCGATTGCGGAAGCCTACAAGGCAGGTTATCTGGGAAAGAATATTCTCGGCAGCGGATTTGATTTCGATATGATCACGCACACCGGCGCGGGCGCCTATGAATGCGGAGAAGAATCGGCGCTGATGGAATCGCTCGAAGGCAAGCGCGGCTATCCGCGCATCCGCCCGCCGTTCCCGGCCGTCGTCGGCCTCTACGGATCGCCGACGGTGATCAACAACGTCGAGACGCTTTGCTCGGCTCCGGAGATTTTGCGCCGCGGCGGGGAATGGTACGCGGGCCTGGGATCGCCCAGGAACGGCGGCACGCGCCTGTTCTGCATTTCGGGTCACGTAAACAAGCCCGGCGTCTACGAATTGCCGATGGGATTTCCGCTGCGTCAGATGATCGAAGACGTCGCCGGCGGGATGCTCAACGGCAGGAAGCTGAAGGCTGTGATTCCCGGCGGCAGTTCCTGTCCTTTGCTCGCCGCGGACGAAATTGACGTGGCGATGGACTACGACTCGGTCGCCAAGGCGGGTTCCATGCTCGGGTCCGGCGGCCTTATCGTGATCGACGAGGACACCTGCATGGTCGATCTGGCGCGGCGCATCATGCACTTCTACGCGCACGAATCTTGCGGCTGGTGTATCCCCTGCCGTGAGGGCACGGGCTGGCTGCGCAGGATGCTCGACCGCTTCCACTCGGGCGGCGCACGGGCCGAAGACATTCCCATGGTGGGCGAGCTGGCGAAGAATATGCTCGGCAAAACTTTTTGCCCGCTGGGAGACGCCGCCGCCCTGCCCACCATCAGTATCGTTAAAAAATGGGCGCATGAATTCGAACAGCATCTTTCCGGCAAGTGCCCCTTTAAGCCGGCCGAAATGATGTCAATGGCGCGCTGAGGATCCCGGTGCAAAATGGCAGATTCGAAAGACATCACGCTGAAGATTAACGACCGGGACGTGACGGTGCCACCGGGAACGCTCGTGATCGAGGCGGCGCGCCGCATGGGCATCGAAGTACCGTCGTTCTGCTACTACCCCGGGCTGTCGCTGCAGGCGGCCTGCCGCATGTGCCTGGTCGAAGTCGAAAAAGCTCCCAAGATGCAGACGGCATGCACGCTGGCGGCGATGCCGGGCATGGTGGTGCGCACCGGCACCGAGCAGGTTCATCAGGCGCGCAAGGCGATGCTCGAATTCCTGCTCGCCAACCACCCTCTCGATTGCCCGGTTTGCGACAAGGGCGGCGAGTGCGAACTGCAGGACATGGTTTTCACCTACGGCGCCGACCAGAGCCGGTTCGCCGAAGAAAAACGCCACCAGCCCGAACAGAAATGGTCTGAGGCGGTCTACTACGACGCGCCCCGCTGCATCCTGTGTTTCCGGTGCGTTCGCGTTTGTGACGAAGGAATGGACGTCAAGGCGCTCGGCGTCGGGCAGCGCGGCTCGCAATCGGTGATCATCCCGAACGGGGAGGACCATCTCGACTGCGAAGAGTGCGGCATGTGCATCGATATCTGCCCGGTCGGCGCTCTTACCAGCGGCACCTATCGCTACAAGACGCGCCCCTGGGAGATGAAATATGTCTCCACCGTATGCACGCACTGTTCGAACGGATGCAAAACGACGCTGAGCGTGCGCAACAACGAAATTCTGCGCGCCAACAACCGCGACCTCTCAGGCTATAACAAGGATTTCTTGTGCGTGAAAGGCCGCTTCGGTTTCGATTTCACGCGTCACCCGGAGCGCCTGAAGCTGCCGCTCGTGCGCCGCGAGGGCAAGCTGGAGGCGTCGAGCTGGGAAGACGCGATTGCGGAAATTTCGCGGAGACTCGCTGAAATTCACAAGGCGTCAGGCGCGGACTCGATCGGATTTATCGGCTCGAACCGCACGACCAACGAAGAAAATTACCTGCTGGGACGCGTCGCGCGGGCGTCGATCGGCACAAATAATATCGACCACCACCGCACCGCCGATTACCCTGGCTTGATTGCCGCGCTGGGTGAAAAAGCCGGCGCTTCCAGCGCCACGATGACACAGCTTTATGAAGCGGACGCGGTCCTGCTCATCGGTGACGATCCAACCGAGCAAAACCCGCTGGTGGCCTGGCAAATTCGTTCGGCGATCCGGCATCGTGGCTCGCGCTTGTACGCCATCAATGCGAAATCGGTCAAGCTGCGCCGCAAAGCAAAGGAATTCGTTGAGGTGCAGCAGGGTGATGAAAGCACAGCCGTGCGCTGGCTCGCGGGCGGCGGCGCGCAACTCGACGCCGCCGTTTTCGAAAGGCTTTCCGCGCTGAAGGCCGCGCTTGAAAAGGAAAACAACGTCGTCATTGTTTTCGGAGCGGAGCTGACCGGAGAGGCCATACGCGACCTCGTGAAATTCGGCGCTTCCCTGCCCGGTGCGACGCGTTATATGGCGCTCGGCGATTACGCCAACTCGCGCGGGGCTTCCGATTTAGGTTTGATGCCGCACCTGCTTCCCGGCTATGCTTCGGTCGCTGACGCGAAGGCGCGCGAAAAGTTCGCCAAGATCTGGGGCGCGAAGCTTTCGGATAAGCCCGGCTTGGACGCGCGAGGAATGCTGGCAGCCACAGCCAAGGGGAAATTGCGCGCGCTCTACGTCGTTGGCGCGAACCCCGTGAAGACCTTTGGCGTAGACGTGAAGGACCGGCTTGGCAAGCTCGATCTGCTGGTCGTGCAGGATTTATTCCTCACCGAAACCGCGAGGCTCGCGGACATCGTGCTGCCGGCCGCGGCCGCGTACGAGAAGAACGGCACGATGACGAACACCGCCGGCGAAGTTCAACTCGTCCGCAAAGGCGGCGACGTCATGGGCACGCGTTCGGACTTCGACATTCTTCGCATCCTTTCACACCAGCTTTCGCAACAAGGGCTCGGGCAAGCCATCCGCCTGCGCACTCCCGAAGCTGCCTTCGACGAAATTCGGCAAGTGGTGGCCGGATACGGCATTCCCCTGGCTACATTGCTTCTCGGCGAAGCCGAGCCTACGTCTCCCGTCTCAGCGGCCAACGGCAACGCGAGGTTTGACGTCCCGGCGGGCACGATTTTCTCCGCCCACGATACCTTGTTCACCAGTGGCAGCCTCGGGCGCTACTGCACCACAATTCTCTCCCTTCCTGAAGCAGCGGCAGAGGTGGAAGTGGAGGCGCGCGCGTGAACGAGTTCGCTGCCCAGCACCCCATCCTCGTCGTGGCCCTGCCGAAGATCGTGGTGCTGCTGTTCGTGCTGCTGACGGCATTGGCGTACCTGACGTGGTTCGAGCGCAAAGTCGTGGCGCACATTCAGGCGCGCTGGGGACCCTACCGCGTGGGTCCGCACGGGCTGCTGCAGCCGTTGGCTGACGGACTCAAATTCCTCTTCAAGGAAGACCCAACGCCCATGGGCGCGGATAAAATCGCCTATTTTCTCGCGCCGTTTCTCGCGCTTTCTTTGGCGATCACGTCGATTGCGGTGATCCCATTTGGGCCAAAAGAATTCACCGTATTCGGCCAATCAACGCCGCTGGCCATCACGAATTTGAATATCGGCCTGCTCATCCTCTTCGCAATTACGTCGATGGGCGTGTACGGCGTGGCGCTCGCCGGCTGGTCCTCCAACAGCAAGTACTCCCTGCTCGGCGGACTGCGCAGCTCGGCGCAAATGGTGAGCTACGAACTCGCGCTGACGATGTCCGTTGTGGGCGTCGTCCTGATGGCCGGCACGTTCAACCTCAGCGAGATCGTCCTGTCGCAACAAGGATTCCATTGGGGATTTCTACCGCGCTGGAATCTAATACCGCAGGTACTGGGGTTCTTCCTGTTTTTCATTGCGGCAGTGGCAGAGACCAATCGTGCGCCCTTCGATCTGGCTGAAGCGGAACAGGAACTGGTTGGGGGTTTTCACACCGAATACGCGAGTTTCAAGTTCGCCATGTTTTTCATGGCGGAATACTCCAGCATGATCACCGTGTCGTGCCTGGCGACAATCCTTTTCTTCGGCGGGTGGCTCTCGCCTTTCCCGCAGACGGCGGCGTGGACCTGGACGCACTATATTCCGGCTGCTGCGTTCGCACTTGCCGGTCTCGCCTTGATTATTCACGGCCTCCGTTATCTCACTATTCTCGGAAAGATCGTGCTCCCCGCGCTTGGCCTTGTCCTTTGCGCCCTCGGGGGGGTCTTCGCCCGGCCGGGTGTGCCTGAATTCGTTCAGGGACCGTTCTGGTTCCTGCTGAAGATCGCGATTTTTCTTTTCGTTTATGTTTGGGTGCGCGGCACGCTTCCCCGCTTCCGCTACGACCAATTGATGAGCTTCGGCTGGAAGCTGCTTTTGCCGCTTTCGATCTTGAACGTGGTGATCACGAGCCTGGCGATCGTATGGACACAACGATGAGCTTGACAGAGCGATGAGATCAAGTCTGGAAGGAACGAAACCATGACGCCGCAGATCGCGGTTTTCCTGATTCTGGCGGCTGTGGCGGTGGCGGGAGCAGTCAGCCTGATCCTGCAACGGCACCCGATTCACAGCGCGCTGTCCCTGATCGTCGTGATGGTTGCGCTCGCCGGGCTTTACCTTCTGCAAGGAGCCGAATTCATCGCTGCCGTCCAGATCATCGTTTACGGCGGCGCGATCATGGTGCTCTTCGTCTTTGTGATCATGCTGCTGAATGCAGGTGAAGAAGAGCGCACGAATCTGAGCCGGATGGCGCGGTTCGTGGGCGTACCTCTTGGCATGGTTTTTCTGCTCGAGGTCGCCTATTGGATAGCCCGCGCGACGTCCCACATGGCGCAGGCTTCGCCATCGGCGGTTTCGACGCGGGACCTCTCGACGCTGCTCTTTCGTGAATACGTGTTTCCGTTTGAGCTGACGTCGTTTTTAATTTTGATTGCGTTGCTGGGCGCGCTGGTTCTGGCGCGCCGCGAAGATTCCGATTAAAACCTTTTGCATCGCCTGGTTTGAAGTTTATCCGGAGATTTCGTAACGTGGCCCCTGCATTTTCAGGCAAGAGATTCGCCAGCGATAGTGAAAAGACCCTGGGTCTGAAGACCCGGGCTACGGCATTCGCGCAATCGCTGATGGGTTGTTGTAGCCCGCCTCTTCAGAGGCGGGGCTTTTTTGTTCGTGGACGCAACAGGCTCTGATGTCCTTGGTCAGGAAGTTTCTGGGGGAGTTGTGGTTCCAACTTCATACTATCTGGTGCTGAGCGCTGTCTTGTTCGGACTGGGTGTGGTGGCGTTCATTTTCAAGCGCAACATCATCACCATCTTCATGTCCATCGAGCTGATGCTCAACGCCGTCAACCTCGCGTTTGTAGCCTTCAGCCGGGCGCTCGGACAATTGCAGGGACAAGTTTTCGTTTTCTTCGTCATCGTTGTCGCCGCCGCGGAAGCTGCTGTCGGTTTGGCGATCATTATCGTGATCGCGCGCAACCGGGGAACGCTCAACGTCGAACGCGTGGATTCGCTCAAACACTGATGCTTGTGCTTACTTATCTCTGGATTCTTCCGGTGTTGCCGCTCCTGGGCGCGGCCGCCAACGGCATCTCCGGCCGCGGCTGGGGAAAAAACGCCGTCACGGGGGTCGCGCTTTCCTCTACGACACTTGCGTTCCTCGCAACGCTGGAATTGGTGCGCGAATTTAGGGCTCTCCCGGCAGATCAGATTCCCTGGACGAAATCTTACTTCACATGGATTTCCGCCGGCGGATTTCGCGCGGACTTCGCGCTGCAGGTGGACCAGCTCACTGTCGTCATGCTGCTGGTCGTGACCGGCGTCGGCTGGCTGATTCACATCTACTCGACCGGCTACATGCACGACGATCCAGGCTACCGGCGGTTTTTTTCCTATCTGAATCTCTTCATGTTTTTCATGGTATTGCTGGTGCTCGCGGCCAATTACCTGCTGATGTTCGTCGGATGGGAAGGCGTGGGCCTGTGCAGCTACCTGCTCATTGGCTTTTTCTTTTTGAAGCAATCCGCCACCAACGCCGGCAACAA
>WNEY01001611.1_pt1 | contig 16106 bp, 13 predicted proteins | sample 5400531 | NCBI WGS metagenome assembly WNEY01 (sample SAMN13153338, study PRJNA577476) | soil metagenome | isolation source: 200 cm saprolite under Douglas fir tree site 1 | place: USA:California | collected 2015-04-18
GGCTACACGGAAAAGTATCGCGGCGCCTCCGTCCACATCTCGCTGAGGCCGCGGCTAAAGGTCGAGGCGGTGATGCAGGCCGAAATCGTGAAGACCGTGGTCGACAAGCTCGCGGAGGCCGCGCGAACCGGCGACCATGGCGAGGTCGGCGACGGCAAGATCTTTGTGATCGACGTCGAGGACGCGATCCGAATCCGGACCGGCGAGCACGGCCCCGAAACCGTCAAGCACGGGGAAAGGGCCATGTGGGGCCACTAAAGATATGAGGGAAAACCCGGATGGTTTTCCCTCATCGCCGGGCGCTTCGCGCGCGGCTGCGCCCATTCCGGTATAAGGATGGGCTTGTTCTAAAAGTTTCGCGAACTGCCGATTGGGAGTGAGAAAAACAAAGTCTCGGCCGGGGTAAACCCGGCCGACAAAGCCACGCTGGCGAAAGACCGTGCGGTCGGGATTTCCCCGGCCGCACTTGTTCTTTACCGAAGAAGGTCGGTTTTAGGCTGCGCCCGCTTGGTCGGCAGTCTCCTGCTCGGAAGCGGGAACGTTCTTTTCGATCCAGGCCTTGATCGGCGCCTTGCCGCCCGGGTATCCGATCAGCCGGTCGACCAGCTTCCCGCCGCTGAACAGCCCTAGGGTCGGGATGCCCATGATGCCGTAGCGGATGGCGATGTCCTGGTTGACGTCCACGTCCAGCTTGCCGATCGTCATCTTGCCGGCGTACTCGTCAGCGAGCTGCTCCACAACGGGCGACATCATCCGGCACGGGCCGCACCAGTCGGCGTAGAAGTCCACCACCACGGGATTGCTTGCCTGGAGCACGTCGGCCTCGAAAGTCGGGCCGTCGAAGTGCTTCATGTTTTCCATGCCAGATACAAGCCAAGGGCGCCCGCCCGTATTCCGGCAGACTAGTCGGACACCCGATGGCGACCGCCCCAGGCATCCGAACCCAGTCTGCCTTCGACCAGGCCCTTCACCAGTTCGGAGCCCGGCTGTTCGAGGCCGCGCCTGGCCTGGTGACGTGGATCCTGCTCCTGGCGCCGGCCTGGATCCCGATCATCTTTCCCTGGCCCGGAGCATTCGTGGTCGCCGGCGGCGTCCTGCTGTTCGACGTCTACTGGCTGGGGCGGTCGATGACCGTGGTCACTGGGGTGTACAGCACGCTCTCGAAGATGCGCCGGGACATGAAGAAGGACTGGCTCGCCCTGTGCTACGAGGACCAGGCGAAAGGCCTCCACGACCCCCTCCAGTACATCCACCTGAGCGTGATTCCGACGTACACGGAGCCATACCGCGTGCTCGAGCAGACGGTCCAGGCGATCGTCGACTCCAACTATCCGGCGGACAAGAAGATGATCGGGATCATCACCCGAGAGACCGACAAGCCAGGCTGGGAGAACGTGGCCAGGCTGAAGGAGAAGTTCGGGGATCGGCTGCGCGGCTTCTACCACATCAAAGATCCGCTGGAGCCGGGGATCGTCATCGGCAAGTCGGCGGCCATGAACTGGGGCGGGCGCTGGATGGTCCGCGTGCTGAACGAGGAGGGCTACAACCTCAACCACATACTGATCACCGACCTGGATTCCGACTACCGTGTCCACCCGCAGTATTTCGCCTGGATCAGCTGGCACCATGGCCGCACTCCCCTCCGCGACTTCGTCGTCTGGCAGCCGGTGCCCCTGTTCCATAACAACATCTGGCAGGTGCCGATGGCGGTTCGCGTGATGTCGGCGGCCACCTCCCAATGGCAGATGTTTCTGCACTCGAGACCTCACCGCCTGGTCTGCTTCAGCAGCTACACGTGCAGCCTGGAATTCGTGCACAGAGTGGGTTACTGGGATAAGGACGTCATTCCCGAGGATTCGCGGTTTTACTGGAAGGCGTTCTTCACCTTTGGCGAGCGGTTTTCGGTCAAGTCGGTGTTCCTCCCTCTATACGGCGATTCTCCCAACTCACGCGATTACGCATCGACTCACATGAGCCAGTACAACCAGATCAAGCGCTGGGCCTGGGGCATCACCGACGTGCCTTACGTGCTGGCTCGCTTGTTCAAGCACCCGGAGATCCCGCTGGTGCTGCGCATCCGGCGCTTTCTCAACCTGTTCCTCAACCACCTCAACTGGATTTTCCTGCCGCTGTTGCTCATGTTCGGGGCGTCCGTGCCGATATGGGTCAGCCAGGACTTCGCGCTGACCGACCTGGGCCAGGCCCTTTGGTCTTGGTCCGGCATCCTGCTCACGATCACGTTGTCGACCGTGGTGTTCTTCCTGTTTTTCGAGCTGTCGATACTGCCCCCCAAGCCGAAGGAGTGGCCCTTCTGGAGGAAGGTGCTGGTGCACGTCCAGTACATGGCCTACCCGGTCGTCGGCCTGGTGATGAGCGTGGCGCCGGCGCTGGAGGCGCACACTCGTCTGCTGCTAGGGCGCTACCTCGAGTACCGAGTCACCGAGAAGGTTTGAGCACCATGGATTCCGTATCCGCCAAAACCATCGCCGAGACCATTGGGAGTCTGTTCACACAGGTGCATCGGGATATTCGCGAGCAGGTCGAGGGGTTGGATCGGCAAGCGCTCAACTGGAAGCCGCACCCAGGGGCGAACTCCATCGCCGTCATGGTGGTCCATGCGCTGGGCTCGGAGCGCGAGATGATCAATGCGGTTCGGGGGATCAAGACAGAACGCGATCGCGCAGCTGAGTTCGAGGTCGAAGCCGACGCTGGCGATCTGATCGCGCTGCTCGAAATCGCCGACGCCGACATGGACCGCCATATCGACGCACTCACCTCTCACGACCTGACCGCGCCGCGGCCGCGCGGTGACCGCCCTCCACGCCCCGGGCTGGAGTGGCTGGTGCGGAACTACGGGCACGAACGGGAGCACCTCGCGCAGATCGAGCTCACCAAGCAGCTTTATGGAGCCGTTCGGTAGGTTCGCCCTTCTTTACGCCCCGCAGACGGGGTTGTTGACGATCCAGGGCAGGCAGAACTGTGGACCTGCCAGCGCCCAGAGGGTGAGCAGCGCGATGAACGCCAAGCCGACGACGAACGCTGTGCCGGTGATCACGTTCCGACCCGGCACCGGCCACGCCTTCCACTGCAGGCGCTTGGCCATCCTGGGGCCGGCAATCGCATCGATGAAGGGGAACAACAGCAGAGCACCGAGCACGATCGTCGGGATCACGATCGAGAAAACCAGCTCGTTTCCCAGTTTCAGGAACTGGAAGAGAAAGAGGAAGTACCAGTCGGGCCGCGGAATGGTGACGGTGCGCGGGTCAGCCGACGCCTCGAGCTGGAGGTTCTTCTGCACGAAGAAGGCGAGCACGCCGACCGTCACCATGATCAACACGGTGATGATCGGATACGGCCAGAAATGGTCGGGGAAGAACGGGTGGGTCTCGTCCTCCGGCATGTCGTCGGCCAGGTGATGCCCGGCGTCGCCCATGAGGATGGGGAAGAGGGCAAGTCCGACCAACACCGGGTACAGGATGTGGTCGGGCCCGATCGGGAGCCGCTTGTAATCGGGCTCGAGGGTATGACCGTGTGACTCCGACTCGATCACCGGTATCTCAGTCTCTGCGGTCGCCGCGCCGGGTCCCTTCCTCATCAGGTCTCCTTCCCCCATCACAGCGGCTCCGAGATTCCATGCGCGCGGATGAAGCGGAAATGGACGTACATCAAAAGGACGATCAGCGCAGGCAGCAGGAACACGTGGATCGTGAAGAAGCGTTGCAGTGTGGGTGGACCGACCACTGTGCCGCCCTGCAGTATGTCCCTGATGAACGCGCCGAGCTGTTGCGGCGGCACCCCTGCCGCGATCTTGATCGTCACCTGGGTCGCGAAGTAGGCCTTGGTATCCCAGGGCAGCAGGTAGCCGGTCAGCGAGAAGGCCAGGATGAGAAGCAGCATCGTCACGCCGACGATCCAGTTGAGCTCGCGCGGCGCGCGGTACGACCCGGTCCAGTAGACCCTCGCCATGTGCAGCAGCACCATGATGATCAGCAGGTTGGCTCCCCAGAAATGCGTGCCGCGGATCAGCCAACCGAGGTACACGCTGTTCTGGATGAAGTTGACGCTGGTGTACGCCGGCGCGGGGTTGCCGCTCGCGTCGGGCACGTAATACAGGGCGAGAAGAATGCCGGTCAGGAGCTGCAGGACGACGAGGATGAAGACCATCCCGCCGAAGCAGTAGTAGAAAGCGTTGGCGAAGTTGGGAATCCGCTGGTAGCGGAAATCGTCAACGGCCTTTGTGAACGGATAGCGCTCGTCCAGCCATTCCACCACCGCCACCTGGATCTCGCGAGGGTGCGGGATGGCCACCTAGAAGCCCAGCTCTAGTCCGTCGACCACCCGAGCGGTCAACAAATCTGCCATCCGGCCCAAATTCTAGCGGCCTTGAATGGTTCAGCGCGAGGCGTGCAGGGCCTACCGCGCTCCCTTCGAGACTCGTCGGAGCGGAACCCGGCGAAGGTCGGCGACAGTCCGCGACCCCGTGCAGAAGAGGACTCGCCGTAGCGTCTCGATAAGCTCGAACGCTTTGTCATCCGCGGCCTCGCGTCCGGCCGCGGCGGCCCTGAGCATCGGACCCGCGACACCCACCAGGTCGGCCCCCAGCGCCAGCGTGACTGCCGCTTCGATGCCGGTCTGAATCCCTCCGCTGCCGATCAGGAATACGTCCGGTCTGACGGCTCGCACCTGGAGGAGGCAATCCGCGGTGGGAGTGCCCCAGCCGCGGAATGTTGCCGCCACGTTGGCCATTGGACCCTGGAGGAGGTGGCGTTCCACCTCGCTCCAGGAGGTCCCGCCTCCTCCAGCGACGTCGACGGCGTAAACCCCGGCGTCGAAGAGCCGGTCGGCGTCGCGACCGCTGATGCCGAAACCGACTTCCTTCACGATGACCGGGCACTTGAGCTCGCGACAGACGTGGGCTATGCGGTCGAGAATTCCCCGAAACTGGACGTCACCATGTTCTTGTAACGACTCCTGGAGTGGATTCAAGTGGATCACCAGGGCGTCGGCATCAAGGAGATCGACAAGCCTCCGCAGGTCGTCGACGGTTACGCCTCGGTTGAGTTGGACGCCACCGATGTTCGCCAGGATGGGGACATCCGGCGCGTGCCCACGCATCTGAAAGCTCCGGGCTTGCCGGTGATCGTCGAGCAGCAATCGCGCTGAACCGAGCCCCAATGCGATGCCGAATCGTTGAGCGACGGCAGCGAGCGTTCGATTGGCGGTCTCAGCTTGCGGCGTCCCCCCCGTCATGCAGGAGATCAGGTACGGGGCTGCAAGCCGCCGACCGAGGAACCCCACCGACAAGTCAACCTCGTCGAGATCGATCTCGGGCAACGCCGAGTGATCGAACCGGAAGGCTTCCAGCCCGGTGCTGATACTCGATTGCACGTCCCGCTCGACATTGATGCTGATGTGAGCGTCCTTTCGGCTTGCAATCTTTTGAGCTCGGCTTCGGGGCCGACCTCTCTCTGCGGCCTGGTCACGTTCGTCGCTCCGCATCCGCTATACCTGGCGCGCGCCGACATACTTCGCAAGTTCGATGAGCGCCTCACGCGCTTCGTCCAGGATGTCGATATGGGCGACTGCGTCGGTCGCTTCGGCGATCAACATATCCCGGACTTTGCGCACGTCTTCATCAACGCCAATCTGCACGAGCAAATTGATGAGTTGTCGAAGCGGTTCATCAGCATTGCCGTTATTTTCCAGCTGGCGGAGCAATTCAGCGGTCGTCTCGCCGGCGCGCCGCGATGCGAGCGCGAGCAAGAGCGTGGGCTTGCCCTGGCGAAGGTCGTCACCGACCGGCTTGCGGGTGACGGACGGATCGCCGAAGACCCCTAGCAGATCGTCGGTAATCTGGAAGGCCTCACCCATCGGCAACGCGTACCGGCTCAGGGGGGCGATGAGGTCTGGCCTGCCGGCAAGGGCTGCGCCGATGTGTAGTGGCCCTTCGACCGAGTGCTTTGCCGCCTTATAGCGTGCTATCAAACTGGATGTGGCCGGATCCGTGGTCCGCGTCGCGGTGCTCACCAATTCGAGGTACTGCCCTTTGCCGACGTCCGACGCCATCTGGTGGAACATCTGGCGAGCGCCCACCGGCACACGCTCCAACAGCTTGGTCGCGCAGAAGAACGCCAGATCGCCGAGCACAATCGCCACGCTCTGGCCGAACTCGTTCGAGTCGGCCCTCCATCGGTTCGCCCGATGACGTCGCGCGAACTCGACGTGGGTCGGGGCTTGTCCTCGGCGGGCCGCAGCGCAATCGATGATGTCGTCGTGGATCAATGTACCAACGTGGAAGAGCTCCAGGCTTGCCGCGGCGTCCATGAGGCGAGGATCCTCCGGCTTTCCACCGGCCCCGACGAAGGCCCAGTAGCACAATGCCGGTCGGAGTCGCTTGCCCCCCACCATCGTCATAGCGCGAAGCGTCTGTATCGGATCGACGAGCACCGGCGACACGCCCGACCAGTCGGCCAGCTCGTCTTCGAAAAGCCTCTGGAGTCGACGCTCAACCAACTCGCGAGGCAGCGCCAGATAGGTGGGAGTGGTCGGAGCCGGCCCTGACACGCGTGCCTCCAGTTTGGGCCTACCTGACCCAAACGGCCACGTTCGTCACGATGAGAGCCAGGCAGCCAAGCTCGTAGGCTCGGAAACCGAGCTTTCTGGCGACAAGCCAGCTCCGTCTGCCAACCCCCGCGCGCAGCTGGAGGATGTGCAGCACGACGGCGGGCACCAAGAGCAACACCAGCCACGGAGTCAGCCACCTTGCCGCGATGCCCACACCAACGAGCGCCCAGCCAGTGATGAATACCACGACGATCACCGTGCGATTGGTTTTTTCCCCGACGCTGGCGGCGATGCTGGTGCGCCCGTAGTGGCGGTCGTGAGGCGCGTCGGCGCTGTTCGAGAAGATGCCCACTTGGAGCATCCAGATCGCGACCAGGACGGCTTCCACTACAACCTGGCCGGTGATCGTTCCGGTGACCAGCGCGTACGGGAGAGCCACGGCCGTGCTGAAACCGATCAGCAGGACGAGTTCACTGCCCGCGAAGATGCGGAAGCTGAAGCCCAACCCGTATGAGTACTGGAGGGTCAGGAACACCACGACGAAGAACACGACCAGCGCCCAAGGCGACGATGCATGCCAGGACAGGAGGATCGCACCCACACCGCACAATGTGCCCACCGCGCCGGCCACTAGCCCATAGCGAACCCCCTGGTGCGCAGTCAGCTCGCCAGAGAGCAGTGGCTTCATGTTGGAGCTGCGCAGCATTTCCTCGGTGGAACCGTAGGTCACTTTGTCCATGCCGATCCGATACCCGACCACGTCGTCAAGCGCCAGGCCGGCGGAAACCACCCCGACGACGCAGACCAGAAAAAGCAGGGTCGTTAGGATCGCGCGCGGGGAAAACGCAAGCGCCGGTGGGAGCAGCGTCCAGGCGATCACCACCGTCACGTAAATCTGCCAGATGTTGAGCTTGCCCAACCGGACGTACGCGGATAGTTGCCGACTGGCTCGACCTAGTGACGGCAGTCGGACTTTCGGACGGGAGGTTTGTGCTTGACTCATATCAACCCAGTCACTCATGCGATTCCGACAGCATTAGCTCAGGAAGCGACCGCGCCAGGACTGACCGGCGGACCTTCCAGGTCGCGGTCCGCGGAAAGTCCGCCCAGCGAATCTGCACTGGGCTGGCAAGCGGAGGAAGGTCGGCGGTTGCGCTCCTCCAACTCGGACCGTCGAGCGGGGTGTCTTCGCGCGTGCTGATGACTGGAACGGGCTCGGCAGAAGACCCCGATACCAAAACGATCTCCGTCAGGGACGGCAGCCGCTCCAGCAAGAAGTCCTCGAGCTGAAGCGTGCTCGACAGACCCGGGATCCTGTCCTGCATGCGGTCCAGGATGTGGAGGCAGCGCCAGCCGCTTATGTAGCCGAAGTCGCCTGTGCGCCACCATTGTTTGAAGCGGCCGGAGCTTGCTCGCTCCGGCTCAGCCACGTACGTTATGAAACGACCATCGGTGGCCACTTCGATGAATCCCGCCTGCCCTGCCCTGAGCGGACGGCCGGTTTCGGGGTCCACGACCCTCACCCGGGTCAGACCCGGCATCGACCAGCCGACGCACCTGCCGTTCTTGGCGGACACGTTGAATCGCCGCGTGTACATCTTGACCGTTGCCGGCCCCGTCTCGCTCTGGCCGTAGCCCTGCACGTACGCGGGACCACGACGCTCTGAAGCCCGCAACAGGGTGCGGACTGTTCGCGGGTGGACAGCATCAAATGTGCTGCCGAAGAACTTTACGTTGGCAAACGGGCGGCCAGGCTGTTCCGCCATTTGTTCCCAGTAGAGCAGGACGTTGGGGTACGTCTCGACGACGCCTGGCCGGAGACGGTCGATGAGGGCGGCTGCCATCGGAGCCTCCGGATCGGTCAACGCGATCAGTGGGAATCCGAGGGCCAGGACCATGACCGATCCGCCCAGCGCGCGGACGTGCGAATACGACCAGCAAACAGCCATCGTCTCTCGAATTCGCAGCCACCGCCACAGTCGAATCTGGACCCGAGCGTGTGTAAGGACCGTGTGCTCGGTGTGCATCACAAGCTTCGGCACCCCGGTGGTGCCGGACGTATGCGTGATCACAAGTGGCCGGTTTTCGTCCCGAGCGATCAGGTCTGGGATGGAAGCGTTCCTCAAGCTGTCGAGTGACACCGCGCCTTCAAGATCGCCGTCGATGACGACCGTGCGGCGCGCCAACTGTCGGTCGTCGATACCAGCGGCACGCAAGGCCCGACCTATCTGACCATCGACGATCATCACCGGCTGGTCCAATCGCTGGACAAGGGTCGCCAGCGTCTCGACATCCTGTCGGGCATTGAGAGGCGCCGCGACTGCTCCAATACGGGCGGACGCATAAACGAGGGCCAGGATGTCCAGGTTGTTCCTCTTGATCAAGGCCACTCTGTCGCCGGGACGGATGCCTGCCGCCCACAGCCAGCCCGACGCTTTCCTGACCAACTCGCCGAACCTCAGGTGGTCGATGTGCAGGCCGCCTGCCGGATCGATGTCAAGTGGTGAGTCGAGCCAGATGGGTACTGTGCCCCGTCGTTCGGCTGCCTGTTCGGGCAGTCCGGCGAGCCCATCCTGCACGAAGCCTGACCGCCCCACAGTCATCACCCCAGTCGGGTATGGAGGTCGCCACGGACTGGCTGACAACAACCCGAGCGGAGCCTCACCGAGTCCGAGAGTCTCCGGAGTATAAGGTTATTTTCCAGGGTGCGGACCCGGGGGCCTTCGCAAGCAAGGTAGAGGAATCACAATCACGTGACCAAGGCCCAACCACTACGCATCGCAATCGTCGGCGGTGGACCTGCTGGGCTCTTCTGCGCGGGCCTCCTCAAGCGCAGCAGCCCGGAACGCGAGGTCACCGTCTACGAGCGCAATCAAGCCGAAGACACCTACGGCTGGGGCCTGGTCATGTCGAAGAATGCGCTCAACGCCGTTCAGTCGGCCGATCCGTCGACTCATGCGCGGCTCACCGGCGCCCAGGTCACGTTTGACGCAGTCGAGGTGCGACTCGGACAGGAGGCAATCCGCGCCGGCGGACACGAATACTCGGCCATCAGTCGCCACGAGTTGCTTGCGATTCTCCGGCACCAGTGCGAGGCGCGGCATGTGAGCTGCCGGTTCAGCACGGGGGTGCGAAGCGTCTTGGAGCTTGCTCCCGTGGACCTGATCATCGGCGCCGACGGGATCAACAGCATGGTCCGCAACAGTCAGCCGGCATTTCGCCACCACGTCCATCTCGACGAGCTCCGATATGTCTGGCTGGCCGCCGAGCGTCCATTTGAAGCCATGACAATCGTCGCCAGGAAGTCGGAGCACGGTTGGTTTCAGGCCCACATCTATCCGTTCGACGGCGATTTGAGCACGTGCGTTGTCTTCTGCCGAACCGACACCTGGTTGCGTGGCAAGCTCGATCACGCCACCCAGGCTCAGACCGTCGACATCTGCCAGGACATATTCGCGCGCGACTTGGACGGTGCCCGCCTCCGGTCGAGGGATTCGCGGTGGCGGAGATTTCGAACCGTCATGACCGATCGCTGGCAGGATGGGAAGGTCGTGCTGGTCGGTGACGCAGCGCACACCGTACATCCGACCATCGGATCGGGCACCAAGCTTGCGCTTGAGGACGCTGCGGCCCTGGTTCGCGCGCTGGACGCTTACGCCGACGTCCCCTCAGCGTTGAAGCGATATGAGCTGGAACGCCGGCCGGTGGCGGATCGGTATCAGAAAACCGCCGCGGCGAGCAGGGATTATTGCAGCAGGCTAGAGAGCTGGGTTAGCCTCGATCCGATGCAGTTTGCGCTCCAGATGCTCGGCCGAACTCAACGCCTGGACTACGACGAGCTGCGGCGGCGCGATCCTGCCTTTATCCGCAAAGTCGAACGCCGGTTGGTCGCTGACGTGGCGCGGATCGTGCCGGCCGTGGACCCTGGCGCGGAGCGGCAACCGATCCAGTTGCCGCTGAACTTGGGACCCCATACCCTGTCCAATCGGTTGGTGCTGAACCTGGCCGGGCGGCCGGCCGCGGACTCCCTCGACGAACTGGCAGGTCTGGCTCCAGCCCCGCCGGGAGCCATTGTGATCGACGCAGCGTCCGTGGTCGGACCTGACCATGGGGGCGCACTCAAAGACATGGTCCGACGGCTCCGCGGCGAAACGGACACCAAGCTAATGCTGCGGGTCACCTCGGGGCGGCAAGATCCGGCGGCCCGTCCCCAAGCTATCGGCAGCGAACCGCCGGTTCGCGTCGGCGATTTTCTCGCCGGCCTCGCTATGGCCGTGGAGGCCGACGTCGACGTGCTCGTCCTTGACTTCAGACCGAACGGTGCGCCTTCTCGGGGAGGCGCACGCCGTAAACGAAGCGCGGATCGGACCGTCCTAGCGGGCTCGTTTCAACCTTTTGCGCGCGTGATCGCCGCTATCCGTACCGCCACTCCATCTTCAATTGCTCTCGCTGCTGCCATGCGTTGCGAGTTCTGGGATGTGGAGGACCCCAGCATCGACGCGATTGTAGAGCTGGGCCAGATTGCGAAAGGCGGTGGCTTCGTACTCATCCAACTCGAGGCCCATCAGCGGCAGCAGGTGAGAGGCGCGTCATCCGTCGATCCGCAGGTCGCCGCAGCAAGATGCAGCGCCTACCTTCGAAGCATGATTGGGCTGCCGACCATGATCGACCCCGGTCTCTCGACCCCCGGGGCGCTCAACATGGTCGTCGCCGCGGGCTATGCGGACCTTTGCCTGCTGAACATCATCGAGGCGAGACCGTGCGCCGGCTAGCCAATTTCGTGGTCAAGCGCCGTAAAGCGATTCTCTTGGCTACGGCCGGATTCATCGTAGTCGCGGGAGCGGTCGGCGGCGGAGTCACCAACCAGCTGTCCGCGAGCGGCTACACCGACCCCAACACCGAGTCAGCCCAGGCCGACGCCATTCTCACCGCGCAGTTGAACGCAACTCCACCGAACCTCGTCCTCCTCGTTACGGACAAGCGCGGGGTGGACGACCCTGTGGTTATACAGGCCGCGACAGCCATTAGCCAGCGCCTCGCAGCCGAGCCCTCCGTCGTCGCCGTGAGCTCGTACTGGACGAGCGGCCATCCTCCATCGCTTCGCAACAAGGCCGGGGACAAGGCCTTCATCCTCGCGCGAGTCGCGGGGACAGATGACGAGGTACAAAAGGCCATGGCAACGCTGGCGCCGCGGTACAGCGGAGTGGTCGATAGCCTCAACGTTCGGGAAGGCGGAAGCGCCGCTGTGAACTACGAGCTGACACAACTGACGCAGCAAGATGCCGGCCGGGCCGAAGGCCTGGCGCTTCCGCTCGCGCTGCTCGCGCTCGTCCTTGTTTTCGGCAGTGTGGTCGCGGCCAGCCTTCCGCTGGGGCTTGGTCTTGTTGCTGTGGTCGGCGCGCTTCTCGTGCTTCGGGTCGTGGCGGCCGTAACGCCGGTGTCGATCTTCGCGCTGAACATCACCACTGTGCTCGGGCTTGGGCTCGCCATCGACTACAGCCTGTTCATCGTCACGCGTTATCGCGAGGAGCTCGGAAAGCATCCCGATGTCGGTACGGCAATCGCCACCACCCTCGCGACCGCGGGCCGCACGGTGCTGTTCTCCGCGGTCGCGCTTGTGCTCGCGTTAGCGGCGCTGCTCGCAACTCCCTTCGAGTTCATGCGTTCATTCGCCTACGCAGGCATCCCTACGGTGTTGTTTGCGGCGCTCGCATCGCTCGTCGTGCTCCCGGCCATCCTTGCGGTGCTGGGGCCACGAGTCGATCGCCTTCGGCTCTTTCGGCCGCGTCCGGGCCGTCCTGCGGACAGTGGATTCTGGTACCGCGTCGCCACGGCGGTCATGCGCCGTCCGTGGGCGGTCTTGGTTGGCATACTGGCGCTGCTCCTAGTCCTCGGGTTGCCCTTCCTACATGTCCATTTGGGTTTTGCAGACGAGCGGGCGCTGCCTCAATCTGCGGACGCCTTCCAGGTTGGACGAGCGCTGCGTGACGAGTTCGACTCGAAAGACGCCGAAGCCCTGCTGGTGGTGGCGCCGGGCCTCGGTGGTTCGGACAAGACGGCCGACCTTGCCGCGTACGCACAACGCCTGTCAGCGCTCAATGACGTGGCCAGGGTGGACGCCGCGTCCGGGACCTTTGTCGCCGGAGCCATGGTGGCTCCTCCGGCGCCGGATTCCCGACTGCTCATCGCCGGCACTTACACGTACCTCCGCGTGGTGCCATCCGTCGACATGGCGACCGACCGCGGGCGGACGCTGCTGCTCAGTGTCCGTGCCGCCCCCGCACCGGTCCGGACACTGGTCACCGGTCCGGCCGCGATCTTCGCGGATTCGCTCGACTCCCTGTACCGGAGCCTCCCAGGCGTGTTCGTCTGGATCGCCATCAGCATGTTCGTGCTGCTGTTCCTTTTGACGGGCAGCGTCGTGGTCCCCACAAAAGCCGTGGTGCTCAGCGCCCTGAGCCTGACCGCTACCTTTGGCGCGCTCGTGTGGGGCTTTCAGGATGGCCATCTACGCGGCTGGTTGGGCGACTTCGCGGTCACCGGAACGACCACATGGACCGTGTTGCTCCTTCTGTTTTGCGTTGCCTTCGGCCTGTCGATGGACTACGAGGTCTTTCTGCTGTCGCGAATCAAAGAGGACTACGACGCTACCGGCGACAACACCGGCGCCGTTGCTCGAGGGCTCCAACGGACGGGCCGGCTCGTCACGGCGGCCGCCGTGGTGATTTCACTCTTGTTCGTTGCGCTGGTGACATCGGGAGTCACCTACCTCAAGGTCATCGGGCTTGGCCTGACAATCGCGGTGGTCATGGATGCGACTTTGATCCGCGGGGCGCTCGTACCGGCATTCATGCGGCTGGCGGGCCGTCTCAACTGGTGGGCCCCCGGCCCGGTGCGCCGTCTGCACGCGTGGCTCGGCGTTTCGGAAGCCGCTTAACCTGCGGGCGCCGCCACGAGAGTCCGATCTCTCCTCGCCAGGTCTGTCCAGGGGTTGACGCCAAGTTCCTTGCATTTGCGATAGACCGCCACGGCGTAGATCGCATCCATCACGAAAAGGGCCACGAAGATGAAATCGAGAAGGGCATTGGGCTGGTAAACGGCGAAGCCCAAATACGATATGGCCGAGCCGAACCACTTGGTCAGTGCAATGTAGAACGATTGCCCGACGAGGCTGTTTCGGCGCAGGAACATGACGACGAACAGGATTGACATCATCCAGTTCTGACCTGCCGCCGCATAAATGCCAAAGGTGTCATGGAGCTGCTCGGTGATCAGCAGCACGGCGCCAAAGGCTGAGGCCATCATCAGGGCGAACATCGGGTAGAACCACCTCGGCGACAGGTTGGCCGGGTAGTCCTTGCGCCAGTACAACAGGTACTGGATGACGATCAGCAAATCCAGACCGAACCAGAGAACGTTAATCACCAGTTGGGGCATCACGGCCGGCCGAAGGAACGTAAAGATGAACTCCCACGAGATGTTCGCGCACATCGCCGCCGCCGGCATACCGTAGATCCTGTCCTGGAAGCCCCGAGCGATGATGAGGAGGTACGTACAGGTCCACAGGATCCCCGCAACGACGCCGGTCGCGACCAGAAACTGCCAGGTTGTCAGATGAGCCTCCGCCAGCAGGTTTGTTTTGATAGATTTGACCACGTTCTGCCATCAGCTCGCCGATGGGGGGGTGTTTGCCGATGAGGATGGCTCGACCCGCTTTCGGCAACATCGCCGAGCGGTTCCTGCCCAGCCCCGCCCAACGCCCAGACCTTGTATTTGGTGCGCCCTGGATCCAGTACGTGAACAACCGGTCCACGTTGAACGCGGGAGCGGAGATCCTGGATGCCACGGTCGATCGCGTCGGTCGAGACCGGTTGGCGATCATCGACGCCGACCGCGAGGAGTCGTGGACCTACGGACGTCTTCAGGACGAGGTCAACCGTCTAGGCCATTCGCTTCTGGGCGGCGCCTTTCGCCCAGGCGATCGCGTCCTGCTGCGGCTTCCGGATGTGCCCGAGGCGGCGGTGGCGCAGCTCGCGGTCTGGAAGGTCGGAGGCATCGCGGTGCCCTCCTCCGTCCTCGAACGTGCGCGTGAGCTCGAGTTCCTGCTCAATGACACTGAGGCGTCGGTCGCCATCGTCCACGCCGAGCACCTCGGCGAGCTGGAGAAGGTCCGGGCCGCCTGTCCACACCTTAAGGAGGTGATCGCGGTCCCCGAATCCGAGGGTCACTACACGTCCTATCGATCGCTGCAGACCAGACCAGCGGTCGATCTCCCGGCGCACTCGAACCAGCCTCTCGATGGCGCCAGCATCTTCTACACAGGAGGCACCACCGGCCATCCGAAGGGTTGCTTGCACACCCATGCCGCCGAAGTGGTCTTGGCGGACCTAAACATCATGGCTCGCGACGCCGCGCCCAACGACATTTTCTTCTCGCACGCCCCCATCGGGCATGCCGCGGGCAATGGCGAGAAAGTGAACTTCCCGTTCCGGGCGGGATCGTCCGCCATCTTCGCGGTCCGCCCGTCGCCCCGTCGGGTCTGGGAGCTCGCTCAGCGGTATCGAGCCTCGATCTTCCTGGGTGCCGCGACGATGTTCCGAATGATGCTGCGCGATGCGCCGGAACCGCGACGCGAGTTTCCCGACCTTGCCCTGCGATTTGCCCTTAGCTCAGCCGAAGTGCTCGATCAGCGCACGTTCGAGACCTGGAGCCACCAGATGGGGTTCGAGATGTGCAACGTGGTGGGGATGGTTCCATTCCGCCACATCTTCATCCATCCCGCCTGGATGGGAAAGAAGGTGGCTCCTGGGCGCTCGGTGGGCCAACCGTTACCGGGGTACGACATTCGACTGGTCGGAGAAGATGGAGCGCCGGTGCCTCCCGGCGACGTCGGGCGCGCCGCCGTTCGCGGGCCGACCGGCATCACCTACTGGACAAACCTCCACCCAGGCATTCGCGAGCGCGCCAAAATCGACGTGGTCGACGGCTGGAGCATCTGCGATGACGCGTATCACCGGGACCTGGAAGGATATCTGTGGTTCGAGAGCCGCCTGGACGACATGATCGTGACGGCCGGATCCCAGGTTGCCGCACCCGAGGTCGAGTTGATCCTCAAGCAGCATGAGGCGGTTGCGGACGTCGCGGTGGTCGCTGCCCCGGATGAGATCCGGGGTCAGGTGGTGATGGCCTACATCGTCCTCAGGGATGGTTTCGCGGCCGACCGCGGCATGGTGCAATCGTTGCAAGAGTTCGCCAAACGGGAAATGGCGCCCTACAAGTACCCGCGACTCATTCAGTTTATCCCCGAGCTGCCGAAGGACGAGTACGGGAAGATCCAGCGCCGGCGGCTGCGCGATCAGGCCGCCGGCCGAACCGGGGCGTTGCCTGGCAAAGCCTGACTCTCTAGAAGCCCAGGATGAGGCCGTCGACCTCGATCGTGTTCGGGTCGGTCCCCTGCTTCCAGCTGAGGTGCGACAGCGGGTAGACGGCAGGACCGTGAAGAACGGTGCCATCCAGGTGGAAGCGCGAGCCATGGCACGGGC
>WNEY01001612.1_pt1 | contig 16105 bp, 12 predicted proteins | sample 5400531 | NCBI WGS metagenome assembly WNEY01 (sample SAMN13153338, study PRJNA577476) | soil metagenome | isolation source: 200 cm saprolite under Douglas fir tree site 1 | place: USA:California | collected 2015-04-18
CCCCGAGCGCGCATGTCGCCCGCGTGGCCTCGCGGCGGCTGCGGCGGCGTGTGCCCGTACGCTTAGCTGGCTGGCTGCGCGCATCGCTGGCAACCTCCATGTCTGGCACCCGGCCACCGTCGCCGGCGGCGCTCACAGAAGTACGACGGGCGAGGGTTCATCCCGGATGATGCAATTGCTGAGGACAATGACCCGTTACGACAATTTCGGCTAGCTTGCGCGGCCAGCCTGTTGACGGGGCGTCCACTGCGGTGAGGTGAACCGGCGCCGGGCTTGATAACCACCCGGGCGGTGATACCGTCGCCGAACGTTTTGACCAGCCGGGAGTGCGCCAGTGCTGCCTTGAGGGTTGGCAGCTCGGCCAGGGTGAGCGGGTTTAGCGGGGCCAGCACGATGTAGTCGATGCTGGCGTACCCGTGCGGTAGCACGTGCCTGGTCACCCAGGGGTCGGTGTTGACTTTCCACAGCCACACCGGGTAGACATCGCTGTGCATTTTGAGGTCTGGCCACATGTAGTCGTCCACCACGACGACCGACCCGCTGGGGAGGTTGTGCTCGATCCATGCGGTGGCGGCGAGCGAACTGGCGGCGCCGTGCACCGTCGCCTGGCTGGCCAGCGATTGCCACCAGCCGGGCGCCGCAGCCACCGCGAACGCTACGATGCCCGCCATCACTGGCGCGCGCCGGACGCGAGCGAGCCACCACTGCGTTCCATGCGCGGTCATGTGACGGGCCGGGGAGGCAGTCGTCGTGTGACAGGCCTGGCCGGGAATGGTCAGCGGAGTCCAGCAGGTATCCGCCATCCCCGCGATGAGCATCGCCGCGAACGGCAGCATGGCCGTGACGTAGGCATACGGGACATAGCCGCCCTTGAGCAAGATCAGTACCTGCAGCCCAAGTGCGAGCGCCAGCGGCCGCAGCCTGCGGACGAAGACGGCCAGCGGCGCCAGCGCCAGGCCGCCCAGCAGCAGCCACGGGTCGATGCCGATCCAGAACCGCGCCAGGCCCAACGTGCCGCTGTGCGGGTTAAGCAGGCTACCGCTCCCCGACCGCTCGAAGAACTGCCAGTACAGGGACCACAACAGGCTGACGTGTCCCCGTCCAGGGAAGAGTTCTCCTCTGAGGGCGGCGAACAGCGGGTACCCGAGCAAAATGAGAAAGCACGTGGCGCCGAACACGGCAAGGCGCCATGACCGGGTCCTGCGGTCGGTGTGCTGCCAGAGCACCCACACCACCACCGGCAGCAGGAGCACAATAGTTTCTTTCGTGAGGGCCGCGATCGCGAAACAGATGCCACTCCACAGCGCAGCCGCCAGGCTGCGCCGTGGCGAGGCCGCGATGGCCAGCGCTGCCAGCATCCACATGGTCGCCAGGTTGTCCAGGAAGACCATGCGGTGGTAGTAGATCGCAAGCGGGCTGAGCCCGAAGACCACCACCGCGGCCGCCGCAGCAGCCCGCCGCATCCCAAGCCGCCGGGCCAGCACGTACAGCAGCGCGCAGCTGACCAGGTTAGCCAGCCACATGACCTCCCGCCCCAGCATCACCGCGCTGGGATAGCGCGCGAAACCATGACCAAGCCAAGCCCACCCGGCGATCAGCGCCCACCCCAGCGGCGGATGGTCATACCAGTAGGTGTAATGGCTGAGGTGATGGGGAACCAGCATGGCCCACGCCTCGGCCACGTAGGTTCCCTCGTCGTCGTTCACACGGCCAGGCCAGCCCTGCAGATTCCACGCGCTGGCCAGGCCGACAACCACCAGCAGCGGCACCAGGACTGCCGTGCTGACACGATGCCGCCGCAACCACCCGCCCAGCCTGGACGGCCGGCGGCCGCCGGGAGCACGCGAGTCAACCGCGCCGGGAGCGAGATCGATGGCTATTACGCTGCCACCCCCTCCGCTGCCGGCCGCGTGGCCAGCGGCCCGCGGTGCTCAGCCGCCCGCCCGGTCTTGTACCACTGCGTGTCGCCCCTGGCGTACTTGTAGACAGCCACCGCCGCAGCGGCCATCAGGACGGTCTGGTACACCGGGGCCAGGAACAGAACGGACACGTAGTGCCAGATGCTCGCGTTCCGCTGGTAGGTTCGCGTGAATTCCCTTAGCCCCACCAGCTGGGTGACCATCGTGTGTGCCCGGGGGCGGTTCCGGGGACCGTTCCCGGAGCCTGCGGGCCAGTTGTGGGCCAGATCCGGCCAGGCCAGCGGCCTGCGCCCGGCGCGGCCCAGGCTCCGCGGAAGGCGCGGATGCGCATCGGGGACCGCTCCCTTCGGAGGGGTGTTCCTGCAGGTCACGGCCCTGTTGCTGGTATCTGCCGGGTCCCGCGGGGTCCGGCTGAGTCTCATGGCGTGTAGCTGTGTGCGGACGCCTGGCGGACGGGATCTGGCCGGGTGATTACAGGATTTCGTGGGCCAGCTGCGGGCCACATGGCGTGCCCGGTTACAGGCATCGAGCCGGGACAATGGCGGTCACGGAGGGTGAGTACCCGCCAGGCGGCACGGCTGTGCGTTTAGCGCATAACGAGGTGATACACGGGTGATCATTGCCGCTTCCCATTCCGGCGGTTGAGTAATGATCACCCGTGTATCAGGCGTTATACGGCCCGAAGGGCTTGGTGATCTTCGATCACCCTGCCGATTAGGCGCACGTTGAAGGTCGCGGTGGGAGGTGGATGTTCCCATGCAGATCAGGGGTGTTCTGTGCGGGCTGTTGTCAGGCCTCCGATGCCGCGCTGGCGGCGGACACCCCGCTGGCCTCGGCAAGCGAGCCAGCACCCTGAATGGCTCGGTCTTCCGGATCGCCCAGATGTCCGCCGTCATTGACGTCCAGGGCATCACCTCGCATGGGTCCAGTGGGACAACACCAGCAGGTTCATGCATCCGATCGCCCGCGCCGGGCCGTGGAGCCGGGCACTGCGCTCGCCGCCGTGACGGCCCGGGCTGGATTGTCACGCATGACCAGGTTCACGAACTCGGGTGCTTGGCCGGGCCGACAGTAGTGACTGGTGTCTTTTGAGGGCGAGCACATCCGTGCCGGGCCGTCGTGGCTCGCTGTCCACGGCGGGCTCCGGCTGGGCGCGTGGCCAGGGGTAGAGGCACCGCCACCCGGGGGAGGCTGCGACACGCCCCTGGCCGGCCCGGTGCTCAGAACCGGGTAACTGGAAGGCTGGCTGGTGGACAGCACCATCGCGGCGGGGATGCCTGCATCCTTGACCGCGGATGGGTGTGCGGCACTGAATAGCCCTTATGGGAGCCGTGTGGCTGCGTCTGCGCGCTGAACTGCGCGGGCAGTGGCGGGGGTGGCTTGCCCTCGCCGTGTTGCTCGGCGTGATCGGCGGCATCGCGCTGATGGCCGCGGCGGGCGCCCGGCGCACCGACACTGCCTACCCTCGCTTCCTGCGCGCGAGCCATGCCGCTGACCTGCTGGTGACCCCGGCGCGGTCTGGGTTTCACGGCTACTTCCGCGCCCTTGCGCGCCTGCCGGAGGTGTCCTTGCTGGCTCCGGCGATGTTCTTGCAGATGTCCTTGCCCGGCCCGGGTGCCTCGCCTTTTTCGGGCCTGGTGGCTCAGGCCAGCCCCTTCGGCGGCGAAGGCGTTACGGTTGACCGGGTCAAGGTCCTGGCCGGCCGCATCTTCAACCCGGCGGACCCGCGCGCGGTCATGATCAACCAGCAGCTGGCGGACCGGGAGCACCTGCGCCCCGGCGGCACGCTGCACCTGATCGGGTACCCGCAGCGGGGGCCCAGCCCCGACATCGCCCACGGGGTGCGGCTAGCATTCCGGGTGTCGGCGATCGTGGTCTTCGACGACCAGATCGTCTCAGCCGCCAGGGAACGCCCGCCGCCGTGGCTGCTGCTGAGCCAGGCGTTCGCCCGCACCCGGCAGGCAGCGTCGTTCAATCCGGCTGGCGGTGGCGCCAGCGTGCTGCTGCGGCCCGGCGCCGACGCCGCCGCGTTCGCGCGCGGGGCCACTGCCCTGGCGGCGCGTTACCGGGTGGGGAAGGCCGAAGTCATCAACCTGGCCACCGGCCACGCGGCGGCCGAGCGGGCCATCCGGCCGCAAGCCGCCGCGCTGGCGGTCTTCGCCGCGCTCGCGGGCCTGATCGCGCTGGCCATCACCGCGCAGCTGCTCAGCCGCCAGCTCGTCCTGGACTCGGCCGAATTCCCGGTCCTGCGAGCCCTCGGCATGACACGGTCCCGCCTTGCCGCCCTATCGCTGGCCAGGGCAGCCGTGGTGACCATCACCGGGGCCGCCGCCGCGGTGGGGGTTGCCATCGCGGCATCCCCGCTGATGCCCATCGGGCCCGTCCGGGCCGCCGAGCCCAGCCCCGGGATCGAGGTCAACCTGGCCATCCTCGGCGCCGGGTTCGCCGTCATCGCCGCCGCGCCGCTGCTGGTGGTGGCACCCGCGGCGCTGCGGGCAGCTACCCGGGCCAAGGGCGCGCTCGGGCTGGCCGAGCCGGCCGCACCCGCGCGCCCCTCCCGGCTAGGCCCGGCTCTCGGGCTGGCCGGCTCCGTGCCGGGCAGCCTGGGGGTACGGATGGCGTTCGAACCCGGTCACGGGCGCACCGCCGTGCCGGTGCGCAGCGCCCTCGTGGGCACCACAGTGGCGGTGGCCGCGGTCGTGGCGGCCATGGTCTTCGGTGCCAGCTTCCTCAAGCTGGTCGGCACGCCGCACCGGTACGGGCAGAACTGGGCACACGAACTGGACCTTCGGGTCGGCTCCGTGCCGCTCACCCTGGGCAGCAAAGTCCTGGCCGGGATCACCGGCCTGACCGGCTACGCGGGCGGGGACTACGGGCAGGTCAGCCTCGCTGCCCCCGGCAGCGGCAGCGGCACGACCGTGCCCGCGATCGGCCTGGACCAGCTGCGCGGGAACGGGTTCCTGACCCTGCTCGCGGGCCGGGCCCCGGCCGGCCCTGGCGAGATCGCCCTCGGACAGCGCACCCTGCACGCGCTGGGCCTGCACATCGGGCAGCAGGTCGAGGTCGGCGTCGATGGCACGACGTCCCCGATGCGTATTGTGGGCTCGGCGGTCTTCGCGGACTTCACCGTGGGCGGCGGCAGCGCCACCGACCTGGGGACCGGCGCCGTAGTCTCGGCCTCAGCGCTGTCCCAGCCGAATCCCCCGTTCTGTGCCAGGCCCGCGACCTGCTACAACTTTTTCCTCCTGAAGTACCGGCCGGGCACCGATCTGCAGGCCGCGGCCGCCCAGGTGATGAGGGCCGTTACCCGTACCGGATGCCCGAAGGGCCTGTGCCTGGTGACCACCGACCAGCGGCCCAGCGACATCCAGGACTACACCGGAGTGCGGGACACCCCGCTGATCCTCGGCGCCGTGCTCGCGCTGCTGGCGGTCGGGACACTCGCCCATGTGCTGCTCACCGGGGTCCGCCGGCGCCGGCGCGACCTGGCGGTGCTCAAGACACTCGGCCTGCTCCGTTCCCAGCTGCTCCAGGTGGTGTCCTGGCAGGCCAGTGCGCTGGCCGCGGCAGCCCTGCTCGTGGGCTTGCCGGCCGGCCTGCTGGCCGGCCGGTGGGCCTGGGCCCTGTTCGCAGGATCGGTCGGCGTCGCGGGCAGCGCTGATGTCCCCGTGCCGATCGTGCTGGCCGTCATCCCGGTGACGCTGCTTCTCGCCAGCCTGCTGGCCGCCGGTCCCGGATGGGCGGCCGCCCGGATCCGGCCCGCGCTTATCCTGCACGCGGAATAGCAGACAACGGCAGGCGGGAGCGCAAAGACCCCGCGCGCCCGTGAGCGCCGAGCGACGCGGGTTCCGGATGCCCGCCGGACGGCAGCCTGGACGCGCGGCCGGCGCTGACCATGCACCAAGGCACGCGCTGAGCGCCAGTCAGGGCACGCCGACGGGGGGCAGACGTCCTTCGACGTGGCCCGCCGGCGTCGATCTCGTCCGGCGCCCGCCACGCAGTCACTACCGAGGCCACCGGCACGAGCAACCCAGCGTGCCCGGCGCGGCGCTCGCGCAGTGGACCGCGCCAACGCCACCGGCAAGGCCGCCGCACGCCGTGCGGGCGGCACGGCCATCGGTGCGATCGACGCCATGCTGCGCCGGCTGGACCTGCTCCGCGGCCAGGTGACGCGCGAGATCCGCCAGGCCGGCGACGCGCTGCGCTGATCAGCAGTCAATGAAGCGTCCCGCTCGCTACGGCCGGCTGGGCACTCTGCCAGGCCTGATGGGCAGTGAAGGCGACGTGGCCTGGAGAAGCGCAGGCAATTCCGCTGCCCGGGCAGGTCCCGGGCATACGCGCTGCTGGCTGGCCCGCCGCGCGGCGGGCCAGCCAGCTCGGCGGGTACGGCTAGGGCACGGTCACCGGGCCGTGTGCCCGGATGATGACCTGGATCGCGATCGGCCTGCGGGAGCACCCGTGCGCGGTGTGGCGGGCGACGATCAGGCCGCGGAGCCTGTAGCGGCCGTGGCCGCTGATGCCGGCGTACTTGCCGGTGCCGTGGCTGATCTTGTAGGTGCCGCGCTCGCGGAACGTTCCCGCGCAGGTCGTCGTGTTGAAGTGCTGGCGGCTGTGGGTGGCCTTGTGCGTGACGCGGAATTTGCCGCCGGGGAACTTGAAGGTGTCCCTGGTGTTGCTGGTCGAGATGTCGATGCCGCTGGCGTTGAACACGCCGTAGGCGACCACCTTGCTCCTGTTGGACGTCAGCGAGGTGGACACGGCCTGGAAATGCTCAATCCCGGTAACGGCACGCTGGGCGCTGGCCGGGTGGGTGATGGTGACCGGGTGGGCAGGGCTGCCCGTGTGGGCGGGGCTGGCCGCAGCCACCCCGGCTCCGGCGATCATCGTGACGGTGGCGGCCGCGCCGATCAGCGCGGCGAGCGTCTTGCGCATCGCTATCTCCTTTCCTGGGAGACATCAGCGTTGCGCGAGACGTCCGGTGCCATCAAGGGTGCTGGCATCCGGTTACGACGTGTGGCCACCATGCCACTAGCCAGGGCTGGCGGGCGCTCGCCTTTGCCAGGAGGGACCGCCCCGCAGCGGTGCAGAGTCATCATGAACTATCCCGGAAAGCTGGTCCGGGCCCTCGCGATGCCTGCAAGCGTGTACCGCTTCAGAACTCGACACGGGCACCGTGACCTGCGGTTTGGCTGGATGAGCAGGTTGCGGCAGGATCGCGGTTTGTGTCTCTTCGCCTCCTGTACCTGATCATGATCCGGATTTTTGGCTGGCTGTTACTGCTGGGCCGCAGCCAGGCGTCCAAGAACGCGGAGATCATGGTGCTCCGTCATGAAGTCATGGTGCTCCGGCGTCAGGTCGCCCGGCCCAAACCCGACTGGGCCGACCGGGCCGTCCTGGCGGCAATTGCCGGGCTGCTGCCAGCCGTGCTGCGCGCCCGCCGGCTCGTCGCGCCGGGCACGCTGCTCGCCTGGCACCGCCGCCTGATCAAACGCGAATGGACGTACCCGAGCCAGCCAGGCCGGCCGAGGACCAGTCAGGAGATCCGCGACCTGGTGCTGCGGCTGGCGCGCGAGAACCCGGCCTGGGGATACCGCCGGGTGCACGGCGAGTTGACCCTACTCGGTCACCAGGTCAGCGAAGCGACCGTGCGGAGGATCTTGCGCGCCCGGCGGCGCAGGCCGGCCCCGCCGAACGTGGACACCTCCTGGCGGGCGTTCCTGCATAGCCAGGCGCGAGGGCTGCTGGCCTGCGACTTCTTTCACGTGGACACGATCTTCCTCAAACGCCTGTACGTATTAGTTACGTGGAATCAAGCTGGGCAGCGGAGAGGACTTGATCACAAGGGCTCATGCGATTGATCTTGATACGGCTACCCCGGATAGTGGACATACCAGCCGTTTCCATGCGCCTGCCTCCTCCTCGCTGCCGCTTTGAGCCTGGTCCAGCGAGATGGTCATTGGCGATCATCGACGCCCGGCAGGGCAAACACGGATAACCGTGACAAGCCAGATTCCACAGAATGCTGTTCGTGATGGAGGTGGCGACCCGGCATGTGCATGTCCTAGGCGTGACCGCCAGCCCGGACGGCGCCTGGACCGCTCAGCAGGCCCGCAATCTGCTCATGGACCTCGCAGACCGGGCCGGATCCTTCCGCTTCCTGATCCGGGACCGCGACGCCAAGTTCACCAGCGCATTCGACAGCGTCTTCGCTGGCCAGGGCGTGAAGATAGTCAAGACTCCGCCGCGGACGCCACGCGCGAATTGCTATGCCGAGAGATGGATACGCACCGCACGAGCCGAGTGCACCGACCGGATACTGATCTATGGCGAACGGCACCTACGGTCGGTTCTGGGCGAGTACGCCGGCCATTATAATCGGCACAGGCCCCATCAGTCCCGCCAGCAACGACCGCCCGATCAGGACGACCAAGCTGATGCCCCGCCGGACTTGCCTGTTCAGCGGCGGAAGGTGCTCGGCGGCGTGATCAACGAGTACTACCGGGCGGCGTAGCTGACCTCATGAACCCCAGGTCATCCCTATGCGATGGGCTTTGAAGCGGTACAGGCGGCGCTGCTCGCCGGTCCCGGCGGCCTGGTGGGATGATCAGCCTGACATCCGTGATGGAAGCGGTCAGGCGAGAGGCGGGTCGGCACAATGAGCCCTCCAGAGATCCGCCTGTACGAGCTGTCGGGGAGCTGATGATGGTGCGCTTCGGATACGGCCTGATCACCTGCCAGCGCTATCCCGGGGATCTCCGGAACGACGCGGACTTGTACCGGGAGGCCCTGGGCGTGGCTGAGGAGGCCGAACGGTTGGGCTTTGACTCGGTGTGGACTAGTGAGCATCACTTCGCCGACGATTCCTATGCTCCCTCGCTCCTTCCGCTATCTGCCGCGATGGCCGCACGGACCAGCCGGATCCAGATTGGGACTGGCCTGCTGCTCGCCCCTCTGTACCACCCGATCCGGCTGGCCGAGGACGCGGCCGTTGTCGATCTGATCGCGGGCGGGCGCTTCATCCTCGGTCTCGGGCAGGGGTGGCTGCGCTGGGAGTTCGAGGCCCTGGGGGTGCCGCTCGGCGAGCGGGGCCGCCGCATACAGGCAGCCATTGAGATATGCCGCCAGGCCTGGGGGAACGGCCTGGTAGAGGCGGCCGGGGTTGCGGTCTCCCCCAAGCCGGCGCGCTCGGGTCCGCCTATCTGGGCGGGGGCGCAGAGCGAACCGGCCATCCGCCGGGCTGCCGCCCTGGCTGACGGCTGGATGGCCGGCGAACCCGACCAGGAGAGCTTCCGGATCCAAGTCGGCTGGCTGCGCGACGAGATGCAGCGGCGGGGACGGCTGCCAGAGGAGGTGCATGTCGCCGGTTACTGGCCGGTGTTCGTTTGGGACCGGCCCGGCCACGCATGGGAGGTGGTGCGGCCATTCCACCACTACGTGCAGTGGAAATATCAGGACGCCGAAGGCGCGAAGGGGCGGCTCGGCCCGCTTCCCCTGCCCCCGGCCCTCGATGAGTGCTCGGAGGCCGCACTGCGCGCGGAACTGATCTGCGGCACCCCGGCCGAGGTAGCCGCCCGCATCGCCGAGTTCGCCGAAATCGCCCTCGCCGCCGGGCCGCAGTTCACGTTCATCGCGCGCCTGTACTACCCAGGCATGGACCCGGCGACGATGCGCGAAACTGCCCGGCTGTTCGCCGAGAACGTAATCCCCGCCGTGCGAGCGACAGTGCCTGAAACGGACTGACCCCATCGGAAAGACGGGAAAACCGCGCCCCGCGGCAGGCACCTGCCCGCCGAGCCGCCGTTCTGCTTTCATGTATCGGCGTACTCGTGGTACTCACGCTCGGCATGATCCAGGAGTACAGGCCCTCGGATCTTGCTCGCAGCGGAAGTCGCAGACCGCGCTCGATGCAGGTTCATCTCTGAGGTGCGGCGGCGGAGCCGTAGCCGTAGACGGCGCGACATGGGCCGCGGGATAGCCTCGGCGCTTCGCCACATCGAGCAGGTGGATCCCAGCCTGCCGGTGATGCGGGCACTGCCGGGCACGGTGGGGGAACCCTGGACTGAGGTTCTTGGGCCGGACGGGCGGATCCACCCAGTACGGCTTTCAACCCTCATCCTGCTCGGGTCGGGGATAGTTGTAGGACACCTTGTGCATCTTGAGCTCCATGAACGTCTCCGAGGCGGTAATACCGCCTACCGCGGGCATCCGTTCGTAGAGCAGCTCCCACAGGTGGTCGTGATCACGGCAAACGAGCTGCGCGTAGAGGTCCGCGCGCCCGGTGCAGGACGAGATGTAGGTGATCTCGTCCCACAACGTCAACGCGTCGATCACAGACTGTTGCCTGCCTGGGAGCAAGTTGAGCAGGCTGAACGCGAGCACGCGGTAGCCGAGCCGGAACGGGTCGGCGATGGCCACGATGGTAAGCGCACCTGACCTCGTCAACCGGTTCGCGCGGAGCCTGACGGTGCCCTCGGCAACGCCGAGCTGGCGAGCGATCTCCCGGTACGGCAGTCGCCCATCGTGTTGAAGAAGACGGATGATCGCGCGATCCGTCTCGTCCAGCGGCCGGCTGTCGCGTAGCCGGGCGGCAGGCGGCGGCTCGCCGGAGTCGGTCGGGCTACGCCGCGCGCTCATCGCGGTCCTCACATCCGCGTCAGGAGCGGCAGACCTGCCGCGAGGAAGCCGCCGTCGACGTAGATCGCCTGACCTGTCAGCCAGGTTGCGTCCGACACCAGGAAGCACACGGTTTCGGCGATGTCGGCCGGCTTGCCGAACCGACCCATCGGGGTCCGGCTGAGCTCGTGGCTAGCGATCGGCTGGCGGGCGAGGTAGTCCCTGCCCATCGCTGTCTCCACAGTCCCGGGTCCCACCCCGTTGACGGTGATACCCAGTGGCGCGAGCTCCACCGCGAGAACCCGGGTGAGCAACAAGGCGGCACCCTTGGACGCGCAATAGGCGCTCTCCAAGGCGAATCCCTGGGACGAGGCTGTCGACAAGATGTTGACAATGCGCCCCTCACCCGCGACGCGCATTCGGCGCGCCGCCTCCTGACACGAAAGGAACACGCCGCGAGCGTTGACGCTCATCACGCGGTCCCAGACGTCGACGGGTGTATCGAGGAATGGGATGTCCGCAAAGATGCCGGCCGCGTTGACGAGTGCGTAGGGGCTGCCGAACTCATCGTCAAGGCGCTCATAGGCGCGAGCTACGTCCGCCGCGTTTGACAAGTCGACCTCGACCCCCCACGCGGGCCGGCCCAGCTCACTCAATCGAGAAAGCGTCTCCGTCGCGGGCTGCAGGTCGAAAACAGCGATTCGGCCGCCCGCGGCCGCGAGCCGCAACGCGATGCCCTGACCGATGCCCTGTGCGCCGCCGGTGACCACCGCAACCCGGTCATCGAGTGCCATAGGTGCTCCTGCGCATGAGGGGACGAAGCTCGGCCCGCGTCACGAGACCAACGCCTGGTAAGTCCTGCGCATGAACGCCTGAAGGTTGTGCTCGCTGTTCAGCATGAGGCGGCCGGCCGGGATCTGCCCGGACCGATAGCCCAGCTGCTGCCGATCGGTCGCGGCGCCGTCTTCGAGCAGTACCTGGTCCCACATTTTCAGCCACTCGTCGACGATGCCTTCGTCGGCGCCGGGCCGCACGTACATGTCGACGAAGGCCGAGCAGCGCTCCGGCCCCAGAGGAGCCACACTGCCGACGAACCCGATGAAGTCGTCAACGGCGAAGAAAGAGGACGGCCAGAGGAACGCGAACCGGAAGCCCTTAAGCGAGGCCGGGTCCAAATCGCCGGGAATCCACTTGATCGGCGACTCGTGCCAGATCGTGTCGGGCCAGGAAATGGTCTGGTAGGCGTCCGGGTGCGCGTCATACGTCTTGCCGAAGCTGTCGCGATGCGTGGTCGGGCAGTGGTAGCACTCGATCGCGTTCTCCGCCCAGACTTTCCAGTTGCAATCCATCTCATAGCTGTAGCGGATGCGGTACTCGTACTCCTTGAGGTCGGCGTTCAACTCGTCCGTGCGTGGGCGGATGTCATTGGTCAGCGTCCGAAGCGCAGCGGCACCAGCATCCGCGTTGACGAAAACGAACTGATCCCACCGCTCGACCGAAACCGGCTTGAGCGAGATGGCCGAGCAGTCGAACTCACGCTCGCGGTCCTGCCGGGGAGCGTGCTTGAGCTGACCGTCAAGCTCGTACGTCCAACCGTGGTAGGAACATCGCAGCAGCCGCGCATTCCCGTTTGCCGTTGCCACCGGGTGCAGGCGATGTCGGCAGACGTTGACGAACCCCCGAAGCTCACCATCGTTTCCGCAGACGATCATGATCGGGATCTCGCCTGACTTCGTGAGGACGACGTCTCCCGGCTTCCGCAGTTGCGAGTCGTGGCAGGCGTACTGCCACGCCCGCGCAAAGATCTTCTCCTGTTCGAGCTGGTGGACCTCAGGGGCCACATAGAGCTGCGCCGGAAGAGTCTCACCGGCCGCAAGCGCAGCGAACACGTCCGCGTCGGAAGGGAGACCGTATCGCACCCGAACGTCACTCAGAGTCAGCATTCTCGCCACCTTGATCGCCGGAATGCGTAGCAGAACATGCTAAATACTACGCGATGCACGAATCCGAGGCAACAGAGGACGAGGCACGCGGGAGGCGCCGGAGCCACTGCCTGCCGAACGGCTGGGATGCCGGTGTGCTCCTCGCAGCGCCCCGCCCGATGCACGTCCCAGGCCGTGAGGAACTGCAGCGCGTCGGCACCCGCTTGGATGCCGCAGGTATCGCTTGACTGGGTTCCCGGTGCTGGACATGATGTTGCCAGCAGTTGTTCCAGTTATTCCAGTGGCGTTTCGCACGGGTCGCGGAGGCTGCGGATCGGTTGCTAGGACGTGCCTGTCCAGACGGGAGGTGCGACGTGGCAGACGACCTTCGGCGAGCGGCCGTCTCGGAGCCGCATCGCGGGCCGACGGGTCCGCACATGATCGCGCGACGCGACTTTCTCCGCTACTCGGGGATGGGCGCGGCGGTGCTCGGCGGTGCCACGGCGCTGTCCGCCTGCGGCTCTTCATCGGCGCCATCGTCCACCAGCTCGGCCCCGGCGGCGGCGGGGACGCCCAAGAAGGGCGGCACGCTGCGCGCTGGCCTGACTGGCGGGACCGGGTCCGACACCGTCGACGCGCACCGGGGCGTCGACAACGTGGACTTCGCCCGGATCATCGCCCTGTACGACCCGCTGATCGGCTACGACCTCAAAGCGCAGAACAGGCTGGCGCTGGCCGAGTCGATCACGCCAAACGCGAACGCGACAGTCTGGACGGTGCGGCTCCGCCCCGGGGTGACGTTCCACAACGGCAAGCCGCTCACCGCCGAGGACGTCATCTACTCCCTCACCCGGATCGTCACGAACAACTACGCCGGCACCTCGTCACTCGCGTCCGTCGATGTGAAAAACCTCAAGGCGCTCGACTCGCGCACGGTCCGGATCCCGTGTCACAGCCCGTACGCGACCCTGCCCGACGCCATGACCGGTTACTACTACTACATGGGTATCGTCCCGGTCGGGTACGACCCCAAGCACCCGGTGGGCACCGGCCCGTTCAAGTTCCAGTCGTTCACACCCGGCCAGCAGAGCACCTTCGTCCGCAACGACCACTACTGGGACTCGAGCGACGGGCCGTACGTCGACACGTTGGTGATCACCGATTATCCGGACGAGACCAGCCAGGTCAACGCGTTCGTCAGCGGTCAGGCTGGCGTGGTCAATCTGCTCTCGGCCACCAGCATCCCGCAGGTGCAGGCGGCCGGGAACATCCTGACCGCCGACGGCGGCGGCATGACGCCCTTCACGATGCGGGTCGACCGGCCTCCGTTCACCGATCCCCGGGTGCGCCAGGCGTTCCGGCTCATCTGCAACCGGCCGCAGATGCTCGACCTCGTTTTCGGTGGCCGTGGCACGATCGGCAACGACATTTTCTCTCCGTTCGACCCCGAGATCGACCACTCGATCCCGCAGCGCACACAGGACATCCCCCAGGCGAAGTCACTCCTCAAGGCCGCCGGCCAGGAAGGCCTGACCGTTCAGCTCGTCACCGCCGACATCGCGCAGGGCACGATCAGGGTCGCCCAGGTGTTCGCGCAGCAGGCGGCCGCGGCGGGCGTGACGGTCAACCTGCGTCAGGTCACGAGCACCGAGTTCTACGGGAACAACTACCTCAAGTGGGCCTTTGCGCAGGACTACTGGTACTACAGCAAGTACCTGCCACAGGTCGCCCAGGCCACCCTGCCGACGTCCCCCTTCAACGAGACGCACTGGGATGACCCGGCCTACAACAAGCTCTACAACCGGGCGATCGCCACAGTAGACCCAGTGGCCAGGACGGCCATCGCGCACGAGATGCAGGCGATCGATCATTCGATCGGCGGCTACATCATCCCCTACTTCCCGCCGACGATCGACGGCTATGCGAAGAGCGTGCACGGCGTGGCGCCGACCAAAGTCGGCCTCTCGCTGGGCGCCTACAACTTCAAGGCCATGTGGCTGGCGTGACCGTTGACGCGACGTCGGCTCCGCGGGCGCCCTCCGACGTGGGCGCCAAGGGCCGGCCGCATCCGATCGCCCGGCTGATCTGGACACGCACGGCCCTCGGCCTCGTCACGCTGCTCGTAGTGTCGATCCTGATCTTCGCAGCGACCCAGGTACTGCCCGGCAACGCGGCCACGGCGGTGCTCGGTCACAACGCCTCGGCGAGCGCGGTCCGTACCATGGAGCTTCGCCTTGGGCTGAACAAACCCGCGGTGACCCAGTACTGGGACTGGTTCTCCGGGGTGCTGCGCGGGCGGCTCGGCACGAGCCTGGCGAACGGCCAGCCCGTCTGGGGCCTCGTCGGTCCTCGCCTGCTCAACTCGCTCGTGCTCGTCATCCTCGCCGGCTTCATCGGCGGGCTGCTCGGTGTCGGGCTCGGGATGTTCGCCGCGATCCGGCGAGACAAGCCCGCGGACCACGTCCTGTCGGTGGGCACGCTGGCGGTCACGTCGCTGCCCGAGTTCGTGGTCGCTATCTTCCTGGTCATCATCTTCTCGACCGTGCTCCTGCACATCCTCCCTGGGGTCTCTCCGCTCGAAAGCACGTCGGGAGCTGTCAAGCCTTGGCAGGACCCGAAGGAACTCGTGCTGCCGGTAGCGGCTCTTGTGGTCGTGATCGTCCCGTACATCTTCCGGATGATGCGCGCCGCGACCATCGAGGCACTGGAGAGCGACTACGTCGAGATGGCGCGGCTCAACGGCCTTTCCCCGGTCCGCGTCCTGCTGCGCCACGCCTTGCCCAATGCCGTCGCGCCCACTGTCCAGGTCATCGGGCTGAACCTGCTCTACCTCGCGGGCGGGATCGTGCTGGTCGAGTTCGTCTTCGACTACCCGGGCGTCGGGCAGGGGCTGGTCAACGCGGTGGCCGACCGTGACATCCCGCAGATCCAGTTCATCGTGCTCGTGCTCGCCACCTTCTACATCGCCATGAACATCATCACGGACGTGGCCGCGCTCATGGCCACGCCGCGCCGGCGGGTGGCCAGGTGACCGCGCCGCCCCCTGACGCCACGACCGCGCCCCGGGTGCGGCGGCGCGAGTGGCTGCACATCCTCACCGGCGCGGCACGTACGCCGCGGGGCATGGCGGGCTCGGTGCTCGTCCTTCTCGTGGTGCTGCTCGCAGTGATCGGGCCGTTCTTCGCTGCCTATCCGCCGCTCCAGTTCGTCACGACGCCCGGAGCCCCGCCGAGCCCCAAGTTCCCGCTCGGTGGCGACATCCTCGGCCGGGACGTGCTCTCGCGCGTGCTCGACGGCGGCTGGCAGCTGTTGCTCATGGCGACGGCGGCGATGCTTATCGGTATCGTGCTCGGCACCGCCGCCGGCATCGCGGCGGCGCAGCTGCGGGGCTGGCGCGACGGGCTCATCATGAGGACGGTCGACGTAATCCTCGCGTTCCCGCAGCTGGTCTTCGCGCTTCTGCTCGTGTCGATCCTCGGCCCAACGCGGTGGCTACTGGTGGTCGCGGTCGGGTTGTCGCACGCGCCGCAGGTTGCCCGCGTGATCCGGGCGGCCGCGCTCGACGTCTCCGAGCGCGACTTCGTCAAGGCGGTCGAGATCACGGGGGTCCGGCAGTCCAAGGTGATGTCCGGCGAGATCCTGCCGAATCTG
>WNEY01001613.1_pt1 | contig 16100 bp, 16 predicted proteins | sample 5400531 | NCBI WGS metagenome assembly WNEY01 (sample SAMN13153338, study PRJNA577476) | soil metagenome | isolation source: 200 cm saprolite under Douglas fir tree site 1 | place: USA:California | collected 2015-04-18
GTCAGGGTCACGGCCCGCCGCGGTTTCGGAGAGGACTGCGCCGAGCTAACCCTCGAGGATGCGACCGGCCACGCCACTGCGGTTCTCTGGCCTTCGGCGCGCGTGCTCGACGAAACTCTCGCAGGCGGCGGTCGCGCCGATGTCCTCTTCTGCGTCGAGCCGGACTGCTACGCCGCATCGGGCGGACGGCTGACACTGGTCGACGCGCGGAATAGCACTGATCAGTAACAAGTTGCCACTCGCGTGCAGCGCACGATCCGAATTCTTCGCGTCGCGCTCCCGATTGCCTTCTTCGGTTTCATTCTCCTGATCGCCGTCAGTTGGAATCGCGCACGCATCCAGAAAGACCGAAGCACCACGCAGCCGGTCACTTCGACAATCCGACCGATCGACAAACCGCAGATCGAGTCGAAGACATTCGAAGACACGCAGACGATAGCCGGCCGCATCGCGGCGCGGATCCGCGCGCAGCGCGTCGTCGCCTTTCAGTCCGGCTGGAACACGTTGGAAAATGTGCACATCACGATCTATCGACCGACCGGCCTGACCTACGAGCTGGTCTGCCCGCAGGCCCAGTTCAATAGCGAAACGAAAGAAGCCGACGCCAAAGGCGGCGTCAAAGTCACCTCCAGCGACAACGTGGAGATGACCACGGCCGAGATCCACTTCGACGGCAACCGGCTCACGAATCACATCCCCGTGCAATACAAGATCGATCGCTGGGTCGGAACAGCCGGCGCGCTCGATCTTGACGTTCAAGCCGAGCAGCTCCGCCTCTACGACAAGGTCGACGCCACGATGCAACCGGCCGACCCGTCCGATGTGCCGATGAATCTCAAAGCGCAGGAAGGTGTCTTCCACCGCAAGGAGAACAACGTCGCTTTCTCGACGAACGTGCTCATGACGCACGCCACCGATCGGCTGGTGTCCGATCATGTCGTGGCGCACTTCACCGCCGATCGGAAGTCGCTCGTCGGTGTTGAAGGCGATGGGCATGTCACCATCATCACAGTCGACGAGGGGGACACGGGCAAGAAGGAAATCACCTGCGACCGCTTCTGGAGCGAAGTGGCCAGCGGCCAGATCAGCGCGATCAATGCGACAGGCGATCAGGTTCCTGCGCATGCGATCGTCGAAGGACCGCCTAAACGCGACCTGGTGGCCAAGACAATCCGCGTCGGGCTCACCAACAAGCAGGTGAGCGACCTCGGCGCGGAGTCTAACGTGTTGATGAAGGAGTTCGGTGAGGTTCCACGGGAGATGACTGCCGACAAGCTGACCGTCTTCTTCGACCCCAGGCAACATCGCGCAACAAATGCAGCAATCGATGGAAACTTCCACTACAAAGATCCGAGAAATCAGGCCAGCGCCGTGCGGGCGAGCTACGACATCCTCAACGATCACGTCGTTCTCACCGCAACGCCTGGATTCGATCCGACGGTCACTTCCGATGGCCAGACGTTAAAGGCCAAGCTGATCGAATTCTCGCCAAAGGAAGGCACCGCCAAAGCGACAGGCGAGGTCATCGCGCAACTCGTATCGAAGCAGAACGGCCCGTCAGCCGATACGACAACTGTGTTCCCGGCGAACAAGCCCGTGTTCGTCAACGCCGACATGGTCACCATGCGGCAGGCGAACAAACTGGCGATCTTCACCGGGCACGTGCGCGCGTGGCAGGAAACGAACACGCTGTTTGCGGATGAAATGCAGGTGCAGGGGATGGGCGATCAGATCACTGCGCGCGGCAACGTGCGCGCGTTTCTCTACAACACGTCCGGAACGGAGCAGCGGAAGACTCCGATGCTCACGCGCAGCGATCATCTGGCAGCACACAAGAGCGAACGCCGTATCGATCTCGCAGGAAACGTGAAGATCGACGACGAGCAGCGCCACCTGACCGCGGAGAAGGCGGCCTTCTTCTTTGACGCCAATCGTAAAGTCGAACGGATCGAAGCGGAGACCAAGGTGGTACTGCTCGAGCAGCCGCCCGGCCGCAAAGGAACTGGAGAGAAGGCGACCTATTTCGTGAATCGTCACATGATCTTCGTCAACGGCAATCCCGCCACGGTCACCGGACCGAATGGCACCGTCAGTGGCGATCAGATTGCCATCGATCTGACCCGGAACAAGGTGGAGATCATGAGTCCGACTTCGGCAACCAAGGGAACCTACAAATCCCAGTAGCCTGTAGTAAATTCATCTCGCGGTCCGTGGCTCGCGGTTCGCGGTTCGCAGTTTTTTGCGAGCCGCGGACCGCGGACCACGAACCACGAGAATATGGCCGACCATGAGACCACGGTGCTTCCGTTCACCACCGATCGTGAACGTCCCGGCGAGCCGCTCCGGCTCGCCGCTGAGCACCTGGTGAAGATCTACAAGGGACGCAAAGTCGTCCGCGACGTGTCCGTGTTCATCCGCCAGGGCGAGATCGTCGGGCTCCTGGGCCCCAATGGCGCGGGAAAGACAACCACCTTCTACGTGATCGTCGGCCTGGTGCGGCCCGACGAGGGGCGCGTCATTCTCGACAACGAGGACATCACCGAGCTGCCGATGTACCTGCGTGCGCAACGCGGCATCAGCTATCTGCCGCAGGAGCCATCGGTGTTTCGTAAACTGACGGTCGAAGAGAATCTGCTTTCGGTGTTCGAGACGATGGATCTGCCGCTCGCCGAGCGCGAACGCCGGACGCGTACGCTGCTCGAAGAGTTCGGAATCACACACATCGCCCGCAATCGCGCCTATTCGCTCTCCGGAGGCGAACGGAGGCGCGTGGAGATCGCCCGGGCCTTGGCGATCAACCCGGCATTTATATTGCTAGATGAGCCCTTTGCAGGAATCGATCCTATCGCGGTTTTCGAGATTCAGCGAATCGTTTCCCAACTTCGTGCGCGCGGGATCGGCATCCTCATCACGGATCACAACGTACGTGAAACTTTGAAGATCACCGACCGCGCCTATATCATCAAAGAGGGCGAAATCTTCCGGCAGGGAGTCCCCGAGAGTCTCTCAGCAGATGCGGAGGTCCGGCGAATTTATCTGGGCGAATCGTTCAATCTGAGCTGACCGACCAGGATAAGCGTCGATTTTCCGGACCATGGCACTAGAACAAAAACTCCATCTCAAACTCTCCCAAAAACTGATCATGACGCCTTCGCTGCAGCAGGCGATCAAGCTGCTGCAGTTGTCGAAGCTCGAGCTCCAGGAAGTGCTCAATCAGGAACTACTGGAGAATCCGCTCCTCGAAGAAACAGCCGAGGAGGTGAAGACCGAAGAGGCGGAAGCGGAAACGAGCGACCAGAAGACCGAGGCGGAGGAAGAAGCGAAGAAAGTCGAGACGAAGGAAAAAGACAAGGAAAGGGACTCCTTCGACGAGATCGACTACGACGCCTACTTCCAGGACTACATCGAGTACGGCTACAACCCGCGGATGGGGGAGGAACACGAGGAGTTCCCCATCGAGAACACCCTCACCCGCCCTCCCAACCTCACCGATCACCTCACGTGGCAGCTGATGATGAGCGACGCCTCACCGCGCATCAAAGAAATCGGCGTGTTCATCATCGGCAACATCGATGAGGATGGCTACCTCCGCGCGACGGACGAAGAGATCATGGCCTCCGCCCAGTACTCTGCGGAAGAAGTGAATCAGGCTCTTCACGCGATCCAGTCGCTCGACCCCATCGGCGTCGGCGCGCGCGATCTTCGCGAATGCCTCCTGCTGCAGCTCGAGTTTCTCGAAGTGGACAACCCGCTGGTGGAGACCATCATCCGCGACCACTGGGAGATGTTCATGCAGCGGCACTTCGTGCAACTGGCAAAGGTGCTGGGCATCGACATGAAGACGCTGGAGAGCATCGTCGAGGTGATCAAGCATCTCGATCCGAAGCCGGGCCGCAAATACTCGAACGAGCGGGCCATCTACGTCGAGCCCGACGTCTACGTGCACAAGGTCAGCGATCAGTATGTCATCGTGCTCAACGAGGACGGCATGCCGAAGCTGCGCATCAACGGCAGCTACCGGGCGATGCTCAACTCGATGGACTCCAAGCAGGATGGGGAGACCGTCAATTACATCAAGGACAAGATCCGCTCAGCGGTCTGGCTGATCAAGTCGCTCGATCAGCGTCAGCGAACGATTTACAAGGTCGCCGAATCGATCGTCAAACATCAACGGGAGTTCCTGGAGAAGGGAATCGACTACCTCCGTCCGCTGGTGTTGCGCGACGTGGCCGACGACATCCAGATGCACGAATCCACCGTGTCGCGCGTGGTATCGAACAAATACATGCACACGCCGCGCGGTCTTTTTTTGATGAAGTATTTCTTTCACAGCGGCATCGACTCGGATACCGGAGAAGACATCTCCAGCCTCACGGTGAAAAAGAAAATTCAGGGTTACATCGAGGGCGAGGATCCGCGGAAGCCGTTGTCAGATTCCAAAATCATGAAGATTTTGAACGATGAGGGGATTAACATTGCGCGCAGGACCGTGGCCAAATATCGCGACGAACTGAACATCCCTTCCTCCACGGACCGCAAGCAAATTTTCTGATCAAGCGAGGGTCTCCGTATGGCTACCGGAATCATCGGTCGCAATTTCGAAGTGACGCCAGATATCCGCGAGCTCATTGAAAAGAAACTCAGCAGAATCGTGAACAAGCTGTTCGACGACGTCATTGACATTCGCTGTGTTCTGCAGGTGGAGAAGTACCGAAACATCTGCGAGATTCTGATCGTTGGCAAGGAGCATGACGTCAAGTCCGTTCAAGAATCGGATGAGTCGATGCAGGACGCCATCAACGCCACCATCGATCATCTCAAGCGTCAGGCGCAGAAGAATCGCAAAAAGATCCGCGATCACCACCGCAAAGATGGCAATCACGCCAAGTCCGGTCAGGTCACGGATTGGACCGAGCAGGTGCTGGAGCCCGGGCGCCTTCGCCTCGAAGGCGATCACAATCGGCCGCGGATCATCAAGACCAACAGCCTGCCGATCCGGCCGATGTCCATCGAGGAGGCGGCCTTACGGCTGGATGAGTCAAAGAACGAGTTCATCGTCTTCCGCGATCTCGACACCGACAAGGTCTCGGTCATCTACAAGCGGCGGGACAAGAATCTGGGGCTGATCGCACCCGAGGTTTAGCTCGAGTTTATCCTGAGCGCGGGCGGCGGCAGGGCGGGAGCGAAGGATCTCCGGTGGCGCAGCGACTCGGTCGGCCAAGGCCGGAAACCACAGCATCGCTGCGCCCCCGGAGATCCTTCGGCTTCGCTGCGCTACGCCTCAGGATAAACTTTAGGGGACAAGAATCTGGGGCTGATCGCACCCGAGGTTTAGCGGGTAGCGCCACCCGCCGCCCGCCGCCCGCCGCCCGCTGGCGTACCATACAGGGCGTGGATCAAGAGGACTTCCTCCAAACGACGGTGCGTTCGCTCGTCTCCGCGGACCTCGAGGATCTTGCGCTCAAGCTGGTTACGGGCGACGACGGCCTCGATCGGACGATTCTGCGCCCGCGAGTGCAGAAGCCGGGGCTGGCCTTCGCCGGCTACTACGAATACATCAAGCCATGGCGCGTGCAGATCATCGGCGAGTCGGAGACGAAGTACCTGCAGTCTCTGCCGGCTCGCCTGCGCGAGAAGCGAGTGCGCGACGTTACCGCGCTGGACGTCTCCTGTTTCATCGTCACTAAAGGCATCCCGCCGCTGGACGAGCTGAAGCAGGAGTGCGAGAAGCGGTCGGTGCCGCTCTTCTCCACGCCCGCGCTGTCTTCGGTGGCCATTACGCGAACCACGTACTTTCTCGAAGAGACGATGGCCCCGAAGATCACCATGCACTCGGGGCTGCTCGACGTCTTAGGGATCGGCGTTCTGCTTCTCGGCGACAGCGGCATCGGCAAGAGCGAATGTGCGCTCGACCTCATCTATCGCGGGCATCGTCTCATCGCCGACGATATGGTGGTCATCAAGCGCCATCCCAACGACGTCCTCCTCGGCTATTCCAACGATCTGCTGCGCCATCACATGGAACTGCGCGGCATCGGCATCATCGACATCAAGGATCTTTTCGGCGTCGCCTCCACTCGCGACGTGAAGCCGATCGACCTGGTCGTGAAGCTGGAAAAGTGGGCCGAGGGGACGGAGTACGACCGGCTGGGGATTGCCGGAGAAACGTATGAGCTCCTCGGCGTCTCCAAGCCCTACGTTCGGCTGCCGGTTGCCTCGGGACGGAACCTTGCATTGCTGGTGGAGATCGCTGCGCGGAACCATCTGATGAAGCTGCAAGGCTACGATTCGGCGCGCGAGTTCACGCGCAAGATCGACGAGCAGATCGCCAGGCAGGGGAGCACGGCCACGGAATCTCTGCCGGCCACCAATCCCGAAGAACTGACCAGCTCCGAAATGCGCAGCGTGCACACCAGGACTCGATTCCATCCCGATGTCCTCGATCGCACACGACGCCAGCGTTGAGGTTGAGCATCATGAAACAAGCGCTTCTTCTGGTCGTCCTCATTGTCGCTGCATGCCAGAAAGAGAGCACCGAACCGGCTCCGCCGATGAAAGAGGGCACTCCGCCGATGCCGATGACCACGGCTGCGTCGGCGACGACGGCGTCGCCGTCGAACACGCTCTCCGGCTTCGCCACGCCCGAATCGGTGCTCTGGGATCCCGATCAGGACGTTTATTTCGTCAGCAACATCAACGGCCAGCCTCTGGCGGCTGATGACAACGGTTTCATCTCGCGCATCAACCCTGAGACTCTGCAGATCGACGCAAAGTGGATTGACGCTGCGAAACCCGACATCATCCTCAACGCGCCGAAAGGGATGGCCATCCTTGGCGACGATCTGTATGTTGCTGACCTGTCGGTCGTGCGGAAATTTGATCGGAAAACGGGCAAGCCGAAGGGCGAAATCCCCATCCCCGGCAGCACCTTCCTCAACGATCTCGCATCCGACGGGAAGGCAGTCTACGTCTCCGACACTGGAATGAAGGCTGGCGCCAACGGATTCGAGCCGGCGGGAACCGACGCCATCTGGAAGATTGCCGGAGACAAGCCGCAAAAGATCGCGTCCGGAAGCGAACTGAATCGCCCGAACGGTGTCGATGTCGTCGATGGGAAAGTCTGGGTCGTCTCCTTCGGCGCGAACGAGCTTTATCAGATCGACAAGGGCAAAAAGACCAATGTAACGAAGCTTCCGCAGGGAAGCCTGGATGGGTTGGTGCATCTGAGCGACGGATCGTTCCTGGTCTCCAGTTGGGATGGCAAGGCCGTGTACCGCGGGAAAGTGGGCGGAACGTTCGACACGGTGGTCAGCAACGTGGACTCACCAGCGGACATCGGCTATGACACGAAGCGACATCGGTTGCTCGTGCCGCATTTCAACGAGAATGTGGTCACCATCCATGAGGTGCAGTAACCCAATTCCGAGCGCGGATGGGCGGGTGGGCGGGAGCGAGGAATCAACGGCGGCATTCGCGACGCCCGTGGCGTAATGTGCCCTCCTTGCAGTTCGCACATTGATCCCTCGCTCCCTCCTCACCGCCGCCCTCGCTCGGGATAAATTCATTCCGAGCGCGGGAGTGCGGGCGCGTGGGAGCGAGGAATCAACGTTGGCACAGCGATGACGAGACATTCGCGATGCTCCTGGCGAATGCAGGCTCTTGGCTATGCGAGCGTTGATCCCTCGCTCCCTCCTCACCGCCGCCTTCGCTCGGGATAAACTCAAAACCGCGTGAATCGCCCTGAATACTTAGTCATCATCACCGGCCTTTCCGGCTCGGGAAAAAGCTACGTTCAGTCGACGCTCGAGGACCTCGGCTTCTACTGCTGCGACAACCTGCCGATCCACCTCATCGAGGCCTTTCTCGAAGAGGTGTGCAATCACGAGAACGCCAGCAAGGTCGGAATCGTCGTCGATGTGCGCACGCACGATTTCGCAACCGTTTTTCCCAACTTCTACCGCGAGCGGATCCAGAAGCTCGTCCCGAACGTCGTGCTGATCTTTCTCGAAGCGACGGACGAGGTGCTGGCGCGCCGTTACTCCGAAACGCGGCGGCCGCATCCGCTGGCGCACGATCTTCCGGTCCTGGAGGCCATTCAGACCGAGCGCGCCGCGCTGACCGAAGTGAAGTCGCTGGCGAATCTGGTCCTGGATACGTCCCAGTTTTCAGTGCATGAGCTGAAGGCGGAGGTCATCCGTCGATTCGGCCTGCCGAGCTATACGCCGTCCATGCTGGTGACTCTCATCAGCTTCGGCTTCAAATACAGCCTCCCGTACAACCTCGATCTGCTCTTCGACGTCCGCTTTCTTCCAAACCCTCACTTCGTCGACGCGCTGAGGCCGAAAACGGGGCTGGACCCGGAGGTGATCGCCTACCTGAAACAGCAGCCTGAATACGACACGTTTTACGCGAAGCTGCTCGATTTCGTGACGTATCTCCTCCCCGGATATCAGCGCGAGATGAAAAGCTATCTCACGATCGGAATTGGCTGCACGGGGGGTAAGCACCGCTCCGTGGCGGTCGTGCAGCGACTGGGAAGCGATCTCGAGTCGCGTGGCTACTCGGTGGAGATCGTCCATCGCGACTTCAAGCGCTGATGGCCTCCGACGCTCCCAGCGCAAGAATGCAGGTCGGGGATTCGATGTTGATGTCGTCCTGGTTCATGCCCGGTTTTGCCGAAATGTGAGTCTAGTCTTGTCAGATATGACATGAGCGCACCATCGAATCCTCTATGATGGCAGCGCAGGGGAGGTAGGTTCGTGATTGGTGCGTTGATCGTGACACACGGCAAGCTCGCGTACGAGCTGCTGAATGCGGCCCAGAAGATCGAAGCGAACGTAGGGGTGATGATGGAGGCGGTCCCCCTGGAGTGGACCGATACGGTGGATGAGGCGCGGGAGAAGATCCGTCAAGCGCTGGACCGGATCGGTGAGGCAGAGGGCGTCATTATCTTCACCGACATGTTTGGTGGCACGCCGAGCAACATCAGCCTCTCTTTCCTCGAAAAGGGGCGGGTGGAGATCATCACCGGGGTCAACCTTCCGATGGTGGTGAAGTTCGCCACGATGCAGCGGGAAGCGAAAGATGTCAGCACTTTGGCACATGTGATCGTTGAGAAGGGATCTAAGGCAATCCGCGTTGCGTCCGACCTCCTCTCGGCGGAGCGGCGGGCGGGAGCCCAGGGGTGACTTGTCCAGTCCCTGAGCGAAGCGAAGGGTCTGGCGGTCATTGCACCAGATCCTTCGACGCTGCGCGCCTCAGGATAAACTGGGGAGCGCGGCTTTGATCTCGCGCGACATCGAGATCAAAAACAAACTCGGTCTCCACGCTCGCGCCGCCGCCAAGCTTGTTCACTGTGCTGCGCGGTTCAAATCCGATATCAAAGTTCGTAAAGGCGACGAAGAAGTCGATGGCAAGAGCATTCTGGGAATCCTTCTTCTCGCGGCTGGCAAAGGATCCATGATCACTGTGACTGCAAACGGCGAAGACGAGCAGCAGGCGGTCGAAGCGATCGAGAAGCTGATCGAGGTCAAATTCGACGAAGTAGAATGAGTTTCGACATGCTCGCGGATCGAGCCACGAAGCTGACGCCCCCGACGCGAAACGACGTCCGTACGTACAAGGGCATCGCCGCGTCGCCCGGCATCGCCATCGGCCGTGCGGTGATCATCGAGCGGCGGGAGGCGTCCGTCTTCCGCGTTCCCATCCGCGAAGAAGAAGTGCGCGCGGAGGTGAACCGCTTCCTCGAGGCCCTGGAGAAGTCGCGCGAGGAGCTCGGCGAGCTGGCGCACAAGGTCAGCCGCTCCATGGGCGATGAATACGCTTCGATTTTCGAAGCGCACGCGCTGATGGTCAGCGATCCTTCGTTCGCTGACAAGGTGGTCCAGAAGATCGAGTCGGAGCAGGTCAACGCCGAATGGGCGCTGGCCGAGGTGCAGGAGGAGCTGCAGGCGCGATTTCAGAGCTTCGATGATCCCTACCTCCGGGAGCGCGCAGCCGACGTGAAGGACGTCGCCGATCGCGTGCAGAAGAACCTCCAGGGCATCGCCCATCACGATCTTTCGGAGATCACGCACGATGTGGTCATCCTGGCCGACGACCTGACGCCTTCGGATACGATCCACTTCAATCGGCGGCCGATCGTCGGCTTCGCCTCCGAGACAGGCGGACGAACGTCTCACACGTCGATCATTGCCAAGTCGTTGTTCATGCCTGCCGTCATAGGCGTTCCGCGCCTGACGAAGATGATCGACAACGACGAGATGGTGATCATCGATGGCTACGAAGGAACGCTGATCGTCAATCCGACGCAGGCGATGATCGCCGAGTATCAGAGTCGTGTTCTCCGGCATGAAGAGGCGGAGCTGCGTCTGCTCGAGAACCGGACGCAGCCGGCGATCACCAAAGACAACCACCAGCTCACGCTGCAGGCGAACATCGAGCTGGTGGAAGAGCTGAAGGATGCCGTCCGCTTCGGCGCCGAAGGGATCGGCCTTTACCGATCCGAGTTCCTCTACATCTCCAAGAGCCCGCTGCTGCCGAATGAGGAGGAGCATCTGCAGCTTTATCGGGCGCTGGCGGAAGCGATCGCCCCGCGCGAATGCATCATCCGCACGTTCGACCTTGGCGGCAAGAAGCTGGCGCGCGAGGTCATCGGCACGCGCGAAGACAATCCGGTCCTCGGCCTCCGCGGACTGCGACTGTGCATGAAACACCGCGACATGTTTCGCACGCAGTTGCGCGCGCTGCTCCGAGCCTCTGCATTCGGCAAGATCAAGATCATGTTCCCGCTGGTCACCGGCGTGCAGGAGATCCGTCAGGTGAAAACGCTGATCCGCGAAATCAAATCCGAGCTGGATGACCAGGGGCATCTCTACAATCCGGATCTGAAAGTGGGCATCATGGTCGAGGTACCCTCGGCCGCGCTGATCGCGGATATCCTGGCGAAGGAGGTCGACTTCTTCTCCATCGGCACCAACGACCTCATCCAATACTCGCTGGCCATCGACCGCTCCAACGAGAACGTCAGCTATCTGTACGAGCCGTTGCATCCGGCGCTTCTGCGTCTGATCAAGGGCATTATCGATGCGGGAAAGGCTTCGGGGATTCCCGTGTCGCTGTGCGGCGAGATGGCCGCCGATCCGATTTATGCAGTCGTGCTCATTGGCCTTGGATTGGAAGTTTTCTCGATGAATCCGTCGTCCATTCCCATCATCAAGAACATGGTGCGCTCGGTGCGCTACCGCGACTGCCGCCGCATCGCCGAAATCGCCCTGCAGAAGCGCACAGCGCAGGAGATCGAGGAGTTCGTCATCGAGAGCGTGGCCACCCGATTCCCGGAAGGACTGATCAGCAAAGACGTATGAACCGTGACGAACTGTTTCAGTATCGCGACGTGCAACGCGTCCCGAAACCGTGGGGATACGAATTGATTTTCGCCAAGACCGGCCGCTACGTCGGCAAGATTCTGCACATCAATCGCGGCGAGTGTCTCAGCCTGCAGTATCACGAAATGAAAGAGGAGACGCTCTATGTTGTCCGGGGCGAGCTGAAACTGACGATCGAGTCCGACGGCGATCGTCGCGAGCTCGCGCTCCGGTCGGGGCAGGCGTTTCACATTCCGCCGCGGCTAATCCACCGCATGGAGGCGATGGAGGATACCGATGTCGCGGAAGTCTCGACGCCCGAGCTCGATGACGTCGTGCGGCTCGAGGATCGTTACGGCCGCGCCGGAACATCGACACCATGAGACGAATCGCTTTCGTGTTGTTCCTCTTGCTGGCGGTTGGCGCTCAGCGGCCGGCGGCCGGCCAGGACGCTCCCAAGAAACCTGATGACTCGCCGCTGGTGAAGGCCGCAAAGGCCAGTGGGGGTCCGAAGAAAAAGTCGACGAAGAAAGTGATCACCAACGCGGACGTCAAAAAGTCAACGGGAAAGCTGGTCGTCCTGCCTCCCAAAGGGGGGCAGCCGACGGCGACTGCTCCCGATCCGCAGAAGGGTCCGCTGGAGAAGCAGGATGATGAGCGCCGCGCCCGCGACGCCGCATCGCTCCGAGTGACGACGGCGCAGAAAAAAGTGGGCGATCTGGAAAAGGAATTGCGAAGGCTGGAAGACGCGTACTACGCGGAGAACGATCCGAACTATCGCGATTCCACCATCGAGCAGCGTTTCAATCAGACCAAACGGCAATTGGACGACGCGCGCAAGGAGCTAGCCGACGCGCGCGACGCGCAGCAGAAGACCACCGGCAAGGGGCAATGAATAAAACGTTCTTCATCGAAACGGAATGCAGCTTGTCATTCCGAGCCGCGCAGACAGCGAGGAATCCCCGTCGCGCTTGCGCAGGGGATCCCTCCCCCTCGCTCCGCTCGGGGTCGGGATGAGAATGAACAAGACCTTCTTCATCGAAACGTGGGGCTGTCAGATGAACGATCTCGACAGCCAGCGCCTCTCCGGCAGCCTCAAGCTGCGCGGATATCGGCGCGTCGACGATGAGCGCCAGGCGGCTCTGATCCTGCTCAATACCTGCTCGATCCGCGAAAAAGCCGAGAACAAGGTGTATTCGCGTCTCGGTGAGTTGCGCGAGCTCAAGAACGGGCGCCATGTGCAGATCGGCGTCTGTGGATGCGTCGCCCAGCAGGAAGGGGAGCGCATCCTCTCTCGCGCGCCGTGGGTGGACTTCGTGATGGGGCCTGGCAACGTCGGTCACCTCGATGAAGTCCTTGCCGGCGGAAAGACGATCGCCGTCGATTTTCCCGAAGACCGCCGCTACGACTACCTGACAGTCGACCGCCCATCAGCGACCAAAGCGCAAGTGACGATCATCGAGGGCTGCAACAAGAACTGCACCTTCTGCATCGTCCCAACAACCCGTGGACGCGAAGTGTCGCGATCCTTCGACGACGTGCTCGCCGAGGTGCGCGCCGCGGTCGATACCGGACGTGTGGAAATCGAGCTCCTCGGCCAGACTGTCAATGCTTATCGCTGTCCCGCGACCGGACGCGACTTCGGCGCTCTGCTCGAGGCGGTCGCCGCAATCGACGGCGTGCGCCGGCTGCGGTTCATGACGTCACATCCGGCGGAGGTCAATGACAGCATGATCGCGGCGATGCGCGATCACCAGAACATCTCTCGCTACCTCCATTTGCCCGTGCAATCGGGCTCATCGAGAATCCTGCGGCGCATGAAGCGTCTCTACACCCGCGAGAAATATCTGGAAACGATTCAGCGCATCCGCCAGGCGATTCCACAGATTCATTTCTCCACGGACATCATCGTCGGGTTCCCCGGAGAAACGGAAGAGGACTTTCAGCAGTCGCTCAGCCTGATGGAAGAGGTGCGCTACGGTTCACTCTTCGCCTTCAAGTATTCGCCGAGGCCGGGGACGCCGGCGCCGAAGATTGGGCCCCCGGTGGATGATGACGTGGCCACAGAGCGCCTCACACGCCTGTTCGCGCTTCATGAGCGCATCCAGCAGGAACGATTGCAGTCGTATCAAGGAAGAATTCTTGACGTGTTGGTGGAAGGACCGAGCAAACACGATCCCTCCATGCTCTCGGGGCGAACCGACGACAACTGGGTTGTGAACTTCGTCGCTGACCCGGCGACGCCGCTCGGGAGTATGCTTGGCGTGCGCATCGATCAGGCGCAGCATCACACATTACGCGGGGAGGCCACTTGACTCAGTTGATTCCGATGTCGATCAAAGGCTTGATGCTCGATCCGGTGTCCAATTCGCCGATCGTCGTGCTCAAGGATGAGGAGGAGAAGTTTTTCCTTCCGATCTGGGTCGGCATCTTCGAGGCCAATGCCATCGCCCTGCAGCTGGAGAACGTGACCACGCCGCGGCCGATGACCCATGACCTGCTGCGGAACATGATCGCCGAGCTGGACGCCCGGGTCATTCGCGTGGTGATCAACGACCTTCGCGACTCGACGTTCTTCGCGCAAATCCGGGTGATCACCGGCGAGAAGACCCTGGAGCTCGACGCGCGGCCGAGCGACGCCATCGCGCTGGCGCTGCGAACCGAGGCGCCGATCTTCGTCGCCCAGACTGTGCTCGATCAGGCGCAAACGATCGCCCCCGACGGCGAAGATCAGGACGAGAAAGTCAAGAAGTGGTTCGAGCAGCTGGACAACGACGATCTTGGCAAGTACAAGATGTAGCGCGGCGCAGCCGGACATCGTAAAATCGAATCCGGCTCAATGATCATTACGGTCGCTAATCAAAAAGGTGGTGTAGGAAAAACCACCACGGCCATCAATCTAGCCGCCGCCGTCGCCAACAAAGGTTTCCAAACGCTGCTGATCGACCTCGATCCGCAGTCCAACTCCACCATGAGCTTCGTCGACCCGCGATCGGTGTCGCGGTCGATGTTCGACGTTCTGGTCAGCGAACAGCTCTCGTTCAAGGACGTCATCGTACCGACGAGCGTGGCCAACCTCTTCCTGGCGCCGTCGAAGATTGCTTTGGCCAAGCTGGAATCGAAATTGATCGGCGAGCTGGACGGTCCATTCCGGCTGAAGGACAAAATCAAGGACGCCGCGACGGAATACGACTACATTTTCATCGACACGCCGCCGACGCTGGGCATGATCACCGTCAACGCGCTGGTGGCCTCCACGCACGTGCTGGTGCCGATTCAGTCTTCATATTTCGCTCTCGAAGGAACGGACGACCTGCTGGAGACCATCGAGAAGATCAAATCGCGTCCCAATCCGAACCTGCAGCTCCTCGGCGTAGTCATCACCATGCATGACAAGCGAACGACGCTGGCGCGCGACATTCACGCGCAGATCGGCCAGGTCTTCGGCGAGCGTCTGTTCAACACGATCATCACCAAGTCGATCCGGCTCGAGGAGAGCCCGGCATACAAAGAGTCGATCTTCACCTTCGCGCCGAAATCGAGCGGCGCGATGGAGTATTACTCGCTCAGTGAGGAGATTTTGTCGCGTGTCTGACTCGAACGATGAACTCGGAACGATGAACGATGAACTCCGGCCGAACCGTTCATCGTTCATCGTTCATCGTTCATCGTTGAGGTCAAGATGGCCATGAAACGCGGTTTGCCCGAGCGCGCCACGATGCGTCACGACGCGCACTTCGTCGAAGAGTTGACGCGCCGTTCCGGACGCCACGTGGGATCGATGATTCCCCTTTCTCTCATCGAGCCCAACGCCGAGCAGCCCCGCACCAGCCTCGGCAACATCGAAGAGCTCGCGGCGTCGATCCGCGAAAAGGGAGTGCTGGAGCCCATCCTCGTTCGCGCCACCGGCCCCAATCACTATCAGATCATCTCCGGCGAGCGCCGCTACCGGGCGGCCATGCTGGCCGAACTCGATGAGATCCCGGCGATCGAGCTCGACGTCGACGACCAGGAGACCCTCGAGATCGCCCTGATCGAGAACATCCAGCGCAAGGATCTGACGCCTTTTGAAGAGGCGGAAGGCTTGATGTTGCTGCAGCAGAAATTCGGCTACACGCACGATCGCATTTCGCAGGTGATCGGCAAATCGCGCTCGACCGTGACCGAGACGCTGATGATCAACGACATCCCGGACCGCATCCAGGCGATGGCCCGGGAGGCGGGAATCTCGAACAAATCCATCCTGGTGCAGATCGCCCGAGCGGGCAGCGAGCAGGCGATGGAGCAGGCGCTGCGCCGCCTGGCGGCCGGCGACCTCTCCCGCGAGCAGTTGCGCAAAGAGACGAAGAACGAGCCCAAGAAAGCCGGCCGTCCGAAGCACTTCACATTTCATTACAAAGACAAATCGCTTCCTTTCAGCCTGAATCTCGCCTTCCGGAAGCCGAAGGTGGAGAAGCGGGAGATCATCGATGCGCTCCGCGAACTGCTGCGGCGCCTGGAGGCGGAGGGCAAATGAGAAAGGAATCGCAGCGGCGATCCTCATCACTGTGGCGACGTCGTCGTTTGCCGCCGACATTCCGGCGAAGAAACGGCAGTCGATCCGTACGCTGCTCGAGCTGACCGGAATGGTGAAGGTCGCCGATCAGATGATCGGTCAGATGTTCGACCAATTCGCCAAGAGCGCGCCGTCGGTACCCCCCGAAGTGTGGCAGCGTCTGAAGAAGAAGATGAAGG
>WNEY01001614.1_pt1 | contig 16099 bp, 18 predicted proteins | sample 5400531 | NCBI WGS metagenome assembly WNEY01 (sample SAMN13153338, study PRJNA577476) | soil metagenome | isolation source: 200 cm saprolite under Douglas fir tree site 1 | place: USA:California | collected 2015-04-18
CCGTCACCGCCGGCAGATAGACCTCCCGCAACAGGACCGCCCGGCCGCCCCCGAGCGTGCGGACGCGGTCGACGAGGCGCTGGTCCACCTCCTTGATTCCGGAATAGACAGTGAAGAAGAACAGTACCGCGATGAGGACGAAGGTGACGGCGACCTTGGACGCTATGCCGATGCCAAACCAGATGACGAAGAGGGGCGCCAGGATGATGCGGGGCACGGCATTCATCACCGTCATCGCGGGATCGAGGATCTCGCCCACGCTCGGCAGCAGCGCCGCCGCCGTGCCGAGCGCCGCGCCGACGACGACGCCGAGCAGGAGACCGAGAAGGGCCGCGCCGAAAGTCGCCTCGACATGCGTCCAGATTTCGCCCTCGGCGAAGAGTTCGAACAGCGTCGCGCTGACCTTGCTCGGTGCGGGCACGTAGAAGGGATTGATCACCCCGAACCGCACAAGCGCTTCCCATAGGACCAGCACGATCCCCAGCGTAACAAGACGGCGCACCGCCAACCCGGTTGTTGCCGTGCTCATGCCACCCTCCGGACCATGTCGACTTCGGCTGAGAGGTCCTGCCAAAGCCGCTCGAGCAAGGGTGCGAAGGACGGGTTTGTCCGTGCTTTCATGATGTCGCGCGGGCGCGGGATCGATATTGCATAGCGCTGGCGGATGCGGGCGCGCGGCCCCTGTCCCAGGAGATAGACGACGTCGGAGAGCACGAGCGCCTCCTCGAGGTCGTGGGTGACCAGGAGCACGCTGATCTTCTCGCCTTCCACGAGGTCCAGCAGGTCCTGGGTGATGCGGTGCCGGACGATCGCGTCGAGCGCCGCGAAGGGCTCATCCATCAACAGCAGGCGCGGTTCCAGCGCCAGAACCTGCGCCAGCGCGACGCGCTTGCGCTGGCCGCCGCTCAGCGCTCGCGGAAAGCGCTGGGCGAACCCGGCGAGCCCCAATTTTCCGAGCCACGCCTCGGCCTCGTCGCGGCAGCGCGGCCGCGGCTTGCCGCGGATGCGCAGGCCGAGCGCCACGTTGTCAAGCGCGGTGCGCCACGGCAACAGCGCGTCGTCCTGGAACAGCATCCCCACATCGGGGCGGTCGAGGTCGAGGGTGACCGTGCCGGCGCTCGGCTGCTGCAAGCCGATGATCGCGCGCAACAGGCTGCTCTTGCCCGAGCCCGAGGGACCGACCAGGCTGACGAATTGGCCGGGCTCGACACGCAGATTCGCGCCTTCGAGGACCGGCTCGCCGCCGCCATAGCTGAGGGTCAGGCCGGATACGTCGAGCATCTAAGAGCCGGCGATCGAGAGGTCGAGCACTTGCTCGGCCTTCACGTCCGGCTTGATCAGCCCGGCGAATTTGAGCGTGTCGGCGACGCGCTCGCAGGCCGCAACGTCGATAGCGCCCGCGGTCGGGTAGAGCGAAGCCCGATAGCGCGCGAGGATATCGGTCAGCTGTGCGGTGTCGGCGCCGGCCACGAGCTGCTTCGGCAGCGCCGCCGTGATCTCCTCCGGCTTGACGCTCTGGAGCCGCGAAAGCCCTTTTTCGAGGGCGCGGACGAGCGCCCGCATCTCGTCACGCCGGGCCGGGATCTCCGCGGTTCTGACCGAGACGCCCATGAACTCGTAGGCGCCGCCGAGATATTTGTCGGCGTCGTTGGTGTCCATGAAGTTGACGAGCGCGCGGCCACCGTCCTTGACCAGCAACGTCAGCGCCGGCTCGCTCACCCAGGCCGCATCGACCTGGCCGAGCCGCACCGGGTCATAGATGTTGGGGCCAAGCACGGCGAACTGGACCTTTTTGCCGTCAGCGCCCGCCTTTTTCATCAGAAACAGCGTCTGCGCCTCGGACATGTTGCCACGCGAGACGATGCCGACGGTGCGCCCTTCGAGGTCCTTGAAGCTGTTGATCTCGGCAACCCGGTTCGGCGCGATCGCCAGCGCGACCAGCGGCAGCCGGCCGGTCGAGTAGAACCGCTTGATGTCTGCTCCGCGGTTGAAGGCCTGGAGAACGTCATCGAAAGACGTGGCGGCATAGTCGAGCGCGCCGCCGACGAGCGCCTGCGTCGCCGCGGTGCTGCCCCGCATATAGACCAGCTGCACGTCGAGGCCCTCATCGCGGAAATATCCGCTGACGCGGGTGACCTCGAAGGGCGGGGCGCACAGCAAATTGCTGCAGAAGGCGAGCTGGATCGTCTTCGCCGCGGCCTTTGCCATTCCGCCCGCCAGCAGAGGGGCGGTGCCCGCGGCCAGCGCCGTGCCCTTCAGCACGCCGCGCCGTCCCACTGGTTTCGCCAGCGGCGGCTCGCCACGGATGTCCGGAAGGCGCTTAAAGCCGTCGGTTTCGCAGCAGTCCATGGCTACCTCCCTAAAGCCGGGATTCGCCGGATGCCCCTCGAACTGGCGTGAATATTGGCGCTTTTCCGGGGTTCCGGCAAGGCAGACGCGAGGTGCGGACGGCACAAGGTCCGCTAATGGGTCAACAGCAGACATCCCATCGAGCGGCCAGTCTGGTCAGCACCCTCCCGCTATCAAGGGTTCTGGGAGAAGTCGAAGGCGTTGAGGAGGTTATTGGCCGCAGCGTCTCTAGGACCGAGAGGCGCCAAGTTCCAGCGGGTTTCGATGAGCTTCAAAATCGAAGTGGTCTCGTAGCTCGTGTGATCGACGAAGCGGCGTTTAGCGTAGGGCGAGACGATGATCGCCGGAACGCGACCCCCTGGACCCCAGCGATCGCCGGGCGGTGGCGGGACGTGATCCCAACGTCCGCCGCCCTCGTCGTAAGTGATGATGATTACGCTGTCCTTCCAAACGGCACTCTCCTGCACAGCTTTGACCAAGGTTGCCACGTACTGCTGACCTCGCAGCAAGTCCGCGTAACCTGGATGTTCGTTGTCGGCGCCGATGGGCTTGACGAAAGCCACGGCCGGCAGGTTGCCGGCGCGGAGGGCGGTAAGGAAGTCCTCGATATCCTTCAGGTGCTCGGTCCGGGCAACCTTCCCTTCGGCATAGGAGGAGAAGTAGTTGAATGGTTGATGATGGAATTGAAAGAGGGCATCAGGACGACCCGCAACGGCGTCATTCCAGCCGCCTGAGTACCAGGCCCAGGAGATGCCCTTCTCGCTCAGCCGGTCCCCAATCGTCGGCCCCTTCAGCAGCGGCATAAACTGGGCAGGATCTTTGATGCTCGACGGATAAGGTCGATTCGCGGGGTATACCGTATGGACCACGTAGCCGTCTGGGGTCACCGACCCATCCTTGACCACAATGCCCTGCGCGTCGATTTGTATTCTCAAGTTCGCTGGTGCGTCCGACCAGCTCGGCGTGCAGGCGCAGACCAACCATAGATGATTGATCAGCGAGCCGTCGAATGCCGAGTGGAAAAAACGATCAGCCAGCGTGTACTGCTGAGCCAAGCGGCCAACCGGCAGGTCGGTCGCATCGTAATAGCTCATCGCCAATCCGCCATTCTCGCTCCAGGCGACGAACCCGTCCATTCGGCCGCCGTTGATCTGACGCCTCTCCTGCAGCGCCCGATTGACGATGTCGCCGATCTTCTGGTGCGGCGGAACGTACAAAGCGATGTCATACGGGGCGACCGGTAAATCCGTCGGGAACCGGGAGTCGGGGATCGGCGGCTTCTTCGACGTATCGAGTGGCTGCGGAAGCTTCGTGTACGCCGTGCCGTCCTTTTTCACCTGCGGAATGCGTTCAGCCGCATTGGCGATGCCATCCGCCCCGGGGAACTTGCCATACAGACCGTCGAAGCTCCAATTCTCCTGATAAATGACGATGACGTGCTGAATTTTCTCCAATCCAGCCGACTGGGCAACGACGCCCCCGGCAGAAAACGCAATTACAAGACACCATAGTGCAATGATCGTTATAGCCCGCGCGCTGTGCGTGCGCGGTCCGCTTGCGATACAGATTGTCATTTGAGCCCCCGTTGCCGCGCTCGTCGCCGCGACGCGGCGGTCGGATCAACGTCTCGTGCCCGGCACGCCTTGGCGGACGCGGGACGATAGGTTCGCCTCGACCTCGGCGTCCAATGCATAATTCTTCCAATTTCTTATACGGATTTGATATAAGCAAGGCATGGATCTGAGGCGCCTGCGGACATTCGTCTCCGTCGCCGAGCTGGGCACGGTGTCGAGGGCAGCGTTGCATCTGCGCATCAGCCAACCGGCCCTTTCGCGCCGGATCAATGACCTCGAGCAGGAATTCGGCCTCAGGCTTTTTGATCGTGTGGGGCGCCGTCTCATGCTGACCGCGATCGGCGAGCAGGTGCTCGACGATTGCCGCACGATATTGGGTCAAGTCGACTCGCTTGGCGCGCGGGTAGAACTGCTCCGGCGCGGCGGCAGCGGGGTGCTGCGGGTTGCGGCCCCGCCGCAGACGATCGAAAGTGTTCTGTCGCGATTCCTGCCACGATACACCGAGCGCTTTCCTAATGTGCGCGTGAGATTGACCGAGGCGCTGGGCCACGAACAACTGGTGTTATTGGAACACGGCGAGGTTCACCTCGGTATCAGACACGACCAGGGGAGCGATCGCCGTTTCGAGGGCCGCGCATTGCAAGCGGATGAGGTTTTGGCGGCCTTCGCTCCATCGCTGCAGCTTGGCGGAGCCGGCATGATCGATATTGGCTGCCTCGTGCGTCATCCGTTGCTGTTGCTGGACTCCGGTTACTCGGTTCGCAAGATGTTCGATGCAGCCTGCCGTCTCGCCGAGATCGAGCCGAAAATTCTGGTCGAGAGCCGGGCACCGCATACCCTGCTCGCGCTGGCGGAGGCTGGGCACGGAGTAGCGATCATTCCCTCAATCTTGGCCACGGATCGCTACAACCTGAGAATCGTCCGCGTCGCCCACCGACACAGGCCGCTGCGGGAGAGATTGATCATCCAGTGGGATAAGCGGCGGCCAATCCCGTCCTACGCCCAGAGCTTTTGCGAGCTGCTTGCCGAATATATGCTCGAGATCCTCCCGATTACGCAGCCGTCGGGAGGCAATGCTACCGCTGCACCCAGGCGCGTTGCTGTCCGAAAGACACACAGGCATACGCGATGAGGCTGAAATGTCCGCTGTGGGTCTTGGCCGTGTGGAAACGCGGCAGCGCCGAGGACCCGTAGAATGGCGTGAATATTGGCGCTTTTCCGGGGTTCCGGCAAGGCAGACGCGAGGCAGACGCGAGGTGCGGACTTTCCGCGATGAGCCGCAGAACAACATTTGCCGCGGGACGGCGACCTCGGCCATCTGGAAGGCAACATAGCGGCCGTGGCTTACGCGACGGCGCCTAGCTCAGCTTGCCCTTGCATTCGGCGAGCGTCTTCGGCAGCGGCGGCAGGTCGGAGAAGAACTGCGGGTGCTTGTCCATCACCCGTTTGAGCACCGTGTCGTCGTAGAAATCCGCGGCCGTGAACGGCCTGCTCATCCTGATCAATCCGTCCTTGACCATGTCGTTGCCGGTGATGACCAGTCCTTCCGACGTGCACACCGAAATGCGCGGATCCCATTGCAAAAAGCGCAGCCCTTCGATCGCGTCGGCGACGTTGAGGCCGTCGAGATAGCGGGTGTCGATCTCGGCCGCGCCCTGCGGATTCTGGCGGATGAACTGGGCGGCCTGGGCGATGCCGATCGAGAATTTCTCCAGCAGATCGTAATTCTTGCCGATCCAGTCCTCGTGCGCGACCACGCCGATGATGTCGGTGACCAGGCTCGCCTCGCCGCGGCTGACGACGACCGCATTGGCGCCCAGCTCGCGCACGGCCTGCGCCGTATAGGGCTCCCACGGAACGACCGCGTCGACCTGGCCCTGCACGATCGTGATCGGCATGTTCTCGACCGGGACGTTGACGAGCTCCGACTTGCCGATGTCCAGCTTCTCCCGCTTGAACCATTGGCGCAGGTAGACGTCGTTGGTGCTGCCTTTGAGATAGCCGATCTTCCTGCCTTCCATCGACTTCGGATTGCTCGCGTCGACGCCGCGATCCTTGCGCGCGACGATGGCGCGCCCGCCGGCCTTGGCGATGTAGTCGGCCGCATTGTAGTAGGGCATCACGCCCTTGAGCATGTTGCCGCTGGCGCGCGCGGAGGCCGTCGTGGTGGAGAGCGCCGCGTGGCCGAACTGCGCCTCGCCCGCCTGCAGGCTCTGGGTCACCTGGCGGCCGCTCGACGTGAGCTTGATTTTCACGTTGAGGCCGAGCTTCGCCCAATAGCCGTTCTCGACGGCGACGAAGGCCGGCGTGCTGAACAGGTTGTTCACCACGACGAAAGTGACGTCCGCCATCGCCTGGGCGTCGGCCCGGCCGGCGATTACGGCGAGGCCGACGGCGAGCCCCGCGACGCACGCGGCGAGCCCATGTCGCCACGTCGTGCAGGATTGGCGCATGGCGGTTCCTCCTGAAAAGCGTCCGTGGGCAGGGCCGATAACATCAAAGGCCGCGGTCTTGGGCCGGTCAAGCAAGCGTAATCCCTTCCCCTTGCAGGTCGACCTCTGCGAATCCCTCCCCCGCTTGCGGGGGAGAGCCTGCCCCGTGCGCACCGCAGCACGAAGTGATGCGGTGCAGACGCGGGGGTAGGGTGGGGGCACCTGGCGCAAACCTCGGAGGTTGCCGCTGGGTCGACCCCACCCGGCGCCGCTTCGCGGCGCCACCCTCCCCTTGCAGGGGAGGGATGACCCGGCGTCCGCTTGACGTTCCGCGCCAATAGGGTAGCCCCCTGTCCTAATCGGAGCCAAGCGCATGACTGATCGAGGTCGTTCACGCCTATCTCAGGTAGGGAGGACGCGATGAGCGACATTGCCGGCGGACGCCACCGCCACGTCTTCCTCGGCGCCGGGCACGCAGCGAACGAGCGCAGGACCTGGGGCGTGATCATCCTGTGCGGCGCCATGATGGCCGCCGAGATCGTCGGCGGGCTGCTGCTCGGCTCGATCGCGCTCGTCGCCGACGGCCTGCACATGTCGACCCACGCCGGCGCGCTGCTGCTGGCCGCGCTCGCCTACGGCTACGCGCGCCGCCACGCCGACGATCCGCGCTTCAGCTTCGGCACCGGCAAGCTCGGCGACCTCGCCGGCTTCGCCAGCGCGATCGTGCTGGCGATGATCGCGATGCTGATCGGCTACGAGGCGGTCACCCGGTTCATCTGGCCGGTCGCCATCCAATTCGACGAGGCGATCGTCATCGCCGTCCTCGGCCTGCTGGTGAACGTCGCCAGCGTGTGGATGCTCAGCGGCGGCGACCACCATCGTCATGAACACGCGCACTCCGGCGCGCACGCGCATCATGCGGAACACGCGCCGCATGCGGCCGTGCACCGCGACTACAATCTGCGCGGCGCGCTGATCCACGTCATGGGCGATGCGGCGGTTTCGGTAGTGGTGATCGTCGGCCTGCTGCTCGGCCGCTTCCTCGGCTTGCTGTGGATGGATCCGGCGGCGGCGCTGCTCGGCGCCGCGGTCGTGGCCAGCTGGGCCTATACCCTCGCGCGCGACACCGGGCGCGTGCTGCTCGACATGACGCCTGACGCGAAAATGGCCGAGAGCATCCGCAGCGCCATCGAAGGAGAGGGCGATCGGTTGACCGACCTGCACCTGTGGCGGCTCGGTCCCGGCCACATCGGCGCGATCATCTCGGTCGCGGCCGCAAAACCGCGCGGCCCGCAGTTCTATCGCCAGCGCCTCGCGCGGTTCGCATCCCTGTCGCACGTGACGATCGAGGTCGAGCCGCCCGCGGCGAGCCGCGCGTTGAGCGAAGTGGGCGAATAGCGAGCGGCTAATTAACACCGCCGTCACCCTGAGGTGCCCGAGCGAAGCGAGGGCCTCGAAGGGTGGAAGCAGTCGCTTTCGCTTCCATGCTTCGAGGGTCGCGGCACTGCCGCTCGCGCATCAAGATGACGGCTGTCAAGTTCAATTACTTGAGCGCGCGCAGTGTCCTGGATAAGTTTGATAAGAGTTGGGCGAGTTCGTAACGAATCACCGGCGAACGCCGCGTTTGTGGCGAACTTCGCTCAATTCAAGAAACTTTGCCTTGATGCGAGCAAACAAACCCGGCGGGATGAAGCCGTAGCTGAAGACGCCGGCGCGGCCTGGGACGGACGAAAGACCGCTGTTCGGCCATTCATCAACATTGTGTTCCGAGACGATCACCCAACTCGGTGCATCGTCCAATCCGAGCGCCTGACGAACTCTCGGCGGGATTTCGATGCCGATCGTGTCGCCGGAAGGCGACGCGTGCGTGATGGGCAGGATCACGACAAGGCGCGGAAATGAGGCCGAGTCGCTGGCTGCTACGAGGCAGGCCGGACGGTCTTTTCCCTGATCGCGTCCCTGCGCGGCCTCGTCGAACCACAGGTAGTCGTAACGAATGACCAAGCCGGGTTTCGGCTCGGGCAGCGGCATGGCGCAACACTCACTTCAACAATTCGTCAAGCGCGGCATGCTCCGGGTCCATCTCGGCGCGTCGCACCGCATCGATCACCACCGGGACCGCATCCGCCGTTCGGTGCGCGCGCCGCGCCGCGGCGACCAGCCAGTCGTAGTGATCGGCGGACATCAGCACCAGTTCGCGTCGGCCGTGGCGGGTGATCTCGACCGGCTCGCGCCGGGCCTGGTGCTGGAACTCGCCGAATTTCCGTTGAAATTCCACGGCTGTCGTTCGTGCCATCGGGGTGCTCTATCGCCTGGTCAGATTATACGTAGTATGCGTATTAAACGTCGGAATTCAATCCCTGACGGCCCCCTGCGCGTCATCTTTGTCCCGCGCCCTCGTTCTGATGGCTGGCCCGATCCCCGGCTCACTGCGCATTGTAGCGGATCGGCACCGTGAACGGGATTTCGCTCCCCTGCACCTCGGCCGGCGGCGGCGGGAACGGCTCGGTGCGCTTGATCAGCGCCAGCGCCTCGCGATCGGGCGCCGCGGAGCCCGAGCTTTGCATGATGCGGCTGCTGAGCACGCGGCCCTGGCGCTCGATGCTGAAGGCCAGCCGCGCGGTGCCGTGGTCGCGGTGCGCGCGTGCGTCGGCCGGGTAGCGCTTGTAGTGCTGCAGATGCGCCCGCAGGCGCGCCTGCCAGCTCGATACCGCGGGCGACGGCCGGCGCGTGCCGAGACCGGGCGCCGGCGCCGCCTGCTTGGGCGCGGGGGCTTCGGCCGCCGGCGGCGCGGTCGCGACCGATGTCTCGGTCGACGGCTGCTCTTCCTTCTTCGGCTCGGGCGGCGGCGCAAGCACCGTATCGGGCGGCGCGGGCGCCCGGGGCAGCGGCTCGATTTTTTCCGGCGCCTGCGCGATCTCTTCCTTCGGTGGCGTCGGCTCGGCTTCCGGCTGCTGCGGCCCGGGCGGCAGGTCGCTGCGCTGGACCGTCGGGGCGATCGCGATCGGCGCAAGCTCGATCATCACCACCGGCTCGCCCTCGACCGGCTCGGCCTCGCGCCGCGCGTTGAGGGCGAACAGCGCCACGCCGTGCGCCAGCATGACCAACGCGAGGCAGGCGCTCCAGCGCACGAGCTCCGCCGGCGCAAGCCGCGGGGAGACCGCAACGTCGCCGATCGTCATTGCCGCTCCGCCTCGAGGCCGACCAGCGCCACCTTGAGATAGCCGGCGGCGCGCAGCAGGTTCATCGCCTGCATGAGATCGCCGTACGGCACCGCCCGGTCGGCGCGCAGGAAGATGCGCGTGTCCTTGTCCTCGTCGGTCGCGACCGCCAGCGCGCCGGGGAGCGCCTCGCGCGCCACCGGATCGTCGCCCAGCGCCAAGGTCAGGTCTGGCTTGAGGGTGAGGAACAGGGGCTTGTCCGGCCGCTGCTGCCGCTCGGCCGCCGACACCGGCAGGTTGACCGCGATGTCGACGGTCGCCAGCGGCGCCGCCACCATGAAAATGGTGTGGTAGCCGCGCAACACCGCGCCCTCATGGTGAAGAGCCTGCGGAGACGGGGGGAGCGCGGTGCAGCGCGGGGTATCGAACCATGCCAACGGGCGCGCCCATTGCTCCCGCCGAGCATCGGCGCGAAGCCCGAGTGCGGTTCCCATGATGGGCGAGCCCGTCGATGACCGCCCTCGATCAGCTCCGCGACGGCGCGGTTCAAATGGAACGCGGCGATCTTCAGCCCGTAGTACTTGCGATGGATGTCCAGTACGGAAATCACGATCAAGTCGGCGAAGATGAACGCGATCACTCCACCGAAACTGATGCCGCCGTTCCACAGCACCGCCGCCAGCGGAATGTTACCGATGCACGAACATCCTCGATCGGCAGCTTCGTGCCAAAACCGGACCTACGAACCGTTAGGCGCCGCTCTCCTCGGATCGCGCACCAGCGCCAACAGTCCAACCGTGACCGCGACGGTTACGGCGGCAAGCACGTCAAAGGTCGCCGCATAGCCCAATCCGCCGATCAGGAATCCGGCTATCATGGGACCCGCTGCTTCACCGATGTCCCAGATGGTTCCGAACACGCCCATGGCGGCGCCGAGGCGCCGGGCCGAGGCGAGATCGGCAATGAGTGCATTGGTCACCGGGGTAACCGCGCCGACGCCGAGGCCGAGCAGCGGCGCTACGAGAACGAAAGCCGTCAGGCTCTCACTCCGGAAGATCAGCGGAAGCGCGGCAGCGCAGAGTAGGAGGCCAATGGCGATGACTGGTATGCGTCCCACCCGATCAGACACGCGTCCGGTGATCGGTTTTGCCACCATGGCGAGGGCGAGTTGCGCCCCGAGGACGATCGCGATCTCGGCGTCGTTCAACCCCACGTTCTTGGCGTAGATCGGCAGGAACCCGAGAAAGGCGCCGTAGCCAAGATACATGACGGCTTCGATGCCGGCCGCAACGAAGATCGGCGGCGTCCTGAACACCTCGGCAACGCCCTGCCGAAACTCCGCCGCACGCGCAGCGAAAGTCGTTGCCTCACGCGCTGGTCGGTCGAGGTCGGGAAGCAGCAACACCACAAGCAACGTGAGCACGCCGAGCGCGCCAACCAGAAGATAGGTCAGCGAATAGCTGGCAGAGAAATAGAGCACGAAGCCGCCCAAGAGCGGCCCCGCCGTCGCGCCGATGTCGTTCGCCGACGAGAACCAGCCGAGCCGAGCGCCGCGCCCGGTGTCAGCAAGGCTCGCGACATAGGCCGAGGCGACCGGAGAGAAGATCGCGGTGGCGAAGCCGTGAACGAAGCGGAGCGCGAGCAGCGACCAAGGCCCCTGCACAAACGGATAAAGGAACGGCGGAGCGGCGAAAAAAAGAGCGCCCAGCACCATCATGCGTTTGCGCCCGAGCACGTCGGAAAGGGCACCCGACGGCAGCTTGAAGAAGACGCCGGTGATGGTCGAAGCAGCGAAGATGAGACCGACGAGCTCCGGCATGGCGCCGAGATCGGCGGCGAAGGCGGGAAGCACCGGACTTCGCGCCATCTGGTAGCCGAGGCGCGAAAGCAGGCTTGCGAGCACGATCGCGATGAATGCGTCCATGGGAAAAATCCGGATTGGCGCGAGCTGCCAATTTCGTCAATTGATCTATTTGGTTTCCCCGTAGGTGATCTCGTCGAACAGGGTCACGCTGTCGGCCTTTGTCCACAACCCGACCCTTCCGGCGCCGCCGAAGGTCGAATCTTCGACCTCGAATAGCTGCTTGCCGTTGTAGAGAACCGTAAAGCGACCGCCTTTAAAGTCGATGCGAAGGTCCAGCCACTGATTGGCCGGGACCGCAGCGCCGACACCGTAGCCGCCCTTCCGGCCGACAATGTCAAGCGCTCTGCGGACGCCGTTGACCGTCTTGTAGAGCACGACGTTGTCCTCGAGCGCGTTGGCGCGGACCACGTAATAGTTGTTGGCGTCTCTCGCCCGCCAGACGAGGCCCGCCGCACGGTCCTCGGACCCGGCAATGGCCTTGAACTTCACGGCGATGAAGCCGTCCGTGATGTTGGTGTCGTCCTTGAGAAGCAGCGGGTAAGCAGCCCGACCGGACTGCTTGACCACCTTCAATTTCGAAGACGCCGTCTGGTCCTGTTCGACCGTCCATTTCGGGGCGCCCCTGCCGGTGCTGGTCGCTGTCCAGCCTTTCGGCGGGGCGCCAATCGGGTCGGTCTCGAAGCGGGCTGTGTCGACCGCCATGGCATTCACCTCCAACAAGCAAAGGAGCGCGACCGCGGTGAGGATTTCCCTCATTTTCAGTTTCTCCGGTGTCGAGATGCCAAGCGACAACGCACGGCCACCCGCCGGCGCGCAGCGCGATTCTCGTTTTGCGATTTCAGAATTGGGAGGGCGGTTCCATCCATGCGCAATCACCTCGACGAGTCGAGCGTTGCGCAGAGCTTGGACGGTATCCGTCTGACGGGGAGCCTGCGTTTCCCCGGTACCATCGATATAACGCCGGCAGCGCCCGGCTGCAACCCGCCAACGCTCCCTGCGGACAAAACCACGTGAGCTCTCAGCATCCTGGGCCGCCCTCAGGTTTCACGCCCGCCGGCATTCCGGCAGCGGAGATAAGATCAACCTCGCCCGCGCCCGCCACCCTTGGTTAAACTGCCTTAAACAAAGACCCACAACACCTGTCGACCGGGAAGTGCCTCATGGACGCGACGATCGCCACGATTGCCATCTATCTCGCGGCGACATTCGTCGCCGCGCTCGTCACGGGGGTGGCGGGTTTCGCGTTCGGGCTGGTCGCTGCCGCCGTCTGGCTCCACATTCTGACCCCGGTGCAGACCGCGACCCTGATCATAGCGTTTGGCCTCGTGGTGCAGGGCATCTCGGTTTGGAAATTGCGGCACGCGTTGCGGTGGAGCCGGCTGTGGCCGTTTCTCGCGGGCGCGGCTTTGGGCGTGCCGCTGGGAGTGTCGATCCTGGGATGGGCGCGACCCGACCATGTCCGCGACGCCGTCGCCGTCGTGCTCGTCCTCTACAGCGTCCATGGCCTTGCCCGGCCCGCCGTCAAGCCCGTCACCGCGGGCGGTGCCGCGGCGGACGCCGGCGTCGGCTTTCTCAACGGCATCCTCGGCGGTCTCACCGGCCTTGCCGGCATTCTCGCGACGATCTGGTGCGGCATGCGGGGCTGGCCCAAGGACGAGCAGCGCGCGGTGTTCCAGCCGATCGGGGTTGCGGTCTTCGCGATGAGCGCGCTGTGGCTCGGCGCCAAGGGGGCCGTCGCCGGCGACACGGTCTGGCTTTTTCTCGCCGGGCTTCCGGTCCTGCTGGCCGGAACGTGGGCCGGGCTGAAGCTCTACGGGCATCTGGACGAGGCCGGCTTTCGCAAGGTCGTCCTTCTCCTGCTCCTGGTGTCGGGACTGGCGCTGTTGGCGCCGGCGGCAATCGCACTGTTCCGGTGACGAGCGCAGCACGGACGATCAGGCTTTTCTGTTGAAGAAATTGGACCGCGGCAACCGAAGCAGGAGCGCGGTGCCGAAGCCCCCAGGAGACACGCGGCAAGCGGCCCAGCTACTATCTACAAAATTTTCATTTCCAGTCGGGCGGCTGGGTGACGCAGGAATCGGCGCAGGGCGACGATACGCAGGTCGAAGTGCTTCTTACCGCTCATGGCTTCATCGGAAGAACAGGTATTTGATCAGCGCCGCGGCCCCGAGGACGAGAACGATGACAACGGTCGGCACTGCCCACGGCCCGTCCGGCTCCCGATCGCCGGGTGGATCGGGCGCTGCTGGCATGCCAAACCGCTCGAGGTCGGCGCCGATGTCTGACGCGGGGCGGACCTAGTCAAAGAGACGCGATAGTGCGGCGGCGAACGACGGCGCCGTGCTATGGCCGGCACGGTCGAGGCAGGCGGAAGGAGCACCACGCATGAGCGACGCCGCCGACGTGTTCGGCTTTCTTGCCGACCACATGCGCAATCCGGAGACGCAGTGGAGCATGGGCACCTTCGGCGCCCTCGCCGAATTCACCCGCGATGCGGACGAGCCGGCGACGCTCGCGCGCAGCGAAGGCTCGGCGGCGGCGGTCACCGCGCGCGGCGGCATCCGCCTGGCGCCGGGCGCCGACCTGCGGCCGGTCGCGTCCGAGACGACGACCAAGCACAGCTGGAGCCATCGCGTTGCGCTGTGCCTCGCCGTGGATCGCTGCGCCATGGGCCGCCGCTCCGCGCTCACCGAACTGGGCGCCGACGCGGCGGCGCTGCGCGAAGAGGACCGAGGCGCCCTCCTGTTCGACCTCGGCCTCGACGCGCTCCAGGTCGATGTCTGCATCCGCACCGCGCACCGCGACCTCATCGCGCGGCTGCGCAGCCAGGCGGGACGCTCGGTGTTCGAGCCGGGAAATCCGGCGATGGGCGCCATCGTCGCGGCGAGCCCCCACCGGGTGTTCGTCAGCCGGCTCGGGCGGGTCGAAGTGTTTCAACCCATCCCGGCCGCCGGCGGCACGAGCCCGGACGGGCCGCACACCCACGTGCTGCCGAAACTGCTGCATCACCGGCGCACCCATGCGGCGACCGAGCCGGTCCCGGACGGTTTTGTTCCCTGCGCCCATCTCTATCCGGCGCATCCGGCGAAGGACGGGCTCGGGCGCCAGCGTCCGTTCGACCCGCGCCGGCATGAGGCGTTTCAGCAAATTTTGCGCGCGTTCGGCGGCAAGGAGTCCATCGCGCTGAAGGGGCGCGTGGCGGCGGCGGTCGCCGCCGGCGAAGACCCGTCCGCCTTCGCGCTGCCCAACGATCGCTTCGCGCGCACCGACGTGCGCGTAAAACTGCGTCAGCTCAAAGCCGCGAACTCGGGCGCGGCCGTGCTGCCCATCTGGATCGCGGCGTTCGAGCGGGCGGACCAGAACGAACCCGAGGAGAATTTCTCCGATCCCTACGAGCACGCGGCCGAAGGCGAGCCCGCGACGGCAACCTAGCGCGGAACATGCGTTGGTGCCGGTCTGGCCGCATGTCGTGCCGCGTCGCGGCACTGTGGTCGCCAGCATGGCGTGCGGGAGCTATGGTGAGCGGACGGGAACTTCCGTCGTTGAGGCGGCGTTTGCCGCCCAAGGAGCACGACCATGGCCGACAAGCAATTCGCGGTCACCCATAGCGACGCGGAATGGCGCCGCCTGCTCACGCCGGAGCAATATGAGGTGCTGCGCGGACACGCCACCGAGGCGCCGGGCAGCTGCGCGCTCAATTACGAGAAGCGTCCCGGCACGTTCACCTGCGCGGGATGCGGCCAGCCCCTGTTCGTATCGAAGAAAAAATTCGAGAGCGGCACCGGCTGGCCGAGCTTCAACGATCCGGTCGAGGGCGCCGTCGAGACCTCGACCGACAGCAGCTTCGGCATGGTCCGCACCGAGGTGCATTGCAGCCGCTGCGGCAGCCATCTCGGCCACGTCTTCGACGACGGCCCGCCGCCCACCCATTTGCGCTACTGCATCAACGGCGTGGCGATGAATTTTGCGCCCGAGTGATGGCAATGCCGCGGCTCCGCGCAGATGTAGCCCGGCGCTCGCCGCCACCGTCCTGATTGTGGCATAGGACTCAAAGCAGCCTTGCGCTTAGCGCTTCGCAGGATTTGCGCTATTGTGGCTGGTATCCCTCAATGCGCGTCAGCAGTTCTTCTTCCAGCCAAGCCCGGCGCTCCCTGAGCCGCTTAACCTGGGTTTCGAAATTGTTGAGGAGCTCGATCACCTTGCAGTATTCGTTACAAAGTGCGTCGAAGCTTGCGTCTCTCGCCACCAACCGGCGCACGGTCTCTTCATCCTCCGAGAACCTTGCCAACAATGATCGGATGCGCTCGACCACTCCGTTGGCCTCCATCTTCAAGGTGTGAACGTTACGACCCGATCGCTCCCCCGTGTTCCGTACGACCCTCTTCCCGGGCCGAGATTCGACGACTTCGGACTAGAGCTTGATCTTTCGAATCTCATCGACGATTTCCGGATTGGCCAGCGTCGAGATGTCGCCGGCATCCGAGTTGTTCGAGATCGCCGCGAGCACGCGGCGCATGATCTTGCCGGAACGGGTCTTCGGCATGTCCGGCACGATCACGATACGGCGCGGGCGGGCAATGGCCCCGATCTCACGGATCACGGAATCCTCCACCCGCTTGCGGACGGCCTCGCTCGGCGCGAGCCCGGGCTTTAGCGCCACGTAGAGGTCGGGAACCCTGCCTTTGATCTCGTCTTTGGCGGGAACGACTGCCGCTTCGG
>WNEY01001616.1_pt1 | contig 16094 bp, 21 predicted proteins | sample 5400531 | NCBI WGS metagenome assembly WNEY01 (sample SAMN13153338, study PRJNA577476) | soil metagenome | isolation source: 200 cm saprolite under Douglas fir tree site 1 | place: USA:California | collected 2015-04-18
GCGGGATCTTTGGCATCAACAGACATCCTTCCCGACCAAGCGAACTCAGTCAGCAGATGTCCACCGAAGCGGGGGAACTCCAATTTCCGCGGTCAAGGAGATGATCGACAACCCGCCCGACTGGCTCCAGGAGTGGTCAGGCCAAATCGGGCCGAGCTCAAGGACGGGCTGCGCGAGGGCCCGAGCTGGATCGCGTTCGCGCGCGCGAACGGGACCGTCTACCACACCTACACGGTGATGGCGCCCGACCCGTTCGTCGCGCCGTACTACAGCTTCCTGCTCGAGCGAACGCCGAAGGCCCAACCCGTCGAGCCCCGCACTTGGCGGAAGGACGAGTACCCGGACTGACACAGCCGCTACGCTCGGCAACCAACGAGACAACCTCGTGCCTGTTGCAAAGCCCTCTTCCGGACTTGACGTCTCGCGGGTGCGGCGGGCGGTCATCGTCCGCTTTCGATCTGTGGACGCGCGAAGAGGTCGGTAGTCACGTAGCGCTCGCCGGTGTCGGCGAGGACGACGACGATCATCTTTCCGGCGCTGTCCTCGCGCGCGGCGACGAGAAGCGCAGCATGCAGTGCTGCGCCCGATGACACGCCGGCCAGGATCCCTTCCTCGCTGGCGAGCCGCCTTGCAGTTGCGAATGCGTCCTCGTCACTCACTGCGATCACTTCATCGAGGATCGCCTGGTTCAAGATGTCGGGGATGAAGCCGACGCCGATTCCGGGGATACGGTGCTCGCGGGCGGGACGGCCGGAGAGGACGGCGGCGTTCGCGGGCTCGACCGCGACGACCCGCACGCGGGGGTTGCGCTGCTTCAGCACCTCGCCGACCCCGGTGATCGTGCCGCCCGTGCCGACCGCAGAGACGAAAACATCGACGGCACCGTTTGTGTCGTTCCAGATCTCGACCGCCGTGGTCTCTCGATGGACCTGCGGGTTCGCGGGATTGCCGAACTGGTCGAGCATCACCGCGCCGGGGGTCTCTTCGACGAGTTGCTGTGCGCGGGCGACGGCGTCGCCCATGAGGATGCCGGGTGTGAGGACGACCTCGGCGCCGAGGTGGCGTAGCAGCGCGACCCGCTCGGCCGACATCGTCTCCGGCATAGTGAGCACGAGCCGGTAGCCGCGGATCGCGGCGACGAAGGCGAGTCCGATGCCGGTGTTACCGCCCGTCGCTTCCACGATCGTCATCCCTGAACGCAGCCGTCCCTGGCGCTCGGCGTCGTCGATCAATGCGACACCGACTCGGTCCTTGACGCTGCCGCACGGGTTGCGCATCTCGAGCTTCGCGACGACCCGACCCGGAAGACCCTTGCCGATGCGTCCGAGCTCGACCAGCGGTGTGCGGCCGACCGTGTCGGTGGCATCGGCGAAGATCATCCGGCCGAATATAGGCGTGAGCGATGGCCGATCACGCCACCCCTATGCGGCGTCTCGCAGACATCCCGCCGCGGCCACGGCCGCGCGAAGGCAGTCGGAGCGGCCGCAGACCTTCATGGTGCCGATCGCCTGCAGGCCGTACACGTCGCGCCGGCAGTGGGCACAGATCTCAGTGTGTGCTGATGGCGTTGGCGAGGATAGACGCATGTCGTTGGTTCTCCGCGTCCGTCGCCTCGCCGCCGGCGATCGAGAGGGGGCGGCGGCGAGGCTGGGACGGCAGCGTCGTCAGACGAGGGGGCAGTTGACGACGAGCGGGGTCTCCTTGAGCGTCGCTTTTCCGGACGCGGCTGCTTTCTTGATTGCCGCGTAGGACTTGAGCAGGCGCGGTGTCGCGCCGGGCTTCCAGGTGACCTTTACGATCGACCACAGCGGCGGGTACGCCGTCTGGCCGGCAGCGATCGTGTCGCCGGTGACGTTCTTCTGACCGGCGACGCCGTTCGTGACCGTGTAGAGCGGAACCACGGCGTTGCCCGGCGCGACCTTCACCGGTCCGAGGTCGTAGTAGTGGATCACGTGACCGGCCGAGAATCCTGCGTGGCGCTTCTGTCCGAAGCCGAGCACGGGGCAGTTGACGACCGTGGCCGTCTGCTTGATCTCGAGCTCACCGGCGGCGAGCGCCTTCTTGACGGCGTCCGCAGACTTGAGAACGCGGGCGGTCCTGCCGGCAGCCCAGGTGACTTGGTTCACCTGCCAGAGCGGCGTGTAGTCCTTCTCGCCGGGGACCGTGTCGATGATGTTGCGCTGTCCGGCGGCACCGTTCGTGAACGTCCAGATCGGCTCGACCTTGTTGCCCGGCTTCAGCTTGATCGGGCCGAAGTCGAAGTAGCGGACGGCCTTGCCTTCGTAGAAGCCGATTACCACCGGTTGCTTCTTCGGCTTTTGCGCCAAGTGCCTGATCTGGGCGCGCTGCGGCGCTGCCGCCTGAGCCGGCGCGGCGATCACCACGCTGACGGCGAGCGCGACCGCTGCTGCCGTGAGGGAAGTCCTTCTCAACGTCGTCCTCCTTTGCGATGAAGTGCGTTGAGCGAGGCTAGGCGCGCGATCTGTCTCGGTCCTTAGGAGACGCTGAGTGATCGGGGCTACGCCGCAATCCGCACGGCCGTCTCGAGCGGGCAACCCTTGCCGACCAGGCGCTCCACCTCGTGGACGTCGATCCGCGAGATCGCGAGGAACGCGGCTTCGCGGACGCCGAAGCCGAGCGCGGCAAGGTACTCAGTCCGCCAGCGTAAGACCTCGCGGTCCTCGTCGAGCCGCCTCCACTCGCCGGCGATCTCCGCTTCGGACCATGCCGCCATCGCTACAGCGTCGCCGCAGCGCCTGCGCCGCACCTTTGCGGCCGCTGAGTACGTCCCGCTCAGCCGCCCGGATCGGGCTGACGGTGCTCGCTTCGGTCCTGCACCAGGCTGAAGATGTAGACCCGATCCCCGCTGTCGAGCGCGAGCAGGGCCATCTCTGTCGGAAGGAACGTTCCCGACTTCGTCCGGCAGGTCAACTTGATCGTCGAGCCCTGCCCATCCCGGACGACGCTGGCCACGAAGTCGCGAAGCTGCTCCATCTCGGCGGGATGAATTTGCGAGATGGGTGTTGCGAGCAGCTCGTCGCGGGTGTAGCCCAGCAGCGCGCAGGCGGCCTGGTTGGCGTCGAGAATCCGGTTCTCGAGCGGGTCGGCGACGAAGACGGCGTCACTCGACTGCTCGAAGATCCGCTCGAACATCTCGTCGCGATTCTCAGGCACCGCGTTCAACCCTCCGCCCGCCGAGCTACTCGGCCGGTCGGGATTGGTGTTCGGTCGTCGAGGCGCTCGCGCAGGAGGCGCTGGCGCGCGGGTGAGAGGCTCGCGAGGAGGGCCTCGCGGACGAGGTCGTACCGGAAGCCGAAGCGGAGGCCGTCGACGCGGAGGATGCGCCGCTGGCACAGCCGTTCCAGTTCCTCGATCACCTGGGTGGGATCGACATCGAGGAGTGTTGCGAGGGGTTCCGGCTCGAAAGGCTGTTCCAGGACGCAGGCGCCGACGAGGACGCGGTAGGCCCAGGGGCCCTCCGAGCGGCACTGCGCGAGCAGCGCATCCGCAAGGGCCGCGGCGAACTCCCGTCTGGTTCCGTTTGCGATCGCGGCCGTCACGAAGCGCGGGTTCCCCCCTGTCGTGTCGTGCAGGTCGGGCATCCCGAGCGGGGCGAGCTCTGTGGTCGTCAGCGGCTCGAGGCGCACCACGGTATTCGCGCGCAGGCTGCGAAGCGGATCGTCCGCTGCTGCCTCCTCGCTTCGGAAGGTCGCGACGACCGCGGCCGGGACTCCGGCGCAGCGGCGCTGGATGTAGCCGATTGCCGCAAGGGTCGCGACGTCCGCCCACTGGAGGTCGTCGAGCACGAGCACGAGCGGCGCGTGTTCGCGGATCAGCTCGACGAGGGCCTCGAGCCCATCGACTTCCGCGAATTCGTGCGGATTCTCGGCGAGCCCAAGCTCGGGAAGGATCCGGCGTAGGGCCGGCCGGCAGCTCGGCTCGAGCTCGATTTCGGCTAGCGCTTCGCGCACAGCCGCAGCGAGCGGGACGTAGGGCAGATGCCGCTCCAGCTCCGAGCAGCTCGCCCGGCCGATGCGGACGAGCGGCAGCATCTCGACCAGCTCATCGAGGAGACGCGTCTTGCCGAGGCCCGTTTCGCCCTCGACCAGCACAAGCGCAAACGAGCCGTCCAGCGCTTCGCGCACGGCACGCTCGAGCGTGTCGAGCTCGGCGGTCCGACCGAGGAGGCGAAGCGAGCGCTCGCCCGTTAGCGCCTGCGCACTGCCGGTCGGTCGTGGCAGTAGTAGCCGGACGTCCTCCTGGCGAAGGATTGCCGCTTCCAGCGCCTTCGTCTCCGCGGTGGGCTCGAGGCCGAGCTCGTCGGCGAGCAGCGCGCGGAGCCGCCGGTACGTCTCCAGCGCCTCGTGCTGCCTCCCGAGCGCGTACAGGGCGAGCATGCGTGTGCGATACGCGCGCTCGCTGAAGCGGTCGAGCCCGGCCGCCGCCTCGGTGTGGGAGAACGCGGCGGCGTAGTCGCACTCGCTCAGCGCCGCATCGGCGGCGTCGAGCCGTGCGCCCAGCACGCGCCCACGGTAGGTCCCGCGGAGCTCTTCCGCCCACACGGCGTACGGCTCGTCCTCGAGCACGTCGCCGCGTGCGAGCGCGAGCGCGTCTTCGAGGCAGCGCCGCGCCACGTGTGAAGGTGCGTGCGCCGAGCGCTCCAAGAGCTCGTCGAACCGGTCGAGGTCGAGCTCGATCAGCTCGGTGGCGAAGCGGTAGGCCTCGGCCTCGGTCACGACGAGCTCGCGCGCACGCTCACGGTCGGGATCGAGGTGCCTCCGCAGGACGCTGACGAATGTCTGCAGCGAGCCCGCCGCGTGCTGCGGCAGCCGCTCGCCCCAGAGCAGATCCGCGAGGCGGTCGGTCGACACGCGATGGCCGCGCGCCGCGAGCAGGATCTGGAGTACTTGCTTGGGTCGCGTCCCGCCGAGGTGGCGGGCGCCGAGCGTGCGTGCGCCGTGGTTGATCGTGAGCGACCCGAACAGTCGGATCGCCGGGCGTCCCGGATCGTCGTTCGCTCCCGCCACTGCTAATCGAGAACGAAGGGGGCGTCCGAAATCTGCCCGGGCTGTTTCCGGCTCAGGTCGGAGTCAGGGATCGCTAAGGGCACGGCCCTACGGTCGGCGGGCCCATCAACTCCTTGAAAGGAGCTTCACGTATGCGATTTCTCGAACGCGGGCGGTTTCGACGGCCCGCACTGCACCGGCGAGGGGGGCGTGTCGCGCTCGTCGGCGCGCTCGTCGCCCTGGGCGCTGCCGCCGCGCTGGCCGTCCTCGCTATGGACACCTCCGCCGCGCCCAGCAACGGGATCATCGGCCGGGCGGACGTCCGGAACCTGCCCGACCCGCTGAAGGACCGGCTCGTCGAGCTTGCGAACCGGCCGAACACGTACGAGCCGGCGCGGGCGTTCAGCGAGGCCGACAGCCCGAGCAAGCTGTTCCAGTACTACCTGCTCGACACGAAGGGCTTCCAGCCGAACGTCTTCACGAGCACGGTGGAGGGGATCAACGACGGCGCGATCCCGACCGCGGCGAACGCCGCCAACGGCGGCCTGCCCACGATCGGCTCGGTCCGCGTCGTGCTCGAGCCGAAGAAGGGCAAGCCGACCGACCCGAACGACGTTCGGGCGGCGATCGACGTGTTCACCGACATCTCCGGGCTCTTCGTGATCAACAACGAGTCCGGTTGGTACGAGGCGTGGCTGATCCACGACCTGCGCGTTCCGAAGGTCGCCCCGGCGGGCTCGGACGGCAAGGCCGAGTACGGGACGATCACGCCGGCGGACGCCGAGGCCTTGAAGGCGATCGGCGCCGGCAACAACGTGTCGGGGAACATCTTCACCGTCGACGGCAACGCGCCCAAGTTCCCGTCGGCTGACGACCACTTCCCCGACAAGCAGTCGAACACGGTCGCGTTCCCGGTCTCGAACGGAACGTTCAACGCCTCGCAGCAGTCCGACGTGCACGCGTACTGGGAGTTCAACCCCGGCACCGACTGGACGTTCCCGCTCTACGAGCTGCCCGCGACCGGCGGCATCCCCGGCACGTTCGGCGCAGGGCTGCAGTACGGCGTCTCCTCGCTGATCCCCGGCTCCGGCCCCGCCGGAGTATCAAACGACAAGGTCGCCTACGGCGACAACCCCGACAACCCCCGCGATCCCGATCGCGCGGAAGGGCGCGCCGACCGCCGCGAGACGCGCAACCGCTTCATCCCGAGCGGCCTCGCGAACGAGGTGCTGACAGACGTGTTCCTCCGCGTGAAGTCGTTCGAGCCCGGCGTCGATCTGCCGCAGCGGCTCTTCGACGCCTACGCGCAGGAGATCGCCAAGGTCGACCAGAACGGCGACGGCGTCATCTCGTTTGCCGAGGCGGACGTGGCCGGCGCTTCCGCCGGTCTGCCGAACACGCGCCTGTACCTCCCGGCGACGGCGTTCAACCGCTTCGCCGTCACCCGCGAGATCGACGACGGGCTGCTCGCGCCGCGCTTCGCGCCCGGCCAGCGCTCGTACGTCCTCGGCGGCCACATCACCGCCGTCGACCCCGCCGTCGACGCCTCGCTCCCGCAGGACGCAGACAACCGGTAAGCCAACCGACCACTGCCGCCGCCCCGGCTCGGCGGGGCGGCGGCATCCCGATCGACGGAACCCCCAACGCGAAGGAGGGACAGCATGTCCGAACTCACCGTGATCGCGACTGCCAAGGCAAAGCCGGGCAAGGCGGAGGAGCTCGAGCGCATCCTGCGCGCGTCGGTGGCGCCCACCCATGACGAGCCGGGCAATCTCCACTTCACCCTCCACCGGGCGCTCGACGACCCCACGCTCATCGTCGCGGTCGAGCGCTGGGCCTCGAAGGAGGCCTGGGAGGCCCACTTCGCCACGCCGCACATCGAGGCGGTCGTCACGCGGACGAAGGGTCTCCTCGCGGAGCCGCCCGAGGTGCGGGCGTATGAGCTTTTGCCCGAGGGGTCACTCGACAAGGGTCGGCTCTGACCGAGCCGCCTACTCCACCGCGCGAGCAGAGAGGGTTATTCATGGCAGCCCAGCGCATCGCCGGCTTTCGGCTCGGCATCTACGTCTTCAAGGACGCCGAGATCGTCGACTTCGCCGCGCCGTACGGCGTCTTCTCGGTCGCACGCCGCTTCGACCCGGAGCTCGACGCCTTCATGGTCGCGGAGGTTATGCGGCTCGTCCAGACGCAGGCCGGCTTCACGGTTCTTCCCAACTACTCGTTCGCCGACCGGCCGGCGATGGACGCCTTCCTCATCCCCGGCGGCTTCGGCACCCGCCAGGAGCTGAACAACGGGCGTCTGCACGAGTTCGTAGGGGCGCTGCCGGAGTCATGCCTGCTCACGAGCGTGTGCACAGGATCGTGGATCTACGGACGCATGGGCCTCCTCGACGGCCTTCCGGCCACGAACCGCAAGGAGCCGGACCATCTCGAGGCATCGGCAGCGGGCAAGGTGCCGATCGACCGGCTCGCCGAGATTGCTCCCGCGTGCCGGATCAGCCGCGCGCGGGTCGTCGACGCCGGACGGATCGTTACCGCGGGCGGCATCGCCTCCGGGATGGAGATGGGCTTCCACCTGCTGCGGCGCGCCGGCTACGACGAGGACTTCATCTCCGACGGCGCCCGCGTCATGGAGTACGCGGCTGCCTACGACCTCTACCGCCGCGACTTCGAGCTCGCGGAGGCGGACAAGCGGCAGTCGGGAATAGCCGTGGAGAACTAACGTTTATTTACGCTGTTATCCATTAGTTGATGTCTGCGGCGGGACGCCGCGCATCCGAACGAAAGGAGCGGCGATGCCGCGATTGACACCACTCGACCCCGCGACCGCGACCGGCGAGGCGAAGGAGCTGCTGGACGGGATCCAGGCCGCCTTCGGCATGACCCCGAACATGGCGCGCACGATGGCCAGGAACCCGGCCGTGCTCAAGGGCTGGATCGAGCTCAACGGTGCGCTCGGCAAGACGCTCACGCGCGAGCTCGGCGAGCAGATCGCCGTCGCGGTTGCGGAGGACAACGGCTGCGGCTACTGCCTCTCGGCCCATACCGCGATCGGCGGTCTCGTCGGTATCGACGAGCACGAGCTCGCCCACAACCGGGCGGGCGAGTCGGCCGATCCGAAGGTGGCCGCCGCGCTGAGGTTCGCGCAGGCTGTAAACGAGAAGCGCGGCGACGTCAGCGACGACGACCTCGCCACGGTCCGTGCGGCGGGCTTCGACGACGCCGACATCGCCGCGATCGTCGGCCACGTCGCCCTCAACGTGCTCACCAACTACTTCAACCTGGTCGCCCGGCCGGTGATCGACTTCCCCGAGGTCGCGCCCGGTCTAGCGAAGGCGGCCTAGGCATGTCGGCGGGCCCGCGCCTCCGACGGGCGCGGGCCCGCCACTCGCGAAAGGAGGCTGGCCATGGAAGTCAGCGAGCTCTGGCGCTACCCGGTCAAGTCACTCAAGGGCGAGCGGCTCGACGAGGCCGAGATCCGTGAGGACGGCCTCATCGGCGACCGCCTGGTCCACGTTCGCAGCGCCAGCGGTCGCGTCCTCACGTCACGTACGAAGCCCCGGCTGCTTGCGCTCCACGGCACGCTGGCTGCAAACGGCGAGCCGCTGATCGACGGCCGTTCCTGGTACGCGGAGGAGTCGCGTGCGGCCGTCCGGGCGGCGGCAGGCGAAGACGCCCAGCTCGTCGCCTACGACGGGCTCGACCGCTTCGACGTGCTGCCGCTGTCGGTCGCGACCGACGGGGCGATCGCCGCGCTCGGCGTCGACAGTCGCCGTCTCCGTCCGAACATCGTGATCACCGGCGTCGCCGGTCTGGCAGCGCGCATGTGGCCTGGCCTTCACCTGCAGATCGGCGAGGTGCTGATCGCGGTCGCCCGCCTGCGGCCGCGTTGCGTGATGACGACCTATGACCCCGACACGCAGGAGCAGGACCACTCGGTGTTGCGGCGGATCGTGGGCGAGTTCGGCGGCACCCTCGCCCTCGACTGTGCCGTCATCCGAGGTGGCCGCGTCCGAGTAGGCGACCGTCTCGAGCTTGTGCGTGCCGAGGCCGCCTAGCATGGGCCGGTGGCTGAGACGGCCTTTCCCCGGCGTGGCGGCCCGCCTGCCGTCGACCTCGTCAACACGACGATCCTCGAGCGCGGGCGGCCGCGCGACCTGCTCACGACCGCGCGGGATCTCGCCGCCTGGCTCGCCTTCGAACGTGACCGGCTCCGCCTCGAGAAGGTCCCGACGGAGATCAGACTCGCCGACTTCCACGGGCTTCGCGACGCGCTGAGACAGACGTTCACGGCCGTCGTTCGCGGCCGCCGCCCGCCCGCCGGCGCGCTGGAAGCGATCAACCGCGCAAGCCGACGCCAGCCGATCGCGCTCCAGCTCGACTGGCCCGGCCGTGGTGCGCCACGAGTCTCGAAGAGCGCGCCCGGCACTCGCGCCCCAGACCCGCTCGCCGCGGTAGCGCGCTCCGCGATCGAGCTTCTCGGCGGGCCCGCCCGCGAGCGCCTCCGCGCCTGCGCCAACCCTACCTGCGTGCTCTTCTTCGTCGCGGACAACCGGCGGCGGCTGTATTGCTCGGCGAGCTGCGGCAACCGGGTCCGGGTCGCCCGGCACGCCGCTCGCCGCTGACTCAGCTGCCACTCAGGCGGCGCTGAGCGTCGCAAGGCACAACACGACGAACCCCAGAAAGGAGTCCGTCGTGATCCTCCTGATCGGCGGCACCGGCCAGGTTGGCCTGCGTGTCGCGAAGCTCCTCCAGCGCAGGCGAGACGTCCGCGCCCTCGCCCACAGCGACGCCTCGGCCCAGGCGCTCGAGCAGCTCGGCATCGAGACGGTGCGCGGCGACCTCGGTGCGCCCGAGACCCTCGCCCGCGCCTTCGCAGGGGTGGACACGCTGTTCCTGCTCACGCCGTTCTCGCCCGAACAGCTCCAACACGAGCAGAACGCGCTCGACGCCGGACAGGAGCTGCGGCGGGTCGTCAAGGTCTCGGCGATCAACGACGGCGGCATCGCGATCGCGAACGCGCACGAGGAGATCGGCCGGCGTCTGACGGAGCGGGAGATCGACGCTACGCTCCTACGGCCAGACTTCTTCGTCAGCAATCTTCTCGCTCAGCTCGACCTGATCCGCAGCGGGCAGCTGATCTACCCGGCCGGCGAGGCGCGGCGGACATTCGTCGATCCGGCCGACATCGCCGAGGTCGCGGTCGCCGAGCTGACCGCCGAGACACCGCTGCGAGGCCAGCTGATCCTGACCGGGCCCGAGTCGCTCGGCTTCCCCGACCTCGCCGGGCGGATCGCCGCGATCCTCGGGCGCGAGGTCAAGTTCGTCGACGCGCCGGCTTCGGCCTGGCGCGAGGGGCTGCTTGGGGCCGGCGTGCCGGAGTTCTACGCGGACGCGCTCGTCGAGCTCTTCGAGCGCGACATCAAGCCGACCGGGACGGTTGCGCCCTCGGGCGATGTCGAGCGCGTGCTCGGTCGGCCGCCGCAACCTGTCGACCGCTTCATCCGCGACGAGCTCGCCCCGGCGCTTGCCTGACATGTCCACCACCACCCTCTCCACCTCGTACCGGCTCGCACCGCTCGAGCCCCCGAACCGGATCGTGATGGCGCCGATGACGCGCAACCGCGCGGGTGAGGGCAACGCCCTCACCGAGCTGAACGCGAGCTACTACGCCCAGCGCGCAGCACTCGGGCTCCTGGTCGCAGAGGGAACCCAACCGACCGCGATGGGCCAGCTCGACACCGGCCACTTCGCGCTCGAGGAGGACGACGCCGAGATCGCCGCCAACATCCGCCGGTTCCTGCTGAAGAACGTCACCAAGGAGGACTCGCAATGAGCATCGCTTCAGCGACGACCGAGCTGCGTGCAGAAACCCCGCAGCAGGTAATCGAGCTGTTCTCCCAGTGCCTGAACTCCGGCAACCTCGAGGGCGCGCTCGCGCTGTACGAGCCCGATGCTGTCTTCGCGCCGCAGCCGGGACAGCTCGTCTCCGGTCTCGGCGCAATCCGCGAGGCGCTCGCCGGATTTTTCGCGCTCCGGCCGCAGATCAACGGCGAGATCCAGAAGGTGCTCGAGGCCGAGAACATCGCACTCGTGATCAACAGCTGGTCGCTGACCGGGACGCAGCCCGATGGGCAGCCGCTCGCGATGGAGGGAACTAGTGCCGACGTCGTGCGGCGGCAGGAGGACGGCCGCTGGCTCCTTGCGATCGACGATCCGTGGGGCGCGTAGACCGGCCGTCGGTAACCAAGAGAAAGGGGAGACAGACATGCGTCTCGTAGGAAAAGTCGCGCTCGTCACAAGCGGCACGTCCGGAATCGGCCGCGCCTACGTCCACGGCACGACGCCGGTGGTGGACGGGGGACGGGTGGCGAGGTAGCAGATGCCGTCTGTGCACCCCCTGCACATCGCGGTCTCGAACGAGGTGATCGACGACCTCCGCGAGCGGCTCGCGCGCACGCGCTGGCCTGACGAGATCGTCGGCTCCGCCTGGGACTACGGGACCGAGCTTGCGTACCTTCAGGACCTCGTCATCTACTGGCGTGACGAATACGACTGGCGCGTGCACGAGCGCGGGCTGAACGAGCTCGCCCACTTCCGCGCGGAGGTCGGCGGCCTCGCGATCCACTTCGTTCACGAGCGGGGAAGGGGCCCGGATCCGCTGCCACTCGTGCTCACGCACGGCTGGCCGAGCTCGTTCCTCGAGATGCTCAAGATCCTCTCACTTCTCACCGACCCGGCCGCACATGGCGGCGACCCGGACGACTCGTTCGACGTCGTCGTCCCCTCGCTGCCGGGTTTCGGGTTCTCGGAGCGGCCGCGCGTTCCCGGCATCGCGTCAGCACGCACGGCCGAGCTCTGGGCGGATCTGATGACCGATGTGCTCGGCTACTCGCGTTTTGCCGCCCACGGCGGTGACATCGGCTCGGGCGTCACGACGCGGCTAGGCCAGCTGTTCCCGGAGCGGCTGGCCGCGATCCATCTGACGACGCAGGTGGCGGACGCGTACGTCGGCGCCGGCGCCGCCCCGCTGACTGCGGCCGAGCGCGAGTTTCTCGAGCGGCTCGACGCCTGGGAGGAGTCCGAGGGCGGCTACAGCGCAATCCAGCGGACGAAACCGCAGACGCTCGCCTTCTCGCTGAACGACTCGCCTGCCGGCCTCGCCGCCTGGATCGTCGAGAAGTTCAGGGCGTGGAGCGACTGCGGCGGCGACGTCGAGAGCCGCTTCACGCGCGACGAGCTGCTCACCAACCTGACGCTCTACTGGGTGACCGAGACGGCCGGCTCGGCGGCGCGGATGTACTTCGAGGCGCGCCGGCACAGCCGGCCGCTCGGCCTCGGCGACCGGGTGAAGGTACCGACGGGCGTGACGCTGTTCCCGAACGAGTTCGCCCCGGAGACGCCACCTCCGCGCGAGTGGGTCGAGCGCAGCTACGACTTGCGCCACTACCGCACCATGCCGCACGGCGGCCACTTTCCCGCGCTCGAGGAGCCCGAGGCGCTCGTCGACGAGCTCCGAGCCTTCTTCCGTCCGTTCCGACATGACCGCTGACTGCAACCGCAAGGCCACCCTCACCGAGGCGCAGGCGCAGCTGCTGCTCGACAAGAACTTCGCCCACGTGGCCACGATCCGCAAAGACGGGACACCGCACCTGACGCCGGTCTGGATCGACTGGGACGGCGAATGCGCGCTCTTTAACACGACCGTCGACCGGCTGAAGGCACAACACCTGCGCCGCGACCCGCGCGTCGTGGTCGAAGTCTTGAACGCCGACAACCCCTACCAGTACGTGGTCATCACGGGCACGGCTGAGCTCACCACGGACGGTGCCTGGGAGCACATCGACAAGCTCTCGAAGAAGTACCGCGACGTCGACGCCTACCCGCACCGCGACGTGCAGCGCCTGATCGTGCGCGTCTACCCCGAACGCGTCGATGCGGGCGGATTCGACGACTGAGAACTCGCTCAGCCGCCGCTCCCACCCCGACTACGAAGCTCCCACGGCGGCGGCCGACAGGATCGTGCAACTCCTGGACAGCGATCGCTTGACGATCCTTGCGCCAGATCAGGAATCGGCGCGGTAGCGTCGTGGAGCACCGTGCCCACGCTCACGCGCTGCTCGCGCTCGCGATCACGGTCGTGCTCTGGGGGTCGGCATTCAGCGCCATCCGCGCCGCCCTCCGCGGGCTCACTCCTGAGGCGCTGTCGCTAATTCGTCTGGCAACGGCGTCCGCAGCGTTGGCGCTGGTCGCTGCATGGCGCCGACCGCGCCGGCCGGCGCGTCGCGACTGGCTCCGTCTCGCAGCAGTCGCCGTCACCGGAATGACGCTCTACCAACTGCTCCTGAACAGCGGCGAAGTCCATGTTCCGGCCGGCCCAGCCAGCGTTCTCGTCAACATGTCGCCGATCTTCACCGCCCTCGTCGCGACAGCGGTCTTCGGTGAGCGCTTGACCGCACTCGGATGGGTCGGGATCGCCGTCTCTTTCGCCGGCGCATCGCTGATCGGGCTGGCCGCCGGCAGCGGCGTCCACTTCCAGACGGCCGCGCTGATCGTCCTCGCGGCAGCCGTTGTCCAGGCCGCCTTCTTCCTGCTGCAGAAGCCACTACTGTCGCGCTACGCGAGTTTCGACGTCACCTGCTGGGCGATGTGGCTCGGCACTGCGCTGCTCGTGCCGATCTCCCTCCCAGCGGTCGTGGCGGGACACCCGCCCGCCCGCTCGCTCGCCGCCGCCATTTACCTCGGCATCGGCCCCTCGGCGCTCGGCTTCGTCACCTGGGCCTACGCGGTCGGGCGGATCGATATCTCCTTCGCCGCCAGCACGCTCTATGCGACGCCGCTCTTCGCGTTCGTGCCCGCCTGGCTTCTCCTCGGCGAGCGGCCGAACGCTGCTGGTGTCGTAGGCGGCATGGTTGTCATCGGCGGTGTGGCCATCGTCGCCGTCACGCGGCGTCGCATTGGACTGGTGACCGGACGGATCCGCGGCACGCCCTGAGGACTTTGAAGTTCAGCAGAGGCGTGCGACGAGCGCTTCGGCAACCTCGACGTCTAACAGGCTGGCCGTAACCGCCCCGAGATCAAGGTAGGGTCGAGAACTCAAGGCGTATCTCCCTCAGTCCATAGCGCGAGGGGCGGACTTTCTTCGCGTGCGCCGTTCGCTGGTTCGGTCCCGACCCGGGCAGCGGGCCTCTCTCCCTGGGGCCGACGTCGCGTTGGCTGGAGCGATCGTGTTCTCTATCTTGCGCCGCCAAAGCGAGCAAGCGGCTTGCGGATTTTGGTGCCTGACTAGACAACGAAATCGCGTCCTTTTTCCTCTGTTCCAAAATCTGTTCCATACCCGAGCACGCTGGGACGAAGTGCAGCAAGCCGAGAGAGGAAAGCCGTGCGGTTTGTGGGGCTTTCGTGAAGCCCTCTTCCGCACTCGAACCGGAGACCCCCTCCTTACCATCCAAACCGCAACCGGTGGCAGCCGGTGGCAACGGTTCGGGGCTAGATCAAGCCATTTTCCGCGTTTCGGAGAGCCGAACGTTTGCCATCCGTTGCGCCCCCTCTGTTCCATAACTGTTCCATCCCATTCGGCCCAAAATGGGCCGTTTGGACGTCGCGAGTAGCTTCAAGCGAAAGTTCGCCCCTTCCGTAATAGAGAAGCGACAGACGACTGGGGAGGGGCGATGAGTGAGCGCACCAAGGCTCAGCTACTGGCGGAGAACAAGCGGCTCCGCGCGGAGGTCGAACGGCTCGATCGGATCGTCAATCCGCCGCCGCCGGAGTCACCGGAGGAGCCGGCGCCGAAGCCGCGACTGTACGTGCTCGCGCTCGGTGAGCTCGAGAAGCGGATCGCGCCCAACGCGTTCCAGATTCCCGAGGCGATCAAGAGCATTGCTCCCGACGCCGAATGGGTGCCCGTCTACCGCCTGAGCGACCTGCCTCGTGGCGGCTACGCGGTGAGGGTCGTCGACTACGTCACCGCCGGCTTCGGCCGGGGGCCGCGTGAAATCAAGTGGTACCGACGCAAGGGGCGCCAGCTCGCGCTCGCGCCGACGCAGAAGCAGGTCGAACGCTTCCGCGAGGTGAGCGAACCCCTGATCGCAGCGATGGGCGCGGCACTCGACGATGCAACCGAATACGGCAACGCGCGCCGCGGGTACGCAGCGTGCGCGCTCACCGACGTACTGCATGCGCAGTTCGAGCTTGCACTAGCACGCTTCAACGCCGGCGAGCTTGACTACGCCAACGAGGTGGAAGACGTTCTGCGCAAGGTGCCGGAGCAGCGCAGACAGATCTCCGAGCTAGAGGACCGTTAGCGCGCAACCTCGGTCGCCTGTGCACGAGCGCGGGAACGACGCCCAAGCGAGACGGCGCGAGGCTCTGAATACTGCGACCCATGAAGACGCTTGTGTGGACGGACGGCAGTTGTAACGCCGAGGGGGCCGCTGGCCGCGGCGGTTGGGCGGCGTTGATCGAAAGGGACGGCAGTACGGAGCAGCTTGTCGGAAGCGCCATGGAGACGACACAGAATCGGATGGAAGTGACCGCGGTCTGCGAGGCGCTCGAGAGAGTCAATGGTGCGATCGAAGTACGGACTGATAGCAAATACATTGAGAAGTGTTTCAGTGAGGGCTGGCACATCCGGTGGCGCCGGGACGATAAGTGGCGGACGCCAAAAGGGCCCGTGGAGAACAGAGACCTTTGGGAGCGTCTCCTCGCATTAGTTGAAGCTGACGCCAGAACCGTTTCGTTCGTCTGGGTTGAGGGACATGGCGATGAAGCGAACAACAACATCGTCGATCGCCTCTCCCGAGAGGCTTCGAAATCGCACGCTGAGAACTGAACCGCCTCTGAACACGAGCCACCAGTGGCAGCCCTTGAAGGTGCAAGCATCCCCTCGGCTGCGCCAGTGATGCTTCTATGTCTGTCAAGTCGCTAGCGGCGCTCCGTGTTCGAGTAGGCGGTAGAGGTGGCGGGCGAGGTAGCGCTTGAGTAGGCGTGTGGCGTCGCGTCGGCTTTTGCCTTCGGCGATGCGTTTGGCGATGTAGTCCTTGGTCGCTTGGTCGTGCTGGCGGCGGTGGAGGACGATCGTGTGGAGTG
>WNEY01001617.1_pt1 | contig 16088 bp, 11 predicted proteins | sample 5400531 | NCBI WGS metagenome assembly WNEY01 (sample SAMN13153338, study PRJNA577476) | soil metagenome | isolation source: 200 cm saprolite under Douglas fir tree site 1 | place: USA:California | collected 2015-04-18
TAGATGATGGCGAGGAAAATGACGTGGGTCGGCATCACCCAGAAGTCGTCGATGCCTTTCGCTGCCGCGTCCTTCAGATCCGCAAACCCGATCTTGCGGACGATTGGATAAGCCGGGCTCTCGCCCGCACCGGTGATCACATGGAAATTTGGTATCGGCATAGCAAGCCTCCCTCAGCCGTTCTTCGAACGGTCGCGAGGCTCGAGGTGACGCAATGTTTCCACTGCCGGCGCTGGTCACGCGGGAGCCGCAACCTGCTGAGCGGAGTGTAGCGCGGCGGCCGGGGATTGTCTTCACAATATCGGGACGCTTTTCGATACGCCGCCGTCGTGCATGAGCCGAAAGCGGCGGGGGCTAAAGCCCGAACGGGGTTCGCGAACCAGATACCATCGGTCCCGTCGAACTGCTATACAGCTCCCGGGCCTCTACCGTCATGCCGGTCTCCTACTTTGGTTGGCGGTAAGCCTACCAATCGGAGGCGAGGATGCTGGTCATCTGGCTCGGTGCGCTATTCGTTCTAGGCGGGCTGCTATTCATGGCGGCTCAGCCTATCTGGCGAGGGCGGCTCAGTGATGCGAGACGAATATCTTCGGCAGTACCACGTGACGCTCCGAAGCCTCGTGGGCCACGTGACACTCCGGAGCCTCACACTCTGGAGCCTCGTAGGCCTGGTGCCGGGTTTGAGCTGAAAGCGAATTGGCCTGGCCTCGTACTTATCGTGCTGGGTGGCATTCTCTTACTGGTGGGGGCTGGCCTGACGTGGCACTGGCCGCAATAGCCGTATTTCGAATTGAGGGCACTACCGCACTTCACGACACGGAATCCACGTTAACAACTCGCGTTCGCGGCCATGGAAACAGGTCGTCTTGGTTCCGATCGAGCCCCAAAAGACTCGTATGCCGAGTATTCTGCGATTCAGTTCCTGTCCTGGACGGTAAGCGCGACGGTCAAGGCACAACAATTCACTGTTGAGGGCTACCACGTTAACCTGACTTCCGAGCCGTGTACCGCACTTCGACACGCATGGTCCACGCCCGCACAAGGTGCTAGGCTCAGACCTTATTGATTCTCGAGAGAAGCTCAAGAGTCAAAGCCAAGCGAACGGGTCAAGCAGAAAAAGGATCTCGCAGAATGATGAAGAGGGTTTCGATTGCGATTGTCGCGCTCGCGGCCTCGGCGGGAGCGGCCGTTGCTGGAGATATCGCCGCGGGAGAAAAATCGTTCAAGAAATGTATGCCCTGCCATAACATAGGCGAAAACGCCAAACACTCGATCGGCCCAATCCAAAACGGCCTGAAAGGACGCAAGGCAGGCACGGTGCCAGGCTACACCTACTCGGATGCGAACAAGAATTCCGGGATCGTCTGGGACGAAGCGACCTTCAAGGAATACATCAAAGATCCCAAGGCGAAGATTCCGGGCACCAAAATGGTGTTTCCGGGGATTAAGAACGAGAAGGAGGCCGAAGATTTGTGGAGCTTCCTCGAGCAGTTCGGACCGGACGGCAAGAAGATATGAGACTTTCAGGCGGCGGCCCGAGCGCTAGGGCTTGAGCTCCATGTCCTCAATGCGACCACGGAACGCGATTTAGAAGCAGCTTTCGCAACCCTTGTACAACTGCGAGCAGGGGGACTCGTGATCAGCACCGATGCATTCTTCAATACGCAGAGCGAACGGCTCGCCGAACTTTCGGTCCGCCACGCGGTGCCCGCGATCTTCCAATACCGCGAATTCGTCGCGGCGGGCGGCCTGTTGGGTTACGGAGGCAGTCTTACCGACCCGTCTTTCAAAATAGGCATCTATACCGGCCGGATTCTCAAGGGCGAAAAGCCGGCCGACCTCCCGGTCCAGCAGGCCACCAAAGTCGAGTTGTTCATCAACCTCAAGACCGCCAAGGCGCTCGGCCTCACCGTCCCGCTCCCACTGCTCGGCCGCGCCGACGAGGTGATCGAATAGCGGCGAGGTTTGGCTTGCTGCGACGCAGCGATATCCGCTGTGGGTCAATCGCGTCGGAGCCGGCCTGGGCCGGTCGTCGGTCCATGTCCGCAGGACCCCGCGTGCCGCCCATCTTCACAGTTCCGCGAGCAACAACAGCCGCCGCCCACGCCCGGATTCTGCGTCAATGAGCGTACCCAAGAAGTACCCAGCGGCCTTATGTACCTGATCCTGAGCCGAAATCTGGCGCATACCTCAGTCTACGAATCTGCGGGTCAGGAGTTCGAATCTCTTCGGGCGCGCCACTTCGGAATACGCTATCGGCGCCAAATGCCGCCGTTCTTGCGCGTTTGTCCACCACGTTCGGGGCGCCTGTGGCGCAATTGCAAGATCGTCTGGCGGACGCACACCGGGATCGGCGCCCGTTTCGCCGAGCACAGCGCCGTCTGACGCTCTTTTGTTCTCGCCCAGCACAATGGTATTGAGTCCTGACCGTCGGTCGCCCCATACAGGCTACGGCGGTTTGAGATGGCCCGTTCGGGAACAGCGATGCAACTGCGAGGCCGCACCGAAACGGGCAGCACCTCACCGAGGCCATGTGGCAACCGGATCGCCTGTTCCTCGCCGTCGCGGGGGTAAGTCTCGCCCGCGATCACGATGTCGGAGGGTAGTTACTGGTGGCAACTAGCCTCCGGGTCGGAGGCCGCAGCAGCCGCAGCGGCTAGTTAACTAGCACGCGTTCAAAGAGTTTGTCGTCAGGAATGGCCCGACACTGTCGCTTAAGACGGCCAACAAGCCCATTGAGCTTGTTGATGGCCATTGTTTGGCAATATCGGACGTCGCCCTTACTCGACCACCTCATCGATGCGCGCGAGCTTGGTCGATCCGAGCGATTTGGCGGTCTTGATATTGGCGACCAATTCGATCTCCGTCGATTGGATCGACGGTGCGACTGGATTGGCCGCGCAGGCGACCTCGTCCTGGCGCACCAATTCAAGTTCCTTGACCGGCCTCGCTGCAGACACGCCGATGCGGTTCGCTTGGCGGCTTACGACGATCATTAATGCACAGACGACATAGAAGCACACGCCCAGCGCATATGTCTTGGCAATGCCGAATTCTATGGACAAGGCCATGCCTAGCACCGACGCAAACATCGATGTAATCCCGTTGGCGCTCCAGAAGAACGGAAGAAGCTCCGAGTGTCGGCGCCAGATGCTCTGCCCGAGTGGGAACATCATCCCCATGCAGAACGCCGGGGGTGCCAGGAGCAGCACCGACAACAAAATGCGTATGTCGGTAGCTTCCGATCGCGCCCATGTGGTGAACAAGGGAGTCAATAGCCCCACCACCACGAGCGTTGCAAGAAGTGCGACAACCCTGGCGATGACCGCGCTCGGTTGAGGGGAACGCGCACCGACCGTGGTGCTGCCGACCCCGCCAAAGAGAAGAATTGTAAAAAGTACCACACCCAGCCCGTAGACGGGATGACCAAGGAAGACCATCAGCCGCTGCATCTGCGATATCTCTATCAGCATGAAGCCCATGCCGATCGCGCAGAAATAGGTTACGGGTGGCGTCAGCGTTGACAGCGGCATCCGCCTTGCGAGACGGACAAAAGGGGTGATGATGTAGTACCCGCAGGCGCAAAGCGCTATCACGATCAGCAGCAGAGTCATGCTGATCGCCGCGTTGTTGTTCGAGAGAACTGAGGATCCGGTGACAAGATCCCCGAAGCGCGCCGTATAGAAGAAGAACGGATTGTCGTCGGTCGAGGGAGTGATATTTTCTGTTAATGACGCGAAGAAGGCCGCATCTGCCTTGCCGGACATCAAAGTCGACGTGACGGTGTCAAAAGTGACATCCGGCCCCATGAGTATCTTGAAGCCTTGGGCCAGAAGTCTCGTGCGTGCACCTTGCCATTGGGCATTGGTGAAGGCGTCAGGACGGGTAATCACCGTTATGATGTTGCCGACGTTCAGTGCGACAACATGGTCTCGTAACTCGGCTGCGGGCACACCTTTGCGCTGGAGCGCGCTCGCTGCGATCGCGACGAGGCGATAGAATTCGCCGCGGTGAGCGTCCGGGTCGTACCAGCGCGATACTGACAGCAGCCCGCCAGGCTTCAGCGCCCGGTAGAAGTCCTCCCACGCCTCCACAGTATAAAGGCGGTTTTCCGTGAGTGTTAACCCGCCAGCAGCCGTTGCGGCCCAGGTGTCGATCAGCGAAATCTGGACAAGGTCGTATCGATCGGATGAATGATTGATGTAGCTGCGGGCTTCGGCATTGACCAGCGATACGCCGGGCTGGCGATCGAGATGGCCAGAGAAATCGGCGAACTTGTCAGTGAGGACTTCGAAGATCGCGGGGTTGATCTCAATTCCGTGTATGTGCTTGGCGCCGAAAAAGAGCCCGGAAAGAATGTCACGACCACCGCCCACGCCAACGACAGCGACGTCGGCCGGCGGCTGCACCAGGTAGGCAGCATTGATGACGTCGTCCTTCAGATAGGAGAGCTTGCCGATATCGCCATCGTATCGGGTGATGACCGTGGCCGCATCCGCGTCGATATCGAGGTGGTTCTGGTCTATTTTCGTCTTCGGCTCAAAGGCCATGCCCCAGCCTAACGGAGCGGACTCTCCGAGCGCCGTCACCCTCACGCGCGAGTAAGTATTCCAGCGCTCGAAGAGAGTTCCTACCTGCTGAGTTCCCTTAGCCCAGAAGACGCCCAGATGGCTTTTGCCGGAAATATCAAGTCCGGTGTGCACAGTGGTTGCGGCAGCCAGGGTAAGCGCGACGGCGCCGCTCAGGCGCAGGCTGCGGATGTCGCCGCTGTCCCGCACCACTATCCAACCCGCACCAGCGGCAAAGGCTCCGATCCCCAGTGTGGCGCTCACAGGATCGACGACGAGCAATACGAAGATGACCCCGATGCATCCGAGCGCGGCGCCTGCAAGGTCGGCCGCATAAAGCCGTCCTCCAGCATATGGCAGGCGAGTCAACAAAAGCGTTATGCAGACGCCACTTTCGGTAAAAGGCCTTACGAAGGCGACGGTTGCGATCGCCAGGCCCACCAGCACGTATTGCCCGGGAAACACGAGCGGCACGCACAGGAAGGCAATCATTGCGCAAACGCCGGTGATCGCGAACCACGATGCGTGGCGTGCGAATTCCACTCCCACCTGTTCGGGAGTGTAGCGGGCCGAGTTGTTGTAGACCTCCATCGCTCCGCGAGTAAGTCCGAGCATGGCAAGTGAAATGGCAGCAAATGCAAAATGATAATACAGCATAACGCTGAAGAAACGAGTTATCAGTATCTGGTAGGACAGAGTGGCAGAAGCCAATACAAAAATTGCAAAATAATAGCGGCCTGCAATTCTGGGGAATGCTTGCAAGATATTGTCCTCAATGAAGCCTTAAATAATCCACGCAATGCCGCCGTTCCCGTGGACGCTGAATGAAACTTCCTAACAATTCGTTGACTAAGCCTTGGTCGGACACGCCATCAAAATCGTCGCCAGCACGTTGTCGCCGGTAGCCGGTCTACCCCCCGAGAACGGACATCGTGCCGATTCCCTAGGATGGTTCGGCGCCCAGTCCATCGAGGAGTATCTTGACGATCGCGACATCGGAAAACTTTCGCCCATGAGGCGTAGCGTAGAATCGCAGACGGTCGCGTGTCCTCGGGCTCGAGCGTGTGGTAGGCTCTTGCATCATAGTGCAACGGCGAAGCAATATTGCCCATCTTCATCGACCGTGGCGCGCCACTGTACGCCAGGGCACGCCACGGTGACCGATGGTGCCAATTCCCGCGCTGTCGTTTTTCTCTCCACACTGATACGGCTCCGTAGGCACTATCTTGCCCAACAAAACTCCTCAGCCACCGGGACTTGGATGCAGATCGCCGAATGCCTCCAACCCCCCCTCCGCATCGGGGCGAGCTGTGGTACGGAACAAGTCGCCGGATAGGGCCGACAGAGACCTTGACTATATTTTATACACCCCCAATATAGGGGTATGAAGAGGCGGCGGAAACCGCATTACCCGCTGAAGACCATCAAGGCCGCCTCGCTGACGCAGCCCGACTGTGGCACCGTCGTGTGTACGCCGGAAGAACACAACGCACCGTTTGCTTATGGCGGTACGGAAATTGTTGTGCCCGGCCAGTGTGACGCGTCAGCCGCGGCTGTCGGATATTGGCCGCCGTCTGATAGAGGCAAGCACCGAGCGAAACCGGCTCGCAGCAGTCCACATCAGCGGCGAGTTCTTGATCCAGCGCTTAGCGCGTAGTCTCGCAACAATTGCCGCAGCCGCAAGACGGCCAAGGCAGCCAGCGCCACTGACGTGATCGTACAGATTGATTTTCGTATCAGCCCAGTCACGCTTGTAGGACTCGTCCCCGATGGTGAAATCGAAGCGCCGGCAGCCTTGCGAGATGGCATGGCTCATCAGCTCATGCAGATGCGCCGCCCCGGGGCCGAAGCGGGACACCGGGCCATCGTCGTAACTTGCGAGGACATGGTAATAACAATCGCGAAAAAGCAGACCGAGGCTTGCCGCGGCGCAGGTCGCACCCACATCGAGCCGGCTGACGTGCACGAACCGCCCTCCGGCGTTCGCAACCGATACGAAAAAGTCCGAATGGCCCGGCTGCGCGAAAAGATCAGGGATTCCCATTCGGGCAAACCAGCGGCTCTTTTGGGCGAATAAGGCAGAGAGTGTGCTTCGAATTTCTTCAGGCGCTTTCGGCCAGACGACGCGTAGGCCGCCGAGCTCCGCGAGCTTTTTGCGCTTGGTGCGGTCCCGCCGGCGCGTCGCCAAGGAGCGCTTTTCGGCATAGAAACTGTCCCAGTCCTCGCCGAGTGCGGTCAGATAGGCACGACTGGGGTGGAGCATGGTCGCGAGCGCAATCAACGGATTGGGCTGACAGCCGACCCGTTCCGGCATTTTGTCCAGCAACACGAGGTCGTGCTGGCATCCCGCGGTCCGCTGCAGCAGGAGCCGCATAGAGCTCCACACAGCCCGGAAGTCATCCGCTGAAACGTGACCGGAAAAATCCGGCGCGAGCAGAGGCGCGTTGTAGTCGCACAGCGCATGACCTAGGAATGTCAGTTGTCGTATGAACCGCGTGCGTTCAACGGCGAGCGGCAGCAAGAACAGCAACTCTCCAGTGGCGCGGCGGCCCGTCACGATAGCCGGTGTCACGCCTGCCGGCGCACCAATGCACCGCTGCCACGTCGCGAGCCACTCGAAGCTCTGAAACGGCGTGCAGTCCGCGCATAGCTCCAACGCGCGCCATTCATCCTCGATGAGATCGAGGTCGCTCATGACCGCGATCTGCGCAACCGACGCGACTGGAGCGGACGCTTGTCGGTCAGCGCTGAGGAATGGCGGCGCGCGCCGTTCCGACGCCCGATGGATGGTGAGCTGGTTTTGCTGCAGCATGTCCCGGAGCGCCCGTAGCGCGTGCGATTGCTAAGCGATCTGCTGGCTGCGCCGCCGCTTGGGCTGCGGGTAGCGGTTACGCGTCAGCTTGTGACCGAGGCTTCTCAACAGGAGGGCACATTCCCACAGCGCCGGCCGGAGGTCGTCGCGTACGAACGTATCGGACCGCTCCCGTCCGCTCAGCCAGCGCAGCGGTTGTGTGAGATAGTTTCCAAGGTCCGCGATCCAGGCGCCGAGCTGATCGCGCCGAAGATGGCGAACACCTGCAAACAGGTTAAAGCCGTCAAGCACCACATTGCGACTTTTGATTCCGAAAGGATATCGGACGGGCGCGTGCTGACGCTGATGGACTAATAGATCATAGAGGTAACGCGGGAAATCGACCGCAAGGGATAACGGCAACGGCGACGATCCCCAGAACCGCGCATTTGTCTCCAGCAAGACCCAATCGTGGCTTGTTGGATTCCACCGGAACTCGAACATGCAGACACCAGTCAGATTTGTATGCTGGCATATCTTCTCGCTCGCTCGATAGAGTTCCGCATTGACCGGTTCACTGACGCGATAAGAGCTTGAGCCGCCTCTTCCCTCACGAAGCCGCCGATGTTGAAACGCGTGGAGAACTTTCCCATTCTCTGCGAGAACGGAGACACCGACACCCACGCCCTCGAAATAGGCTTCGACGAGATAGCGTGACGGCTCCTGGAGCGTGCTCAGGAGCTTCTGCAATTCCGGTTCGGTTTCGACGATCGAGACTTTGCCCGAGGCATCGAGCCGATCGATCCAGTACGACTTTCGCGGCTTGAGCACCAAAGGCAGCCCGAATGCCGCGACAAGCGCTTGCGCCGTATCCTGCGAATTGACGCGAGCGCCGCCGACAATGGGAATTCCCAATTCCACGCAAAGCTCGCGCGTGCGCCCTTTGTCGAACAGCAGGTCCATGGCCATTGGATTCGGGATCGCGACGCGAAAATCGGCAAATTCGTCACGATGAATATGGAAGGGAAGAATTGCGCGGTCATCGCAGCATGGCAACACGAGTTTGAAAGAGTGCGTTCGAAGGAGATCCAGAACGGACGTGCGCCACGCCATAGGGTCATCGGAATATCGAGGCAAATAATGCACTACTGAAATGTATTTCGACTTCAACGCCGGCGAGTGCCAGTTTAAAGGCGCGGCATGCACCTCCTTGCCGGCGCGACCGAGCGAGCGAACGACAGCCAAAAAAATGCGCATATCGTCGCCGAATACGAGCACTCGCTCCGCAACACTGTTGCCCATCACAATTTCTATGTCTTTCGATGTGTTGCCGTGGGCCATGTTTCCGTTCTGGGCAGATTTGCTCCGTCGGGTGCGCAAGAGGATGTTATTCAATCGCAGTTAAGCAAGCGTTCCGGAACGGCCGGCATGCATGCTGGGGTGGTTAACGATCACGATGTTCTCGCGGGCGACCGAGCTGATGATGTAGCGCCGGAGAGCCGCAAGCCTGGTCGCGAATTCCGTTTAGGTTAATTCTCCGTTCACGCAGGTCTGCCCCACGGGCGCGGCTATCAACCGGATGGTAGCCCTGGCCTGCTATCAGCATGGCTGGAGAGAGTTACTCGGGCCGCACACAACGAGTGCGCACGGCCAGCGGTAACGTGCATACGGACGGATCACTATGCTGCAAGTTCTCGGATCGAGACTGGGCCTAACAGGTCAGATCCTCGGGCGCGATGCACTGCCGGTGCTTGTGCCTGCTTGGGAGGATCTGTGCGCGCGATGCGTCGAGGACAATGTCTATTACTCACCGCGATACGCACGAGCCTTGCTCGATAGTGTCGCGCGAGACCATAACATCAGCTTCGCTGTTGTCTGGGAGGACAATCGGCTCGTGGGCATGCTTCCTTTCATGCGGCCGAGACCTTCCATCCCGCTCCTTCGTCCTGCTGGTCGGGCTTGGCATACCAAGTACACCTACAGCTGCACGCCCTTGCTAGACACGCTTCGGAAGACGGAAGCGGCGGAAGGTCTTTTGGACCTACTGGAGTCGGTCGGCCCCGGTGAATGGATTATTCCGAGGGTCAATACGCAAGGTGCAGCGTGCCAAGCGTTAATCGCAGCGGTTGGTGGTAGAGGGCTGCCGTGGCGCTTTGTGGAGAGATTTCAACGAGCGAGCCTGGAGGCCGGCATCAGTTTTGACGAGCACATGCAGCGGCATGTGTCCGCAAAGCGGCGCAAGGATTTAGCTCGCAACCGTCGCCGTCTCGAACAACTCGGGAAAGTTGGGCACGAAAGCCACTGTTCCGGGGAAGGGCTCGAGCGTGCGGTGTCTGCCTTTCTCAAAATGGAGGCGAGCGGCTGGAAAGGAAAACGCGGGAGCGCGCTCGCATGCGATGAACGCACCCGAATATTCGCGCTTGATGCGTTTAACGGTAAGGATGCCAATTCGACTTGCCGCGCCGACGTGCTGACGCTCGACGGCACGCCAATCGCCGTAAGCCTCGTCGCATTCGCCGGACGCACGGGATTTGCGGTCAAGTGCGCCTATGATGAGGCATATCGCAATTGTTCCGTCGGACTTCTCCTCGAGGTCGAGGTGATTCGCAGCTTTCTTTCCGAGAGCTGGGCTGCCCGGTTGGACGCCGCAACCTCCGGGGCTCACGTCCTCGACAGCCTTTGGCCGGGGCGGATCGAAGTCGCGGACCTGATATTCTCGCTGTCGCCTCGCCATCCAGAGCTGCGCCTGCCTGCGTTTCAGCTCTGCGATCACATCAAGAGGAGCGTCAGGAGCTCGATCAAGCGGGCGCTGATGAGCGTCCAAGATTGGTCCCAAGCTGGTGAAGCGGCGCGCCAGGCGCGTCCAATGCACCGTTCGTGACAAAGACCGTGGTTGAGGCCTTTTCTGCAGGCGCGGTCACAAACTCGGCTCCGGAGCGCGCCTTGAAAGTCGACTTTCCGATCGCCGCCACAGCAGAGGCCGTGAAGGCTACAAGCTCGGAAACAGGCGCGAGGGGCCTCGCGTGGGGAGGTCTCCTGCGTCTTGTTTGGGGAAGTCATGTTCTGGGTTTGGTGGACCAAGTCGTAGTCAGCGCAACGAGCTTCCTGGCGCTGGTCATGATTGGTCGCTGGACGGAACCCGAGCAGTTGGGCGCTTATGCTCTCGGCTTTTCTATCGTGGCGCTGTTGCTTGCAGTGCAGGACTCGCTGATCACGCGACCCTATTCCATCCAGTTGCACCACGCCTTGGGAACGCCGGCCGAACACGCTTTCAGCTCACTGGCGCTCAGCCTCATGCTTTCCGCCGCAACGGCTATTGTATTGAGCGCGACGGCAGTGGTTTTTTCCGCGTTCAGCGCACATCGCGAGTTGGTGGACGTCACTTGGGCGCTGGCAGCGGCGATACCATTCGTCCTCACCCGCGAATTCGCAAGGCGGTTCGCTTTCGCGCATCTCAAAATGCGCCACGCTCTGACGGTGGATGTCGCTGCATCAGCACTTACCATTACCGTGCTTGGCGCCCTGGGGTTCGCCGGGCACGTGTCGGCTGCCGCGGCTCTCGTCTCCATGGGCGTTTCCTGCGCAATAGTTACAGCCGCATGGCTCTATCTGGCGCGTGGCGACTTCGCGTTTCGGACGCACCACATTCGCGTCGCTGTGCAACAGAGCTGGGCCATTGGAAAATGGTTCTTGTCCGGTCAGCTGGCGCTACAGGCGCAAGGATACGTGACATCTTGGCTTGCCATGCTGATAGCTGGCGCAACGGTCACGGGAGTTTACACGGCATGCGCGAGCATCGTGGCGTTTGCTAATCCCTTCCTCTACGGATTTTTCAATGTCCTCACACCAAAATCCGTCCGCGCCTTGAATAGTGAAGGCGTTGCGGGCCTGCGGCGCCAAGCCGCCCGCGATTCTCTGCTGCTCGCTGCCGTGATGACTACGTTTTGCGCCGTCATCTTCTTCGTGGGCGACGACGTCATGCGTCTTCTCTATCCCGGCGCGGAATACAACGGGCATGCTCACGTCCTGGCGATGCTCGCCGTGGCCGCACTCGCAGCGGCGATAGGAGCCCCCGCTTCAATCGCACTCGCGGCGGCAGAGCGTGCGCGCGCGCTTGCGGGGGTGATGACCGTCACCGCCATTCTGAATCTGGTTCTTGTATGGGCGCTCCTGCCTCGCTGGGGCCTGCTGGGAGCTGCTTACGGCATGCTCACAGCCGAGGTGGTCGGGAGCGTCGGCCGGTGGATCGCGTTCTTGACGCTCGTGTCAGAGACCAAAGGCTTCGCTGAAAGACGGCAGCGCCTGGTTAGCGCCCAGGCTTCAGCGTCTCAGAAAGAGTAGACGTGCACACCTCATTACATCCAGAACCGGCTGAGCCGCCGATAATGCACGCGGACAAGGCTGCACCGAGCAGCGGCCCCGGCCGCATTTTGCTTGGTGTCTTCGAAACGCTCGATCGCGCGGGCATCCCGTACTGCGTGCTACACGGCTACGAAAACTATCCGCAGCGGATTAAGTCCGATGTGGACGCCGTTATCGGCCGCGCAGTGAGCCTTGGCCATCTCTTAGCCGTGCTTCATCAGGATCGCGAATGCATCGGGGCCGAAGTGGTGCGTTGCCGGGGGTATTACATCGTATTGGCGGGCAAGGATGCCGACGGCTCGTTGTGCTTTCTGGAGCTGGACCTGAGCGTCGACTGCACGCTGGACGACGTTCGGTACTATGATGGCCCTGAGGTACTCGCGAGCCGCCGCAGACACCGTCAGTTCTGGATTCCGGCAGCCAATGTCGCGTTCGGTTGCTACCTTGCACGGACGATCGCCAAGGGCACGCTAGACGACCGGCGCACACAAAGACTCACGATCCTGTACAAAGAGGATCCTGAGCGTTGCGCGCAGGAAGTATCGCGCTTTTGGGGTGTCGGCAATGCCGACGTCGTTTGCTCGGCGGCGCAGTCAGAGGATTGGCAGCCCGTGCGGCGGCATCTTGCCGAGCTTCGGGCAGAGCTGCGCACCCGGGCGATTCTCCGGCACCCCGAGCGTTTTGTAGCCAGCAAGTTACGCCGGGCGGTGGACCGGTTGGGCCGCATTTGGCGTCCTGACGGCGTCGCCGTTGTTCTGCTTGGCCCTGATGGGGCCGGCAAATCCTCTGTCATAGAGGCACTGGGGGTGACTCTGACTTCCGCATTCGCGCGTTGGACCTGCTGGGGCTTTGCGCCTTCAATTCGGCAGCTGCTCGGCCGGCCCTCCGGTTCAACGAACCAGCCGCACGCGTTGCCAGCTCGATCATTTCTGATCTCGCTGGTGCGGGCCAGCTACTGGCTTGCCTACTACACCTTCGGTTACGTCCGCGTTCGGCTCGCTTTGGTGCGCTCGACGCTGGTGCTCTACGATCGGCACTTCGTCGACATCCTCGTGGATTCCAAGAGGTACCGGTATGGCGGCCCGTCGTGGCTGCTGCCGTTCATTTGGCGTCTGATACCGAAGCCTGACCTGATTGTGCTGTTGAATGCTCCGCCTCAAGTGTTGCAGGCGCGCAAACAAGAGGTTCCGTTCGAAGAGACGGCTCGGCAGCTTAAGGCATACCTGTCGCTGGTCCGGAGCATGAAAAATGCTCACATCGTGAATGCCGCCCAGCCACTGGAGGACGTCGCCGCCGACGTCACAGACATCATTCTGCGACACCTCACGACTCGCATCGGGAATCGTGTCGGGCTGGCACAGCTGATTTCCGCGCCGGATGGGCGAATGAACCTGAATCAATCACCCACACGCTGAACCGCGTACAAGCTCTTGAGCTACCGCGACCCGCCCTGCCGCATGTCCGGTCCGGGTCAATCGCGAGACCGTGCGCAAGAGTTCAGTCGATCGCATCTATGAGCGAATTTACAACTCGCAGCCTTCGGACGAACACAAGCGGGCATGACCTCGCGCAAAAGGCGACTGGTGTCGGCGCTCGGCTACATCGTGTTCGTCTATTGGTTGTTCCGCGGGAAGGTGCGGGAGGGCGAGGGCTACCATTGAACGCAAGACAGAGAACCCGCGACGGGCGACCTCAAGGATTCTTCGTCGGCCCTTCGCCCTCGGTCGTGCGTGCTTTGTCCTCCGGCTGCGGCCTGATGAATCCCCAGCCGATGCGGACCAGCGGCAGCCGGCCCTGCACCGAGCGTTCGAAGACGCGCGGCACCTCGGGCACGAGCTCGGGGAAACGCTCCTTGATCGCGGCCGGCAGCGTCCCCGCGGTGTCGGTGGTCGGCCACACGACGATCGCGCCCTTGGTCTTGATCGCCTCTGCCGTGACCCAAGGCGAGCGCTCGGGCGTGGCGTTGAGATAAAGGCTCGGCCGGCTCGGCGCGCCGAGCGCGACGAGCGCCGCGGTGCGGGGATCGCCGGCGACGATCTGCAGCGGCGCCCCGACACGGCGCTCGAACGTCTCGGAGAAGAAGCGCGCCACGGCTTGCGCCGGCATCGCCACCCGAAGATCGACGTTGAGCCAAGGCAGCACGAACAGCGCGAGTCCCGCCATGATCGGCGGTATGACGAGGAGACCGAACCAGGTCGCGATCACGACATGCTGGCGGCTGAAGCGGATGCCCTCGCCGGCCGCCACGACCGCCATCAGACCGGAGAGCACGATCAGCGGCGCCACCCCGCCGATCGGGCCGGGAGAGCCGATCAGGACGGCGATCAGCGTGCCGGCGAAGGCCGGCGCCGCGCCGAAGAAATACACGTATTGCCGCGCAAGAGGATCCATCGGCGGCCGCACGATCACCGGCGCGGGCTCGCGCCGCGGCCACGGCCATCCTGCCACCAGGGCGATGAGAACGACGAGACCGGCGTGCGCCGCGAGGATCACCGTGATCTGTCGCAGCCAGGCGATGAAATTCTCGGACACCGCTTCCGGCGCGCGCAGGCGCATGAGTGAGGGCAGCAGGCCCTCGCCCGAGTCCGCGAGCCAGATCAGATGCGGAAACATCACGAAAACCGCCACGACGGCCGCGATCCACGGATCGTAGGAGCGCAGCATCGCGCGCGCACGAGCATTGGCGAGCGTGAACAGCACGAGCAACCCGACCAGCATCAGGCCCGCATAGGTGGTCAGCAGCAGGAGACCGATCTCGATGGCGAGCACCAGCCAGTATGCGCGCCGATCCTCGCCGACCGCCCGCCAGTAATGCAGCAGGATGATCGCCCACAGCGGCATGGTGAGAATGACGGGCCCGAAGTCCGGCGTCGGCACCGCGAAGGCGGATACGCCGACCATCAGCAGGACCGCGAGCGCCGCGTGTTGCGCGCCGACGATCGAGCGGCCGAGCGCGAACACCGCCCAGTAGGTGACGACCACACAGACCTGTGAGAGCGCGTAGACGCCGAACAGGCTGCGGCCGGTGAGATCGAAGGCAAGCTCGGCGAGCCAGAACGCGAGCGGCGGCCCGAGATAGGTGCCGAGCTGGAACTCGTGTCCGACCGCCAGCACGTTCGGCACGTCCCCCGGCGGTCCGGGATAGAACAGGGCCGGAACCAAGGTCCACAGCAACGCCTGCGCACTCGCAGCGAGCCAAACGGCCAGCGCCGGACGCGAACGCAACAGTTCCACGAAGATGGAGACGTAGAGCATCAGCCCCGGTCATGGTTACGCTGGAGCGCATTCCGTTTGGGCTCACACCGGAATGCGCTCCAGCATCTTTGAGTGGTCGCATTTTCTGCGGAAAACCGGTGTCCACTTTTCCGGAAAATGCTCTAAACCCGACCGGCAGAAATACGGCCCCGGCGCTAGCGAGGCAACAAGCTTGGCACGATCGCGGCGGTCTCGGGGTCCAAATCGGCGTAATGGGCGGCAACCGGAGCGAACGAGCGGCGGTGGTGGATGGTCGGCCCGAGCCGGGCGAGCGCGGCGAAATGCTCCGGCACGCTGTAACCCTTGTGCTGCTCGAAGCCGTAGCCCGGATGCGCCAGCCCCAGACATGCCATCAGCCGGTCGCGGGTGACCTTGGCGACGATCGAAGCGGCGGCGATCGAGGCGATGATGGCGTCGCCGCTGATCACGGCCTCGCAGTCGCAGCAGGTTTCGATGCGATCGCGGCCGTCCACGAACACCAGTTTCGGCCGCACCGGCAGCGCCGCCACCGCCCGCGCCAGCGCCCACAGCGAGGCGCGCAGGATATTGTCGCGGTCGATGCGCGCGGGCGGCGCAAAGGCGACCGCGACCTCGGCACTGGCGCAAATCTTGGCATGGAGCTTTTCGCGCGTCTGCGGATCGAGCTTCTTGGAGTCGTCGAGCCCGCGCGGCACCCGCTTGGGGTCGAGGATCACCGCGGCGGCCACGACCGGACCGGCGAGCGGTCCCCTGCCCGCCTCGTCGCAGCCCGCCACCGGCCAGATGCCGCGCTTGAGCGCCGCGCGCTCGCGGCGGAAGGTCGGACGGATGTCCTCTTCCCCGAGCGGCAGGCGGACGACGCGGACGGCGGTGACGGCGCGACTCATGACGCGATGGTGCGCGCCGGCGGCCGGAAGTCAACGCTCAGCCCGTGATATACAGGCCGATCGGGTGTATTGACCGCCCCGACGGAGCTCGTGCGTCAGATCGAAAGGAGGTTCGGCGATGCGGTCCGAGAAATCTTCGGCATCGACCCGGCCAGCCTCACGGTCGACGAAGCGGCGGCGATCGAGGCGATGATGGCGTCGCCGCTGATCACGGCCTCGCAGTCGCAGCAGGTTTCGATGCGATCG
>WNEY01002503.1_pt1 | contig 16085 bp, 12 predicted proteins | sample 5400531 | NCBI WGS metagenome assembly WNEY01 (sample SAMN13153338, study PRJNA577476) | soil metagenome | isolation source: 200 cm saprolite under Douglas fir tree site 1 | place: USA:California | collected 2015-04-18
TGGAAAGGCTCGGATCGTTACGAGCCACGCGCGCAGCTCGGCACCTGGCTGCACACCATCGCGACAAACGTCTGCCTCACCGCCATCTCACGACGGCGTGCGCGGCCCGCCGAGCTGCATGAGGACCTCGAATATCTGCAGCCCTATCCCGACCGACTGCTCGAAGACCTCGTCGTGCGTGAGACCGTCGAGCTTGCATTCATTACCGCGATCCAACTCCTGCCCCCGAAGCAGCGGGCAGTGCTGATCCTACGCGACGTCCTCGGCTGGTCAGCGAAGGAAACAGCCGATGCGCTCGACGACTCGGTCGCCGCGGTGACCAGCGCCCTGCAGCGCGCACGGGTCAGCCTGGAAGGGACGCGCCGGCACGTCCCTGCTCCCGGCGCGCGGGAGCGTGCGCTCGTAAAGAGGTTCATGACGGCCTGGGACGCGGTGGATGTCGACGGCCTCGTGACGCTGCTTACCGAGGATGCGCTGATGACAATGCCGCCGGAGCGGATGCGCGTCGCGGGCGCACGCGCGATCGGCGACTTCTTCGGTTCCGTGCCACAAGGCGGACGACTCGACGAGATCCGCCTCGTGCCGACCTCGGCCAACCTGCAACCGGCGCTTGCCGCCTACTCGCGGGGCGACGACGGCAAGCACCGGCCGTACGGCCTGATGGTGCTGCAAATCGAGGGCGACCTGATCGCAGGGATCGTCGGCTTCCCGGATCCCTGGCTGTTCGAACAATGCGGCTTGCCGCCGGAGCTGACGTAGGCGCTCTCGGTCGCCGATTTCGGCGCCGACCGTCGTCACCGCGGCAAACCCGCAGACCGCGCTGTGCCGGAAGGATGGAAAGGTTGTGGAAAAAAGGAGGGGCAACGGGGCGCAAACGGTCGGAGCGTTTCGAGCCCCGAAACCGCCTCAACAAGCCCTTCGCTCCCAAAGGCGCCACCGACCCCCTGGCCGCCTGACGGTCCCTAAGGAGATGCGCCACCGGAGCGAACTCTATGAGCGCTGCTCAATCACTCCAACACGCACGTCCGCCCTGACTGGGCGATACCAACAACCAACGACTTGACGCACCGGCCCTTCTTCACAGAGAGGGGGTCGACGGTTCGAGTCCGTCAGAGGGCTCTGCAAAAGCCCCCGTGAAGCTCATTGAGCGGGTTCGGCTGGGTGAAATCTCGACCCGGGAGTTCGAGCAGCTAACCGGTTTCCTGGACGCCGAGCGGCTGGTCTGACCGAGCGGGTCTACAACCCGGAGACAGCACGCCGTGGGCGCGCCCTGGCATGGAAGATCGGCGTCTCCGCGACGGATGCGCAGAGTGAACCGCTGGACGTATCGCTGGACGAACTGCTTGCCGTGCCGCGGTCTGCCTGGAGTGCGGAGCGGCTGGCCACGGCGGCGCCCACGCCGTAAGGCGTCGGCGCCGGCGGGGGTAGCCGCTGCGCTTCGGGGGCTCGCTGCATCGCCCAGTAAATGCTGCAGTTCAGCGCTCGCCTGGGCGGGCGTCCTTACGCCGACTCGAACGTTCGCCAACGCGACGGCTACTCGGGAAGCCAGCCGTCGCGGTACGCGGTCGGCTCGCGGCTCGGGATCGGGGCGTACGCGACGTTGGGATCCGTCGTGTCCTCCTCGACGCTCACACCGTGGCGCTTCGCGACTTCGTCGACGGTGAAGCCGATCCAGTCGGACCCGGTTGAACGTTCGCGTGCGCCGATTGCGATCACGAGGCACGGACCGCTTCCTGCCCCGATGATCACGTGCTTCGTGTTTGGGGGGCAATGCACGAAGTCCCACGCGCGCAGTTGCCGCTCCTCGCCTTCGATGATCAGAACTGCTTCGCCCGAGACGACGAAGAAGTCTTCCTGATCGGCCTCCCAGTGGTACATGGCCATCGGTTCGCCCGGCCTGAGCACGAACGGATTGACGCCGAGCTGTTCGAATTGCCGCTCGCCTTCGAAATCGTCGCCGACGACGCAGACGGCGGCGCGGCCGTCGACGTGACGCCACACGGCGTCGCGCATGTTGAGGACGAACCATCCCTCGCCCTTCGGGACGAGCCCGTGCTCGGTCTTCTCCAGTTTCGACTCGGGAACCATGAACTCAAAGCCTGCCGTAACCGCTGTGTGCTGCACAAGGCCTCAGCGCTCCGGACCACCGGAAGGGCCTTCCCGTGATCCTTCCGTTGTCCGAGTGGACGACGGACGGCGGCTCCGACGTCCACGCAGAGTCCACCAACGTCCACCGCTTCGTCTCGGCGGCGTTGAGCGTGTCGAGGAGCCGGATCGCGTGTTCGGGCTGGACAAGTTGGATCGCTTCCGGAATCGGAACTCGCCCCGCTTCGTTGAGCACTCAATGAAATGACTATCGCGCCCGGAAGCCTTTTGAGCGCGGCGACCGATGCCGAAGCGGCGAGCCCGTGGCATCCGCCACGCTGGGTCGTGCCGCTGTTTGGTCTGGCCGCGCTCCTGCTCGTGCCTTGGGTCGTCCTGCTCGTCGCCGCGCTGCCGTCCGCGCACCGGGCAGCGCATTGGGACATCGCTTGGGCCGGGTTCGACGTCTGGCTCGCCCTGCTTCTGCTCACCGTCGCCGTCGCGGCTTGGCGCCGCTCACCCTGGCTCGAGGGCGCCGCCACCGCCACCGCGACGCTCCTGTTCGTCGATGCCTGGTTCGACCTCCTCACCTCGCGGCGCTTCCTTGTGCCGCTGCTCAATCGCTCGCGCCCAGCTCAGCCTCGCGTGTGGCTCGGCGGCGCTAGCGAGCCGTCCAGCCGCGAAGATCGCCTCAGCGCCTGATGCTGGCGGCGCTGATCGACGTCCCCGCGAGCATCGGTTACCCACTGCTCTTCGTCCTCGTCGGTACTGAGTCGGCCGGAGCACTCGTGCCCGGAGAGACGAGCCTGATCGTCGCCGCTGCGCTTGCCGCGCAGGGCCGGCTCTCGCTCCCGCTCGTCATCGTGGTCGCCGCCGGAGCGGCGATCCTCGGCGACAACATCGGCTACTTGATCGGCCGCCGCGGGCTTCGTCGGCTGCTCGACCGTCCCGGTCGCTGGTCGGCACGCAAACGGCGGCTTGTCGAGCGGGGAGACGTGTTTTTCGCGCGCCGCGGTTCGGCCGCCGTCTTCTTCGGACGCTGGCTGCCCGGCCTCCGCGTCGTCGCCTCCTGGCTCGCCGGCGCCAACCGGATGCCATGGCGGCGTTTTCTGCTCTGGAACGCGCTGGGCGGGATCGCCTGGGCGAGCACGGTCGGCGCAGTCGCCTACGTCCTCGGCCGGAGCGCCTCAGGCTCGCTGGGGGCGATCGGCCTGGCCGGAGTCGGAATCGCCGTCCTCGTCTACCTCGCCAGCCGCCTCCGCGACCGCCTGCGCGCGGGCCCACCGGAAAAACCGGCGGGCCGAACGCCGGCTCGACCGGCGGCCGCTCCAGCTACCCGACTGCGCCACCTCAGCCCGGCCCAAAGGCCGAGGCGTCTTGGCTGCACGAGAGAGAAGACGCTCGATGGGGGCGGCCCTGAACGACTCCCCGATCGGTGAGCGTTGCGTTGCGCTACCGGGCTGCGGGAAGAACGCTGCAGTGACGACGGTGCAAGCGGAGACGGCGCGCGCTCGCATCGTCGAGCGGCTCACGCGCGGCCATGACCACCATTGCCAGCGCTGGCAGCTGCACGTGCCGTGCGAGGGCGAGCCGTTCGCTCGGGCGCGGCCGCTGCTGTTTTTGCTCGGCTTGCCGACGTTCGGGTTGGCGTTCGCGATCAGCGTGCTCACGACCTACGGCCCGGTCGTGCTGATTCACCTGACGCGGTCGACCGCGCAGGTGGGCGCGCTGATCGGTGGCGAGGGTGCCTTCGCGCTGGTGATTCCGCTCGTGTCGGGAGCAGTCTCAGATCGGCTGCCGGGCTCGTCGGCGGCTCGTCGGATGCCGTTCATCGTCGCCGGCGCGCCGCTCGTGGTAGCCGGGCTCGCGCTGCTGGCGTTCAGCGGCTCCTTTGCGCTCGCCGCCGCGTCTGTGCTCGCCTTCTTCGTCGGGTACTACCTGTACTACCCGCCCTACCGAGCGCTCTATGCCGATCTCCTGCCGCGGAGCTTCTACGCCCGCGCGCAATCGAGCCAGGCGATCCTGCGCGGCGCCGGGCTTGGCATCGCCCTGCTCGCGGGCGGGCTGCTGCTCGCGGTCTGGCGGCCGCTCCCGTTTGCGATCGCCGGCGTCGCCGTGCTCGCCACGACGGTCGCGCTCGCGCCGCTCCTCCGGCTCGAGAACACGTGCCCGAACCCGGTCCTCCCCTACGAGACTGTCTCGATTCGTAGGCTGCTGCTGCGCAGTGGCGAGCTGCGCGCGTTCGCGAGCGCAAACGCGCTCTGGGAGTTCAGCTTCAGCGGCCTCAAGAGCTTCATCGTGCTCTACGTCGTCCGCGGGCTCGGCCACTCGGCCTCAGTCGCCTCGGCGGTGATCGCCGTCGTCGCCGTCGCCTACGTCGCCGGAGCGCCGCTCGCCGGCCGGCTCGCCGACCGTTACGGGATCGTGCCGGTACTCCGCATCGCCGCCCTCGTCTACGGCGCCGGCCTCGTCGTGGGGGTGCTCCCGCACACCTTGGCGCCGATGCTGATCGGACTGCCGCTCGTCGCGCTTGCCGGGGCGATCGTGATGACGCTGCCGCAGGCGCTCGCCTTCACCCTCGCCCCGCCCGGAAGCGAGGGGGCCGCCGCCGGACTGCAGGACTTCTCGCGCGGCCTCGGTCTCGTGCTCGGACCGATCGCTGTCGGCGCCGCGATCGACGCCTTCCGCAACCAGCTCGGAGCGACGCACGGCTACGCCGCCATGTGGCCGGTAATCGGAATCCCGGTGCTCGCATCACTCTTCTTCCTACGGACGCTGCAGCCGCGCGGCGAGGCCGCATACGCGTCGCGGTAACGGTCGACCGCTTCGGCGAGCGCGCGCTTGGCGTGCTCGGACCCATCCCAGGCAACAAGGATGCTCTTAAACATCTGCGTCTCCCTTCCGCTGTTACTCGACGGCTCAACGAAGTGGATCCCTCCGCAATTCCCGAGCCTTGAACGCCTGGCTCGCACTGGCGCACTCACTCGGTGATCTCGCGTCAGCTGAGAGCGGCCGAGGTTAGGAGACATGCGTTGCCCCGTCAGCTAACACCAAATTCGACTTCGTGCGTCATGTCAGGCCACCGGTAGGAGGCGCGATGTTCAACCGTCGCAAGCGCGCTCCGCCGCCAGCGGGACGACATGTTCCCGCAGCCCAGCTGAAAGGCGTCACGCCGCGCCGGCCGCGTCTCAACACAGCTCGACATAACTTCATCAGTTGAAGCTACTATTGCTGGCGTAGCTACGACAGAAGGGTGATGAAGGTTGAGCACGCTGCTGCTTGTCCCGCTTGACGACATCGTCGTCTTCCCGAACATGAACGTCACGATCTCCGCCGACGTGGGTGACGAGGACCGCGTGTTGCTCGTGCCACGGCACGACGGGGAGTACGCAAAGGTCGGCACGGTCGCCGAGGTCGCCGAACGTGTGCGCCTGCCGGGCGGCGTCGGAGCCGTCAGTCTCGTCGGTTTGCACCGCGGAATCGCCGGGGCCGCCCACACCGATGCCCAGGGCCGGCTCCGGGTCGAAGTACAGGAACAGCCGGACGAGGAGCCGCCCGGCGTGAAGACCCGCGACCTCGAGCGCGAGTACCGCGCCGTGGTCGAGGAGATCCTGGAGCTGCGCGGTGACGACGGGCGCGTCTCCGCCTTTGTGCGCTCGATCGGTGAGGTCGGCACGCTCGCCGACACCGCCGCGTACGCCCCGGAGACCACCTTCGAGCAGCGGATCGAGCTGCTCGAGGCGGTCGACGTGGTCGAGCGGCTGGAGCTCGCCCTACGGCTCCAGCGCGAGCGCCTGGCCGAGCTGCAGATCCGTCAGCGGATCCGTGAGGACGTGGAGGGGGGTGCTCAGCGCCAGCAGCGCGAGTACATCCTGCGCCGTCAGCTCGAGTCGATCCGCAAGGAGCTGGGCGAGGACGACGCCTCGGTCTCGGAGGACTACCGCGGCAAAATCGCCGAGGCGGATCTCCCCGACGAGGTTCGCGAGCAGGCCGAGCGCGAGATCGGTCGCCTGGAGCGGATGGGCGACCAGAGCGGCGAGTCCTCGATGATCCGGACCTACCTGGACTGGCTGCTCGCCGTGCCGTGGGGAAAGCGCTCCGAGGAGCGGCTCGACCCCGTCCACGCGCGCGAGGTCCTTGACAACGACCACGCCGGTCTAGAGGACGTCAAGGAGCGGATCGTCGAATACCTGGCCGTGCGCAAGCTGCGGCAGGAGCGCGGCATCGCCGAGGACAAGCGCTCCGGCGCGATCCTGACGCTGATCGGGCCGCCCGGGACGGGCAAGACTTCGGTCGGCGAGTCGATCGCCCGGGCGCTCAATCGTGAGTTCGTCCGCATGTCGCTCGGCGGCGTGCGCGACGAGGCGGAGATCCGCGGCCACCGCCGCACCTACATCGGCGCGCTGCCGGGCCGGCTCGTGCGCGCACTGCGCGACGCCGGGACGATGAACCCAGTCATCCTGCTGGACGAGGTCGACAAGGTCGGCGCCGACTGGCGCGGCGATCCCTCTGCCGCGCTGCTCGAGGTGCTCGACCCGGCCCAGAACCACTCCTTCCGCGACCACTACCTCGATGTCGAGCTCGACCTCTCCGAGGTCGTCTTCATCGCTACCGCGAACATGGCGGAGACGATCCCCGGCCCGCTGCTCGACCGCATGGAGGTGATCCGCTTCGACGGTTACACGGTCGACGAGAAGGTCGCGATCGCCCGCGGCTATCTCTGGCGGCGCCAGCGCGAGCGGGCAGGCCTGCGCGAGGACGAGGTGTCGATCGACGACATCACGCTCGAGCTGATCGTCAGCCAGTACACGCGCGAGGCCGGCGTTCGCCAGCTCGAGCGCGAGCTCGGCAAGCTGCTGCGCAAGACGGCGACGACCGTGGCGTCCGGCACCGCCGAGCCGCCTATCTCGATCGGCGAGCCGGTGGTGCGCGATGCGCTCGGGCGACAGCGCTTCTACCAGGAGTCGGCCGAGCGAACGGCGGTTCCCGGCGTAGCGACCGGCCTGGCGGTCACCGGGACGGGCGGCGACGTGCTGTTCGTCGAGGCGACCAAGATGCCGGGCAAGGATGGGCTCGTCCTGACCGGCCAGCTCGGCGACGTGATGAAGGAGTCGGCGCGAATCGCCCTCTCCTACGTGCGCTCCCATGCGGAAGAGCTCGGCCTCGACGAGCAGGTCTTCGAGGACGCCAGCTTCCACGTTCACGTACCTGCGGGCGCGATCCCGAAGGACGGCCCGAGCGCCGGGATCACGATGACGACCGCGCTCGCCTCCCTGCTCACGGGCCGGCCCGTGAAGCACACCGTCGGCATGACCGGCGAGGTCACGTTGCAGGGTCGCGTGCTGCCGATCGGCGGCCTGAAGCAGAAGGCGCTCGCCGCCCACGCCGCCGGCCTGACCGACGTGATCATCCCCGAGCGAAACCGGGCCGACCTCGACGACGTCCCCGAGGACGTCCGCACCGAGATGAGCTTCCACCCGGTGATGAGCCTCGACGAGGTGCTCGAGCTGTCGCTCGAGCCACACTCGGCGCATGCGCTGTCGTAGCTGCCCGCCGCTCCCCGAGGAGGTCCGCCGCGCCGCTGACCTCCTCGAGCGGCGCTGGACGGTCTCGATCCTCTACGTCTCGCACGAGGGCGCCGTCCGCTTCAACGAGTTCGCGCAGGCGCTCGGCAGCATTCCGCCGGCCACTCTGGCGCAGCGGCTGGCCGACCTGGAGGAGGCCGGTGTGTTCGAGCGAGCGGTGATCGATGCCCGCCCGCCCCACGTCGAATACCGCCTCACGTCGCGCGGCCGTCAGCTGCGCTCGCTTGTGAACGCACTCGCGCGCTTCGCCGAGACCGGTGCAGGAAGCCGCCGAGTACGCCGACGCCCTCGTCAATAGCGTGGCAGCTCGCGGTCGATCCATTCGGCGCGTCCCCGAAACGTGAGACTAAGCCGCGACCGCGGCGCGAGCACGCGCGGTACGCACCGCCTTCGTGAGCGTGTCGATGTCATAGGCGCCGTAGTGGCGGCGGCCGTTGATGAAGAAGGTGGGTGTGCCGGAGACGCCGCTCAGGTCGGCGCTGTCGACGTCTTCGGCGACGCGGGCAGCGCCGGCGTGGTCCTGCAGGTGGTTGGTGAACCGTTCGACGTCGAGCCCGAGCTGCTCGGCGTAGCGGACGAGGTCGCTGGGGCCGAGGCGGTCTTGGTGCTCAAGCAGAAGGTCGTGCATCTCCCAGAACGCTCCCTGGTCGGCCGCGGCCTCGGCGGCTTCCGCGGCAAGCTGGGCGCGGGGGTGGACGTCGCTCAGCGGCAGGTGCCGCCAGACGTAGCGGACGTCGCCGAAATCGCGGAGGAGCTCGCGCACGACTGGTTCCGCCTGACCGCAGTAGGGGCATTCCAAATCGCCGTACTCGACAAGCGTGACCGGCGCCTCGAGTGGCCCGCGAACGTGGTCCCGCTCCGGGTCGACATCGATGTAGAGGTCGACGAGCGGCTCCGCGGTGCCGAGCAGGGCGCGGATCCGCAGCCGCCGAGGCAGGAGCGCCGTGGCGCGGAACAGCAGCCAGGTGATGAGCGCCGCTCCGAGGGCGGCGCTGAGGATGCCGACCTTCGCCTCCTCAAGCTGGCGGCCCTCGAAGGCGAGTGTTGCGACCAGCAGCGAGACCGTGAAGCCGATCCCGGCGATCGTGCCGCCGCCGGCGACCGCCGCCCAGCCCACCGGCGGCTGCAGTCGCCTGCGGCTCAGCCGCGTCGCAAGCCACGAGCACCCGAGAATGCCTACCGGCTTGCCGACGACGTAGCCGAGCAGGATCCCGAGCGTGATCCGCGAGCCGAAGGCTCGCGCCAGGAAGGCGCCGTCGAGCGCGACGCCCGCGTTCGCTAGCGCGAACAGTGGAACGATCAGGTAGCTCGTCCAGGGGTGAAACAGGTGCTGGAACCGTTCGTTGGGCGAGGTCGCCGCCCTGAGCTCCACTCCGGCCACGCGTGCCAAGTCCGCCGTGGGTTGTTCGCGGAACTCGCGGAACCGCTCCGTCACGCGTTCGAGATTGGATCGCGGAGCCGGGTAGGCGTATACCAGGAGACCCATCACGAGGCCGACGACGATCGGCTCCACCCCCGACTTGAGCAGGCCCACCCAGGCGCCGGCTCCAAGTACAAAGTAGACGAGTCCGACGCGCACGGGGACGCTGCGCAGGACGAGGACGGCTCCGAAGAAGGCGACGGCCGCAAGGAGTGGCACAACCCGAAGTGCCTCCGTGTAGACCGTCGCGATGACGACGAGCGCGACGATGTCGTCGACGACGACGACCGTGAGCATGAACGCCCGCAGACGGTCGGGAAAACGCGGCCCGACGAGCGCCAGCAGCCCGAGCGCGAAGGCGGTGTCGGTCGACATCGCGATCCCCCAGCCGTGCGCGGACGAGCTGCCGCCGTTGAAGGCGAGGTAGAGGGCGACCGCCACCGCCATGCCGCCGATCCCCGCCAACAGCGGCACCGTGAACCGCCGCCGCTCCCGCAGCTCGCCCAGGTCGAACTCGCGGCGCGCCTCGAGCCCGGCGACGAAAAAGAAGAATGTCATCAACCCGCTGTTCACCCAGTGGCGAAGATCCAGCGCTACCCCTGCGCCGCCAAGGTCGATCGACAGCTTTGTCCCCCAGAGCGAGTCGTAGCTCGACGCGCCGACGTTCACCCATACAAGTGCCGCGACGGCGGCCGCCAGCAAAACTGCCGCGCCGCCGGTTTCGGTGCGCAGGAACTCCCGCAGCGGCGTCTCGACGCTCCGCGCCCAGGCCGTTCGTCCCGAGAACGACGACGGCCGACCGTCCGGATCGCCGCTACTGCTCATAGCGCTCCGCCACCTCCGGCCGTCCAGCCTTGGCCGCACCGCGGTCGCGAGCGGCTTCGCGCAGCACGCGGCGTGCCACGGGCCGGTGATCGGGACGCGGAGAGATTCGGAGCAGCGGCGCGATCAACCTACGCCGACTGTCGCAAACGCGTCCGTCCCTCGCACGATGCACTCGGCTAGCGGCGAAGGCGGAGGTCGAGGATTGCGTCTGGAGGCCTAACGTGGGGCGAACGCGAACGCCACTTCGTCGACGTAGCACCAGCTCCAGTCCTCGCCGGGCTCGGCGGAGCGAATGATCGGATGGCCGCTCTCGCGTCCATGTGCGGTTGCGTGCTTGTTCGGCGATGAATCGCAGCAGCCGATCTTCCCGCACGTCATGCACATGCGGAGATGCACCCAGCCGCTTCCGATCTTCAGGCATTCCTCACAGCCGTCGATCTTGTCCGGTAGCGCCGTCACCTCGATCTGGTCGAGGTGGCTGCAGATGGAGCCCCCTGCAGACATGCCGTCTCCTCTCGCTTTGCGTGACCTTAGCTTCCGGCGGACGCGTCACGGAGCACGAGCGCAACCGCGAAATCGCCCGCACGGTCGGTCCACCACGACTCGACCCGGAGCCCGGCCTGGGCGGCCTCGAGCTCGAACTGCTCGCGGCGGAACTTCGAGCTGATCTCAACTCGTCGCGCGCGCTCGAGAGCTACGACGAGCTCAGACGGTGACACCGAGCTCGGCGAGGCGGGTGAAGACGAGCGCGGCGACCATCGAGCCTTCTCCAACCGCGGCGGCCACACGCTTCGTCGAGCCGTGGCGGACGTCGCCTGCGGCGAAGAGCCCTACGCGGCTCGTCTCGAGCGGGAGCGGATCGCGATCGAGCGGCCAGCAGTCGGGCGGGTTGCCAGTTCCGAGGAGATCCTGTCCGGTCAGGATGTAGCCGGCGGAATCGGTGAGGACGTGCTCGCGCGAACACCAGTCGGTGTGTGGGCGACCGCCGATGCAGAGGAAGACGGCGTCCACCGCGCGCGTCTCGGCCTTGCCGGCCGCATCGGCGAAGGTCACGGCCGCGATCTTGTCGCCGTTCGGGTGCAGCTCGGTCAGCTGCGTCTCCAGATGGACGTCGATCAGTGGGTGCTGTTTGATCCGCTCGATCAGGTAGGCCGACATCGTCGTCCCGAGCCGGTCGCCGCGCACGAGCATGGTTACGCGGGCCGTCGCGTTCGCGAAGTTGAGCACGGCCTGGCCGGCCGAGTTGCCGGCGCCCACGACCACGACGCTCTGCCCGGCGCATTGCGCTGCCTCGCTGCGGCCCGCTCCGTAATAGACGCCGTGGCCGAGGAGCTCGTCGACGCCGTCCAGGTCGAGCCGCCTCCAATCCATGCCCGTCGCCGCCAGCACGACTGACGCAGTCACCTCGAAGCCGTCATCGAGGATCAGCTCGACTGGTTCGTCGTGGCCCTTGAGCCGGCTGCCCTGGACGCCACGCAGGAGCATCAGCTCGGCGCCGAAGCGTTCCGCCTGCCGACCGGCCAGCCGCGCCAGCTCGGCGCCGCCGATCCCGTCCGGGAAGCCGAAGAAGTTCTCGATCATGGCCGTGTACGAGGCCTGGCCCCCGGGCACATCCCGGTCGCACACGATCGTCGACAGGCCGTCGGAGGCCGCGTAGACGGCGGCAGCGAGGCCCGCGGGCCCGGCGCCGATGACGACGAAGTCGTAGTGCGCCCGCTTCGGCGGCTGCAGGCCACCCCAGGCCGCTGCGATCGTCTCGACGGTCGCCCCCGTGAAAGTTCGGTCGCCGTCGACGAGGACCGGCAGGGTCGCATCGACCAGCCCGAGGCTCGCGACCAGGAGGTCGGCGTCGGCCGAGCCCGCCTCGTGCCACTCGTACGGCTGCGCGGTGCGCGTGAGGAAATCGCGAAGACGGTAGTGCTCGGCGTCCATCCGCCGACCCACGACCTGCACCGTTGGGCGTACCGGGCTCACGTCGTCGATAGTAGTGCGGCGCTACAGGCCCACGGATCGCGGCCTCATCCGCCGTTGAGAAACGCCGTGACGTGATCGGCGAACAGCCTGGGGTATTGGTCGAGGAAGCCGTGGCCCGAGTCGGGATAGATCCGCAGCTGGGCGTTGCGAAACCGTTGCCACTGGCTGCCACCGGTTGCCGTTTGGATCGATGGTTAGTAGGGGGTCGAAGCCCGCCGTTACACAGACACGTCGACGACTGGATGCTTGTCTCGTCTGGCAACGAGCGCGAGTACGAATGAGAGTACGGGCTCGTCTCCGCATGACGCAACTTGCTGCAGTTGGGTGCACCGGCCGCTCTACAAGTGTGCTGGACGCGTACACGCTCGTCGTGGCGGCGTTCCTACTTGCAGTCAACGAACTTGGACGGCTGATGGCGCCAGGAACCTCGAGGATGCGGGCGACGATCCACCCCTGTCGTCGGGATCCTCATAAGCGATGCTCAGTCTCAACCGTTCGCCCACGTCCACACGATACCCGCGGTCTCGACCGAGGACAGCCCTGGGGCAGCGCGCGCACTTCTCTGCGTCGCCGGCGACGGAGTAAGGTCGGGCGCATGCATCGACTGTGGCCTCTGCGCGTCGGCGTGGCGGTTGTCCTGACTGCAGCGGTCGCGCTTTCTGCTGCGGCGGCGGATGCCCACGTTGCGCTCACGCCGGTGCTTGGTGACTGGGAGGGAGTCGGGCCGCACGGCCTTCCGCTCAGCTTCGACTTCACGCGCGGGCGCGTCCGGATCGCGGGACGGAAGCGAAACCTCATCGCCCTGCACGACCTGGTGGTCTCGTACCCGACGGCGTGCGCGCAGGTGCCCGACAACAGCCAAGGCTTCGCCTATCCGATGGCCGAATACACCGGCCCGGGCTCGCCGCCGGTCACGTTCCATTTCCGCAACGCGAAGCAGTTCGAGATCTACATCGGCAGTGCGCCAGGGTTCAACGTCGGGTTCGGGTTCTTCCTCCAGGGGCGCTGGCTGAGCGCCGGTCGCGGCGTGCTCTCGGAGCCGATCCCTCGGGGAGGCCTGCGAGGCTGTGGCTGGCCGACGAAGACGCTCAGTTGGCAGTTGCGACCGGCGAAGCGCGTGAAGCTCGCCGACGGAACGTGGACGGGAACGGTGGCGGCAACCGACGTCGTCAGCGGTTCGGTCAGCGCGAAGGTCGGTGCGCGCGGACGTACCGTCGACCGCTTTGACCTCACCTATTCATGCAAGGATGGAGCGTCGTCGAGCCTCGACTTCGCGCCGGCGTTCAAGCTCGCGGGCAAGCCGACGTCCCTGTTCGTCTCCGCATCGGGCGCATTCGCCGAGACAACCGGAAACGTCAACGGCGTCCAAGTCGGATGGAGCGGGTCGTTCGGCTCCGACGGCGTCCTCCGCGGCACCTTCACGGACCTCGACGCATGCAACGACCACAACGGAAGGCTGACCGGAACGTTCACTGCGCGGCATCAGGCTCAGAGAGACCCTTGACAAGGCGAACCCGAGGGCTGAGCAGGCGAACGAAGGTTGGGTCGTCGGAGCGGCACCGTGACCATCGTTACGGCACGTCCGCGACGCCCGCGTCCCGACGCCAGTCGTCTCCGCACACGCTTACGGCGGTAGCGCGCAGCCGCTATCGCCCAGGGAACCCAGATGCGGAGGCGTGCGCTCCAACTTCGCGCCTCGCCCTACACCTTCACGCTAATCGAATCGCATCCACTGCATCAGGTGACGTAGTGCGCGCGGCTGAAGAAGAACACCCACCTGCGCCGCCGGGTCGAGCCGCGACTAGCCCGAGGTGATGGAAGTCCCGCCCCATTCCTCAGGGGCGACATCGGCGAGCGTCTCGGAAAACGTCCACTGATGGCCAGCCGGGTCCTCGGCCGTGTACTGACGCTCGCCGTATTCGAAATCGGTCGGCTCCATGACGATTCGCGCACCCTGCGCCTTCGCGCGCTCATAGTGGGCGGTCGCGTCATCCACCCGGACCATGACCGAGTGCGTGACCTCGCCTGGGCGCGGCGGCCGACGCTCGCCACGCACATCGCCGACGATGACGGCTCCCTCGCCGAAGCGGAGCTGTGCCCGATGGTTCTCGCCGATCCGTACGCGCTCAACAAACCCGAACACGGCGTCCAGCCACTCCACTGCCGCGCGCACATCCGGGTAGATGATGACCGGAATGACAGTGGACTGCGGGATCGACCGGTTGCGCTTCACCTCTGGCGCCAGACTAAACAGCTCGCGATCCGTCTCGCGCGACAAGCCGCCGGAACCCGCGAATCGCTTTCGCGTTATCCGCTACAGGAAAGGGACGGGGTCGTTCGAATCAGTACTGGGCGGGGCCGGCTGCGACCCAGCGTCCTTCAAACAACTGTTTGCGAGGGCTCTCGGCGGCTGCGGTGATTGGACGGAGCCCGGGCGCAGGTCCTCCGCGTGTCAGCTCGCGTCGAGGGTGCGGAGCGACGCCGCGACTTTAGTCTGCGTGTCAATGGGCGGCGTGTGCGTGCGCGGCGTGTGCGCCGGGCTTGTTCATGGCGCGCAGCATCGCCATGCCGCCGCCGCGGCGGAAGTAGCGCCAAAGCAACGTTGCCGCGAGCGCGAGGAAGATGATGTTGAGGACGGTGGTGTAGTTCCAGGTGACGTGCGCCTCGACGATCTTGGCGTTGCGTTCGGTGCGGACGAGGCCGAGTCCCTGGAAGAGGAACTCGACGATCAGACCGGCGGCGACCATCGTCGCGTAGAAGCTGGCAAGGAGGAAGCCGGCCATCCTCCAGCCGTAGTACTTGCGGTAGATGTCGAGGATCGGCAGCACGATCAGGTCGGCGAAGATGAAGGCGAGCACGCCGCCGAAGCTGATGCCGCCGTTCCAGAGCACCGCCGCCAAAGGGACGTTTCCGATTGAGCAGACGAAGCTGATGACCGCGACGAACGGGCCGATGACAGGGCCCCAGAACTTGGCCAGCGTCGAGTGGTGCTCGAGGAAGAGCGACTGCCACCACGAGTTCGGCACCCAGGCGGCAAGCGCGCCCGCGATCAAGAGACCGCCGGCGATGTCGATCCAGATCGCGGCCCAGTCCATCACGAAGTAGGTGGAGGTGGCCGTGAGGCCCTCCGGCGTTCGCAGCCGCCGCCACCACGACCCTTCGCCGTGCACGGACATGTCCATCTCGGCGTGCCCTTCCATCCGTCCGAGCAGGCCCCGCTCGGCGTGCGCGCCCGCCTCTTCGACCAGGCGGCGGCTCAGGAAGAGGCGGAAGACGACCGCGAGCAGAACGATCATCAACGGGCCGCCGACGAACTCGCCGAGGGTGAATTGCCAGCCGAGGATCAGCGCCATGATGATCCCGAGTTCGACGACGAGGTTCGTCGAGGCGAACTGGAACGCCATCGCGGCGGTGAAGTCGGCCCCTTTGCGGAAGAGCGAGCGGGCGAGCGCGACCGCCGCGTAGGAGCACGAGGAGGAGGCGGCTCCGAGCGCGGTGGCACGCGCGAGCGAGCGGGGCGAGTTGTCGGGCAGCAGGTGCCGCATCTCTTGCTTCGAAACGACGGCTTGGACGACGCCGGAGAGCGCGAAACCGAGGATCAGCGCCCAGAGGATCTCCCAGAACATCCCGAACGCGAACGAGAGCGCGTCGAGCAGATTCTGGGCGGGGGCGAGTGCGAGCATCGTTCTCTCCTCAAGCTGCCGGGACTGGACGCTCTGGCTCTACCCGCAGTGGTGGGCAGTTAGCCCGGTCTTGTACTCGGCGGTCGCAGTGTTCATCCGGACCTCCGGCTCATGGTTCGGGGTGTTAGGACGAGCGGGGGCTCGCCGCTACTGGCGCACATCGAGGTCACGGACTGCGTGTGCCAGGGTTGGTCCCAGCTCGTCTGCTCGCCGCGGGTCGTAGAGCGGTCCTCCGCCGTCGTTGAGAAGCTTCGCGGCGCGGGCCGCGCCCTGGACGCCCACTGGCTCGGGAGACTCGAGCCGCTCGGCCAGAGCGATAAAGAGATCGAGGTGCTGGCGGATCGCGGGTCGGTTGACCGCATAGGCACGACATCGCGGGTCGCTCTGCTCGGCAATGATCCGACGCGCGAGCGCAGCGAGCTGGCGTCGCATTTTCGCCGAAGTCAGCTCGGCCGCGCGTGCTGCCAGAAGCGGCGAAGCCGGCTGCGGTCTCGCACCCCAGACCAGCCACTCGTC
>WNEY01001618.1_pt1 | contig 16084 bp, 15 predicted proteins | sample 5400531 | NCBI WGS metagenome assembly WNEY01 (sample SAMN13153338, study PRJNA577476) | soil metagenome | isolation source: 200 cm saprolite under Douglas fir tree site 1 | place: USA:California | collected 2015-04-18
CGGCGTCATCATGTACGCCGGGGATCCGCGGCCGTTCGTCGCCGCTGGCGGATCTGGCCGAGCCGGGCGGGATCGTCTCGCTGGTGGCCAAGAACGCCGCGGCCCTGGTCACGCGCCCGGCGCTGGAGGGGAACTGGGCCGAGGCCCTGGCCGCCTTCGACACTGACCGCCAGGTTCAACGGGCTCGGCCTGGACACCCGCGCGGACACCGTTGACGGCCTCACCGCGATGCTGGCTGACTCCGGCGTCGAGCCGGTCGCCTGGTACGGGGTGCGCCTGTTCACCGACAGCCGGCCCCCGCACAGCCCGGCGCCGGTGCCGATGATCAGGCTCTTGAGGCCGGGCTGCGGGCCAGCCGCCGGGATCCCTGCCGGCTCATGAGCCGCCTGTTCCACCTCGCCGCAGGCGCGGCCTCCCCTCCTGACGTCAGCTGGCCAGCCCAGCACGCCACATGCCGCACGGTCATCCGCACTTTCCAGGCCAGCAGCAAACGCAATACCTTGCCGCTTCGCGGTCTGCCTGCGGCTTGCGATCGGTCCTGCCGCGGGCATCGATCACATTGACGGACCTGGACCCGCCGCCTGTACCGGCCATACGATCCCGGTGCAGGCAAGGAGCATCAGCGTGCGATTCACCGGGTACGCCTTCGGTTCTATACGAGTCGACGGCGTGACCTACGATCACGACCTGATCATCGACCGCGGGAAGATCCGCAAGCGCAAGAAGGCCGCGTCCAGGAAGTTCCGCGGCGCGTACGGGCACACCCCGCTCTCGGTCGCGGAGGACATCCCCTGGCGATGTCGCCGGCTCGTGATCGGCACCGGCGCCGACGGCGCGCTGCCGGTGATGACCCAAGTCCGGGAAGAGGCCCGCCGCCGCAAGGTCAACCTTGTCGTGCTGCCCACGGCAGAGGCGATCGGCGTGCTGACCGGGACCACCAAGGACACCAACGCCGTCCTGCACCTGACGTGCTGAACCAGCTGGGGCGGCACCGCCCCTTCGCGCTGGCGGCGACGTGGGAGACGGCGACCCGATCCTCATTACCAGCATCAAGGCTGAGACCGGGCACCTGTCTCGCCGGCGGTTAGCTCGCATCCTCATCTGACCCTATGAGGGGCGCGGAGGCGGATGACGAGTCTTGCCAGCGGCGACCGTATGCCCGCATCCAGTTCGAGGTCTGCGTTGGACGGTCCGCAAGGCAGGCCAATGTGTTTCACCAGCAGCCAGCAGCGAGGGAGTCAATGAAGCGGTACGTGCTGACCGGCGCGCCCGGCGCTGGCAAGACCTCGATCCTGCGGCTTCTGCGGCAGCGCGGCTACTGCGTCGTCGGCGAGGCCGCGACCGATGTGATCAGCAGCGAGCAGAAACGGGGCATGGCCGAGCCGTGGCGCGCCGGCGGCTTCATCGACAAGATCGTCGAACTTCAGCGCCGCAGGCAGCAGGAACCGGCGCCCGCCGGCGCCCGGGTGCAGATATTGACCGGTCGCCGCTGTGCACCCTGGCGCTGGCGCGGTACCTGCGGCATCCGGTCACGACCATGCTCGCGCACGAGGTCGCGAGGATCATGCGGGGGCAGGTGTACGAACGCGTCGTCTTCCTCATCCGTCCCATCGGATTCATCGAGCCCTCTGCGGCGCGGAGGATCAGCTGCGCCGATTCCCTGGCATTCGAGCGCCTGCATGAGGTCGTCTACCGAGACCACGGCTTCGAGATCATCGACGTGGCGGCCGCAGACGTCACCGGCCGCGCAGCCGCCATTGCCGACATCATCGAGTCCCTGTCGTGAGTGCGGTGCAGCCGACAGGCTGACGCTAAGAAGCCCGCTGTTGCCGCAGGTCGTGCGGGCCGCTCCGGGCCGATCGCGCTTGTGTCCGGGCAGTGATCTCCGCTGGCGTCGCCGGCGACAGTCACGCCTGCGCGGGTTGTCAGGTGCCATTGGCGGTTCTGGGCCGCAGGCGAATACCGGCGCTGGCTAGGACGCCGGCGACGAACGCGCGCTTGCCCGCGGTGTATATGGCGATGTCGCCGGCGGAGTCAGCGAGCCGCATCTTGAGCTCCTGATACTGAAAGTCCAGCACCGGATCGGCGCGAAGGGCATCGCGGAAGGCGAGCCGCTCCTGCCATAGGTCACTGCCCGGCTCGGTGAGATGAAGATGGTGCGTATGCCGCGCGGCGCCGGCGAACGCCGGCTTACAGAACCACAGCGCGCGTGGCCGGTGCGGGGCGTGCGCATACGAAAGCCTGCTCAGGACGCTGATGGCCGCCGTGGCTTGGTCCAGGTCACGCACGCCGGCGATCATGTCCAGGACTGGCTTGGCTGCCAGGCCGGGGACGGCAGTGGAGCCGATGTGATGAATGCCGCCAAAGAGCCAGGGCGCGAGCACCTGTTCCAGGACGGCCTGCTCGGCCTCAAATCGCCCGGGCCATCCCGGGTCGTACGCCGCGACATGCACGCCCACGCTCCCGATCGTGACACCGTTCTCGCCCAGGCACCCGAATCTGCCGCCGGGCGCGCGTTGTGCGGCTGATGCCCGGATGCGTGGTGCCCATCTCTTTCGGCTCGTGGTCGATTCGCGCATCCTGACGCCTGGCTGGTCGCTCGCCGGGTAAGCGGCACCAGGACGAACGATCCGGGGGCAGAACGGCTGATTTCCCCGGCCGTTACGGGTAGGCGCGGCTGTCCTGGCGGTAGCCGCCGTGCGGAGACCAGCGCTCGACAGTCATCACGCCTTGCCCGGTGTCCCAGCTGACGTACACCGCCTGATCAATGTGCAACGCGAAGACGATCGCCCTGGCGGCTGGCCAGGTCGACCACCACGCTTGTGCCGCCGCGATGCGCAGCTCTTCTGCTGCCTCGGCAGCCGACCCGTAAAGCTTGAGCTCTCCCTCACCGCTGTCGGGACCGGTGACCGCGCTGTGCAGCACGTACCGCGGGTCACGCCGCAGGTCAGCTGTCTTCTGCGACCACGCCATCGCCCCGATCAGCAGCTGGCTGTCCGCCAGATACGGCTCGATCGGACTGATCCGGGGCGAGCCGTCCCGGCGCAACGTACCCAGCAACGCGACCCGCGTGGCGTCCAGGCGGGCCATCCCGAGCCTGGCAAGCCGGGGTGCGCCCAGCTCCAAGTCCCGCCAGACTGCGGGCTCTTCACAGCGCACGCTCGCGACGCTACAACCGGTCCAGTGCCGCCCGAAAGCTGAGCTGGAATGCACGCTTCTGCCGCATACGGCGCGTGTCAGGCCAGGCAGGATCTGGCCGCGGCGGCCGGGACGTTCGCTCGCAGCGTCGACGGGCACCTGGGTACGGCGGCGACATCCAGACCAGTCACGCCTCGCCGAATCATCGGCCTGCATCGGTCATCGATAGAGGACATCACGCTGAGTGACGGAGGACGTCAGAACGAACGCTGGCCGATCCGTATCCGTTCTGGACGGCAGCCCGATCGTTGGCCCGGTTATCGGCACCGCGCCGGAACGGGTCATTATGAGTGCCTGATCGGTTCATTGGATGCCGCTCGCCGCGCGTCAGGTCGGCTGGACGAGCCGGCGGGGCAAGTCTCCGGGAGGTCGGCGGCGCGCATGCGGGGTAATGCCGATGGCCGGCCGCCTACGGCGTCACCTTGCGTGGTCGCCGTCTTCCTTGGCCGGTGTTGCTTGCCGCTGGACGCGTTTGCAGCGCATCGACGCCGGCGGTGGCGATCAGGTCACTCCTCCGGCTCGGCCTCCGGTGCTCTGCCGGCCTGGGCGATCAGGTCATGGAGCTGGTGACGGCCTGCTATGCCAAGCTTGGGGTAGGAACGGTACAGGTGGGAAGCGACGGTTCGGGGGGACAGGAACAGCCGGTCGGCGATCTCGGCGTTGGTCAGCCCGCGGCTGGCGAGGAGGATGATCTCGCGCTGCTGCGCGGTGAGGCCCGCGAGCGCGCCGGGTGCCGCCGGCGTGGCCGCAACGGTCATGCCGCAGGCTCGCAGTTCCGCCTCCGCGCGCCGGGTCCAGGGCGCGGCACCCAGGCGGCGGAACGTCTCCAGGGCCGCCGCCAGGACGGGTTTGGCGTCGTTGATCCGCCGCTGCCGCCGCAGCCACGCCCCGTAGTCGAGCTGCAGCTGGGCCCGCTCGAACGGCCAGGCGTCGCCAGCCGGGTCGGACAGGGCCTTGGCGAAGTAGGGCTCGGCGTCGGCGGGCTCCGCAAGCAGTCCGCGGGCGCGGGCCGCGAGCTGTTCCAGGCGCGGGCCAGGTGCCGGGTCCACCCGGGCCAGCGCGCGTTCCACCATCGTCCGCGCCTCCAGGTGCCGCTCCGCGCGCACCGCAGCGGCGGCGAGGTCGGCGATGCCCAGGTACGAAACATGGTGGTGCAGCGGCGCGCCGTCGGCGTCGAAGAGCTGGCTGAGCTGTGCGTAGCCGGTCAGGTAGCTGCCCTCGGCCAGCGCCGCGATGCCCGCGGCATGCCAGGTCCTGGCGGCGAACCCGCGGTACTCGGCCGCGTCGATCGTGGCGAGCGCGTTGGCCACCAGCGGCCGCACCTGGTCATGGCCGCCGCGCATCGCCAGCACGATCGCCGTGGCCAGGTCGGCTGAGGCGGCGACCGCCTCCATCTTGTACGCGGCGGCCAGGTCGGCGGCCTCGCGGGAAGCGGCGAGCGCCTCGTCCCACCGCCCGGTGTCGATGCAGGCCCACTGCAGCGCGGACAAGGTGGCCCCGCTGTCGCCGCGGACGCCCGGGGCGCGCAGCCGGCTGAGGGATTCGCGCAGCAGCCTGACCGCGAGTTCGGACTCGTCGAGGAGCCAGGCCGCCGCGCCGAGCCTGGCGTGGCCGTCGGCGGTTCCGTCGGCCATCCGGTGCAGGCGGGGGATCACTTCACCCCTGTTCCCGAACGGGGTCCGTAGCTGCTCTTATCCACATTCGGGATTCGTCGGCGAGGACGGCCGGCCAGTCCGCGGCCGGCGGTGCCGGTTGCTGCATGCGGTCGAGGGTGTCCCGCACCGCCCGGCGGCCTTCCGCGGTTCCGGTCTGGTAGGCGACGGTGCCGGCCTGCCCGATCGCGTCCCAGGCGATGCCCGGCAGCCGGGCTGATGCCTCTTGCGCGACGGAGATGAGCGTGGCGAGCGCGTCGGCGTGGCGGTTCGACCAGATCAGCGCCCAGCCGATGCGTAGCCGGGCGGTGAGGCGCAGCTGCAGGTCCTCGGTCACAGCGAGCGCGCGGCTGGCCAGCTCCTGGACCCAGTCCGCCTGCCCGGCGGGCAGGGCGAGCGCCGCGGCGGCCAGCAGCCGGCGGGCCCGGTCGCGCTCGCCGGGGCTGAGTTCGGCGGCGCGCTCGTAGGCGCGCGCGGCAGCGGCGGCGCCGCCTCGCCGCTGCGCCTGGGCGGCCGTCTCCTCGAGCAGAGAGGCCACGTGCTCGTCGGGTTCCAGCGCGGCCGCCGCCAGGTGCCAGGCGTAGCGGTCGGGCTGCTCGTGGAGCGAGCCCGCGATCTTCAGGTGGGCCGCGGCGCGCTCGGCGAACGGGACGGCGTGGTAGACCGCGGCGCGGACGAGGGGGTGGGTGAATTGCGGCCCGGATCTGTCCACCCTGATCAGGGACGCGGTCTCGGCCGGGGCGAGCGCGGCGGCGGTCAGCCCAGACACGGCCGCCGCCGTCATGTCCGGGCTGTCAGCGACGGCGGCCAGCAGCAGCGCCTCCCGGGTCGGCCCGGGGAGGGCACCGTAGCGGGCGGCGATAATGGCGGCGAGCCGGTCGGTGGGCGGCAGGGGTTCGGCGGCCCAGCGCCGCCCGGCGGCCGGGTCGGCCGCGATCATCTGGGACAGCTCGATCAGCGCCATCGGGTTGCCGGCCGCCTGGGCGAGCACCTGCTCCCGGGCCCGGCCGCGCGGCGGGTGCGGCTGGGCATCCAGCAGCCGCCCGGCGTCCTGGGTGCTCAGCGGCTTCAGCAGCAAGTCAGGGAAGTCCCGCTCGAAACCTGCGGGCGGGAGGTTCCCGCGCGCGCCGAGCAGCAGTACGAGCGGTTCTGATTCCAAGCGCCGGGCGGCGAAGGCGAGCGTGTCGAGGGAGCCGCGGTCCAGCCACTGGGCGTCGTCGGCGACCACCAGCAGGGGGCGGTTCTCAGACAGCCTCGACAGCAGGGTGAGCACCGCGAGCCCGGTCAGCAGGGCGCCGGCCGGCGGCGGCTCCGCGGAGAGCCCGAACGCTCCCAGCAGCGCTTCCGCCTGCCGACCCGGCAGGTCGGCCACGCGGTCCAGCACCGGCCGCAGCAGCTGGTGCAGCCCGGCGAACGCCAGGTCCTGTTCGGACTCCCGGCCGGTCACCTGCAGCACCCGCAGCCCCGCCGACCTGGCCTGCCGCACCGCCTCGGCCAGCAACACGGTCTTGCCCATGCCCGCGTCGCCCAGCAGCATCAGCACCCGGCTTTCCGGCGGGGGCGGAGCCACGAGCCCTCGCAACCGGGACAGCTCGCTATCCCGGCCGATCAGCCCGGTGTTCTCGCTGGCCAATCCGGAGCCCCTCACGCCGTCCCGCGCCCACTATAGGCAAGCTGACCGCGCGTCCCGGAGGTGAAGTGCAGTCAGGCTGCTGATACCCGTTCCCCCTTCCGGGGGCGCAGAGTAACAGCGTGGATGACACTTCTTCCGCCCGGTGGCGGGCGGCGGCGTGATGCCCTATATCACCGTCGGCCAGGAGAACTCCGCCGCCATCCGGATCTACTACGAGGACCACGGGCTCGGCGCTCCGGTCGTGCTGGTGCACGGCTACCTGCTAGACGGCCATTCGTGGGAGAAGCAGGAAGCTGCCCTACTGGCCGCCGGGCACCGGATCATCACCTACGACCGGCGGGGCTTCGGCGCCTCCAGCCGGCCCAGCGTGGGCTACGACTACGACACGCTCGCTGCCGACCTCGCCGCCCTGCTGGACCAGCTTGACCTGCGCGACACCGTGCTGGCCGGGTTCTGCGCGGGGACCGGGGAGGTGGCCTGCTACCTGGCAACCTACGGATGGCCCGACGATCGTGGCCGGGCACTCCTACGGCGGCCGGATCACGACCGCACTGGGCACCGGCGCGCCGCACGTGGCCGGTTTGGTGTACATCGCCGCCTTCGGGATCGACGCAGGGGAATCACTCGGCGCGCTGCTGTCCCAGGGCCCCACGCCCCCGGCGCTCGCGCACCTGTTCACCGACTCCCACGGCTTCGGCTGGCTCCCGGAAGACAACTTCGTCAAGCACTTCGCGGCCGACGTCGACCCGGCCCGGGCCAAGGTGATGCACGCCGTGCAGCAGCCGCTGGCCGGTTCCACCTTCACCGACGTGATGGGCGTCCCAGCGTGGAAGTCGCTGCCGTGCTGGTACCTGGTCGCCGCGCAAGACCAGGCGATCCCGCCCGACGCCGAGCGCATGTTCGCCAGCCGGATGGGCGCGACCACCATCGAAGTCCCTCCAGCCACCTCGCCATGGTCTCCCACCCAGCCGAAGTGATCCAGCTCATCAAGTCGGCAGCCGGAACCTGCGCCACGACAGAGGCATGACCAGCGAGCCGAATGATTGAAGGCAGCCATGACGGCCACATATTCACAGTCCCCCAACAAGCTGATCAGCGCCGCGAACGGCATCGACTACGCCTACCGCGAGACCGGAGAAGGACCGGTACCGCTGGTCCTGCTGCAGCACTTCCGCGGCAACCTGGACAACTGGGATCTCGCGCTGATCGACGCGCTGGCGCCGGCCCGCCGTGTCATAACGTTCGACAACGCCGGAGTTGGCGGCTCGAGCGGGACAACGCCGCCCACCGTGGCGCAGATGGCCCACGACGCCATCGCCTTCCTAGACGCGATGCAGATCGGCCATACCGACATCCTCGGGTTCTCCATCGGCAGCTTCGTCGCCCAAGACATCGCGCTGATCCGGCCGGACATCGTCCGCCGGCTGGTGCTGGCATCCGCGGCGCCGCAGGGCGCGGCCAGAATGCACGGCTGGGCACCCGACGTCATTGGCGCGGTCGGCGCACCCGAACCCAACCCCGGCGGGTACCTCGGCGTGTTTTTCACCCGGTCGCCGGCGAGCAGGCACGCCGGCGAGCAGGCCCTGGGCCGGATGCTCGCTCGGACAGCGGACCGGGACAAGGCCACCACCTGGCAAACGCGGCAGGCCCAGTACGACGCGGTGTGTGCCTGGGGGATCCCCGACCACGCCATGCTGGAAAGAGTCAGCGCCATCGAGGTGCCGGTGTTCGTGGCCAACGGCGATAGCGACCCGATGATCCTGCCGCACTACTCCTACCTGCTCGCCGGCCTGATCCCGCACGCCCGCGTGAAGATCTACCCCGACTCGGCGCACGGGTTCTTGTTCCAGCACCACGCAGAGTTCGCCGCCGACGTCGAGGCGTTCCTCAGCGACAGTGAGTGAGCGGCGCCTGGCCGTGCTCGAGCGAAAGCAGGAAACACATGGCATCCGAACGAGTGCTTGAGGTTGTGGTGCGCCGCCACGTCTTCACCAGCGAACGGCCGTTCCCGGCCGTCCTGGACGGCATCTTCAGCGGTATCAGCCAGCCCGACATCGGGCAGCTGTTCAGCAAGCTCGCGGCCAGCAGCTCCTACGAGCAGTTCTGCTCCCTCGTCCAGCAGGCGCAGGGCAGCGCCGGCCTGATGCGGTTCCTGCAGCTCGACCTCGACAACGCGCTGGCCCTCGATCCCCAGGCCAAAGGCCAGGCGGGGCGCCGCCTGGTCCGGCTGATCGCCGGCAACCCGGTCACCATGGGCGAGATGACCCGCCATGTGCCGGACGCGGGCTCCTACGCGCCGGTCACCCTCCTCATCCAGCAGCTGCCGGACGGGGGAACCCGGGTCGCCTACGACAGCGTTGCCAGCGAGATCGCCCCCTACCACGACCCGGGCGCCTCCGAGGTCGCCGTACGGCTCGACACCGAGGTGCTCGGGCTCCTGCGCCAGGTGACCGGGGCACCAGCATCCGCAACCTCCTGAGCCGCCACGCGCTACCGCCCTCATCCGACGAAGGAGCATGACCATGCCCATGATCGACGTCTACGCCACGGCCGGGACATTCGCTGACACCCACCAGCTCGCGGTCGACCTGGCGACCGCAGTCATGACCATCGAGCAAGTGCCGGACATCCCGATGTTCCGGCAGAACACTGCGGCCTTCATCCACGACCTGCCCACAAGCGCCCTTTCCAACGTCGACGGCGAAAGCAACTACGTGCGGATACAGGTCCTCACCAACTCAGGCGCCCTCGACCGCTCTAAGCAACTGGCCGTGGTCGAGCGGCTGACCAGCATCGCCGCCGATGCCGCCGACGACCCCAGCCTGGCCAGCCGGACCTGGGTGCTGCTCACCGAGGCACCCGACGGAGGCTGGGGCCTGCGCGGCCACGCCAACACCAACCAGGAACTCGTTGCAGCCGCCCGAGCGCAGATTGAGAGTCTGGCGGTCGGCAAGCAGTCCGACAGCTAACGGCGCCACCTCCGTGCAATCAGGGGAAAGCGATCCACCCAAGCCAACGTCACTTTTTAGGTCCTGGTGCACCGCGCCGAGCGCGGACGGGCTGGCCGTCAAGGGAGCTGTATGCGCGAATGCACGGCGATCAGTGAGACCACTGGCGCCATGAGCAGCGACGTGATCATCGGGCACGACGGGAAGCCGCGCTGCGCCTGGGCCGGCGCCGGCGACACCGCCTTCGGCCGCTACCACGACGAGGTCTGGGGTACCCGCACCCACGACGAGTCGGCGATGTTCGAGGCGCTCACCCTGGGCGTGTTCGAGGTCGGGCTGAGCTGGTCGATCGTATTCGGGAAGCGGGACGCGTTCCGGACGGCTTTCCGGGGCTTCGACGTCACCACGGTCGCGGCGATGACCGAGCAGGACGTGGACCGGCTAGTACAGGACGCCTCGATCATCCGCAACCGCGGAAAGATCCAGGCCACTGTCGACAACGCCCGCGCGATGCTATCCGCGTCGCCGAGCCTCGTGGCGCTCGCGAAGTCCTACGAGATCACCCGCGAGCGGGCACCGCGGTCCCTCTCGGATCTGCCCAAGTCGACCCCGCAGGCGGAGACGTTCGCGCAGCAGTTGAAGTCGCAGGGGTACCGCTTCGTGGGGCCCACGAGTGTGTACGCGTTCATGCAGAACGTCGGCGTGGTCAACGACCACGTCCATGGATGCTTCCGCGCGACCGACTACCCCAGCACGTCCCGAAGCCGCTGAAGATCGCAATCCGTCAAGAACGACCACCAGCCAGCCGTCCAGGATTTCATCCATCCCCTACCGCAGCGGGCCGCCGATCTGCCGCAGCGGGGACCCCAATCCGGGTGACTCAAGCCCGCCGCGCCACCATCGGTGCTACAGGCCCAGGCATTGGCGTCGCGCTGAAAGCGCCACGCAGAAACGGCTGATCTGCGTCCACTAGCCCAGCATGATCTTGTTATGGCAAGGCGAAAGAATCGGCGATCTGGCGCTAGCCGCTGCCTGCGATGGTCGCCAAGGTTTTCACTCAGCGTGGAGGCAGTACCTGTGCGCGGGTAACCCAGGACGCCCATCTGCTGCCTTCGGCAGGACGTGAATCAACCTGGTGGCTCCCCACTTGGCTCCCGGCGGATCCAGCCACTGCAGCTACCCCCGATCAGCGACGTGGCAGCGCGCTGACCTGCGGGAACACCAGGTCAGGCGAACCGCCAGATAACATGACCTCTTGCACGATTAGCAAGCGGTCAAGATCAGCATAAATAGCCTCTGAGCTGCTGAAACGTGGAGCTATGGGGATTCGAACCCCAGGCCTCTTGCATGCCATGCACACTCCAACCGTCGCCCGGCGTGGCTGGACGTCGCCTGGCGTGGCGTTCACCTGCAGCTTCCGTGGCCGTATGTGGCCTGGCGTGGCCTGGTGTCGCTGCACGTTGGCTCCCCGCTTGGCTCCCAGAACTCTTTAGTGCCGCTAAATGTTTGAGAAACATGCAACCACCGGGCCGCGTCAGATGCCTGGCCGCACGCGCCAGCGGGGCACTCTGCTCAGGTGGTTCCTGTCGGCCGCCGCCAAGATCCATCGGCTGCGGCAGCCGCCTAGCGGTCGGCTTGTCACGGAACGTACAGGCTCGCGAGCGCGCCGACCCACCTCGCGACTGCCAGGTCAAACGCGGCCGGTGTCACATGCATACCGAACGAACGGCCGTTCTGCATCGCCGGCTGCTTGGGCATCGAAGGCAAGCCAGAGCTGATACACGTATCTTACACGCAAGGTGTAGGATAAGTGTATGAGCAGAGTACGTACGAACATCGAGATCGAGGACACCTACCTCCAGGCAGTCATGGACCGATACGGCTTGCGGACCAAGACCGAGGCGGTCGAACTCGCCCTGCGGCATCTGGCCGGGCAGCCTATGACACGCGAGGAGGCCCTGGCGATGCGGGGTGCGCAGGCCATCGACGAGCCGCCCGCGGATACCCCTGCCAGGGGAGCCGCGTGATCCTGGCAGACACATCCGCCTGGGTCGAATACGACCGGGCCACCGGAAGCGCCGTCGATCTCCGCCTGTCAGAACTGATCGAAGCCGAGGGACCGATCGCCGTCACCGAGCCGGTGATCATGGAGGTCCTGGCCGGGGCCCGCAGTGACGCCCGGGAGGCAGACCTGCGCCGCCTCCTGCTGCGTTTCCACCTGTACCATTTCGATGCGGCCGCTGACTTCGACGGCGCCGTGCGCATCTACCGCCGGTGCCGGCAGGCCGGCATCACGCCCCGCGGACTAGTCGACTGCATGATCGCCGCCGTCGCCTGGCGGCATCGGGCGACGCTTCTTGCCTGCGACGCTGACCTCGACCACGTCGCGCGCATCATCGGCATCGAGATGGACGACGCCTCGCCTCCCCGGTAGCGGCTGCCCGGTCAGGAATGGCAAACCTAGCTGAACCGCCCTGTCTGCCAATGAGCGCGAACCTTTGGTCGGGCTTGATCAGCCCAGCTGAAGCTCGAACCTCGCTGAACGTTGGGGTCGGGTCCCTGATGCTGGGGTAGGCGTAGGTTCGGGCCGGGACAACCGGCACCCGTGAGAATGCGGAAACGGGAAGGGAATCTTGGGGTGACGATGATAGCCCGGACATGGCGGGGCTGGGTCAGGACCGAGCAGGCAGCGCTTTACGTCGAGTACATCACCAGGACCGGGCTGAGCGCATACGAGAAGACACCAGGCAACCTGGGTGCCCAGATGTGGACGACAGACCTCGGCGACGGCCGGACAGAAGTCATGACGGTCAGCTGGTGGTCCTCGCGGGCGGACATCGAAGGCTTCGCCGGCCACAGCATCGACGTCGCCGTCTTTTACCCCGAGGACGACGACTACCTCATCGACCGCGAGACCACGGTCACGCACTACGACGTCGCACGGACCCTGTGACACCAGCTACAGCGGCGTTTGACCGGGTCATCGTTGTGCGGAGATCCGGTTGACGGCGGATCACTATTCCCCAGCGAACTCCATCCCCCAGCTGATCACTTCGGAGGGATGCCGCCAGATGATCGGCCCGGCTGGCTGGCCGTCCGGCCCGGTCGCCGCCGCGAGAGCCTCGACCATGCCGCGGATCAGCGCCGACCTGTCACCACCGACGCCCACGACCTGCCAGGAACGTCCGGTCACGGCCGCATACGGCGCGGGTCAGGTCAGGCAGGATCTGGCCACCGGCGGCCGTGACGCTCACTCGCACCATCGACGGGCAAATGGACTCGGCGGTGACCGCCAGGCCAGTCACGCCGCGCCGAGTCGGCAGCCGACATCGATCGATGGCATCACGCTAAGTGACGGAAGGCACATGGGAGAACGCTCGCCGAGAGGGGGCCGCCGTTATCTGCGCGCCCTCGGGATTAATAATGAGCCTCAAATGAGGCGTGCAGATGAGGCCGTTCTGTCTCCCGGATACTATCGGCGGTCGCCGGTGTCATCCGTGGCGTGGCAGGGCCAACATCGTGGGCGTTGGCGAAGCGTAGATGCTACTGCGCTGGCGGTGCACGTACAGAAGGCACCGCGGCAGCGGCGAGCGAGTTGTTGGGCCGGATTCGGGCGGAACTGCCGCCGGCTGGCCGGTCCTGCGCTCTCATCGCTCACGTCGCGCCTGTCTGGCCGGGCCGCTGCGGGCGGGGCGGCTGCGGCATGGCCACCTGTAGAACCTGAGGGCGCCGCCTCGTGCGGATCGCGGCCATCGAAACGTGGCAGGAGCTGTTGCCGCATTCGCGGTGGCTGTAGGCGATCACCTTCGCCTCGAAGGTTGTGTTGCGCTGCAGGACTGTGGGCCACAAGGACCCGTATTCGAGCGCCGCTGTGGGCACTCCGGGACAGCCGGACGGCAACGCCGCCTGCACTGTCGCGCGTACCGCCGCGCGAGAGGACCAGGATCGTCGGGTCGATCCCCTGCAGCTCGCTCAGCCGGCGCCGGGTCTTGGTGTGGTCGGTCAGCTCGTAGTCGGGGAAGATCCCGCCGGGCACGATGTCGGCACGCATAGTGTGCTCCTTAGCTGAAGGCGACGTCGGTAACGTCGACGGCTGGCGGTCACCCGCTAGACGTCGGAATGAGCTGCTGGCCGCCGTCGATGTCGTAGGTCGGCCGAGGTGGTCCCGGTGCCGAAAATGATCGCGCAGCCCGAGCCGGGCGGGGTTCATCTGTATCACCCGGGAATCCGGGCCGGTGAAGAAGTCGGCATCGAGGCGCCATCCCAGCGCCTGGTAGAAGTCCTTGGCCCGGTCCACATCAGAGACGGGCACCACCACAACCTCGAGTTTCATGTCCACGGCCGTGGCTCCAATCCTCTGGTTTCCGCTCGCTTCCACGGTCGCGTTCGGGCCGCCCGGTCACACCCGTGAACACCCTGGCCGGTTGCCCTGGTCCCGGCCCGTGTGCCGGGCGCCGTTCACGGATCCGACGGACCTGTTCGTCACCCACCGCGGGTAATCGAACCCGGTGTGAGCAAGAGAGCAGCCCGTCCGGGTCGCGCACGGAAGCGAGGGCTGAGTGCCACCTTCAGACACCCTCCTTGACACCGCTGCGGCCCCTGAGCGGGACCCGGACCCGCGCATCGCGCACTTCCTCACCGGCATGGACCCCGAGACCGCGGCCGTGATGCTGGTGCATCTGGCCGCGGACCCGCTGCGTCAGCAGCGGGTCCGAGAGCGGACCGCGCCTCGAGCCTGTCCGTACGGCGCCGCAGCGGGTTATCGTCCAGCGCCAGGTGACGGGCAAGCCCGGCCCGCCGCGCCGTAGGTGGCGCCTTGTCACTCATCACTGTCCCGTCCGGGCGGCTCAGGATGGGCCAGCCTCTCAGGGAGCGGCTGGGTAGCCGATCTCGCGGAGCCTGGCCCGCAGCTGTTCTGGGCCCGTTTCTTCCTGGTCGTAGGCGATGCAGACTCGCCTGGCGCCGACGTCCACAATCACCTGCCCGACGCCTGGCTCGCTGGCCAGGTCGCCCTCGATGTTCGTCTTGCACTTGCCGCAGGAGATGCCGGGCGCGGTCAGCTCGATGGTGGCCGGTTCATCTGCTGGCACCTTCCGGGGCGGGTTCCTGCGCCGCCGGCCTGATTGCCCCGCGGCGAGCTAGCGTGCCCGCGTGCCCGCCCGTCTTGCCGAAGCGGCGGAGCCGCAGCGCGTTACCGACCACGGTGACCGAGCTGGTGGCCATCGCGACGGCGGCGAGCACGGGCGGCAGGATGCCGGTGGCGGCCAGCGGGACGAGTATCAGGTTGTAGCCGAAGGCCCAGCCGAGGTTCTGCCGGATGATCCTGCGGGTCGCGCGGGCCAGCATCACAGCGTCGGCGACGGCCCCGATGCCGCCGTGGACGACGGTGATGTCGGCGGCGGCCATCGCCGCTCCGGTCCCGGTGGCGACGGCGATGCCGATGTCGGCGGCCGCCAGCGCGGGGGCGTCGTTGATGCCGTCGCCGACCATCGCCACCGGGCCGCGCTCCCGCTGCAGCTGCGCCACGAGCTCGGACTTGTCCTGCGGTAGCAGTTCGGCGTGGACGTTGCCGATGCCGGCGGCGCGGGCGGCGGCCGTGGCTGCCTCCAGCGTGTCCCCGGTCGCCAGCACCGGCTCCAGCCCCAGCCCGCGCAGCCGGGCGACGCCGTCGCGGCTGTCGGGCCGCAGGGCGTCGGTGACACCGAGCAGCAGGCGAAGGCGGCCGTCGACCGCCACAGCGACCGGGGTCTGGGCGGCCTCAGCCAGCCCGGCGGCCAGGTGGTCGCCGCCGGAGGTGTCCACCCCCGTCTCGGCGAGCCAGCGCAGCGACCCGGCCTGCACCTCCCGCTTCCCCGCTGTCGCGGTCACGCCGCGGCCGGCCACGGCCCGGACGTCGCCGGCACTGGCCGGGATGAGGCCGCGGTCTTCGGCCGCCGCCACCACCGCGCGCGCCAGGGGGTGTTCGGAGGCTGCTTCCGCCCCGGCCGCAAGCGCGAGTGTGCCGAGCCCGTCGCTGCCGTCCAGCGCGGCGACGCGGACGACCGCCGGATGGCCGGCGGTCAGGGTGCCGGTTTTGTCGAGTACGACGGTCCTCAGGCCGTGCACTCGCTCGAGGCTCTCGCCGCCGCGGATGAGCAGCCCGAGCTGAGCGCCCCGGCCGGTGCCGGCCATGACGGCCACCGGCGTGGCGAGCCCGAGCGCGCAGGGGCAGGCGACGACCAGGACGGCGACCGCCGGGATCAGGGCCGCCACGACGCCCGCGCCGGACGCAAGCCAGCCCGCCAGGGTCAGGACGGCCATCGCCAGGATGACCGGGACGAACACCGCCGAGATGCGGTCGGCGAGCCGCTGGGAGTTCGACTTCTGCTTCTGGGCGGCATCCACCAGCGCCATGATCTGGCCGAGCACGGTCTCTGCGCCGGTGCGCGCGACCTTCAGCACCAGCGGCGCCGGGCCGTTCACGGTCGCGCCGGTCAGCGCGTCGCCGGGCCGCTTGTCACGAGGCAGCGGCTCGCCGGTCAGCATCGACTCATCCACGGTGCCGGCGCCCTCGGCCAGCTCGCCGTCGGCGGGGATGGCCTCGCCCGGGCGCACCAGGACGATGTCGCCGGCGCGCAATGCCTCGGCCGGGATGTCGATCGCGTGCGCGGGAT
>WNEY01001620.1_pt1 | contig 16068 bp, 15 predicted proteins | sample 5400531 | NCBI WGS metagenome assembly WNEY01 (sample SAMN13153338, study PRJNA577476) | soil metagenome | isolation source: 200 cm saprolite under Douglas fir tree site 1 | place: USA:California | collected 2015-04-18
TGGGCACCGGGACGAGGTCGCGCAAGCCGTGTTCGAGCTGGCGCAGGCCGGCGAGGACATTCAGACGCTGATGGTGCAGGTCGGCGAAACGGTGCGTCGCGTCGCCACCGCCGGGAAATTTGCCGAAGACGAGAACGCCTGGATCAAAGCGGTCGCGCACGAGGTCGCGTTCAAATACGTGGCACGCGCGCGCGACGAATTTTACGACGAGCGGCCCGAGCGGGCGATCGAGCAGGTCGTGACGGCGCTGAAGGTGGCTCCCTCCTATCCCTACGCGATGCTCTGGCTGCACGTCTATCGCATGCGCGCCAACCAGGATGACGCGGAGGAATTTGCCGCCAACGCAAAAGGAGTGAGCCCGGCCGAATGGCCATGGCCGGTGATCGCATTTTTCCTCGGCCAGTCTGGTCCCGAGGCGGTGCGTGCCGCCGCCTTGTCCGCCGACCAGCCGAGCGCGCGCAACGGCCAGGTCTGCGAGGCCGATTTCTTTCTTGGTATCGAACGGTTGGTGAGAGGCGCGCCGGCGGACGCCCGTCCGCTGCTGCAGTCCGCGCTGGAGCGCTGTCCGCACGATTACCTCGAGTACGAGGCCGCCAAGCTGGAGTTGCAGCGGCTCGATCGGCTGGCGGCACCACAAGCCAAGCAGTGAGCGGATGTGGCGCCCGTCGTGACCGCGAGCAGCGCAATGCCGCGTGCGTTTCGATCACAGTCCGGAGACTTTTTCGACTGTATCAGGGAGATTTTGGATGGGCGCTATCCCAGACGCTCGATTGGACTGGTAAGACTTGAATCTCCGCAATCGCGCGCCGGGCGACTGCCGTACGTCCCCCCGAATGACCCCAGGGAACCGCATCCAACGGACCTGGATGCCGTGCTATTGTCGCCAGGAAGGAGGTGAATGATGCGCACGCTGTCGAACGATACCGGCCAGATCAAGCTGCGTGAGCTGATCGAGGCCGTCCGTAACGAGCCGGTGACGGTTTTGGAGCAAGGCGAGCCCGTGGCCGTCGTGCTGTCGCCGGCCGAATTCGATCGGCTGGAAGAACAAGACCGCGTTCGCCGCGAGGCCAAGGCGCGTCTGCGTGAGACCATCTCGTTGATCCAGCGGGAAGCGGCCGAGCGCGGCCTGACCGACACGGAGCTCGAGCGGCTCATGGCCGATGAGAGTTGAGCGGGTCGTTCTCGACACCAATGTGCTGATCAGCGCGGTTCTCTCTCCGCTCGGCAAACCGTTTGCATGTCTCAGTTGGGTGCTCGACAATGCCACGCTGATCGTTTCGAGAGAGTTGCTCGATGAAGTGGAAACTCGGCTCGCGCGGCCGAAATTCAACAAGTACGTGGACGATTCGAGACGGCGCGCGTTCGTGGCCGACTTGGCGCTCAGCGCCTTACAGGTGGAATTGTCAGGCATGCTGAGGGTCTGCCGCGATCCCGACGACGACAAGTTGTTGGAGATGGCTGTCGTCGGTCGAGCAGATTGCCTCGTAACCGGCGACCAGGATTTGCTGGTTCTCGACCCATTCCAGCGCATTCCGATTCTGACGCCGGCCGGGTTCCTCGCGGCCCTGTCGCAGCGCATCGATCCGTCGGATTGAGCGATGATCACGCGCCATCGATGTGGTACGAAGCGCCATAGGATCGCGGGGACCACATGCACTACGACGACAACCTGACCAGCGAGCGGCCGACCTTCGTCACGCATCTTGAATGCGCGGCGACCGGCGAGCGCTACCCGGCGGACCAGCTGCACAACCTCTCGCGCGCCGGCAAGCCGCTCTTGGTGCGCTACGATCTCGACGGCGTGCGCAACGCGCTCGGCAAGGACGCGCTCGCGCGAAGGGCCCCCGACCTGTGGCGCTATCGCGAGCTGCTGCCGGTGCGCCGCACCGGCGACATCGTCAGTCTCGGCGAGGCGGTGACGCCGCTTATCGCGCTGCCCAAGTTGTCCGCCCGGCTCGGCGCCGCCGAGATTCTCGTCAAGGACGAAGGCCGCCTGCCGACCGGCTCGTTCAAGGCCCGCGGCCTGGTCATGGCGGTGTCGATGGCGAAGGCGCTCGGCGTCAGCCACATGGCGATGCCGACCAACGGCAACGCCGGCGCGGCGCTCGCCGCCTATGCCAGCCGCTGCGGCATCAAGACCACGATCTTCTGCCCGCAGGACACGCCCGAGGTGAACGTCAGCGAGATCGCGCTGCAGGGCGCCACCGTCTATCGCGTCAACGGGCTGATCGACGATTGCGGCAAGCTGGTCGCCGAGGGCAAGACCAAGGTCGGCTGGTTCGACACCTCGACACTCAAGGAGCCGTACCGGATCGAGGGCAAGAAGACCATGGGGCTAGAGCTCGCCGAGCAGCTCGGCTGGGAGGTGCCGGACGTCATCCTCTATCCGACCGGCGGCGGCACCGGTCTGATCGGCATGTGGAAGGCGTTCGCGGAGCTCGAGGCGATCGGCTTCATCGGCGGCAAGCGCCCGCGCATGGTGGCGGTGCAGGCTGCGGGCTGCGCCCCGATGGTGCGTGCCTTCGAGGCCGGCGTCGAGCACGCCTCGCGCTGGGAGGACGCGCACACGATCGCGGCCGGCATCCGCGTGCCGCAGGCGGTCGGCGATTTCCTGATCCTGCGCGCGGTGCGCGAGAGCAAGGGCTTCGCGATCGCGGTCGAGGACGACGCCATCACCGCGGCGCTCGACGAGGTGGCGCACGAGGAAGGCTTCTTGATGTGCCCGGAAGGCGCCGCCACCTACGCGGCCTTGAAGCAGAGCCTCGCCGACGGCCGCATCCGGCGCGACGAGCGCGCCGTGTTGTTCAACTGCGCGACCGGCCTCAAATATCCGCTGCCGCCGGTGCACCGCACGCTCGACCGCACGAAGCCGATCGACTTCGCGGCGTTGTGATATCTTGTAATCGTGTGGTAGCCCGCATGGAGCGAAGCGGAATGCGGGGCGATCTCGCCACGAGGCAAGTGACCCGGATTACGCTTCGCTCCATCCGGGCTACGAATCACGCCTGCGGAAGCAGATCCATGACGAAGCTCATGATCGTCGGCGCCCTTGCGTCGCTGCTCGCAAATACCGCCGCCGCCCAAACCTTCCCCGCGCGCCCCGTCACCGTGATCGCGCCGTTTCCGGCCGGCGGGCCGTCCGACACGATCGCGCGCATCCTCTCCGAGCCGATGCGCGCGGCGCTCGGCCAGCCGATCGTGGTCGAGAACGTGACCGGCGCCGGCGGCAATCTCGGCACCGGCCGGGTCGCGCGCGCGGCGCCCGACGGCACCACGGTCGGCATCGGGCAATGGTCGACGCATGTGGTGAATGCCGTGACCTACAGCCTGCCGTACCACGTGCTCAACGATTTCGAGCCGATCGCGCTGCTGGCGATCACGCCGCAGCTGATCATCGCCCGCAAGGATTTTCCCGCCGCCGATGTGAAGGAGCTGATCGCCTGGCTCAAGGCCAACCCCGACCAGGCGACCGCCGCGACCGTCGGCGCCGCCGGCGGCGCGCAGGTCTCCGCCATCTATTTCCAGCAGGCGACCCAAACCCGCTTCCGCTTCGTGCCCTATCGCGGCGGCGGCCCGGCGGTGCAGGATCTGGCCGCCGGCCAGGTCGACATCATGTTCGACCAGGCGGCGAACGCGCTCGGTCCGGTGCGCGGCGGTGTGATCAAGGCCTATGCGGTGATGGCCAAGACGCGCTGGGCGGCGCTGCCGGGCGTGCCGGCGATCGACGAGTCGGGCGTGAGCGGACTGTACGTCGCCTATTGGCACGGTCTGTGGGCGCCCAAGGGCACGCCCAAGGACATCATCGCCAAGCTCAACGCCGCGGTGGTGAGCGCGCTCGCCGACGAGCCCGGTTCAGGGCGAGTATCCGGCGCGCGCATCATAGAGTGGCCGCGCTGGCCGCTCGCTTCGCTCGCCAGCGCGGCGCTCGCCGCCCCCAACGTGAAGCAGCGGCTCTCTGAGCAGGGGCACGACATCTGGCCGCGCGAGCAGCAGACGCCGGAAGCGCTCGCCGCCTACCACAAGGCCGAGACCGAGAAATGGTGGCCGATCGTCAAGGCATCGAACCTGAAGGCGGAGTGAGGCCAACGCGGGGCGCAGTTAAGGGAGAGAGCAACATGAGCAGACTGTTCCTGGCGGTGGTGGCGTGCGTCACCTTGGCAACGATCGGCGGTGCGAGCGCGCAGACCTATCCGTCGCGGCCGATCACCCTGGTGGTGCCGCTCGCTCCCGGCGGCTCGACCGACGTGATCGCGCGCATCATGGCGGAGGGCATGCGCGCGGCGCTCGGGCAGCCGATCATCGTGGAGAACACCACCGGCGCCGGCGGCACCATCGGGGTCGGCCGGCTCGCGCGCGCCACGCCCGACGGCTATACGTTCGGCATCGGCCAGTGGGGCACCAACATGGCGAACGGCGCCATCTACACGCTCCCGTACGATCTCGTGAAGGATTTCGAGCCGATCGCGCTGATCGCCACCCAGCCGTTCCTGATCGTCGCCCGCAAGACCATGCCGGCCAAGGACCTCGCCGAATTGGTGGCCTGGTTGAAGGCCAATGCCGACAAGGTCTCGCAGGGCAATTCCGGCATCGGCACGCCCAGCCATGTCGCCGGCGTGTTTCTGCAGAATGCCATCGGCGCGCGCTGGCAGCTGGTGCCCTATCGCAGCGCCGGGTTGACGATGCAGGATCTGGTCGCCGGCAACATCGACATCACCCTCGACACGCCTGCCATCTCCATGTCACAGGTCCGCGCCGGCAACATCAAGGCCTATGCGGTCACCGCCAAGCGTCGCATTGCGGTGGCGCCCGATATCCCGACCACCGACGAGGCCGGGCTTCCCGGCTTCTATTTTTCCTTCTGGCACGCGTTGTGGGCGCCCAAGGGCACGCCGAAGGAGATCGTCGCCAAGCTCAACGACGCGGCGGTCAAGACCTTGGCTGATCCCGCGACGCGCCAGAAGCTCATCGACCTGGCGCAGGAGATTTTCCCCGCCGACCAGCTCACGCCGCAAGCGCTGCTCGCCTTCCACAAGGCCGAGATCGAGAAATGGTGGCCGGTGATCAAGGCGGCCGGCATCAAGGTGGAGTGATCGCAACGGCGCCGCGAACGACTCATGCCAACGGCACTAATCATGGTCCGTCACCCTAAGGCGCGAGCCCCGCTTGGGGCGAGCCTCGAAGGGCGACGGCCCGATCCGGGCCGATCATCCTTCGAGGCCCGCGCGCGCTAGGACATCGACCCGACTTGCGGCACGAGCGCGGGCACCTCAGGATGACAGATCAGGGATTGGTGCTGTGGCAGCAAAACGAGCACGGAGAAGAAATCATGAGAAGGTTGTGCCTCGCGCTGGCGTTCGTCGTCTCGGCGGTTGCCGCCGCGCACGCCCAAACCTATCCGTCGCGTCCGATCACGCTGATCGTTCCGTTTCCTCCGGGCGGGTCGACCGACGTGGTGGCGCGCATCCTCGCCGAGCGCATGCGCGCCTCGCTCGGTCAGACCGTCGTGATCGAGAACGTCGGCGGCGCCGGCGGCAGCATCGGGGTCGGCCGGGTCGCGCGCGCGGCGCCCGACGGCTACACCATCGATATCGGCCAATGGGACACGCATATCGGCAACGGCCCGATCTATCCGCTGCAATACGACCTGCAGAAGGACTTCGAGCCGATCGTGCTGATCTCGACCAATCCGCAGATCATCGTCGGCCGCAAGACCCTGCCGGCGGACGACCTCAAGGGTCTCATCGCCTGGCTCAAGGCCAATCCCGACAAGGGCACGCAAGCCGCGCAGACCGCGGGCGCGCACGTCGCCGGCGTCCTGCTGCAGAAGGCGACCGGCGTGCGCTTTGCGTTCGTGCCCTATCGCGGCGCCGCTCCCGCCATGCAGGATCTCCTCGCCGGGCAGATCGACCTCCTGGTCTCGCAGCCGGCCGTCGCCTTGCCGCACGTGCGCGCGGGCGCGATCAAGGCGTTCGCGGTCATGGCCAAGAGCCGCTTCGCGGCGGCGCCCGAGATCCCGACCGTCGACGAGGCCGGCGCGCCCGGCGTGCACATCGCGGGATGGTTCGCGCTGTTTGCGCCTCGGGGCACACCGAAAGATATCGTCGGGAAGCTCAACGCCGCGGTCGTGGATGCGCTCGCCGAACCGGCGATCCGCGCGCGGCTCGCCGATCTCGGCCAGGAAATTCCGCCGCGCGACCAGCAGACGCCGGATGCGCTCGCCGCCTTCCACAAGGCTGAGGCGGAGAAATGGTGGCCGATCATCAAGGCCGCCAACATCAAGGGCGAATGAGATCGTAGCCCGCATGGAGCGTAGCGTAATGCGGGGCGGTCTCGCCGCGCGGCACGGACCCCGGATTTCGCTGGCGCTCCATCCGGGCTACGAGTTGCTTCAGGGAGAGAAACAATGAGACATCCGTTGCTTGCCGTCGCATTCGCCACCTTCGCCGGCATCACCGCTGCGCACGCGCAATCCTATCCGTCGCGGCCGATCACCATGGTGGTGCCGTACTCGGCCGGCGGCCCGACCGACACCATCGCCCGCATCATGGCCGAGCGCATGCGCGGACCGCTCGGGCAAACCATCATCGTCGAGAACACGACCGGTGCCGCCGGCACCCTCGGCGTCGGCCGCGTCGCGCGCGCGGCGCCCGACGGCTACACCATCAGCATCGGCCATTGGGGCACGCACGTGGTCAACGGCGCGATCTACCCGTTGCAATACGACGTGTTCAACGATTTCGAGCCGGTGGCGATGATCGCCACCAATCCGCAACTGATCGTCGCCCGCAAGGGCCTGCCGGCGAAGGACTTGCAGGAGCTGGTGGCCTGGCTGAAGGCGAATTCCGCGAAGGCGACGCAGGGCACCGCCGGCCACGGCAGCGCCTCCCATGTCAGCGGCGTCTATCTGCAGAGCATCACCGGCGCGCGCTTCCAGTTCGTGCCGTATCGCGGCGCCGGCCCGGCGATGCAGGACCTGGTCGCCGGCCAGATCGACATCATGGTCGACCAGGCCGCCAACTCGCTGCCGCAGGTGCGCTCCGGCACCATCAAGGCCTATGCGGTCACCGAGAAGACCCGCCTGGCGGCGGCGCCCGACATTCCGACCGTCGACGAGGCCGGCGTGCCGGGCCTGCACATCTCGATCTGGCACGCGCTGTGGATGCCCAAGAATACACCGAAGGACATCATCGCCAAGCTCAACGCCGCCGTGGTCGAGAGCCTGGCCGATGCCGGCGCGCGCCAGCGGCTCGGCGATCTCGGCCAGGAGATTCCGCCGCGCGACATGCAGACGCCGCAGGCGCTCGCCGCCCACCACAAGGCCGAGATCGAGAAGTGGTGGCCGATCATCAAGGCCGCCAACATCAAGGGGGAGTGAGCGACCGATGAAACCGATCTGCGCCGTCATCGCCGCGCTATTGCTCTCGCTCACCGCCAGCGAGGCGCGCGCGCAGGCGAGCTACCCCGAGCAGCCGATCAAGATCATCGTCGGCTTTCCGCCCGGCGTGGCGCCGGACATCACCTCGCGGCTGCTCGGCGACAAGTTCACTGAAGTCTGGGGCAAGCCGGTGGTGGTCGAGAACGTGACCGGCGCCAGCGGCAATATCGCGGTCGAGCGCGTCGCCAAGGCGGCGCCCGACGGCCACTCGCTGCTGATGGGCGGCAACGCGTCGCTGGTCATCAATCCCAACCTGTTCGCCAGGCTGCCCTACGATCCGGTGCGGGACTTCGCCTACATCACCCAATGCTTCATCGTCCCCAACATCCTGGTGGTCCGCCCCGACGTGCCGGCGAAGACCATTGCGGAGTTGATCGCGCTCGCCAAGGCGCAGCCCGGCTACCTGATCGCCGGACACGCCGGCGTCGGCACCTCGCAGCATCTCGGCGGCGAGCTGTTCAAGGTCATGGCCGGCGTCCAGATCCAGCAGGTGCCGTATCGCGGCTCGACCGGCGTCATCCCCGATCTGCTGGCGGGGCGCCTCAACATCTTCTTCGGCAACATCACCAACGTCCTGCCGCTGATCCGCGAAGGCAAGTTGCGCGCCTTCGGCATCACCTCGCGCAAGCGCTCGCCGCAGATTCCCGAGCTGCCGACCATGGAGGAGCTGGGCTTCCCGGGCTTCGACGCCACCGCCTGGTTCGGCCTGATGGCGCCGGCCGGCACGCCGCAGGCGGTCATCGACAAGCTGCACAAGGAGACCGTGCGGGTGCTGGCGCTGCCCGACGTCAAGGGCAAGCTCGAAGGGCTCGGCGTCCAGCTCGTCGGCAACACGCCGGCGGAATTCCTGGCCCTGGTCAAGACCGAGATTCCGCAATGGGGCAAGGTGATCAAGGACGCCGGCATCAAGCTGAGCGAGTAGGACGCGTGGCGCCCCAGAAATACGCTTTGTCGAATCAATCGTCGAAACGCACTACAGCGCGGCAGAGGAGAACGGTGATGAAAGCCATCGCTACAGTCGCCGTACTGTCGGCCGTTCTGCTGGCGGCGCCGGCGGTTGCGCAATCCAACTACCCCGACAAGCCGATTCGCATCATGGTCGGGTTCACGCCCGGCAGCGCGACCGATGTCACCGCGCGCCTGTTCGCGCAGAAGTTCGCCGAGGCATGGAACGTCCCGGTGACGGTCGAGAATCTTCCCGGCGGCGGCGGCAGCGTCGCGCTCGAGCGCGTGGCGAAGGCCGTGCCGGACGGCGCCACGCTTTATTGGGGCGCGAACGGCGCGCTCACGATCAACCCGTCGCTGCAAAGCAAGCCGACCTACGACCCGGTGCGCGACTTGGCGCCGATCGCGCGCGTCCTGGTGATGCCGAGTCTCCTGGTCGTCAACAACGACGTGCCGGCAAAGAGCGTGCAAGAGCTGATCGCGCTCGCCAAGGCGCAGCCCGGGAAATTGTCGTACGCCACTCCCGGCGTCGGCACCCCTCAGCATATCGGCGGCGAGCTGTTCAAGAGCCTGGCGGGTGTCGACATCGTCCATGTTCCTTATCGGGGCGCCGTGCTCACCGACGTGATCGGCGGGCGCGTGACCATGGCGCTGCAAAATGCCGGATCGATCCTGGCGACGGTCCGCGCCGGCACCTTGCGCGGCCTCGCGGTCACGTCGCGCGAGCGCTCGCCCAATATTCCCGGGTTGCCGACCATCGCCGAATCCGGATTTCCGGATTTCGAGGCGATCTCCTGGTTCGGGCTGTTGGCGCCGGCCGGCACGCCCGCGCCCATCGTCGGCAAGCTGCATCGGGAGACCTTGCAGATCGCCGCGCAACCCGACATGCGCGAGAAGTTTGCGCAGCTCGGTCTCGATGCCGTCGCCGATCCGCCCGACGCGTTCGCCGCCATCATCAAGTCGGACATCGCCAAGTGGGCGAAGGTGATCAAGGATGCCGGGATCAAGGTGAGCGAGTAGCGGTAGGCGTAGGAGGCAGCGGAAGCGCTTCGCATCGACTCGCCCGGTTCCCGCCGCAGCGCAAAGCACGACTTCGCGCCGACACATTTTGCGACCGTTGGAGCCGGCGTCGCCGCCGTGATATCTTGCGCCACGAAGCTTCGGCTGCTTGGCACACCAAACGTCGAGACCGCCTTGCCATGACCGAGAGCCATCCCGCTGAACAGACCAATGCGCTGCTCGCCGCGGTCGTCGCCTCGTCGATGGATGCAGTTTTCAGCACTGACGCCAATGCCAGAATCCAGACCTGGAACCTGGCGGCCGAGCGGCTCTACGGCTACACGGCGGCCGAGGCCATCGGCCGGCCGCTCGGCTTTCTCGCGCCTGATCCCGCGCGCTATACGCCGGGAACCGGGTTTCGGCGCGTGCTGCAAGGCGAGCAGATCTACTTCGAGGCCTCCCGTCGCCGCAAGGACGGCAGCCTGGTGGAGGTCGGGATCAGCTCCGGGCCGATCCGCGACGCCGGCGGAAACGTCGTCGGCGTCTCGATCGTCCATCGCGACATCTCCGAGCGCCGGCGCTCCGAGCGCGACCTGCGCCAGATCCACGAATGGCTCGAGATGACGCAGGAGGCCGGGGATGTGGCGCCGTGGGGCTACGACCTCGATGGCGGCGAGGTGCGCTGGACCAAGCAATTGAACCGGCAGATCGGCTACGATCCGGCCGATGTGACGCCGTCGTTGTCGGCGTTTCGCGAGCGTGTGCATCCCGACGATCGAGCGCGGCTCGAGGAGGCGCGCGAAAAGGAAGGCAAGGCGGCGCCGGGCACCCAGTTCCAGGTCGAGCTGCGCCTCGTGCGGCCGGACGGGAGCCTGTCCTGGATCGAGCGGCGCTCGCGCGTGATCGAGCACGAGGGACGCCGCCGCATCGTCGGCGTCAACGTCGACATCACCGCGCGCAAGAAGCAGGAAGACGATCTGCACTTCATCATGGGCGAGCTGTCGCACCGGACCAAGAACCTGCTGTCGGTGGTGCAGGCGATGGCGTCGCAGACGGCGCGCTACAGCGGAAATTTCGCCGATTTCCAGGAGCGCTTTCTGGGCCGCATCCGGGCGTTGTCGCAATCGCACGATCTGCTGGTCAGTCAGAACTGGACCGGCGCGCCGCTTCTGGACCTGATCCTGGCGCAATTGATGCCGTTCGTGGAGGACGAAGGGCGCGTGCAAGCCGAAGGCCCTGCGATCTTCCTGCGCGCCGAGGCGGCGCAATCGCTCGGCATCATCCTGCACGAGCTCGCGACCAACGCCTCGAAATACGGCGCGCTCTCGGTGCCGGCGGGAAAGATCACCATCCGCTGGGACCGCGCCCCGTCGGCGATCCGGCTGAGCTGGCGCGAGCGCGACGGCCCGGCCGTGAAGTCGCCGGCCCATCCGGGGTTCGGCCGCATCGTGATCGAGCGCATGGCCAGCGACATGTTCGGCAGCACCGCCAAGCTCGAGCTGTTGCCGACCGGGGTGCGCTGGAGCGCCTCGATTCCGCATGCGCTGATCGCCAAGCCGATCGCGTGCTAATATCGGGATCAGGTTGCGGCCCGATCCTTCCGGGCGGCGTCGCCGAAGAAATAGAAGTAAAGCGCGGCGATCAGCAGGAGGGCCGAGATGACGTCGAGCGCCTTTTCGATTGGCGCTGCGATGCAACAACGCCCATGGGATCATGACAGATCACCATCCGCAATTTCCAGGATCACGGTGACAGACCAGGAGACACATCGATGGCGACCACCAGACAAATCCGGCACATCGTACGTTTCAAGGCGAGCCCGCGCGCGCTCTACCGGGCGCTCATGGACTCCAAGAAACATGCGGCCTTTACCGGTGCGCCGGCCAAGATCGATCCCAAAGTCGGCGGCCGCTTTGCCGCCTGGGGACCGCACCTTCGGGGCGTCAATGTCGAGTTGATCAAGAACAAGCGGATCGTTCAGGCTTGGCGGGCTCGAAATTGGCCGACGGGGCATTACTCCATTGCCACGTTCGAGCTCAAACCCGCAAAGACCGGGACAGTGCTCGTCTTCACCCAGGTGGGTATCCCCGCAAAGAATGCAAAAAGCATCAATGCGGGTTGGAAAACCCATTACTGGCAGCCGCTCGAGAAGGCTTTCAGAAAAAGTGGGCGACGGTGATGCAGGAGCCTCTTACCGCCGCTTGCGGCGGGAGCGCTTTGCCGCCGGCTTCTTGCGCGCGGCCGCCGCCTTGTTGATCGCGAACTCCTCGATTTTTCGTCCGCGCTTGAGCAGCGCCGTCAGCCACCGCGGCCTTGCGCCCCGCCCCGCCCACGTCTCGCCTTCCGGACTTCGATACTTTGGCGCGACCTTTCTTCCCTTGCGAGACGATCGCCTGCTCCCGCGGTCGGGGGCTTTGTCGAGGAATGAATTGAGTTTCTCCAATTTGGAGTTGAGCTCTTGCCTGGCAGCCGCCACTTTTGTCGACAAGATCCGATCGATATTGTCGCGCAGGTCGATCAAGGCGTCGACCGTCATGGCTTTCAGATTCACGCCCTTCATTTTTCTCTCTCCTATGAAACCCAATGACGTGGTTGTAGCCGCTCGCCACCGGGAGGACAAACAACCCTAAGATGTCAGGCGTCTTCTCTACTGTCGAGACTCGAGGATCGACGCTACGATATGCGCCCTTCAAGCTCGAAAGAAATGCATTTGTAGAAACCTATCGAATTAGGTAACAGCTTACTGCGGTAACGGTGCATTGGAGCGGGAGCATTCAAATATGTGCATATCTTGTGAAATTCGAATGATCGGCCGGCGCGGCTTTCTGGCCATGGCTGGGGTCGGGCTCGGCCTCGCAGCCGGCGGCGTTACTTTCGGCATCGGCCGCGCCGTCGCAGCGGCCGGCGGCCCGAAGACGTCGATGACGCCGGACGAGGCGCTCACGAGCTTGAAAACCGGAAACGCGCGCTATGTTGCCAGCCCGGAGCTGTGCACCGCCGATCTCCACGCGCGCCGTACGAAGCTGGCCGAGTCGCAGGCGCCGTGGGCCACCATCGTGGGCTGCTCCGATAGCCGCGTCCCCCCGGAGCTGTTGTTCGGCGGTCTCGGTTTGGGCGAGCTCTTCGTCGCTCGCAACGCCGGCAACATGGTCGACACGCCGACCATGGGCACCATCGAGTATGGCGCCGCCGTTTTGGGTGCGCCGCTGATCCTCGTCCTCGGCCACGAGCGCTGCGGGGCGGTGATCGCCGCCTGCGATATCGTGTCGAAGAAAGCGACGTTCCCGGGATCGATCGGACCGATGGTCAAGGCCATCGTGCCGGCCGCATTGGCGGTCCGCAACCAGCCGGGCGATTTCGTCGACAACACCGTGCGCGAAAGCGCCAAGCGGACAGCGGTCCAGATCGCGACCAAGAGTCCCATCGTTGCGCCGCTGGTCAAGAAAGGGAGCGTCAAGGTCGTCGCCGGCCGCTACGATCTCGACGACGGAAAAGTGGAGTTCTTCGCGTAGCGCCATAGTAGTCTAAGCCTAGACCAAGCTGTTGCGAGAGAGGTTGGGTGACATGAGCTTCACGAGCCGGCGTGAGTTTTTGCGCGCCTCGAGCGCGGTCGCGCTTTGCGCGGCGGTTCCGGCCGACCTTTTCGCACAGTCGGCGGCCACTCCGGCGCCCTCCGGCACGGCTTGGGATGCGGGCGCAGTACGGCATCTGCTGCCCGCCGTCAGCGATAGCCGGATATTGCTCAAGGCGTCGTTCGACGCGCCGCTGGCGGACACGCCTACGCTGCGTGTCGGCGATCTGACGGTGCAAGGCCGCATGGGCGATACGCGCGGCGAGCACTGGCATTTCCATGCCACCGATCTCCGACCCGGACGGAGTTATCCGCTGTCACTCATGGGCAGGAACGGCCGCTCCCTGTGCCAGCCCTGGGAGCTCGCCACCTTCCCGGCACCCGACGAGAGGCCGGGACAATTGCGGATTCTGTTCTTCTCATGCGCCGGCGGCCACGAGGCCATGAAGTTCCTTCCGCCCGCCGTGCGCAACCGGCTGCTCCGGCGCGCGCTCAGCTTCCAGCCGCAGGCGGCGGTCGCCAACGGCGACCATGTCTATTGGGACCTGCTGTCGCCGCTCACGTCGAAGCGTTACGGCGCATCGGCGGAGGCCGAGAAGATCGCCGGCAGGTTCGACCGCGCCGGCGTGGTGCTCGGCGGCGACAACGAGACCGTGCTCAAGCGCGCGGCGGGTCCGCAGATCGCTCCGGTCTACGCGACCGATTTCCGCTCGACGCCGGTGTTCTTCATCCAGGATGACCACGACTACTTCGACAACGACGAAGCCACCGACGACATCATCACCTTCCCGCCGACGCACTTCATGCTGCAGCTCGCTCGCGCCACGCAGCAGATGTATTACCCGGAATTCCTGCCCGACGTGGCACGCCCGCGCGGATTGCCGTGGTCGTCGGCGCCCGATCGGGTCGACGGCGTGTCCGAATGCTTCGGCACGATCCGCTATGGCCGGCTCGCGGAGGTCCTGCTCTACGATATCCGGCGCACCATGACGCTGGCGGGACCGAGCGCGGTCTATGTGGACCTCGAGGTCGAAAAATGGCTGAAGGCGAGAATGGCCGCGACCGAGGTCGCCCATGTCGTGCATGCGCCGTCGAATCCGCCGGGCTGGTCGGCGGGCAAGTGGGGCGAATGGTACCCGGACGTTCTCGGCCCCGACCGCAAGCTGACCACGGCCCGGCCCAAGCCCTATTGGCAACCGGGATGGCTCAAGCAGCATGATCGGCTAATGGCCGCCATGTCGGCGATGCCGGGGCGCGTTCCGCTCGTCGTCAGCGGCGACATGCACGCGACCGCGCTCGGAACGATGCTTCGCAGCGGCGCGCTCGATCTCGCGCGCAATCCGATCCATGTCGCGCTGCCGGGAACGATCGGCACCTGGCCCGGCGGCTGGCCCTCGGTGGGCATCCGCGGCACGCCGGCTACGCCCTCGGCGGTTCTGGATTTCCAGGAGCAGGTCAAGCCGATCGAGCAGCATGGCTTCATCCTTGCCGACTTCACGGCCGACAAGATCGTGCTGCGGTTCTTCACCTGGGACGTGAAGACGCAGCCGCTGGAAGCCATCGATACGTTGCAGCCGTTCCACACGGCGGAGCTGGCTCGACCGGGATGATTGGTCTGCGTGAACGACGCCATCGCCGGCCCCGAGGAGGAACGACGGTTCCTGTCCGAGCAGATGAAGCTCTGGGGCCCGGTGGTGCGCGAGCACGGCATCAAGGCGGACTGAGACCGCGATGATGCGGTGGCGGAAGGCGAGAAGCGTCTCGACCGTGGCCGCGGCGGTCATCTGCTGGCTGGTCCTCGATCCGGAGGTGCGAGCTCAGGATTTGGCGGAATTCGTCGCAACAGCCCGGCCCAGCGTTTCGGGCATCGTCCGTATTCAATCGTTCGGCGACGAGCTCCTGAAGGATTCGGAATGGGCCGGACGCAAGAGCCTCGCGCGTCAGCTCGAAGGTATCGCCCTCAAGCTCGATGCTCCCGAAGAGCTCTTGCGCGTCGAATACCAATGCTATGTCGAGGACGTGGGTAACATCGGCTGGTTCACGCAAGCATCGATGTGTGGCGTCGAATATCAGAAACGGCCGAAGCGTCTCGAAGCCATTCAGGTTCGCCTGGCCGGCCGGGCGAGCGGTCATTTCACCGTCAAGTACGAGTGTCACATCCAGGGCATCGGCGACATGCCCGCGAAGGCGGATGGCCAGTCCTGCGGGACGTCCGGCGAGGCGCGCCGGCTGGAGGCGGTGCGGGTCTGGGTCGAGCGGCGGCCTTGACTCGGAGTTCCGCCGCGCTACCGCCCATCCGCTTCGGGATCGAGGAAGAAGGTCTTGCGGTCCTCCGCGGTGAGCTTTCGCGGCAGGATCGCGCGCGCAAACTCGACCAGCGCCTGCGTCGACTCGAACGTCGCCCAGATTTGTCCGGTCTGATCGTCGGACGTGGTCACGATCCGGCGCCCGTCATTCGAGAACACCGCCGCCGTGACGGCCTTGCGGTGGCCTTGCAGCACGGCGTTTTCATCGCCGGTTCGCGCGTTCCAGATGCGCGCCGTCTTGTCGAACGAGGCCGTGACCACGAGCCGCCCATCCGGCGAGAACGCGGCGCCGGCGAGCATGTCCTGGTGCCCGAGCAGCGCGTGGATCTGCGCTCCGGTTTCCGCGTCCCAAATTCGCGCCGTGCCGTCGTACGAGGCGGTGATGACGCGCCGTCCGTCGGACGAGAACGCGGCTATTCGGACCTCCTTGTCGTGCCCGCGCAAGATGGCGAGGCTCTTGCCGGAACCCGCATCCCAGATGCGCGCGGTCGTGTCGGCCGACGCGGTGACGATCTTCCTTCCGTCCGGTGAGAACGCCGCGGTGTGAACCTCGCGCTCGTGTCCCTGCAGGGTGACCAATAACGCGCCGCTTGCCGCGTCCCAGACCCGCGCTGTGTGGTCGTCCGAGGCGGTCACCACGCGCGCGCCGTTGCGCGAGAACGCCGCGAAGGCGACGCTGCGCGCGTGCCCGCGCAGCACCACGACGTCGCCGCCGGCGGTCCAGATGCGCGCGGTCCTGTCGGCGGACGCGGTGCCGATTCGCTTTCCATCCGGCGAGAAGGCGCCCGACCGGACCGCGTCCGCGTGTCCTT
>WNEY01001621.1_pt1 | contig 16064 bp, 8 predicted proteins | sample 5400531 | NCBI WGS metagenome assembly WNEY01 (sample SAMN13153338, study PRJNA577476) | soil metagenome | isolation source: 200 cm saprolite under Douglas fir tree site 1 | place: USA:California | collected 2015-04-18
TCAGAGCAGGAGTTCCTAGTGGCGACCACCCACACCCGGCTGATGACCTTTGCGGAGTTCGAGCAACTGCCGGAGCCGCAGGCGTGCCGCTATGAGCTTCGCCACGGAGAATTGGTCACGGTGGCTCCTCCTATTCATCAACATTCGCGAGCACAACGGCAGCTTCGCCGCATGCTCGAAAAAGCCGCCGGCGAAAGCGGCGTGGTTGAAAACGAATTTCCCTTCCGCGCGCTGCCGGAGTACGAATACCGCGTCGCGGACGTGGCTTTCCTGTCGAAGGACCGCTGGGACAACATCGATCCGAAAGGGCTGCTTGCCGGCGCGCCTGAACTGGTGATCGAAGTTTTATCACCCTCGAATACGGTCGCGGAAATCATCGATAAAAAGACGCTGTGCCTGGAGAACGGCGCTCGTGAATTCTGGGTGGTGGACATCGAGCATCGTCAGGTCGAGGTTTCGACGCCGGATGGGCGTGGGAAGACCTATAAGGCCGGCCAGCACATTCCGCTGTTCTTGGCGGGGAATGAGCAGCTTGCGGTGGACGCGATTTTTTCGTAAAAAACGGGCCTGCCGGACTATAAGCCGGTTTCTGTACCCCGCTTTTTAAGGCGGGGCGGCAGCCATTCCTCTTGGCCGGGAATCTCTTCCCGGCTCCAGCGACCTACCCGGAAGTCGTAACGGAGCGGGCCGCTCCTGCTCCCCTATTTGGTCTTGCTCCGCATGGGGTTTGCCCTGCCAGCGTCCGTTACCGGCGCCGCGGTGCGCTCTTACCGCACCTTTTCACCCTTACCCGCAGGGGAAATCCCCCGTAGGCGGTATAGTTTTCTGTGGCACTTTCCGTAAGACCCGCTTTAAGCGAGCCTCCCCGGCCGTTAGCCGGCATGTTGCCCTATGGAGACCGGACTTTCCTCCCGCTGGCCCGAGTTGCCCCGGTGGGCGGGCGGCTACCCGTCCGGCAGGCCCGATTCCATTATCAAGACATTAGGCCCTAGGGGGCAACCTCCCTACCGGATTTTTCCCAAATTGCCGAAACATATGAAAGAGTCGATGGCTCTATAAGGAAGTTCGTGTATTCTTTAATTGTTCGCGCAATGATTCTGCGGAGAGATTCACAGCGCTCACGTGCAGGGCCGGAGCTCGCCGGCCAACATTAAACATAAGCAGTGCTAGAGAGGAAATCCTATGCTTCGAAGATTGGCTGTACTGCCACTGGTGTTATCGCTGTTGGCGATTCGCATGTCCGCGCAAGGTCTGGACACGCAAGCCACAAAAGATGACTGGGAAGAAATTAATTTCGAATACAACTCGTCGGTGCTGGTCGACGGGTTCCCCAGCCTATTGCGGCTGGCCGAACTGCTGAAGGCCCACCCCGGCTACAAGGTCCAGGTGGAAGGGCACACCGACCGTCTGGGGAGCAACGGCTATAACGACAAGCTCGGCATGGCGCGTGCCAACTCGGTGCGCGACTTCCTGGTGAAATACGGCGCGAGCGCCAACCAGATCCAGGTTTCGACGCGCGGCAAGCTGGATCCCAAGTACGCGGGCCAGAAGGCGGACTACGCGCGCACCGATGAGGCGCGGTGGATGAACCGCCGCGTGGGGTTAACGGTGACCGACGAGCAGGGGCGCACGGTGGGCGCCGGCGGGGCGGGCGACGCGATCCGCGCCATTGAACCGCCCAAGCCGCAGGCCGGCCTGAACGACTGCTGCAACGAGGTGCTGCACCGGCTCGACAAGCTGGATGAGATCGAGCAGTTGCTCAAGAATCTGGCCGACCAGAACGCGGCGTTGCAGAAGCAGCTGGCCGATCTGAAGAACAATCAGGACGCGCTGCAGAAGAATCAGCAGAACCTGGAGTCTCAGGTGAACAATCTGCCCAAGCCGCCGACCACCTCCGACGTGGCCAACGCGGTGACGACCGAGATCGAGAAGAAAAAAGATCCGCGGTTTGAGTTGTTGGGGATGAACGTCGGCTCGAACCAAGAAGGCGACATCACCTTCACGGGCAAAGGCCGTTACTTCGCGCCGTTCGGACCCAACTACGCTTTCCAGTCCGAAGGCGAGTACTTCTACAACAAGGGACAGAGAGAAGGACAGTTCGACTTCGGTCTGGTGGATCGCATCTCGCGCTTCCAGGCGGGCCTGTTCGCGAGCTTCAAGCACGTTAACCTCACCGGCGATCAGACCGGAGGCACCCTGGGTCAAGGAGCGGTCACGTTCGATTACATCGCCAAGTGGGGCAAGGTGGGCGTGTTTGGCACCAAGGCGTTCCTCGATGACGCTCTGGTGAATTCGTCGCCGCTGACCATCAACGGCAGGATTTTCCAGAATATACTGTTGCAGCGCTATTTGCGGGTGGTCGACCAGGCGGGCCTGAGCGGCACGGCGCCGCTGTTCGGCCGAAATTACTTCGAGGGCAACGTCGGATATTTGAGGAGCACCGTCAATGGAGACCGCCTGGGCGGCACGCTGCGCCTGATCTTCCCGGTGAACGACAAGATCGCGTTCACGGTGGAAGGCGGCGTGAACGAAACGCTGCTGGGGGCGGGAAACAACGGTCGCGCCGTGGTGGGCGTGCAATTCGGCAACATGATGCGTCCCAGAGAATTCCTGCCCGCGACGCATGCCGTTCCTGTGCAGATTCCGCGCGTGCATTACGAAGTGCTGACGCGCCGTTTGCGCATCGGTAACAGTCCGCCGGTGGCCGATGCCGGACCGAACCAGTCGCTGCCGGGAGCCGCGACGGTTACCCTCAATGGCTCCGCGTCGTTCGATCCAGATGGCGATCCCATCACCTACGAGTGGACCCGCGAATCGGGTCCAACGGTCAACCTGGCGAACCCTACCAGCGCGGTCACCACCTTCGCGGCCGTGGCTGGGCAGGCCTATACTTTCCGCCTAACCGTAAGAGACAATTTCGGCGGGCAAGGCATCGCGCGCGTCACCATTCTGACTGGGAATCCCGCGCCTCCGATCATTTTGGCATTCACGGCGAACCCGAGCACGATCAATGCCGGGCAGTCGTCGACACTCACGTGCCTAGCGATCAACGCCGTCAGCGTCAACATCAACGGCACGGTATTTAATGCGACTAGCGGATCGGTGGCTGTGTCGCCCCCCCAAACCACTCCTTACACCTGTACCGCCACCAGCGCCGGTGGCCAGACGGCTCAGCAGTCGGTAACAGTGACGGTGAACAGCGGCGGCGGGCTGCCGATCATCGTGTCCTTCACGGCGAACCCGACGTCGATCATCCAGGGCGCGAGCTCGACGCTTGCATGGCAAGTCCAGAACGCCACCACGGTCAGCATCGACAACGCTGTGGGTACCGTTCCGCTGACCGGCACAAGAGGCGTTACGCCGGGCGCTACGACCATCTATACCTTGACGGCGACCAACGGCAACTTGAGCGCCGTGCAGCAAGCCACTGTAACTGTCACCGCGCCGGGGCCGAGAATCACGTCCTTTACGGCTACCCCGCCCTCGATCACGTCAGGAGGGAGTTCCGTGCTGGCCTGCAATGCGACCAACGCCACCAGCATCAACATCAACGGGACGAACTTCAACGCGAGCTCGGGGACTTTGACGGTCAGCCCGACGCAGACTACCGTTTACCCCTGCATCGCCACCGGACCGAATGGCCAAACCGACCGGCTGGAGGCGACGGTCACGGTCACCGTGCCGCCGGGACCGATAATCGTGGTGGCGGGTGGGACGTTCCAAACCGTGGACCGCCGGCACTTCTTCCTGGATGCTTCCGCAACCATCAGCCCGAGCGGCAACACTCCGCTCACCTACCTGTGGGTGGCTTACAACAACCAGGCAACCATCCTGGGCCAGAATACGGCCAAACCGGAGATCGTCCTGGAGCCGCTGAAGCGCGACTTCGTGTTCCTTCTGACGGTGACCGATAGCAAGGGAAACTCGACAACAGCGACGATCGACCTCTTCCTGACCAACCCCAACAATTTCTGAGAACTGGGGTTGGAAGGCGGGTTCCCTTGGGGACCCGCCTTTTTTATATCTCGCTTCGTGCGGGTGTGGGAACTACGGAAGGACAGCGTGGCTATTGATGATAGGGCCGCCCAGCTGAAACTGCTCATCGATGCCGGGAAGAAGCGGGGCTATGTTCTCTACGACGAAATTGACGGGCTTCTGCCCGAAAACTATGAAGGTGGCCGCGAACTTGACGATCTCCTCGCGCAGCTGAATGACGCCGGGATAGCGATTCTCGAAGATCTGGCGGACGATGACGCGCGCGAGACGGACTACCAGCTTACGGACCCGGTGACCGATGATCCGGTAAAAATATATCTGAACGAAGTGGGTAAGGTCCCGTCACTCGTTCCCGAGGCCGAGATTGAGCTGGCTAAACGCGTTGAGCGGGGTGGGCGCCAAGCGGAAACCGCCAAAAAGAACCTTGTCGAGGCCAACTTGCGGCTAGTGGTCTCCGTCGCGAGGCAGTACGCCGACCGCGGCATTCATGTGCTGGACCTTATTCAGGAAGGCAACCTCGGCCTGTTAAAGGCAGCCGAGCGATTCGACTATAGGCGCGGCTACAAGTTCTCGACCTATGCCACTTGGTGGGTGCGACAGGCTATCCTGCGCACGATGCGAAAGTAGGCGGAGCCAGCGCCTCCGTTGCGGGGAACAGCGTGCCGATCTATCTTCCCTTGCTGAGCTTGCGGGTGTATTCGGCCCAGGCCTCTGTGTAGCCGGCCGGAACACGATCGCCAGCGCCGCTCCGTACCTGGCCGCTTTCAGCTTCGCCCGCCTGACGCCGCAATTGCACTTCGAGCGCTTCGAGCTTCGGCAGAATCTCGCGGCCGATGCGCGCGTCCAGCTCCGGAGAAGCCGTCTGTCCGACTTGCAAACGCGAAAGATCGCGGCTCAGATCCTGAATCTCGCGTCCCAGGTCGGGGTTGTCCCGGTACTGCTCCCGTAAATCGTTCAACTGCATCTGGGCATCGCGCACGATGGCGCCCGGATCGGCGTACTGAATATCGGGCACGTCGAAGATGCCCTCCTGCTGGAAGCGCCCGAATCCGCCGAAGCGGCCGCGATTGCCGCCGGAGTTGCGTCCACCGGCCTGAGTGCCGCCACCGGTCTGGTTGCCACCGGCCTGGTTGCCGCCCTGCTGGTTACCGCCTTGCTGACCGCCCTGACCGTTCTGAGCGGCCTGGGCCATCTGTTGCATCTGGCTGCGCAGGCGCTCCAGACGCGCCAGCGATTGCTCGGCTTCCTTGTTCCCACTCTGCCCGCCGTTGGCGTTCAACGCGGATTGCGCCGCCTTGAGGTCCTTGCTCATCTGATCGAGCGCCTGCGTAATGGGGCCCTCGCGATCGACCATGAGCTGGCCCTGGCCATCGCGGATCCAGCGCGCCGAATATTGCATGCGCATCTTGGTTTCGTTCTGCTGGATGTCGCTCAACCCATCGCGCACCCGCGCCGAGGCGCCGGGTTGCGTCCCGGCCAGATCGCGGGCCGCCTTCTGCATGTCTTTCTCCATCTGGTTGAGATCGGCAGCCATCTTGTCCTTCTCGTCCGCGAGCTTGCGGGCTTCAGGGCTGGCCTGCGCGGCGCCCGTCCGTCCAGGTTGCTGGCCGTTCTGCCCGTTTTGGCCGTTCTGCCCTCGTCCGAAGGCCTGGCCCAGCCGATTGGCGAAATCACGCTGCTGATCGGCCAGCCGGTCGGCGCGTTGCGAAAGATCGTCCAACTGCGAAGTGGACTGCTGCTGCCGCAGCCCGTTCATCATGCGCTGCGCTTCGGCCAGCCGTTCCGCCGCGCGCCGGGCATCGGCCTGAGCGCTGGCGGACTGCCCGTTCTGTTGCGCCGATTGCTGCGCCGAGCGCATGTCGTTCATGGCCTGGTTCAACCGGTCGAGCGCCTGCTGTAATTGCTGCTGGTTCGCACCAGAGGGCTGCTGACGGTTCTGCTGGCCGGACTGCTGACCGCCCTGCTGGCCGCTGCGCGAAAGCTGCCCGGATTGTCCGGACTGGCCCGACTGTCCGGATTGTCCCTGCTGGCCTTGCTGCCCCTGCTGCCCTTGCTGTCCCTGCTGGCCTTGCTGTCCCGATTGCGATTGCTGACCCTGCTGGCCGTTACGCGAGAGCTGCTCCATCTGCTTGCGCAATTCCTCGGCTTCGCGGCGCAGCATTTCCTGCTGCCAGCGCTGCTCAAAGGTCTGTTGTTTGCTCTGGTTCTGCTGCTGGGCCAGCTCCTGCTGGCGGCGAGCCAGTTGCGAGAGGCGCTGCAAAGCCTCGTCCACATCCTTCTGCCGCTGCTCGGCCGACTGTTGCGCCGAAGCACGCTGGCCGGTTTCATACTGGTTCTTCTGCGTGTCGAGTTCGAGGTCGAACATGCTGGCCAGATCGCGGCCGGCTCCCTGCGACCCGCCGCCTCCGCCACCACCGCCGCCAAAGGCGACCTGAATGTCGCGGAACGTGGCTTCGGCGCGCAACAGATGCTGTAGAGCCCGCTGCTCGGGTCCGAGGGCATCTTTCCAGCCCTGGCCCTTTAGTTTTTCCGACGCGGGGCCCATCTCGGCGGCTGCCGCCTCCAAATCCTTCACGAAGGATTGAAACTCCTGGTTGGCGCCCGCCAACTGGCGGCTGCGGGAGCGCTGCGCGAGGGACTCCGCCTGCTCCTTCAACTTGGTTTGCACTTCCGAGAGGAAGCGCGCGTTCTCGGCCGCCTTGTCTTTGCGGTTGCCGCGAATCTCATTCCAAGTAGCCGCGATGATTTCTTTCTGGCGCCGCGAGATCTCTTCCTGGTCTTGGCCGCCCCCCCCGCCGCCACCGCCGCCGATTTGCTGCGACTGCGAGTAGTTCCGCTCGAAGGGCTGAGCCTCGATGAACAGCATGTCGGTGCGCGAGGTGGAACGGGCGTCTTTGGCCGTCGCGTACAACGCGATCACGTCGCCCGGCTCCATCTTGTAATCCTCGAGCGTGAGCAGGGTCTTGCCGGTAGCTGTTTTAACGCCCTTGGAATTCGGAATGGTGACCGTTTTTTCAGTGCCGCCGTTCACGGCATAGTGCAACTCCACGCCTTGCAGCGCGAAATCGTCGGCCGCATCCACCGCCACGGTCACTTCCTGAATCGGACTCACTTTCGCATCGGAGCCGGGATGCGTGATATGCACGGTGGGTGCATCGTCGTTCCTGGCTTCAATGAAGTAATCCTCACTGAGGCGGACGCTGTCGCCCTGCTCGTTCGCGGCAAAATGATAGACGCCGTCCTTCTGGACCGGCACTTTCGCGACCAGCTTTCCGTCGCTGGCGGGTTCGAGCGCGATGTGGGAGCCGTCATCCACCTCGATGACGCCATTCTTGAGCGGACGGTCGGTTTCAACCGTCAGCTCCGCGGTGGTGCCGATCACCGCGCGCAGGTCGCCGCCCGGATCTTCCACTGCATCTTTTGATCCGAGCCAGGACGGAAAGTGATAGGTCACCTTGATGTGCTTGATGCCGGGCAGATCGATGACGTCCAGCTTGAAAGTCTTCGAGCGAAGACCGGAAGCTTCAACGTAATACTCGACCGGCTCCGGCAATCCGGCAAACAGAAATTCGAACTGCGAGCCACCCGCGCGCGGGATCATCAGCGCTTGCTCCCACTTCGCGGAGCTACGATACTTCGCCATCAGACGAACCTGCGCAGCCTCGAACCCGGTGAGCTGGGCCGTCACTACCTGATCGGCCCTGCGGCGCACCAGCTTATTGCCCGGCTGAATCGTGATGTCGTAGAATTTGGCGCCGGTCTTGGGCGTCCCGGCCCACAACAGACCTGCGCCGTAACCCAGAAAGCCGGGCCCCGCCATGATGAGCCACACCAAAGCAGCGCCCGCCGCGCCGGCCGAGGTAGCCAGCGCGAGAATCGATTTGGGCGGCGCAATGCGCTCCGGCTGTGTGTTACGCGCGACAGAGATAGTGTCGGCGGCGAGAAGATCGACCATCGGATCGGCTGCATCGCTGCGCTCCACATAAGTGAGCAGGCGTTCTTCAAATTCAGGGAAAGAGGATTCGGCGCGTCCGGCGGCGCGGCGCCGGTTCAGACGCAGCAGCGGGATGACCAGCGCGAGTCCGATGGCGGTGGCCAGCGCGAGAAACAGCACGGCGCGCGCAAACGTCAAGCTGGTGCTCGAAAACGCGAGCGCATTGGTGATCAGCACCAGCGCCACGGTCGCACCCAGCGCGACACCGGCGGCAATGGCGGCGCCCTTGGAGACAGCCATCCAGCGCAGACGCTTTTCGAGACCCTGGAGGTACTGATTCAGTTGGTCGCGCGTGTTCATGCCGCCTCCTTCTTCAATCCTACCCGCTCCTGAACCACCGGCCGCAGATACCCGCTGGCGACCACCGATTCGGCGACTGCTACTCCTAACAATAGCAATAATATATACGGCCAGAGGCCCCACGGTTTCGGAGTGGCCGCATCGCCTCCAGCGGCCGCGCCGGCGTTGGCCGGATCGAGGCTCCCGGTGCCCTTCCACAAATCCAGCGTTTCCTTTGGAATGGGCGCCAGATCGGATTCGCGGCGGTCGGCGTGCGCCGCAATCACGCTGCGGCGTCCACTGGCGCTCTTGATTTCAAAAAATCCCTCGCGGTTCAGGGCGAAGTTGTTGGCCTTGACTGCCTCTTCAAACGACAGCACCCGCTTGCCGTCGGGATCGAGAACTTCCGCGGCCGCCCCGCTGTTGTTTCCCGTATTCGCCACTGCTCTCAGCTCGACGTAGGAATCCACCGGAAGGTTGACCGGCTGCTCGGCGCCGCCGCCACCCAGATAGAGCGCGGTTTGCGCCACAAACGGCACCCATGCCGCGTGGATCGGCAGATCGTTCAACACATTGTCGAAGGTGGAAGTAAACGCCAGCACCTTTCCTTCGCCGATCGAGCGTTCGAGAACCAGCGGCGCTTGATCGTTGAGTTTGGCCACCACGCGAGACTTCGAGGACGTCACGTGAATGGTCTGATAAAACTTCACGCCCGAGAAACGATCGACGCTGCGCATCGCGGGGTGGCCGGCGTCGAGATCGGTCACCGACAGAAAACGCTCTCCTTCTCGTCCCGCATAGTTGGAGGTCTGGATGGCTTCATCGAGCACCGGCACTCGGGGCAGCACCGCGGCAGCCGGACCGAGCGACACGAGCACCGAGCCGCCGTTGCTCACATAGCGCTGGAGCGCGTCATTGAAACCCTGAGGAAGGCTGCCCAGGTCGGACAGCACGATGAACGCGTAATTCGACAGGGTCGCGGTGGACACCACTTCCGGGCGGAGCGTCTCCATCTGGAAGGCTCCGTCGCCCGAGGAATCGAGGGCGGAGCGGAAATACAACTCGGCGCGCGCACGCCGCCCGTCATCGACGAACAGCACCTTGCGCGGATCGGCGCGCTCCACCGAGAAGAAGAAACGATCGTCGCCGGGAAGCATGTCGGCGGAATCGATCCGCATCTCTCCGCGGCTGAACCCGTAGGGGGCATCGATCCCCAGAAACTCCACCTGGGCCCTGCCGTTTTCGGGGACGTCCACCGTTTTGGTCTGCGAGACGCGGCTGTTGAGCGTCAGCGTGACGGTGCGCTTGGCCGCGGGCGTGCCGAAGCCAGTGATGGTGGCCTGCATGCGCACGCGCTTGGGATCGTAGATACGCCGCGGCGCAACCACATTCTCCAGCGTCCAATTGGGAACCGTTCCGCCCACCGGATGCAGGATCAGATTGGTGCCGGCGTCTAAACGCAGATCGGTAAACCCGGGCGGCATTCCCGATTTCTGCAGATCGCTGGCCAGATGCACCTCAAGCGGAAGCTTCTGCCCTTCAGAAAGCGTGCGCAGGTAGCGCGCCAGCTCGCCGAACGACCCCCGGCTATCGCCCGGCTGGATCGCGGTCACCGCGGCGCGCAGCTCAGCGGGGTCAGTGATCACCTGCGTGAGCGCCTGTACATTCCCTCCGAGCGCGATCACTTGCGCCTGATCGCCGGGCTTCAAATTCGCGAGCACTTTCAGCGCTTCGTCTTTGGCCCGGGCGAAACGGTCGGCCGTGCGCATGCTGAAGGAGCGGTCGATAGCGACCACCGTAATTTTCTTTCCGTCCGGGGCCGCGTTCGAGCGCCGGATGAACGGGCTCGCAAAAAGCAGCGCCAGCAAAATCAACATAGCCGCGCGCAGCGCAAACAACAGCAGGTGCTCCAGCCGCCGGTGCTTCATGGAGCTGACCTCGCGATACTCGAAGAACATCAGCGAGGGGAACAGCTTGGGGTCGGTCTTATGGCGCTTCAGAAGATGCAGCCACACCGGCAGGCCCACCGCCACCGCTCCGGCCAGAAACCAAGGGGCGAAAAAGCCCATCTACATCCTCCCCTTGCGGATCGCCAGATATTCGCGGAGCGCGTTGTCCAGGGGCCGGCTGGTGTCGATCAGAAAATAATCCAGACCCGCGCCCTGAGCTTTAGTGCGGAGATCTTCGACGTGCGCGTCGATCTTATCCGGGTACTCGTGAGTCGCGTAGTCGGGAGAAACCTCAAGAGTCGCGCCGCTCTCCAGGTCCTCGAGCAGTACCGGATCCCGCAGCTTGGGGCGGATCTCGTCGGGATCGAGTACGTGAAACAGGACCAGCTCGTTGCCGTGATAGCGAAGCGGAGCGATGGTCTTGATAATCTCTTCCGGCTGCTCCCAGAAATCCGATAGAACCACGATGAGCCCGCGCCGGTGGAGAAACTGACGCAGATGCGCGAAGGGCCGCGAGTAATCGGTACGCACGCCGACCTGAACTTTGTCGATGGCGTGGAGAAGCCGCGCCAGTTGCCCCTGGCGCGTGGAGGGCGGCACAAAATTGCGCACTTCGTCGTCGAAGACGATCAAGCCGGCCGCGTCGCGCTGCAGGCCGGCCATATAGGCCAGGCACGCGGCGAGGAAGCGCGTATACTCCAGCTTGTCGATACGATGCGAGCCGAACTTCATCGACCGGCTGGCGTCGAGCAGAATGGTCACCTGGCAGTTGGTCTCGCCGCGGTAGCGCTTCAGATACATGCGCTCGGTTCGCGCAAACACGTTCCAATCGACGTGCCGCAGATCGTCACCGGGATTGTAGGCGCGGTATTCGGCGAACTCCTGGCTGAAGCCGAAATCGGGCGAGCGGTGCAGACCCGCAATAAACCCGTCGACCACGGTGTGAGCCACCAGATCAAGGCCGGAGAGACCGGCCAGCACCGCCGGATCGAGGAAACGTTGCAGCATCCTTTATTCTCTGGGCGCCGGCATGGCCTCGAGCAGCCTCTTCAAAATATCGTCCTGCGTCAGGCGGTCGGACTCGGCTTGGAAATTGAGCAGAATGCGGTGCCGCAGGATGGGAGGCATCAGCGAGGTGATGTCGTCATAGGTCACGTGATAGCGGCGCTTCATCAGCGCGCGGGCTTTGGCGGCCAGAACCAGAAACTGCGCCGCGCGAACGCTGGCGCCGAAGTTCACGTACTTCTTGATGAAGTCGGGCGCGCTGGAATCGGTGGGACGCGTGGCGCGCACCAGATCGACGGCGTAGCGCGCGATCGAATCGGCGATGGGGACCATGCGGACCACGATCTGGAAGTCCAGAATTTCTTCGGCGGTGGTCACGGCGTCCACCTGGGCCTGGTGCGTGGTGGTGGTCAGATCGAGCACCTTGACCTCGTGGTCGGCGGAAAGATAATCGAGCAGTACGTTAAAGATGAACCGGTCAAGCTGCGCTTCCGGCAGCGGGTAGGTGCCTTCGAGCTCGATCGGGTTCTGGGTGGCCAGCACGAAAAACGGCGGCCGGATGGTGTACTGATTGCCGCGCACCGTGCAGGAGCGCTCCTGCATGGCCTCGAGCAGCGCGGATTGGGTCTTGGGAGGCGTGCGGTTGATTTCGTCGGCCAACAGCACGTTGGCGAAGATCGGCCCGGGCACGAAAGTCCAGGTGCGGCGGCCGGTGCCGGGATCTTCCTCGATAATGTCGGTGCCCGTGATATCGGACGGCATCAGGTCGGGGGTGAACTGAATGCGGCGGAACTCGAGGCCCAGCGCCAGCGACAGCGTCCTGACCAGCAGCGTCTTAGCGGTGCCGGGCAAGCCGGTGATCAGGCAGTGGCCGCCTACAAACAGCGCGACCAATACCTGGTCGATCACTTCTTCCTGGCCCACGATCACTTTGCGAACCTGGGTGACGATGGCTTCCTGCGCTTTTTGAAAACGCGCGATCCGCTCCTGAAGACCGGCGGATTCAGTAATGTTCTGAGTAGAGGTTGACATTCCGTTATTATTCTTTCCCGTTCAGTTCGAGCAAAAGTTTTTGTGCTGGTTTAAACCCCGGCGCGGCTTCGAGCGCCGAAATCACTTCCTCGCGCGCTTCGGCGGTGCGCTTGGCGGAAAGGTAGGCGCGGGCCAGGCCGTAGTGGGCGGCGGCGGGATCGATCGGCTTCCCGGCCAGCACCGCCTGATATTCGCGAATCGCGCCCGGCCCGTTGCCGAGCTCGAGGTCCAAATCGCCCAGCTTCTGGTGCGCGTTGTCGTCTCCGAGATAAATCATGTTGAGGCGATCGAGCGTCTTGGCTGCCTCGCGCTTTTGGCCTCGCTCGGTCTGTAGTGAGGCGAGCTGGTCGAGCAGTTGCGGTTCGCGCCCGCCCGCGTCGGCGTAGCGCGCCAACTCCGCCATGGCCTTGGCCTTGTCGCCCTTGGCGGTCCAAGCATTGGCCAGGAATTCGTAAACGCTTCCGGTCTCGACGTAATCCGGATACAGGTCGCGGATGGCTTCCCCTTCGCTAATCACGGAGTCCCATTCTTTCCCTTTGGCATTCTCCGACACCAGGCGGATGCGTTTGCGCCAGTCGTCGAAACTATCGACCGGGCGCTTGGTATCCGCGTCGAGCCAGGCCAGGAACTGCTTGTCAAACTCTTCCGGCTTCAACTGGAGCTCTTTCTCGATGACTTCGACGGTGGTTTTGTTGTCGGCGAAGTCATGGATCATCGCCACCAGTTTGTCGTAGCCCCACTTCTGGTCGATAAAGTTGCAGATCTTGCCGCCCTGAAAATAGGAGACTGTCACCTGCGCGGGATACGAGGGGTGAATAAACCCGCGGTCCAGGTCCGCAATGGGCAGGAGTTTTTTGGTCTTGATGGCGTTGATACTTTCCGGATCAAGGCGATCGCCCCAATCCTTATTGCCGTTTCCAGTCTCCTCGTAGACCGCCAGCCCCTCGGTGAACCAGCGAGGAACCTTGTGGTTGGTCATCTCGAGCACATAGACGTGGCTCAGCTCGTGCCACATGGTGCTGGCCCAATGGAATTGGCCGGGCTTGCGGCCGCTGGGCGAATCCATCGCCACCACGTAGCCAAACGTGACACCCAGCGCCCCTAATCCGGGCATACCCAGGGTGCGCACGGCGAAGTCTTCGTGGTTGGGGTAGACCTCCAGTTGCACGGGCTTGGCCAGCTTGTACTTGTATTTCTTTTCGTAGGTGGCCAGAGCACGGTCGAGCTCGGCTTGGAAATAGGGCCGCATCAGGGTAGCTTCTTTTTTATGCAGGCGCAGGATGGTGGTGGGCGTCTTGAAAGTGACGTAATCCTTATAACTATCGAGAAGCCGCAATGAGTTGACGGTCTCCGGATCCTGATAGCCGGCGTTGTAGCACTGCTCGAGTTGCTTACGCGCCTCTTCCTCCTGGCCCAGGCGCATGAGATTCACGCCCATGTCGCTGCGGGCCTTCATCAGCGTGGGGTCGAGATCGAGAGCCTTGCGGTAGAGCGCGATGCCTTCCTCGTAGCGGCGATTGATGATGAAGAAGTGCGCGGCGGTGGCGTAGGCCGACCCATAGGACGGGTTCACTTGAAGCGCGCGCATCATCCACGGGGTTTCCGCCTTATCGGCCAGCATGTCGATGGTGCCGAGCACGGCCATCGCCTCCAGGGCCTCGGGTGAAATTTCAAGCGCTTTCCGCGCGGCCGCGGCGGCCTTCTCAGGATTGTTGTCCTCAAGCGTCACGCGGGCGATCAGCTCCTGGGCCTCGTACAGCTTGGCGTCGTGAGCCAGGGCGCGGTCGGCGAACTGTATGGCCTGCGCCTCGTAGTTTTCGCCGGCGACCAGGGCCCGGCCGAGCAGCGCCGGAGGGTAATCCTCTTGAAGCTTGAGCGCCTCGCCAAACAAGTCGCTGGCGTCCGCGGCCTGCCAATGATCCAGATACATTCGTCCCCAACGCACGCGGGGGGCTGGATCTTTGGCGCGCTGTTTCGTGGCGGCGCGGAAAGCATCGTTGGCGGCGCGGAAATCGCCGATGCCCCAAAAGCCTTCGGCCTGGACCGCCGGATCGGTGGCGCGCGTCAGGCGCTGATAGCAGTCGCGGGCGCCCGGATTGCCATGATGACGGAGCGCATCGCACGGCAGCACGGCGGCGGGAGTGGCCGGCACCTGGGCCGCGAGGGGAAATGCACACAGCGCAAAGACAAATGGGAGGGAGAAAAATGGGGACACCCATGGGCGTCCCAGCCCAAAACCTCCATTTTTCTCGCCGCGATTGCGAATGGGACACCCGTGGGTGTCCCCATTTTTTGCTGGTAACAGTTTCATTTGTCGAGGGCCTCCTGAGTCTTGGCCAAGTCGACCAGGTATTTCGCCAGTTGCTGGCGGTACTCCGCCACCGCCATCGAGGCCTTACGATACTTGAGCTCGTCGATGGCCTGCTCGATCTGTTCCTTATCCTTGAGGAGCTTCTGTTTCTCGGGATCTCTCGCCAGCGCTTGTGCGGAACCGGTATGGAGCAGCGCGAAGCGCCCGGCGGTCAATCCTTCGCCGTTTTCGGCAGAGGGCGCTTTGACGCCCTCGCCTTTGCCAGCGTCTTCAATAAGGGCATGCTCGGTCGCCAGGCGCTTGAGATCCTCGAAAAACTTTGCGGTCTTCGCTTCGGCGTAACGGAAGGCCTCGAGCGCGGTGATGACTTCGTTCTTGTCGGTGTCGGCCGCCGGATCGCGGAGCGCTTCGATAAAATAGCGCGCAAAAACGGTGGCGTTGGTTTCGGTGCCGGACTTGGTGGCGGTGATCACCACGCGCTTGGGCTTCTGGAGTACGGGGAGCGATCCGCCGCTCGCGCTGGTCATATTAATCACCAGCTCATGCGCCGGGATTTTGTCGAGCAGCGAGGCGAGCTCGGTGGCCGGGAGGTCGGGGCCCGGAACGTTAAACTTGTAATCCGCCTCGTCGAAGCTGCCGTGGCCGATCAGGATCAGCACCAGCGAATCGTCGGCCTTAGCTTGCTTGGCGAGCTCGCTCAGGCGCGCCACGATATTGACGCGCGTCGCCTGCGCTCCGGAAAGCGTGGTGACCTTGGCGCCGGGCTCGCTTTTCAGTATTTTGTCGATCTCCGAGGCCCAGCCGGTGAAACGCTGCTCGTATTCCTGCTCGCCGCCCAGGCCGGCGATGGTCAGGTAGTAGGTTTCCGCGCGCAACGCGCCGCATACGGTTAAGAGCAGGAGAAGGGGGACAGACACTGATTGACCGCTCCCTGTGGTCGCGGCTCTGTACGCTACGGTAATCGCAGAACGCAAAAATTGAGCAGGTGTCAAATCACACCCCACTTCCTTCGGAGCAACCACTCGCCGGAACGCAGAACCAGCAGCAGCAGGAACACGATCGGCATATCCCACAGATCGCGGGTTTCCCGCACGGTGATGCCGGCTTCGGAGTAACTGATGTCCTTCCCAAGTTTCTGCGCATCCTCCGGTTTATAGTACCTGCCGCCGGTCTCCGACGCCAGTTTCTCGAGCAGCTCACGATTCTGCTCGGTGTGGAAATTTTCAGCCACGCCGTCCTCGCGCCGGAAGGTGATGGTATCGCGTCCCAGCTCCTCTGTGCCGCGCGTGGCTACCACCTCGACCAGATACGAGCCGGCTTTGGGAGTCGTCCAGTCCGCGTTGTAGACCCCTGTCTCGAGCGCATCGGGACGCATCTCGACCGTTTCGGCCAAGCCGTCGGGGCCCAGAATGTGGGCTTCGGTCTTCGCGTCGGAAGCCTGCAAGTAAGTGCGATCCCGAACCTGAGCGCGCAGGCTCACATGCGCATCATCGGAGAG
>WNEY01001623.1_pt1 | contig 16052 bp, 34 predicted proteins | sample 5400531 | NCBI WGS metagenome assembly WNEY01 (sample SAMN13153338, study PRJNA577476) | soil metagenome | isolation source: 200 cm saprolite under Douglas fir tree site 1 | place: USA:California | collected 2015-04-18
GATCTTCATTGCCTTGTGCGCACTGGTATCCAAACGAACATATTCTAACTCGTCTGCATAAACAGCCATTTCCAAGCCGCTACGCTGGGCAATGCGACACCCAACGCCAAGACAACAATTCTTGGCTACGCCGTCCTCAACGTACTCAAGAGCACCAAAGCCCTGCTTAAACTCACCAGATCGCAAAGCATCTACAAGAAGCCTTACACGTTCCTTCTTCACTGTCATATTCGAAACCTACAAAATCTCGCCCATAGTATCGACTCCGGTTCCATTGTTCTACATCACCATGATTAGCGAGCACATCACGAATTTCCTTGATTTGCTCTAGAGTGTTGCTGGCATCAAACAATACGTCAGCCTCTTCTCGTTCGAGACCAAGCTTTAGCTGAGCGAAAGTGCTAACAGATAAAAAATTTCCGGATGACGGAACTTCCACACTTATGAATGTCAAACCACCAAGTAAGCCCTTACCCCACCGTTGCCTTCCACCCTTCATGTTAGCCACGTGACCGGCAACACAAAAAGCCGTTCCACAAGCCGTGCCAGGCGCAAAGTAGCCATCATCTTGTTTGATAGGGTTAACACCCTGACCGCTTCCCCAAGAATTCTGACTCCATTCTTCCGGGTGTTCTTCGATGTAATCGATTACTTCGTCTAATAGTTCAATGTTAGCCATTACTTTTCCTCAATCTCCTTCATGAGTTTTTCGGTTTCTAATTCACGCTTTCTTGCTTCCTCTTGACGCCTTTTGTCAAGCCGCGCACGTTCTGGTCCAGTTAGTGGTGCGGTCCACTGGATGAGGCGTCCAACGTTCTTAACTAATGACATGAATAACAAAAAAGAAACATATGGAAGCCAGACCATAGCCATAAGTACCGCGAAAAAAGCATCCATGCCGTTTCGGTCATGAAGTTCACTTCTACTTGGCCTGTCGTCGCTTACATATTTTTGGTGTCCGTAAGAATTGTATCCACAATAATTTTTACCACATTCGCACGCTACCCTGTTATTCATCCGCCTGTGGAGCATGGGCCCAACGGCCAAAACCCAACCGAGCAGATAAACTCCTATGACAATTAAGAACATATTTTCACCAGTTTTCTCGAAAACGGTCATTAGTCATCTTTCGTAGATGGAGTAGAGAATGCTCTCGGCATCGGCGAGGCTTTTTGTAGTAAAGGTTACCACACCAGGAGCCTTAATTTCACCCGTTTTCACATTACGAAAGAACTCGTATTTCCTGCTATCGACCGTTATAGTATGGTATGTCCAATCTTCTTCCACTATGTAACATCGAAGATAATCGTTTGGTACATTCATGGTATTTCCTCGGGTCCACAGCGGGATCGAAGAATTGTTGCAATCAACGATAAAACCATCGTTGTCAAACCTAGCCCAGTAATGAGCAAAAACATGCCTTCCGCACATCTCACACGGTAGACCGGGATAACTACTATGTGCCCATACGTCAATCAATTCCTTGGCGTCGAGCCGCCTAACCGACATTATTTTTATCACTCCCTTTAAGTAAGACACAGAAAGCCACATCGAAGGATGTGACTAACTTAGTGTTTATCACAATAAATCTTTTCCTTGTCGAATCGCCACGCGTGCTTTATTGCATGCTTGCGTGCGTAGAACGGTTGCTTAGCGGTACTTGCTATTACTGACTTACATTCCTTATTATCACAGGTAAACAACGTTCTTAAAACTACTCTTCTCATTACTGCTCTTTCCTTTAATAAGTATTTCAGGAAGGTGCACCGTTTCCGATGTACCAACCTGACTTACTTACTTCGATCATGAGACGTATTGTCCCTTTTCCGCACGATCCTTGAGAATCGCGGTGATCTCGTCTAGAGCTTCCTTGACCCAGGAAGCAAGTTCTTGGTCTTCTCCGGTATTAACGTCATTCAACCCTTCCAGTTCGTTTTCAAGCTGCTTGGTTGACCATTTCTTGTAGTTTGGACTACACATTTTAGTTATTTCCCTTCTTGGATTCTTCGAGTGTGGCAATAAGAACATTGAGTCGTTCGATAAGCTTTGGCAGACTTTCATTGGTAATATCTCGAACACTGAACACCTGATACTTCTTCACGGTGAAAAGGTTCTTTTCACCATTGTTGAATCGATAATCACTATCGGTCTTATCGTTAATGAAGTACTTAACCCCAGAAACGATATCCGTGGACTTATCCATGTACGTATGAAATTACGTACGATCTTCCCAATCTGGCATGGTGCTTCCTTTTTTGTGTGTTTTTTATGGGCGTTCTGTGAGTTTGTCTAAGAGGATATGCAGCATGCTCGCAATGTCTTGCACGGTATCATTTGGGTGCAGTCCCGCACCTAGTCTGCTCGCGCTTTGCGTGTGCTCGCAGAACACGCACAGCCAGTGCGCTCCTACGTTTCCGCCATAATGGCGGGAATAGTTAGTGAGTTCTGTTGTCTCGCAACTGCAATGCGTACATGATTCGGGCTTAGTCTCGCGCTCTGGTCGCCGCCGTTCTACTTCCTCAGCGAAGGTTTCGTGCACTTTTAGTTGACTCCTTTTTTAGTGTGGTGGTGTTGTTGTTGTTGTTGATTTTTGAAGGAAGTCAGGCAGAAATGGTTGTCCACTGGCCAGAGACATCACATGTTAGGGCAACATTGGTTAGGAACACGTGAAAACAACCTTGTATACCACAAACCATGCCGACAATTCTGCCTGACTTCCAGCGGGCGCCCTGGGCTTCGCTCCCACAGGGAGATGGCTTGATTACCATTCGCCCAGCGAATACACTTTCAGTGTTGGGAGCTACTATTGCTTAGCCCTTTCGAGCTTGAGTGCTTTTATTCTGTCCTCAATGTCTTTGGTGCTTTCTTGAAAAACTCTGGCTAATTCTCTCACCATGTTAATGTGTTGGTTTCTGATTTGTTGATAATAAAGGTCGTAGGTGTAAACTAAGGTTTCTTGTTTCTCGTCTTCAGTGAGCATTTTTTTCCTATTTCACGAAGCTAGAAACGAGTTTCGCTATGGTTCCACAGACAAGTGTGGCAAAAAGGACAATCGTGAATGTATCCGAACCAAGATACGTATACGCGGACGCCGCAAGTCCGACCCCCATCACCACGCCGCCGAGCACTATGATACCACGGAAGAATTTGATCATTTTTATTTGATCACTCCCAACGATAAGAGCAGCGCTACAACTATGGTACAAAACGCAATTATTGCGATCACCTGAAACGACATTTTCACCTAACTTTTACTATTCCTTCGTTCCTTATGTGGGAACATCTTGTACGTTGGGGTTTCATACCAAATATGAGACAAATTGATACATGCCGTCTTTGGCTCTTGCTCACAGCGAGAAGCCGTTCGGCATATGCAGTAAGTGAAATGTCATTGCCACATTCGTTCATGCTCTCGACAATGGCTAACTTTAGCTGATTGAGTGCAACTACCATGGTCTTGATATCGTCACCATGTGGGAACGGAGAACATTGTTCTGTTCCCACGTGCATAGTTTCCCCGCTCATGAGTTGTGCGGTCTTCACGCGTTCGACGTTCATGTCTTTTTCGCTCCCTTTTACACTTCTGGTTTTAATAGCTGAAAGAGCAGGTGAATGAGGAATTCGTTGGCTTGTTCTCGACTAGCGGTGGAAAAGTTGGGGTCAGACAGAATGATCTGCATCATTCCCTCTTCGTCGACTTCGGTCGAATTGATGTAATTAGTAAGCTTTACCAGGGTTTCGTATCGAACGTGCGATCTAGTCATTGTGCTTTATCGCTCCCTTTTGCTTAGCATTCTAAGTAGTAGATGTGGGAAATACACGGAAAGGCAGATCCTTAGATCTGCCCAACCGTATGTTGCCCCGTGTTTTTTGAGTCTTTGCTGACTTATGGAGTTTTGTGCTACTTACTCGTTATCCGCGCTATCTGACTTCTTTTCGTCTGAATCTGAGATCTCCTTGCCCGCGTCCTTCGCGGCCTCGGACTCAGTATACGCCTTCTGTGCATCTTCCCAGGTCAGGTTTCTGGCTGAGAGTTGCGCGGAGCGCTTGTTATAGAGACTTTCAGCTTGCTTGAGCTTTTCCTGCTGAATCGCAAGGAAACGCTTCCGCTCGTCGAGTTTGTAAGATGCTCTCCCAGCGGCCACCAGGAGTTCATCGTCGTCGAGCTTGCCCCCTGAGGTACCAGTGCCGCCTTCTCCACGCGCAGGACGCGCGGCATAGGCGTCAAACGCCGTCTCAGGCAGGTAGGCCGTGCCGTCCACGAGGACCACAGGGAGGGGGTGTCGCACCGCCTTGGTCGCCGTGTAGATGTTGTTCGGGATAACAAAGCCCTCAACACCCTTACCCTCGTGTATGTTACGAAGCGTGACCTGAGCGGCGAAATCCGTCACGTTGTACAAAACGGGATATTTCGCCCGAGCCTCATCCATCGATGAGAATGAATCTACAACGTTGGGGTACTTAGGCTTACCTTCAGAACTCTCGACATTTCCGACATTCGCCTCATCCCCCTTCACTTCGTTCTGCGCTTCTGACTGAACATCGGATGTCTGCGAATTCGTGTCATCTTCCGCGCTGTTCTGTGGCTGAGTGCCCTCTTCCGCGCCCTCAGGGCCGCTCTGAGCGGGTTCCACAGCTGCGGGGGTGGTTGGCTGTACCCCCGTTGACGCCGAATTCTCTACGGCGCTCTGAGACTGATTCTCGGCTGTCGGTACTAGTTGATCCAGAAAATCCATGATCTGTTTACTCCTATGAGTTGTTGTCTGTGGGCCCTTGTTTGCTGACCCTTACAAACGCAACTCTACATCGCTTTTTGATTTTCCGCAAGTTTCTATCCAAACAGATCGCGGAGATTTTCGCCATCTACGATGTCGGATGAATCGGACAAATAGGACTTCTGCTTGGCAGCGTTTTGTTTCTCAGCTATGGCTTCGTTCAGTTTTCTGGTACTTTCTGGTATTTCAAACTCGAATCCAGGAGGAATTAGACGTGCGGAATCGTTGTCGAAATTGGGAGCAACTTCTTCATCGTCGTGAATAATTGGCTCACTCATCCGTTTGTGGAACAAAATGGACGCATCGTAATGACTGAGGTAATCTTCGTAGAAAAGCTTACCGAACGGACTAATGATGTAGCCGACCCGTGGTCGTCCACGTCCGATGAAATAGTCACCATTTAGCGGTGGAATCTCTACCAAATGACACAAGCCGAATTTATACAGCATTTCTAGTGCGATTCTGATTGAGGCGTTGTTTCTAATAAGAGACTGAATGATGTATGTACGACCATTGTCCGTTATTGTCTTTTTTAACCACGCCTCGGTAGGTTCGGTAATTCTGTTAGGCTTGAGGGTCTTTGTGTGCTCTGGTAGAGTTTCCCACAGGAAACGAAGTAGTTCAATTGATCGTTTTGGGATTATGCCGTATGGCACGATTTGTTCCATTGTGGTAACTTCTTCTAGGTTTAGTGCATGACCGATATTTTCCATGTAAAAGCGGGTCAGCTTCTCGTTTATTATCTTTGCATCGAGAAGTGCTTTTTCTCCGTATCCCTCGGTAAAGAAACCGAATGTACTGTTTAGAATTCTTGGTGAGTAACACCCCTTGCGAGATGCTACGGCTAGGCAACGCTGGTCATCTTTGGATTTGACATCGAAAGATCCTCGTTCAAGGTTTATGAGGAATCTGATCATTTCTAGCGAGAATTGCCAATTGCGGGTAATTTCGAGTGTCGCATATTTTCCATTGGGGTAGGTCGTACCTACCCCGTCGTTCGTGATCAACAGGGCGGCATCGCCCATGCTTGTTGTCATGTCGGAAGAATCCCTTTATAGACGGACATATCTACCCCTCATACGATTTTAGGGATAGCCCTGATTGGGTACCCCATTGTAGCATACGAAGCTAGAGTCAGCGCTATTGTGTTGGATGTGTTTTGTACAGAGTCAACGCAAGCAGGTGGGATAGACGTGTTTGGTCACTAAGGGTAGTGTATTCAGAGACATATCCCTTTAATACTTAGCTATTATAAGGGTACGTAAAAGTTAGTCAGTGATGGGTGAAATGTCTGGACCAGGATGTCCGAAATGTTCAAGGATATATTTGTATTAAGGGATATGAAGTTGCTAGCAGAGTTATATAGACTTCAGGTAAGATCGAGGGGTGTAGTAGAAGAGTGGTGTGTAGTGAAGATGGGTGGGTTTGGGGTGAATCGGTTCTGGAATGTCCGAATTGTTCAAGCATACTGAGTATGGTTGACAATTCGGACTATCCCAGGATGACTTCCGACTTGTTACTACACGTTTCTAGAGAAGGGCCCAGTTGCCGTATGCGAGAGTCCTAACTGTTATCCCACCCTATCCTAATGAAGAAACGACATGCCCGAATTGTCCCTCGCAGTTGTTGATCTCATGTGAGATTGAAGGTTATGAATGTGTTGTGGGCCTTTGTCCAAATTGTGACGCCTCTTGATCTTGCGGCGTTTTGTCGCTTTTTTGGTGTTTTTTCCATCTGAGTCAGTTTGTCCGTTTCGTGGTGAATTGTACTCGGTGGCCATGCTGCTCCTTTGTTGATCTTGATTTTTGAACTTTGATCTTGATAACTTCTGGTGTTGATCTTGGGAACTTATTTGATCTTGAAGACTCATCCCACTGTGGCCCCGGGCGTAGCACCCTCGATGCCCAACGCCCTCAGTTGCCCTACATCATGATCAACCACTCTTTTGGTACCCTCACCCACCCTCCCCTTGTTGATCTTGGCTACAGACGCTCTCAGACGCGCGGACAGATTCCTCGGGAGATTGCGATGTGTGTACCTTTTGTCTGCGAATGTACGATCCGTCCCATTTTGGACCGATGTATGTAGGTATGTCCGGTATTGGGTGGGGGTACGTCGTGATATTTCCGGACAAACCGGACATGCAGGAAAATGGCACAAAAAAGGGCAAATCAGACCGAAGTCTGAAATGCCCTAATTTGTATGGGTTCTTACTAAATGTTCGTTATTGTCCGGTTGCGGCGTAAATGAACCTTTCGCGATCAAAGTTCGAATTGTCCGCTTTGAGAGCATTGCACAGAATGCCCACCATGGACCTTATGACCTGTTTGTCGTTCTCGTCCGACAAGTCGTATTTGTACCGAATGTCCGATGCGAGGCGTATGTAGTGCTTTTTACTCATTGTCCGATTTGCTCCTTGTGACCGTTATGTCGAACTTGTCCGAATCAAAACCAAATCTACCTAGATGTGGAGTTTGTGGAGTTTGTGCTGTTCGTCCGATTCGCGAACTTCTTCCGCAATATCCTCTTCGTTCGCAATGTCCGTTTCGCGTTGGTTTGGGAACTCCGCGTCGTAATGGTCGGAAAGGTCCGTTTTGTTCCCGCTCAGGACGCGGTCAAGATCAGCTTCCGTTCCGTCCCACATGTCCGAATTGTCCTTTCAAAGGTCCGATGATCTTTTTTTACTTGCCGATGCAAGTAGTTCCTACTTGTCCGAATTGCACGATCTCAGAGTTTGGTCATTTGTGTACCAACTGGGAGATAAATGTCGTACAAATACGACATTTATTCCACCATGTGGGACAATGTCCGATTTGTCGCTCCTTACATAGTGATCTTGTCCATGATGTCCGATTTGTTCTCCCTTAGGTGGACATGAGGGTATATGTCGCATGTGATACATATACCCCTAAATCTACCTAATGTCTATCATGTCCGAATTGAGGTAGTACGCCCAGTACCCGTTGGTATCGTCCGAAAAGTACCAGTTGAAGAATTCGTTCCACATGTCTGATTCCTCGTATTCGGGCCAAACGCGCTCTGTTGGGAGGTATGTGAGTTCTGTCATGGCTTGTCCGAATTGTGTGCTAGCTCCTTGAGCTGATCATGTGTCAGCTTCTGTCCGCTTTGTGTCTGTGCTGGGTATTTGTTCTGTTTGAGGTGCGGACAGAACAATGCGGCGATTTGTCCGCATTTGGGGTGAACGTACGTAGGTGAGGGTAATGCGGTATTCATCATTATTTCGAACAAATAGGGTGCTCTGTCCGAAATGTTCTTGAATGCCCTCATGTAGATGAAATCATCCGAAAGTTCCAGTCCGCACACTATGCAGAGTTTGTCTTTTTCCGCCTCGACTGCCCGAATCGTCTTGACTCGTGCCCAGTGTCCTCTTTCTGGCCAATTGCCCCCTACCCACGGTAATGGGGTATTTTTCCCGTTCATGGGCAATGTCGGTCTTGGGTACTTTGCAACGTTTTGCATGCGAATACACCTTTTGTGTTGGGAGCAACCTTTTTGACAGGTTACGTGCAGTTTTGTCCTGATTTGCACTGTTTGTAGATTTTCGCTACTGCCTGAGGTACTTTGTCCGGATTGTACGTAGTTGTGATGACTTGTAGCTGTCTGGTATGGTATCTACACATTTGTCCCCGTATGTCTGATTTAGGGCAAAGGAGTGATTGGTCGAAATTTCCCAGTTGGGATGTTTGTCCGTTTTGTTCTGGTTGTTGTGATTTCTCTCTTTTGCGTCATGTTGGGTATCCTACGAGGATTGATCCATCTGACCGTTTTGTCCAGGTCTATGACGAATTCGAGCGGTTCGACCATTTCGCCTGAATCGAACCTTACGAGCCATATGATGGCTTTGGGTGGAATGTCAGCTTCGTACCTGATGTCCGTATCTGGATCGGTAAATCGGATGTGTCCGTTTTGTCCGTCCCAGGGTACTTTTGTGGCATGGAATCCCATTCGTGCTAGTGCAGACCGAATAGGACACCTATCTCCGTTTTGTCGCTGTCCTACCAAGATGTCCGTTTTGTCCACCTTGATGCGTAGATTTCTCGTGTTTTCTAGCATTTTGTTCCTTTCGTATGGACATAGCGCAATTCGGGGTATTGATTGTTTTATATTATGTATTGCCCCGAATTGCACTAGATCTAGACGAAAAGGTCACTTGAGGTAGTTGGTGGCATTTGTTCCAACCTGCCCCTGATGTCCTGGTTTTGACGTTCTAGGCGCAATAGCTCCTGTTCTAGGGTAGTTACACGCCTCTTGAGTCGAATGACCTCTTGTTCCAAGTTTGTCACGTTTGCTCCCATCCTGGTAGAAAGTCGCTGTTGTCCGAAACGTGCGTTGCGTCCGAATCGGCCCAATCGTCGTTTTCGTCATCGTAAACGATGGGATTGGTCGGATCGTCCGTCTTGACCTGCTGTTCCATGTTCGCTCCTTTTTAGCGGGTTTCGTCCTTGCGTGCAGCGTTCGTGTAGTTCCGGATGAGCTGTTCGATGTTGTCCGTGTTGTGGTGAACGTGCCCTTCCGGGTCCGATGCGAGGTTTGCCACCTCGATACCGAATTCGGACAGTGCATCCGCGTATGCCTGATGCACCTTGGTTTGCAACTCTTGGGCGAATTCAACCATCTTGTGATCCTTGCGCGCATTGGCCAGCTTGCGCAACATGTCCAAATCACGATCGATTGTGGACAGATTGTGGGCGATTGCCTGATACATGGTGGCTTTGTGTGCTCCGGGATGAATTTCCATGACGCACATGTTCGCTCCCTTTGTCTGACGTGTCCCTTTTGACACGCTTTGAACGGGCATGCGAATACGACTAAACAGTCGTTGGGAGCAAGCCCGAACAGAGCGGGTCAAAGCAGGGCAATCACCATACCAAAGGCATATGCCACCAAGAAGGCGATTGGTGCGATCCTGTCAAGACGAGACATAGCGGATCACCTCCACCAATGCCTCAGAGTGGTGCGAAGCTGGCATTGCTACACCAACGACCCTGAACCACTCGAAGATGACAATCGACGCACCACCGGCCATTACGTCACGAGTCAGGCGCATGGCACTGTTCAGGGCAATACGGACAGCCCTGTGCTTCTCGTGCAAGCCCGGCACATCAGATTCATCCGACGTACCGTGCTCATCGGGCAACTCATGCTTACCCATATCCTTCGCTCCTTTCTAGGTTAAAGCGACCAAATTCGGACACAAGACCCATAAGACGCAAGGCAGGCATGTGTGGTATTATCGACTTATCCGTAGATGAGGCTATCGAGCAGCTTGTCCAGATCGCACTGACCCGTCACTTCTGTCACCATTCCGACGGTATATGTATATACCTTACGATCTGGGTCGAGTGCTTGGAACATGTGGTATTCTGGCTTATCGAGTGCTACGCACCCGATGTCCGTTCCGGTATTGAAGACCGTTCCGGGCTTGATGTCAGGCATGTCCGCTTTACCGCCAATACTTCTTGGCGTCCGATTCGACCTCTTCGAAGGTTTTGGACCAGTCCGTGGCGATAACGTCCTGTTCAAACGTTTCGTCCCGATAGTCCGCTACCGCCTGGTCAGTGGTATCTGGTACCGTATTGTCCGATTCTGTCCAATCGTTCCGACCGTCGCGAACGTCCTGGTATTCCTGAGTTGCCCTACTTACGGGCAGGTTGTATCCATGTGCCATGATTCGCTCCCTTTGACGTGCCTTACGCCATAAGAGCCTTGTGTCCGATTGTTGGTTGCTTAACCGTTGAGACTCATATATCCTATTAGTGACCGAGATGTCCGATTTGCTAACTGTATGCGTAAAGTTCTTCAGCGTCCATAATGAGCGAATTGCTCACCATGTCGCATGTGTCCGAGTCTGCATCGTAATCGTACAAGTCGGCGTCATGTTGGGTAGATGACGAACTGTAACCACTTGAGAAATCTACGGGGATTTCATCCAGTCCGAGTAGGATTGCGGCGGTAAGTCGGTGATGTCCGTTTCCTACCATCCACCCGTTGTATTCCTTTGTGATGCAGATGGGGTCTACGAACCCTTTGTCCGGTATGGCCTGCCGAATGACGTATCTCCGGCTTTGAACGACATCATCCGAAACCAATCACTTGGTGTGGATAGGTCGCCCATGTCCATAGATGATACGACATTTGCTAGTATGTCCGATACCTTCACCATGTCCACATTCGCTCCTTTTGGCATGGCTCGGCCACCTATGGGATATATGAGTCTTATGTACCTGTATGCCCTATGTATGGTCGGGATGTCCGATTTGTCTTACTTGAGCAGGTCGTCCAGATCGATGATGCTTTGTAGCCTCTTGACCGCTTCGCGCGGATTGGCGGACCTGCCTGCTTCGTTGAATTCGCGCTGCATTGCGTACTTCAGGATGGTTTGCAACATAACGGTCTGCTCTGCGGTGTATGTGACAGTCTTGCTGGTATCGACCGATGTTTCCGTCTTGGCCTGAGTTGACATGGTAAGCTCCTTTTGCTCAGATTTGAGAAGCCCGACCATATATGAGGCATACAGATACATACGCTCAGAAATAGGTGAACATGTAACACTAAGTCGGGAATGTCCGGCTTCGCGTCACACCCCTATCCTGGCGTTTGTCCCATTTCACACTATTGAGTTCTCAAGACACGTGTTGTGGAGGTTTGCCGGCTACGTCTACAGTTATCCACCTTTGCGAGGCTTGAGTAGACTGTCCGATTCTGGCCGATGTACACCCTATGGGAGCGATGTACCGGTTCCTAGCGAATCACCCGTTCCGTCCGCATTGCACGGATATATCAGACAAGGACTCATAGATCCGGACATGTCCGGTTATGTAGGGTTAACGTAGAACAAACAACCAATTGGTGCGTACGTGGACGAATCCGTCCTTACGCGCAAACCGGACAACCTGCTGATCCCTCGTGTAACGGAGGAAATGCCAACGATTGCCGAAAACCCCGACATTGTAGCCCATATCGGGCTACTTCGTAACGATTGGGGTAGACGAGCAATACCAGGGCGAACCCGACGTATCGTGCACACAGTACATTACCGACGTATCCACACCAGACCCCATTTTCTGGACATCCGCGACACTTGACGCGTATCGTGCAGAACCCACTGCAATCAGACCTAGCAGGGCAAAGCCGGCGATGTGCAACCAAATCATCATCTTCTTGGACATGTCCGCTCCTTTGCTGACATGTCCGGATTTAAGAGCCCTTGTCTTGACATATCCTGATATGGCCCACCTTGCCGGGTTTGTCTGGCTAGACCGTCACGTCCACTGTGTCCAGATTGACCGTGATGGTGTCTTCGCCCGTTTGCTCCCCTTCGTCGTCAATGGGGAGAAGATCCGCGAATGTCGTGTACTGTCCCTTTTCGTCCGACTTCGTCGTGGTTGACAGTACTTCGTAGGACTTGTGGCGAATTTCCACCAATGTCCCGATTGCGAGGATCTGTACGCTGTTGTACCCAAGCGTCCCGATTGCCATGGTATGCTCCCCTTGTCCGGTTTGCCCGCTTCGCGCCTTACGCGCGCGCGCGCGCGGACAGTTTCCCTGTGATTTGGCGATGTATGCTGTATAGCGGATTTGTCCGCTAATTCAGACATTACCGACAAAGGAGGCCATAGCAGGATATGTCCTGACATCTCACGCTATTGTGTTTTTAAGGTACATGTGGCCTTTAGGCCGGTATTCCCGTAATGTCCGTTATTCCTGTTATTCCCGACTTATGCGAAATACATCGACAAGGCCTGCTTTAGGGTGATTATCCCGGCATTCCGGAGATAACGTAAACGTCGGATTTTCTCGACTCTTCCGACATTCCCGAGTTGTCCGGCAAGTCGTACATTTGCACAATGCCGGCAATGTCCGAGAAATCGTGCTATTTCGCATTTGTCCGTTTTGGGCTCCATGATCATGATCACCTCCTTTGTTGATCTTGTTCCCAACGTCATGATCAAGTATACCATGATGATCTTGTAAAATCAAGATCATTTCACTATCTGTAGATACGGCATGTACACTATGTAGTACCTTCCCGAAATAAAGTACATGTCTGGAATAGTGTATATGTCCGTTATATACAGTATACATAGTACTCTATATACTAAGTACTTATAGTACATAGTACTCTATATACATAGTATATTATATACATAGTATACTAAGTTAATAGTATGCTTAGTATACAAAGACATAGGGGCATATGCCGCCTATAAACCCTATTTCCGACACTTCGTAAAATTCGGACATTCACGACTTAGTAGTATAACTATATTATTTCGTAAATAGTGTATATGTCGGAATTGGGCGTCTCCGTCTCAAATTTGAGTGAGATTCAAAGTTGATCTTGAGAAACATACTAAAAGGTAACCATCAATGATGGTTACCTTTTAGTTACTTGGTTAAGCTGGCTTCAACAACCTTCATGAATTGGTTCATTGTATAGGTTTTGTTTCTGAGGTCACGCCATACATGGGCGACGACTACAGCAACATTCGCACCTAAATCTTCAAGTTCATCCAACTTCAGGTAATTCTTTCCAATCTCACGATCGGCTTTAGTTGGTCCTTTCTTTCCTGTCCAGGTGACGATATCTCTTGTTGACACAAGCTGTGTCTTATTTAGTCCACTAACAGCCTTAAGGAACGAGTTCTGTATTGAAGCGAAGATTACTCTAGTTTCATCACGACTAGGATCGTAGTTAGTAGCCTTAGCCACCATGCCGCGAATGACTTTATAATCCGCAATTTCTTTGATTCTAGCTAGCTGCTCAAGTGAGATGTCATAACGAATGTATCCGCCATTTTCACGGATTTCCTTGAGTATTTCCTTCACACGCTTTTTTATTGCTTTAGCCCCAGGAAGCGTGCTTCTGAAAACTAATTACCAAATTCCATCTTCGTAGATTACCAACATATCGCGCCATTGATCGACACCGTTCGATGACCTGGTACGGACGCTGGCCGTACCGTACTCATCGTCATCAAGCAGTTGCACAGCGTCATGTGCATCTCGATAGCCTATTGGCTTAGCAATATCCTGTGCAATTACGTAAGGAATTCCACTTTCAGTAGAACCAAAGCGCCATTCTTCAGCTTCAACCAGATAAATTGCTAAATCATTCTTCACTGTTTTTACTTCCTTGTCGGATATGTAAAGCTGTTACGAAATCTCTAGGGTGTTGATTAAAGAATTCCGACAAAGCTATCCGTATAATAGCACCTCCACTAACGTTGTACGCCCCACAGTAAGCATTGAGCTTTTGCTGCAAATCCGGAGGAATAGACACGCTAGTCCTGCTCATGCCCACCACTCTACAGCACAGTCGAGCACCCTGTCAAGCGCTTGACTGTCAAACGTTTGAACGCAAAGGCACCGTAGACTATAAGGAGAGGGGATGCTAAGATGCGAGCGTATACGGAAGAAGGTGAGCAATTATGAGTGATTTGCGCTCGTGGGTTCCGGACGACGCGGTTGAGGAACTGACTGTCCGTCGTGCCCTGAGTAAGGTTGAAGATCCAATTAAGATGTCTGCTGACATCATCCGGGAAAAGCTCCCACTAACAACAATGAGTATGGTTCACCTGGCAATAAACTGTCCTACCGAAGCTGTTCGTTTTCAGGCAGCTAAGTACATTATGGATCGTGCACTCGGAGATGGCAAGGATTTGCGTCTTCCGGATAACAAACCTGCTTGGGAAAAGATTTACGATTCTATTCTGACCGAGGTGGATGAGATTGTTAAGAATGGCGAATAAAGGGGAAAGTGGTGAGTGTTCTATTAGAATTAAGAACAAAACTAAATCAGGTATTATATTAAAACCTTTCTCTAGATGGAAAATCTAATGAGTAAGGATATCGAACCGTTCGAAAAAGGCAAGCAACTATTAGAAGATCTTCACCACTTCGACGAACAAGGCGAGTTCTGGTGGGCTTCTGAGATTTGCGAACCGTTAAATTACACTTGGCGAAGATTTACTGATGTTATAAACAGAGCAATTTTAGCTATGACAGCTAACGGAGAGGACCCATCTGAACACATAGCGTCACGGACGGTACCGTCCGTCACAGGACGTGATCAAACCGATTACAGATTGTCGCGATACGGTGCGTATGTTGTCGTCCAGAGCGGTGATCCAAGCAAGCCAGAGATTGCCGCAGGATGGGCATATCTTAGAATCAGAACAAGAGAAGCAGAAGTTAGAGAACAGCAGGATCTTGAGCTAGACGCAGATCTTCGACAAATCCAACAAATGAGCTTCGCTATACAACAAGTTCGCAATCAGCAGCGAAGACTAGATACAATTCAAATTGAACAAACTAGAGCGATAGCTAATCAAGCACTCGAACTTGTTAACCACGCAGCCAGACTCGACAGCATTGAACACAATACTGGGTGGATGACTGCTTTAGCATTTGCTCGTGAAAATGAATTCGAATATACCGATAACCTTTCGCTTAATAAGCTTGGAACTAGAGCAGGTAAAATAACAAGGACTAAAGGTTTAGAACCACAAAAAACGTCCGACCAAAGATTTGGAACAGTTAACTTATATCCAGAAGATGCTCTAATTGAGGCTTCAAAACAATTAGGTTGGACTGAGTAGTCGTATCTCCCCCCTGTGGAACCGACGATGAATGTGGACATCGTTGCTCCCAAACAAAGTTATTCGCATGAAAGGATGTGAAGGATGCCGTCTACAAGAGTAGCTAGACGACAAGATACAGTGATGTATCGAAATGCAAAGGGTAAGTTCAGAAATGCCACTGTCTTAGCCGACACGAAGGCTTCAGCTTCAGCGCCAGCGTCAAGTACGTCAACTTCTGGTGGAACATTAGCTGCTGCCACTTATTCCTATCGCGTAACTTTTGTTGCTAATGGGACCGAGACCGCACCAAGTCCGGCTAAAACTCAGGTTACCACAGGTGCTACAAGTACGGTGACCGTTGACGTAACCGCTATTGTTCCAACAAATGCGACAAGCTGGAAGATTTATGGTCGTACTGGTGGTTCTGAGTTACTGATGGGAACTGTGGTGCTTCCAACAAAGACCTTCCTCGATGATGGTAGCGCAACTCCTGCCGGAGCGTTGCCTACGGATTCTGGGAACGTCAGCTTGATGTTTGCTTCGGGTGAACCAAACCGAAACAACGTAGCTAAGACTACCACGTATAAGGCTACTGACCGATACTACAATCGATGAAATGTGTAAGAGTAGGGCTACATAACTGTAGTGGGGTTTGACTGAATCACGACAGAGC
>WNEY01008278.1_pt1 | contig 16051 bp, 13 predicted proteins | sample 5400531 | NCBI WGS metagenome assembly WNEY01 (sample SAMN13153338, study PRJNA577476) | soil metagenome | isolation source: 200 cm saprolite under Douglas fir tree site 1 | place: USA:California | collected 2015-04-18
CGCATGTCGGGATGGCCCGTGAACGGCACGCCGTAGAGATCGTAGGTCTCGCGCTCGAACCAGTTGGCGCCGGGAAAGACGTCGATGATCGAGGGGACCGCCGTCGTCTCGTCGACCTCGACCTTCACGCGGATGCGCAGGTTCTGCTTGGGCGAAAGGAAATGATAGACCACGTCGAAGCGGTGCTCGCGTCCCGGCCAGTCCACCGCGGTGACGTCGATGATGCTCCAGAACTTGCAGCGCTCGTCGTCGCGCAGGAAGGTCGCGACCTTCACGATGTCGCGCGCGGCGGCGGCGACGGTGAGCTCGGCGTTGGCGACGTGATGGCCGCTAACCGAGCCCGGCAACGCGGCGGCGATGTGAGCGCCGAGGGTGTCGAGGGTCTCGTCCATGGCCGATGCGCGCCCTCACCTCTCGATCGTGCCGATGCGGCGGATCTTCTTCTGCAGCAGCAGCACGCCGTAGAGCAGCGCCTCGGCGGTCGGCGGGCAGCCCGGCACATAGATGTCGACCGGGACGATGCGATCGCAGCCGCGCACGACCGAGTAGGAATAGTGGTAGTAGCCCCCGCCGTTGGCGCAGGAGCCCATCGAAATGACGTAGCGCGGCTCCGGCATCTGGTCGTAGACCTTGCGCAGCGCGGGCGCCATCTTGTTGGTCAGCGTGCCGGCCACGATCATCACGTCCGACTGCCGCGGCGATGCCCGCGGGGCGAAGCCGAAGCGCTCGGCATCGTAGCGCGGCATCGACATCTGCATCATCTCGACCGCGCAGCACGCGAGCCCGAAGGTCATCCACATCAGCGAGCCGGTGCGCGCCCAGGTGACGAGATCGTCGGTGGCGGCGACGAGGAAGCCCTTGTCCGCCAGCTGGTCGTTCAACCCGACAAAAAAGCCGTCGTCCGCGCCGACGGGCTTGCCGGTGCGCGGATCGAGGATGCCCCTGGCCGCGGGGGCGACGACCGCTGCGCGCTCTAGTCCCATTCGAGCGCTCCCTTGCGCCACTCATATATGAAGCCGATGGTCAGAACGCCAAGGAACACCATCATCGACCAATAGCCGTAGAGCCCGAGATCGCCGAAGGCGATCGCCCAAGGAAACATAAAGCTCATCTCGAGATCGAAGATGATGAACAGGATGGCGACGAGATAGAAGCGCACGTCGAACTTCATGCGCGCGTCGTCGAAGGCGTTGAACCCGCACTCGTAGGCGGAGAGCTTCTCGGGATCGGGCTGCTTGTAGGCGACGATGAACGGCACGACCAGGATCGCGAGGCTGATGCCGAGGGCAACCGCGATGAAGATCGCGAGCGGCAGGTAATCCAGCAATAGCTCGTTCATCGGCGACCTCACCTCCGACGCCCCGAATCCGGAAAGCCCGCCCCCGCCTGCCGCCAAGCTCCCGCAGGCGCTCACGAAATCGCCCTTGTCACACAGTTCGGATTCGCTCCAAGGACGGGTGGCCCATGGCTTAGCGCAGTGCACAAATGGTGGCAAGCCGCGCCGACGGGGGCTCCTCACGCCCCTGTGTACGGTCGCTCTCGCCCCCTGTTTCGGCCGTCGGACTGGGATTGCAAGACGACCTCGCATAGAGTTTTGCGACCAAAACGGTACGAAAAGCGCGAGGGAGGCAATATGCAACGCAAGGTCATGATCTCGTGCGCAGTCACCGGGTCGGCGGACACCCCCGGCCGCAACCCTGCGGTTCCGGTGACGCCCGCGCAGATCGCGCAATCGGCGATCGACGCTGCCAACGCCGGCGCGGCCATCGTCCATATCCACGTGCGCAACCCGGAGACCACCCGGCCCAGCATGGACCCGACCCTCTACCGGGACGTGGTCGACCGCATCCGGGGAAGCGGCAGCGATGTGTTGATCAACCTCACCACCGGCCCCGGCGCGCGCTTCGTGCCGGGCGACGAGGACCCGCAAAAGCCGGGACCGGGCACCACCATCAAGGCGCCAGCCGAACGCGTGCGCCACGTCGTCGAGCTCAAACCGGACATCTGCAGCCTCGACATGGGCAGCATGAACATGGGCCCGCACGTCTTCGTCAACACGCCGCCGCACCTCGAGGCCATGGCGATCGCGATCCGCGACGCCGGCGTGCTGCCGGAACTGGAGGTGTTCGAGACCGGTCATCTCCTGCTCGCCAAGCGCATGATCGAGAACGGCCATATCAAGGCGCCCGGCATGTTCCAGATTTGCCTCGGCATCGCCTGGGCGCAGCCCGCGACCCCCGAGGCCATGACCTATATGCGAAGCCTCCTGCCCGCGAGCTCGCCATGGTTCGCCTTCGGCATATCGCTCTATCAGTTCCCGATGGTGGCGCAGGCCGTGCTGCTCGGCGGCCATCCGAGGGTCGGGCTCGAGGACAACATCTATCTCGAAAAGGGCAAGCTCGCGCCAAGCAATGCGGCGCTGGTGGAGAAGGCGGCGAAGATCATCGAGGTCCTCGGTGACGTGGTGGCGACGCCGGCCGATGCGCGGCAAATCCTCGGGCTGAACGCGACGGCGCATTAGGGTCACCACGTCATGGCCTTCAGCTCTTGGCGCGGCACGGTGGGGATCATCCGGCCGACGCTACGCACCGGCGGGTTCGAGGAGCTGGTGCGCATGCTGCCCGAGGGGATCGGCATCATTCCGCTCTGCCTCAACGTGAAGCGCGGCGCGCTCGACGAGTTCAAGCGGGGCATCCACGCCTACGAGGAAAAGATCGCCGAGCTCGCCGAGGTCGGCATCGACGTGATCAATCCCTCCGGCGCGCCGCCCTTCATGGTGCTCGGCTATGAAGGCGAGAAGGCGCTGATCAAGACCTGGGAGAAGAAGTACAAGACGCCGATCTTCACCTCCGGCACCACTACGCTCGACGCCTTGCGGGCGCTGAAGGTCAAACGCTTCGTCGGGACCAGCTATTTTCGCGGAGACATCAACAAGATCTACGCCAAATATTTCATCGACGCGGGCTTCGACGTCCTCGACATGGCGGGCATGGACGTCGACTTCGACAAGGTGCAGGAGCTCTCCGGCCTGCAGGTCTACCGCTTCGTGAAGAGCGTCTTTCTGAAGAATGCCAAGGCGCAGGCCATTTACATGCTCGGTCCCGCCTGGCGCACGCTCGATATCGTGGAGAAGCTCGAGCAGGACCTCGGCGTGCCGGTGATCCACGCGGTCCCGGCGCAATGCTGGGATATCCAGCGGCATCTCCACGTGCGCCAGCCGGTCAAGGGATTCGGGCGCCTGATCGCCGAGATGCCGTGAATAGCCTCACGTGGCCCTTATTGGCGGTTGATCCATTTTTTCGAGACTGAGGCCCTTGGTTTCGAACGCGAAACGCCGAGTGACGACGGCGCCGAGCAGGCTCGTTCCGACCAGGATCAACAGCAAGGGAACGGTGCCGATATCCTTGAGCAGGATCGGAAACAGGAACGCGGTGAGGACGGCCCCGATCTTGGCAAATGAAGCGGCGAAGCCCGCTCCCACTCCGCGGATCGAGATCGGGAACACCTCGCCCGCGATCAAGTAGGTCATGGCATTGGGTCCGATGTTGGTCATGAAGCTGAACAGCATGAAGCCCAAGAACAGCAGCACGACGGACAGGGTTCCGCCGGTGGCAAGCGACGATGACGCCAGCAGCAGGCCGACCGCGCAGCCGATGAAACCGAACACCTGGAGACGGATGCGGCCCACACTGTCGGCCAGCAGCACCGCAAACACGATCCCCACGATCAGCAGCAGGTCGATCAGCGCTGCGCCCTTGGTGGCCAGGACATCGCTTTGAACGAGCTCGGCGGTGTTGCGAGGGTGCTCGATCCGCGCGCCGACCAGCGTCGCCAGGATGGTCGGCGTAAAGATGCCGATGCCGTAGGTGCTCAGATCCTGCAGGAACCAGGGGACTGACGCGAGGATGGTTCGGCTGAGATTTGCGCCCTTGAACAGCTCGAGCCAGGAGCCTTTTGGCCGGGCGTGGCTATGCGCGTGAGCCTGCGGGCGGCGCAGGACGATTTCTTTGGGGTAGCGGGGCTCGCGCCGCAGCAGCCGCCCGGTTGCCGCTTGCGCCTCCTCGATCCGCCCCCGGAAAACCAGCCAGGGCGGACTTTGGACGACAAAGAAGCGCCCGATGATGACCGGAACCGCGAGAATGAGCGTGCTGGCATACATCCATCGCCACGCCGAGATGTCGGGGTTCTCGAACAGGATCAGGAAACCGACGGCGGTGCCCGCCAAGCCGCCCACGGCCTGGAAGCCGAACGCTCCCAGCACCATGCGCCCGCGGATGCGGCTCGGCATGCTTTCGGAAATGATCAGGTGGGCGGTGGGATAGTCGCATCCCAGCGCGATGCCGATGCCAATGAGCGCGACCACGACGACGGGATAGGATGGGCTCAACGTCAACAGCGTGGTGAAGATGACGAAGAGCACCATCTCGACGATGAACATCTGCTTGCGGCCGTAACGGTCGGCCAAATCGCCGAGCGCGGTGGCGCCGATCAGGATGCCGAACAGCGAGGCCGCGGCGATGACCCCCTTCTCGGTCGCGCCCAAACCGAATTGTTGCCCCATCAGCGGCAGCGCCACGCCGGTCATGAACACGACGACGCCCTCGAAAAACTTGCCGGCGGCGGCCAGGCCCCAGATCAGCCACTGCATCCTGGTGATGGGCGAATAGTGGACCGGCGTCGCATCCGCCCAGACCGGCGTCTCGTCGATATATTCCTGGACGGTCTTGCCAGTTGCTCCGCTCGACGCGGGCGGCGTGCTGTCCGGCGTCATAGGCAAGAACCGCAAACGTTCATAAGCAATGTCGTCCCCGCTTGCCCCCGAGCTCTGGGTTTACCCGAGCTCGGGCGCGTAACGCGTGGCCGAAGTCGGATATGTCCGACTTCGGCTGACGACATTGATTTGAGTCGCCCGACTGAATCCAGCCCTAATCCAGCGGCTCGACCTTCACGATCGACGCGCCGTGATTGTTGCCGGTCCAGAACGTCACCGGGCTGGTCGAGTTGTCCACGAACACACGGCGGATATTGGTGTTCCGCGGCAGGAGATATTCGACGATCTCGCCGCTCTTGGAATCGAGCCGCGACACGCGGTCGCTCAGCATCGAGCCGGTCCAGGCTTCGCCGTTCTTGTCGGTGACCACGTCATAAGGCTGCGCCCAGGCTGTCGGCAGCACCCATTCCTGGATCTTCCCGGTCTTCGGATCGAGCATCCCGATCGCGTTGCCGCCGTATTCGGCGAACCACAGCCGGTTCTGCTCGTCCACCGCGCCGCGGCGCGGGCGCGACTCACCGATCGCGCCGCGGTAGATCGTGAACTGCCCGGTCTTGGCGTCGATCCGGCCCACATTGGAGGAGGAGAAATCGAGCAGATAGAGATTGTTGTCGCGGTCGGCCGGGATGCCGTAGACGCCGAGACGCTTCCCGTTTGCCGGATCGCTGAATGAGCCGAGATTCTCCCATTGTCCGGTCTCGGGATCGAGTCGCAGAATCTGCGAGCGGTCGGAGTTCTTGACCCACACCTTGCCGTCGATATGCGTGGCCGAAGGATCGAGATGGCCCGACTGGGCCGCGTCGGTCTGCCATTCTTTCGGGATCGACCAAACCTTGAATGTCTCGGTCTTCTTGTCGAAACGCGCGACGCCGCCCTGATACATCATGCCGACCCAGAGATTGCCGGCCTTGTCGGTCTTGAGATCGAGCGTGCCGTTGGGGAAGCCGGCTTTGATCACCGGGATCGGATATTCCCAAACCTTGCCGGTCTTCGGGTCCATCTTGCCCAGGAATTGCTCACCGAAATGCGAGAACCAGATGATGCCGTCGGAATCGACGACGACATCATGCGGCTGGATCTGCTTGCGCGGCAGGTCGTATTCGGTGATGACCACGCGGGTGGCGCGGCCGGTCGGCCGGGCAAAGGTCTTGAGCGGATAGGTCCAGGTCTCGTCGGTGCTGAGATTGACCGAGGCGAGATAGTCCGCCATCGCCTTCACGCCCGCGGCCTGGCCGAGATTGCGGCGCGCGTCGCCGTTGAGCCGTTGCGGATGCTGCGGCGTGCTGCCGGGATAGTAGCCCGTCATCCGTTCGAACACCTGCACGAACTCGTTGGAGTCGTGAGTGGAGGCGACGATGCGGTCGAGGTCGTGACAGCCGATGCAATTGAGCAGGGCCTTCTTCTGGGTGTCGGTCCCGGGAAAGCTCGTGAGCCATTCGGCGTTGCTGAGCTGGCGCGGCAGGTTCTTCGTCGGCTTGAGCTTGATGTCGGCGGTGGCCGCGCCCCCGGCGGCGACGTCGGCGGTCTTCGGGCCGTCCAGGTCGTAGCCGACCGCGCGGATCGCGAGTGAATAGCGGCCGGGCTCGAGCTTGGAAGCCGGGAAGCTGAACTTGCCCTTGCTGTCGCTGATGACGGAGACGGTGATCGTCGAACCGTCGCGCCGCGCGCTGACGACGACCCCTTCCATCGCAGCTTCGGCGGGCGAGCTGACCTGACCTGTCAGCGCGATCGGAGTTTGCGTTTGCGCGGGCAGGCCGCAAAGCCCGGCGGTGATCACGCCAGCGGCCAAAGCGAGCAAAAGGTGTCGCGAGTGCATCGGCGTCGCCTCCCTATGTTCGGTTGCTGAACGCAAACTCTTGTGCGCGAGCCTAGACCCGCCGATCAGGGCCTTCAAGACGGGTAGGTCCGAGACCTCACCGCTCCGGCGCGAGCTCGCGGTTGGCCGCTTCCGCCAGCGACAAATCCACGAAGCGCGCCGGATCGCCGGCCCGCTCGATCCATTTTGCCTCGAGCAAGAGGTCGACGTAGCGGATCAGCTCCTCCCGCGTCATCGTGCCTTGCGGGAGAAAGTAGCGGTCCCTTACGTAGAGGTCATAGGTCTGCTCGGCATCCGCCAACCGGCCGCGGCCCCATTTCGCCAGGACCGCGGCGGCGTCCGCCTTGTTCCTGCGGTCGTTGAACCACGACACGGCGCGGGCATAGGCCTTGAGATAGCGGACGACCAGCGGGCGGTTCTGCTCGAGCCACGGCCCATAGGCGACGAAGCCCGAATAGGGGAAATGCTCGCCGGCGAGCTCCACCGAGCCGAGATCGTTGAACCCTTTGGCGACCGCCTCGAAATTGAGCGGCGCCGAGAGCGCCGCCGCGTCGATGGCGCCCGCCATCAAGGCCGAGAAGCGGTTGGCGGTGGCGCCGGCGCCCAGCACGTCGTATTGCCCGGCAGCCAAGCCCGCGCTCTTGAGCTTGCGGTCGAGATAGATGCGGTCGAGCCCCTGCACGGTACCGATGCTGATGACCTTGCCCTTGAGGTCCGCGAACGACTTGATCGCCGGCTTCGCCACCACCGTGTGCGGCGCGTGCTCGATGTCGGTGCGGATCATCTTGAGCGGCGCGCCTTTGTCGATGGCGCGGAAGGCATCGCCCGCGACCGGCAGGCCGATATGAAGCGCGCCGGCCGCGGTCTGCTGCAACACATTGCTGTTGCTGCCGGCAGCAACAGGATCGAGCGTGATGCCTTCGCGGGCGGCGAAGCCCTTCTCGATGGTGATCCACAGCGGCCACTGGATCGGCGAGCCGATGCTGACCGGGCCGACGATGATCTTGTCGTCGGCCGCGGCCGCCGCCGACGCGGCCGTCAGCGACAATAAGGCGGCGCAAAACAGGCGCGCCACGTTCATCAATGCACCGACCGCTCGTTGACCGCGATCATGACCCCATCGGGATCGGCCATGTGGAGCTGACCGAGGCCGAGCTTCTCGAACGCCTTGAGGCGCGCCTGGCCCTCCGGGCCGACGCCGGTCGGTTTCGGCCGCATCAGCGGATTGGTGACCACGAGGTCGTCGAGGTCTTTCTTGAAGGCGTCGAGGCTCTCGACCTCGAAACCGAGATGGTCGAGGGCCGGACGCTCGATGCCGCTGCCGAGGAAATCGGAGATCCGCCACGGCACGATGTACATGGTGATCTTCCCGTCCGAGAGCGCATGCCCGCCGTCGATCGACGGCGTGTTCTTGAGCGGCAGCTCGAACACGTCGGAATAGAACTCCGCCAGAAATAATTGCCCGCCGGATCGTGGATGCCGAGCGCGGCGAAGGGACGGTTGCTCGGGCGCTGGATGATCTCGATCTTGGGGTATTTCTTGGCCACCCGCGCGCGCACCCGCTCGACGTCCTCCACCTGGATGCCGAAGTGATCGAACCCGGCCTGGCGGCCGGCCATGCGCGGATTGACGTTCATGCCGACATAGCCGTCGCCGACCGACATGGCGGAGGCTTCGAACTTCGCGTTCACCTTGATCTCCAGGCCGAAGAGCGCGCGGTAGAAGACGGACAGCAGAGCATAATTGTCCGAAACAATGGCAACGTGATTGAGCCTGGCGAACATTCCCGTCTCCTTGTCGTGATTAGATGCGTTTGCGCATTCCAGCGGCCGCGCCGTGATCATAGCCGAGCGCGGCTTTCCTGCTACTCCCCGCCGCGTGCACCGCTCATCGTCTCGGTCGCCGCCTTGACGATGTCGGGAGGAAGCGCATAGGCGCCGGCGACGATCTTCGCGACCCGCTCGCCGGTGACCTCCTCGATCTCGAGGTGCTGGCGAGAGGCTTCGGCGATGAACGCCGGGTCGCGAATGGCCGCGCTGACGGCGGTCCGCAGCGCCGCGATGCGCTCTGCCGGAACGCCGGGCGGCGCGAGGATCGGGCGGTCCATGGATTGCGGCGCCACGAACAGCTCGAGAATCTGCCGCGTGCGCTCGTCCTTGGCGAACTCGGCCACCGCCGGCACATCGGGAAACAGCGGCGAGCGCTCGAGCGCGACCACGATCGGCACCGTGATCTTCTTCTGCGCGAACCAGTCGGGGCGGGTGGAGTTGACCGAGGACACCAGACCCCCGCAGCGGCCGTCGACCTCCCCGCGCTCCATGGCGAGGTAGATTTCGTTGCCGCCCTTGTAGCCGGAGATCACCTTCATCTTGGTGCCGAACAGCTTGTTGAGCATCGCCGGCATCGTCTCCATCTGCGAGCCCACGCCGGAGCCGCCGACGGTGAATTCCTTTTCCAGCATGTCCCGCCAGGTCTTTATCGCGGAGCCACGCCAGGCGAGGCAGATCGCCATATTGGCGTCGAGGCTGCCGATCCAATTCGTCCGCCGCGGGTCGAATTTCGCACCACGGATGCCGTAAAGCGGCGCGAACGGCACGCTCGAATGCACCAGGCCCAGCACGGTGCCGTCCTTGGGCGCGACGGAATCGAGATAGTTCATGGCCCGGATGCCGCCGGCGCCGGGCATGTGCTGGATCACGATGTTGGGCTTGCCGGGGATGTGGCTCGAAAAGTACGGCGCGAAGGCGCGCGCGTAGCTGGCGTAGCCGCCGCCCACGTCCGCGCTCAGCACCCAGGAAATTTGCCGCCCTTTGTAGAATTCGTCGTCCGCCCCGGCTGCGCCGGGCAGCAGCACCGCCAGCGCCATGGCCGCGATGCGGACGGAGCGCGCCACAAGAAATGCTCCTAATCCGCCGCGACGTCGATCAATATGCCGTCGCAGTCCGCCATCTGGTGCTGGCCGAGCGGGCAGGAGCGGCGGAACAGCTCCGCCAGCGCCTTGCCTTCGGTGCCGGTGCCGACGGGCGCCGGCGCCAGGCGCGGATTGTCGGCGGCGATCCGCGCCACGTCGTCCCTGAAGGCGTCCAGGCTCTCGACCTTGAAGCCGATATGGTCCATGCCCGGCGTGATGATGCCGGTGCCGTCGTAGTCCGCGATGTCCCAGGGCATGATGACCAGCGTCACGTGCCCATCCGTTACACAGTGGTTGCGATCGTCGGGCTGCTTGTTGGCGGGCGCGAGCTCGAACACGTCGTGGAAGAAATCCGCCATCTCCGCCGGCCGCATCGTCCGCATCGCCACGTGGTTGATGTGGCGCGGATTGGCCTTGCCGTCGTTCTCGACATAGATGTTGGTGCGGTTGGTCATGTCCTTCTGCGAAATGTCGAACACGTTGCCGTCGGGATCGTGCGTGGTGATGCCTGCGAAGGGGCGGTTCGACGGCCGCTGCAGCCACTTCACGCTCGGGTAGCTCTTGCGCAGGCGGCCGAACACGGTCTCCACGTCCTCGACCTGGATGCCGAAATGATCGAGTCCCGCGGAGCGGCCGGCGCGTCGCGGATTGATGTTGAGCCCGACATAGCCGTCGCCGACCGTGACCGCGCGCCCGGCGCGCGCCTTGGGCGAGGTCGTCATGCCGAAGACCGCCTGGTAGAAGTGCGCCAGCTGCGCGTAGTCGTGGCTGACGATGGCGACGTGATTGATCTTCGAAAACATGGCGCGCTCCCTATGCCGGTCCGAGCCTTCTTGGAAATCGTTCGACCGGGGCAGCAGCGAGATTAGCGCCTCGACGGGGTCGGCGCCTAGATCCGCACCCCGATCCGCAGCGCGAGCGCAAGCCCGGCCGCAACCAGGCCGACGTTCACCACCGACAGCGCCGCTACCAGCTCGAGCGATCCGCCGCCGAACAGCGATACGATCAACGGCCCCAGCACCTCGGTGCCGGGTCCCTGCAGGTAGACGCCGGTCGAATATTCGCGCACGAAGATCATGAAGCAGAGCAGCCAGCAACCGACCAAGCCGAACCGGATGAGCGGCAGGGTCACGTCGCGCAGCGCCCTCCCCGGCGACGCGCCGGTCACGCGCGCGGCCTGCTCGAGCTCGGGCGCAATCTGCGACAGCGTCGCCGAGATGATGCGCAGCCCGAAGGCGAGCCACACCACGCTGTAGGCGAGCCACAGCCCGACCAGCGAGCTTCGCAGCACCCCGAGATAGGGCACGAACAGAAAGACCCAGAGAAACGCCAGGCCGGCGACCAGCCCGGGCAAGGACCTCGGCAGCAGCACGAGATAGTCGACCATGGCGACGAAGCGGCTCTTCCAACGATGGGTCGCGAGCGCGATCGACGCGTAGACCGCGACCGCGGCGGCTGCCCCCACGGTCGCCAGCAGGAAGGTATTGATGATGCCGTCGATGAGGCTCGGATGCTCGGCGAGATCGACGAAGTTCTGCAAGGTCAGCGTCTCGAACGGATTGATGCCCTCCCCCCAACGGCTCACGAAGGCGCGCAGCAGCACGCCGGATAGCGGCAAGCCGATCGCCACCAGGAGCCAGAGGACGATGGCCGCGAGCGCGGCCCAGCGCCACGGCCCGAGGCGGAGCGGTCGCGACTGCACGCCGCGGCCGCCCATGGTGACGTAACGCTCGGCCATGCGCAGCAGGTAGCGTTGCAGGTAGACGAGCGGCAGCGTCACCAGCGCGATCGCGACCACCACCACCGCCATGAGCTGGTACGAGGGCGTCCCCAGGATATTGGTCAGCTTGAACAGGTACGTCGTCAGCACCAACACGTTGGCGGGATCGCCGATGATCAGCGGCAAGCCGAACAGCTCGAAGCCGAGGAAGAAGATCAATACGCCGCTGTAGACCAGCGCCGGCCAGGCGAGCGGCAAGCTCACCGTCAACGCCACCCGCCAGGGCGGAGCGCCCATGACGCGGGCCTGCTCCTCGAGCTCGAGATTGAGCTTGCGCAAGGAGGCCGACGAGAACAGGTAGACGTGCGGCACGTGGGTGAGGCCGGCGATGATGACCAGGCTGGCGAAGGAATAGAGGTTCCAGGGCACGAAGCCGATCAGCTTCTTGAGCGCCAGCGAGGCGAACCCGACTGGGCCGATCGCGACCACATAGCCGAAGGCAATCACGATCGGCGACAGCACGATCGGCACCAGCAGCGCCGGCTCGATCAGGCTTTTTCCCGGCAAATCGGTGCGCACGACCAGAAAGGCGAGCACGCCCCCGAACGGCACCGCGATTGCCGTCATGCCGGCGGCAAGGGCAAGCGTGGTGACGAAAGCGCGCGCGAAGTCCGGCTCGCCGAGGATGAACTCGTAGGATGAGAGACTGAACCGCGCGACGGCTGAGAAGAACGGCTCGTCCAGGAAGCTCTGATAGACCACCAATCCGATCGGCAGCAGCACCAGCACCGCCAGGATGACGACTGTCGGCAGCCGAAACCAGGTCATGTCTACTGTGCCCGCGCCGTCTCCTGCCATTTGCGCAGCATGGCGAGGCGCTTTGCCGGCGCGAGCGCCGCAAGCAGACCCATGTCGGCGGGGATCGGCTTGAGCCGGTCGCCCAGCTCCTTCGTCAACGCGGCCGCGGAGTGCGGGCCCTCGACGTCCTCGCGCAGCGAGAACAGCGTCGCCTGGTTGGCCATGATCTTTTGCGCGCGCGCCGAGAGGAGATAATCCAGGAACAGCTTGCCGGCGTTCGGACGTCGGGCATTCTTCGTGATGAACGCCAGGCGCGACATGACCAGCACATAGTCGGCTGGATAGACCAGGCCGAGGTCGGGGTCCTTCCTCTGCCGCAGCACGACGTAGGAGCCGATCACGTTGAATCCGAGCAGGTGCTCGCCCGAGGTGATGCGCTCGATCATGGTGCCGCTGGAAGGATAGAAGCGGCCGGTGCCGTGTCCGAACGCCGCCGCCAGCTCCCAGAATTTGGCAAAGTACTTTTCGTCCTGCGTCATCAGCATGAAGGCGAAGCCGCTCTTCTCGGGATCATAAGTCGTGAGCTTGCCGCCGGCGAACAGTTGCGGCTTGTCCTTGAGCAGACGCAGGAGATCGGCGTGCGAGTTGGGCACGGCGTCGGCGGGGAGCAGGCGCTTGTTGTAGGCGATCACCAGCGGCTCGAACGTCGTGCCCCAGGCGCGATCTTCATACACCGCCCACTTCGGCATTTTCGCCGACTCGGGCGAGCGATAGGTCGCGGCGTGGCCGTCGGCGACGAGCTTGAGCTGCAGGTCCATCGACCCACTCCACAGCACGTCGGCGGTTTCCGCGTTGGCAGCGGTTTCGCTCAAGTATCGGTTGTAGACTTCGGTCGAGTTGAGGTCGTAGTACTTGACCTGGACCTTGGGATAGAGCGCGCGGAAATCCTTGAGCAAGGCATCGGCGCTGGCGGAATCGGTCGTCGAATAGACGCCGACGCTGCCCTCCTGCTCGGCGCCTGCAATGATCGCCTGATAATCGACGGGATAGCCTGGCGGCAATCCCTGCGCGGGCGCCGCGACCGTCGGCGCCAATAGAATAGCCAACCCGAGCGCGGCGCGTTTCACGGACGTTTCTCCCTGGGGTGATCTGATGTTATTGGCTTGATTCACGAAGAATTGGCCCACGACGAAGACGACGATCTTGCGGGCGTGGTCATCCTAGCTTCAACGGCCGGGCTGATCCACTCCCGCCGAAAAGCGCGATCGGGGAGGTCTGCACATGGCGAACGAGACCACGCAAGTGGCCGAATATGCGGCGCGTTATCGTTACGAGGATATCCCGCCCGACGTGGTCGAGCGCGCCAAGGCGTGCATCGCCGACACCATCGCCACCGTGATCTTCGGCTACGACCTGCCTTGGAGCCGGATCGTCGTTGCCTTCGCGCAGAAGAACGGCGCCGGGGGCAAGAGCCGCATCCTCGGTCCCGGCGGCGCCGCGGTGCACGCGCCCGCCGCGGCGCTCGCCAACGGCGCGCTCGCGCATGCCTTCGAGATGGACAACCTCACCTGGCCGAGCACCGGCGTGCATCCGGGCGCGACGCTGTTGGCCCCCGGTCTTGCTGTCGCCCAGGAGCGCGGGATCGGCGGGCGCGAGCTGATCGCCGCCTTCGTCGCCGGCGCCGAGGTGATGATCCGCATCGGACGCGCCACCCACCACAGCAACGAGGGTCGCGGCTTCCACGCGCCAGGCACGACCGGGCCGTTCGGCGCCGCGGTCGCCTGCGGGCGCTTGATGGGCTTCGACGCCGAGCGCATGCGCAACGCGCTGGGCGTGGCGGGCTCGCTCGCCTGCGGGCTGATGGAATTCGCCCGTTCCGGCACCGGCGCTATGGTCAAGCGCCTCCATCTCGGGCGCGCGGCCGAAAGCGGCGTGCTGGCGGCGAGCCTTGCCGCCGACGGCTTCACCGGCCCGGTCAGCGTGCTCGAAGGCGAGTTCGGCTTTTTGCGGGTGTTCTGCGGCAGCGAGTTCGATACGGCGGAACTCACCCGCGGGCTGGGCGAGAGCTATGCCTCGCGCTCGATCATGCTCAAGCGCTTCCCCTGCCACATCACCGCGCATACGTCGGTGCAAGCGATCCTGGATTTGCGCGCCGAGCACGGCTATGCGGCCGCCGACGTCGCCACGATCCACATCGCCGGCAACGACAAGATGGCGCGGGTCAACAACATCCCCTCCCCCTCTGACATCATGATGGCGCAGTATTCGATCCCGTTCTGCGTCGCGCTCGCCCATGTGCGCGATCCGCGCGATCCGCGCGCCTTCGACGACACCGCGCTCGCGGACCCGCAGATCCGGTCGCTGGCCGAGCGCGTGACTATCACCATCGCCAAGGACCGCCCCACCCCGCTCGCCGCCGTCGTGACTGTCACCCTCAACGACGGGCGCGTGCTCATGCGCTCGGTCGCCGATTTCAAGGGCACGCCCGAGCGCCCGCTCGACCGGCGCGAGCTGGAGGAGAAGTTCCTGCTGCTGACCCGCCACTGCACCGCGGACGACATGGGCGAAATGTTCGACCGGCTGCAAGATCTGGAGAACGAGCCCAATCTCGATTGGATCGGCGTTCGCGCCCATTAGTTCAACAAAGAAGAGACCTGCCATGGCCGAGCATGCCGGCGCGGACAACGTGCATACCCGCAAGATCGCCGAATTCGTTTCGACGCTGACCTATGACCGCATTCCCGCGGAGGTGCGCGAACGCATCAAGCTCCTGATCCTCGACTCGCTCGGCTGCGCCATCTACGGCGCGGGGCTCGAATGGTGCCGCATCCTGCAGGCCTCGCTCGAAGCCGTGGACGCAACCCGCACGACCTCGGTCTGGGGCACGCCCCTTCGCCTCTCCTCCCCGCACGCCGCGCTGATCAACGGCACGCAAGTGCAGGGCTTCGAGCTCGACGACGTGCACCGGCAGGGCGTGCTGCACGTGGGCGCGGTCACGCTGCCGCCATTGATCGCAGTGGCGGAAAGCCATGTCGGCCTCTCCGGCCGGGAGCTCCTCACCGCCGCGGTCGCCGGCTACGAGATCGGCCCCCGGGTCGGAAAATGCATGGGGCAGGAGCATATCGGCCAGGGCTGGCATTCCGGCGCCACCGTCGGCGTGTTCTCGGCCGCCGCCGGCGCCGCGCGCGGCTTGCGCCTCTCCGCCGACGCGACCGTGCACGCGCTCGGCATCGCCGGCACCCAATCGGCGGGGCTGATGGCGGCGCAATACGGCGCCATGGTCAAGCGTATGCATGCCGGCCGCTCCGCGCAGAGCGGGCTCTACGGCGCGCTGCTCGCCAAGAACGGCTTCACCGGCATCGTCGACGTATTCGAGGCGCCTTACGGCGGCTTCTGCACCACGTTCTCGCGCTCGCAGGATCGCTTCAACCTCGGCGAGCTGAGCGCAGGGCTCGGCGCGCGCTTCGAGACCATGCGCATCTCGCTCAAATTCTATTCCTGCGTGGGGAGCAACCACACCACGCTCGACGCCATCCGCGACATCGCGCGGCGGCGGCCGTTCACGCGCAACGAGATCGACAAGATCGTGGTGCACGGCTCGCAGGTGACGGTCGACCACGTCGGCTGGCCCTACCGGCCGGAGGGGCTGACCTCGGCGCAATTGAACCTGCCGTTCTGCGTGGCGACGCTGCTCATCGAGGGCGACGTTTTCGTCGACCAGTTCAAGCCCGAGGCGGTCGATGATCGCGCGCGCATCGCCCTTTCCCGTAAAGTCGAAGTCGTGCACGATCCCGCGATCACCGCGCTCGGCTCTGCCTTCCGCCACAAGGTGCGCGTCGACATCCATTTCCACGACGGCACGGTCGAGACCGAGACCCGCGAGGCGCCGCAAGGCAGCGAGCAGTCGTTCGCCACGCGCGACGAGATCGTCGCGAAGTTCAAGAAGCTCACGCGCCACGCGATGAGCGCGACGCGCCAGGACGTGCTCGCCGATGCCGTGCTCGCGCTGGAAGATTTGCCCGACAGCAAGCGCCT
>WNEY01001624.1_pt1 | contig 16048 bp, 11 predicted proteins | sample 5400531 | NCBI WGS metagenome assembly WNEY01 (sample SAMN13153338, study PRJNA577476) | soil metagenome | isolation source: 200 cm saprolite under Douglas fir tree site 1 | place: USA:California | collected 2015-04-18
CAAAGTATTCTATCTGTATGGGCTCCGGGTCAATCTGGGGCAGGTGCGCAAGGACGAAAACGCGCTGTGGAGCTTTGGACCGCATGATGTGTCAGTGGCACTCTACTTGCTTGGTGAGCAACCCGTCCGAGTCGCGGCCCACGGCAAGAGCTATCTACAGCCCGCGATCGAGGATGTCGTGTTTCTCACGATGGAGTTCGCCAGCGGGGTGCTTGCGCACTTCCAAATGTCGTGGCTCGATCCCCATAAAGAGCGAAAACTCACCGTGGTAGGCGCCAAGAAGATGGTGGTATTCGACGACATGGAGCCGCGCGAAAAGCTGCGGATCTACGATAAGGGTGTGGACCGCCCGCCCGAGTATCGATCGTTCGGCGAGAGCCTGGCGATTCGCGAGGGCGATATTTTCATTCCTCGTATTCCGGCCGTGGAACCGCTCGCGGCCGAGTTGGCGCATTTCGTCCGCGCCGCGCAGGGCCGTGAACCGCCGCGCGCGAGCGCCGCGGACGGGGTGCGCGTGGTCCGCGTGCTCGAAGCCGCTTCCCGCTCATTGGCGCGCGGCGGCGCTCCGGAGACACCATGACCGCGACTGTCGCTGCCCCCACTATGGTCGATACACTCCTTGCGAAAGCGAAGGACCGCACCGCCGTCTTCAGCGTCGTCGGCCTCGGCTACGTCGGCCTGCCGCTCGCGATGGAGCTGGTTCGTGCCGGCTACCGCGTGCTCGGCGTGGACGTCAACCAGCGCGTCGTTGATTCGCTGAACGCCGGCCGGTCACACATTCAGGACGTGCCGGCCGCCACCGTCGCGGATGCGGTAGAGGCCAAGAAATTCTCCGCCACGGCCGACCTGACTCGCCTGAAAGAGCCCGACGTCATCTCCATCAGCGTGCCCACACCGCTCTCCAAGACCAAAGATCCCGACGTGAGCTATGTGCTGGCGGCCACCGAGTCGGTGAAGCGCGCGCTGCGCAAGGGTCAGCTCGTGGTGCTGGAGTCTACGACCTATCCGGGCACCACGCGTGAGCTGATGCTTCCCGCGCTCGAGTCCACGGGTCTCAAAGTCGGGGAGGACTTCTTCCTCGCGTTCTCTCCGGAGCGCGTCGATCCCGGCAACGAGCGCTTCAACACGCGCAACACGCCCAAGGTGATCGGCGGCATCACGCCCGCCTGCCTGAAAGTCGCGATGGCATTGTATCAGGGGGCCATCGATTCGCTCGTGCCGGTCTCGTCGCCGGAAGCGGCCGAGCTCGTGAAGATCCTCGAGAACACGTTCCGCAGCGTCAACATCGGGCTCGTCAACGAGATGGCGATCGTGTGCGACAAGCTCGGCGTGGATGTGTGGGAGGTGATCGAGGCCGCGTCGACCAAGCCGTTCGGGTTCATGAAATTCACGCCCGGCCCCGGCGTGGGCGGTCACTGCATTCCGCTCGATCCGCACTATCTCGCTTGGAAGATGCGGACGCTCAATTACAAGACCCGGTTCATCGAGCTGGCCGGTGAGCTGAACGCCGAGATGCCGGAGTTCTGGGTCGGGAAGGTCGTGGACGCGCTCAACGAGCAGGGGAAGGCGGTCCGCGGCAGCCGGGTCCTGCTGGTGGGCGTCGCCTACAAGAAAAACATCGACGACATCCGCGAGAGTCCGGCGCTGGATGTGATCCGCCTGCTGCATCAGCGTGCTGCCGATGTGTCCTACCACGATCCGCACGTGCCGGTCCTGAAAGCAGACGGTATCGCGCTCAACTCTGTTCCGCTTACCGCGGAAACGCTGAAGCAGGCCGACTGCGTCATCATTGTGACCGATCACACGGCGATCGACTATAAACTGATCGCGCGGCACGCGCGCGCGACCGTGGATACCCGGCATGTATTGCCCAAAACGGGCGGGGCGGGTAACCGCGCGTGAAGGTCGCTGTCGTCGGCACCGGATATGTAGGTCTGGTCGTGGGTGCCTGTCTCGCCGAGACGGGGAACGACGTCGCGTGCGCCGACGTCGACGCGGCCAAGATCACGAATCTCAACGCGAATAAACTCCCGATCTACGAGCCCGGACTCGAGCCGATTGTCATCCGCAATCAGCGCGAGGGCCGGCTCACCTTCACGACCGACGTCGGCACCGCGGTCGAGCGCGCCGAAGTCGTGTTCATCGCGGTGGGCACGCCGCCCGACGAAGACGGATCGGCCGACCTCCAGCACGTGCTCGCGGTCGCCACGACGATCGGCAAGCATATGAATGCGCCCAAGGTCGTCGTGACGAAGAGCACCGTCCCGGTGGGCACGGCGGAGAAGGTGCGGGCGCAGATCGCGCGTGAGACGACGACGCCGTTTCACGTCTGCTCGAATCCGGAATTCCTGAAGGAAGGCGCCGCGGTCGAAGACTTCATGAAACCCGACCGCGTGGTCGTCGGGGTCGACTCACCCGACGCGGCCAAAGTGATCGAGGAGCTCTACACCCCCTTCGTGCGCACCGGCAATCCGCTGATCGTGATGGATATCCCGTCGGCCGAAATGACGAAGTACGCGGCTAACGCCATGCTCGCTACGCGCATCTCGTTCATGAACCAGATCGCGCAGCTGTGCGAGGCGGTGGGAGCGGACGTCACCCAGGTCCGGCGTGGCATTGGCTCGGACCGGCGCATTGGACAGGCGTTCCTGTTTCCCGGCCCGGGCTACGGCGGGTCCTGCTTTCCCAAAGACGTAAAAGCACTGATTCGCACCGGTTCCGAGAACGAGCTGCCGCTGGATATTCTGTCCGCGGTGGAAGCCGCGAATCACCGGCAGAAAAAGATGTTGTTTGAAAAACTGCAGCGGCATCTCAAATCGCTCAGCGGCAAGGTCGTTGCCGTTTGGGGCCTCGCCTTCAAGGCCGAGACCGATGACATTCGCGAGAGCCCGGCGCTCGTGCTCATCGAGGAGCTGCTCAGAGCCGGCGCGAAAGTGCAGGCGCACGACCCCGCCGCCATGGAAACCGCGCGCCATCACCTCGGCAACCGCGTCTTGTACGCCGGCCACGGCTTCGACGCGCTGGCGGGCGCGGATGCGCTCGCGATCGTGACGGAGTGGTTGGAGTACCGCAATCCCGATTTCGCCCGGATGAAGCAGCTCTTGAAGCGGCCGCTGATCGTCGATGGACGCAACTTGTACGATCCGCAAAAGCTCGGCCGGCTCGGATTTACCTACGACAGCATCGGCCGCCCGCTCGGATGCGCGTCCTCGTAACGGGGGCGGCGGGGTTCCTGGGATCGCATCTCGTTGACCGGTTCCTCGCCGCGGGACACCGGGTCCTGGGAATGGATAATCATCTTACCGGTAATCCCGCCAATCTCGCGCACCTCGCCAACCATCCCAACTTCGAGTTTCGGCGCCAGGACGTCACAACCTTCATTGAAATCGACGGCGCCCTCGACGGCGTGCTGCACTTCGCGAGCCCGGCGAGTCCCGTCGATTACCTCAAGCTCCCGATCCAGACCCTCAAGGTCGGCGCGCTTGGCACGCACAAGGCGCTGGGACTCGCCATGGCGAAACAGGCGCGGTTCCTGCTCGCCTCCACCTCCGAGGTCTACGGCGATCCGCTGGTGCATCCACAGCCGGAGGCCTACTGGGGGAACGTCAACCCCGTAGGTCCGCGCGGCGTCTACGACGAGGCCAAGCGGTTCGCGGAGGCGCTGACCATGGCCTATCATCGCTACCACGGGCTCGACACGCGCATCGTGCGGATCTTCAACACCTACGGGCCGCGCATGCGCCCGCACGACGGGCGAGTGGTGTCGAACTTCATCGTGCAGGCGCTGCGCGGCGATCCCCTCACCGTCTACGGCGACGGCTCGCAGACGCGCTCGTTCTGCTATGTAGACGACCTGATCGAGGGCATCCTCGGGCTCTTCGAGCGCGGCGGCGCCGAGCCGACCAACATCGGTAACCCGCACGAGTTCACCGTGCGGCAGCTCGCCGATCGTGTGCTGGCGTTGACGGGTAGCAAGAGCGAGATCGTCCAGCGGCCGCTGCCGGTGGACGACCCGCAGGTGCGCCAGCCGGACATCTCGCACGCCCGCGAGACACTGGGATGGGAGCCGAAGGTGTCGCTCGACGAGGGACTGCGCCGCACGATCGAGTATTTCCGTAATGTCGTGAAGCGCGAAGGAGCATGAAAGTCGTGACGCACCGCGTTCTGGTCACCGGCGCGGCCGGGTTCATCGGATCACACCTGAGCGAGGCGCTTGTAGAGCGCGGCCACGAGGTGATCGGCGTCGATAATTTCGATCCGTTCTACGCGCGGGACGTCAAAGAGCGCAATCTCTCGAGCCTGCGCAAACTTCCGGGGTTTCGGTTCGTGGAAGCCGATGTCGCCCGCGATGCTGTGCCGTTGAACGGCGTCGAGGCGGTCATCCATCTGGCGGCCAAGCCTGGTGTCCGTCCCTCGCTCGAGGATCCCGGCGCCTACATGGAAGCGAACGTCACGGCGACGGCGCGGTTGATCGATGCGGCCCGCCGGGTGGGGTTGACGCGGATCGTGTTCGGCTCGTCGTCGTCCGTCTACGGAAATGCGACGCCCGCGCCATTTGCCGAGGACGAACCCGCCGTTTTGCCGATCTCGCCATACGCCGCCAGCAAGCGGGCAGGGGAGCTGCTGGCGCATGCATTTGCGCACCTCTATCCGCTCAAGATCATCTGCCTGCGATTCTTCACGGTGTACGGCCCACGCCAGCGCCCCGATCTGGCGATCCACAAGTTCACCGATCTGATCGCCCGCGGACGTCCGGTGCGGATGCATGGGGATGGGTCGAGTGAGCGCGACTACACCTATATTACCGACTGCCTGGACGGCATTCTCGCCGCGCTCGAATGGACTGCTCGCGCGACTCCTGGCACGGTCGAGACGGTCAACCTGGGCGGCGGCGAACGCGTGCGTCTCGACCGCCTGATTGCGCTCATCGCCAAGGCCCTGGGTCAGGAAGCGCGCATCGAGCGTCACCCCGATCAGCCGGGCGACGTGCGATTGACGGATGCCGATCTGGTGCATGCCGGACGCGTCCTGGGCTTCAAGCCGCGCGTCGGGATCGAGGAAGGTATCCGCAGGTTCGTTGACTGGTACGAGGAGATTCATGGACGTCAGTCCCGAGCGCCTGGTCGAGCAGGCTAACGAGCGGTTTCAGCTGCAGGATTACTACGGCGCGATTCACCTCCTCGAGGAGGTCACCGCGTCCGGCCGCGCGTTTGCGGACGCGCATCATCTGCTCGGCCTCTCGTACTCGCTGGCCGGACAGCCCGACAAGGCGCTGGAACAGCTCGATCGTGCCCTGGCGCTCAATCCCAATTACATCGAAGCCTTGATCCATCGCGCGCTGGTGCTGAACGAGCTGGGTCGCGAAGAGGAGGCCAACGCGGTGCTGCGGCGTGCCCGTCAGGTCACCTCGGAGCGGCGCGCGGGCTTCCATGGTCACGTCGCGGCGAAACTGGCAAACCAGCACGCCGCATTGGGCCAGGCATACGTCGAGGCGGGCGGGCTCAGCGAAGCGATCGCGCAGTATGAAGCGGCGCTGACGCTGGGGCCGGCATTCCATGACCTGCGGTACAAGCTAGGCCGGCTGTTGCTCGAGGCCGGTCGCGCGTTGGACGCACACGAACAGTTCCAGATCATCGTGCGCGAGCGGCCGTCCTTCCACGACGCCGCCGCGATGTTGGGCCTGGCCTGCTACCTCGCCGGTGATGGGTTGGCAGCGCGCGCGGTCTGGGAAGAGCTGCGTGCGCGGCGGCCGGAAGACCCGAGGGTAGAGGCCTATCTGGCGCTGCTCTCCCGCTCGGATGTGGCGCCCGTTGGCGCCGACACGAAACCTGAGCGAAAGAAGAAAGAGAAGTGAGACGGTTTTGGGCGGTGCCGCTTGTCCTCTTGCTGGCCTGCACCCGTTCCGCCGCCAATCACGAGGAGCTCGGCGATCACGCCTATGCCGCAGGGTTGTATGCCGACGCCCTGGCGGAATACCAGTTGGGTCTCAAGGCAAACGCCGGCAGCGCCGCACTGCTCGCCAAGGTGGCCGCCGCAGCCATGCATTCTGAGGACTATGAGCTGGCGGCTGATTCCTACCGCTCGCTCGCCAAGCGCGATCGCTCGCGCGCCGACGAAGCCGCCGACGGACTGGATCGGGTGGCGCGGGCTGCCCTCACGGCCAACGACCGCACGGCGCTGGCGAGTGCCTTGACCGGACTGCGGGAAGTCGCGCCGCGGCGTCCCCTCGGACGGTATGTCGTGCTCGCCGCCCTCGACGCGGTCGACCGGGGCGATACGGCCGAGGCAAAGGCCCTGTTGCCGGTTGCAGCGGCCTCGGCGGTCGACGCCGCCCGTGCCGACTCGCTACTGTTCGTGTACGGCATGACCCTGGTCCGGGTCCGGGATTGTAGTACGGCGGTGCGCGTGTTCGAGGGCGTCGTCCGGAGACAGCGGGCGGCCACGGTGGTTGAATCGGCGCGCGAAGGCCTGGGGCTGTGCGCGCTCGTCGCAGGGCAACTCGCGCTCGAGCAGGGACGTCCGGCCGACGCGGAAGGATGGTTTCGGCGGGCCACGGCGCCCGGCGCCTCGCCCGATGTGGTGCGGGGTGCCTTCCTCGGTCTCGGCGACGTGCGCCTGGCGCAGGGCGACATACCCGGCGCCATGGAGAGCTATCAACAGGCGCTCGTCGGGGGGACGCCGGGTGACACGATTTCGCAGCGGGCACAGGAAAAGCTCAACAGGTTAGGAAAGGCTGAGCCGGAATGACGATGCAACGGAAGATCGGGGTGCTGGCGCTCGCGGTCGCCCTGAGTGGGATGGCGGCCTGTCACCCTCATGGCCGTGCTCCGCGTGCCGCCCCCGTGGTCCAGCCCGACGTCGATCTTGCCCGTGCCCTGGACCTGTTCCGGCACGGCGATTTTCGCCGTGCGCAAGTGATCTTGCAACGCGTCAGCTTCGAGCTCGCACCTGGTAGTCCCGAGTCGGCGCAGGTGCGGTATTACATCGCAGAGTCCTGGTTCCAGGCGGGTGACTACGTTCAGGCGGCAAGCGAGTTCCGGAAGGTTGCCGACGAATTCTCCACCACGGAGTACGCGCCGCTGGCCCTGTTACGAGCGGGAGACGCGAACCTCCGTCTCTGGCACCGCCCCGAGCTCGACCCCGCGTACGGTGAGACGGCGTTGGCGATTTATCAGGAGTTGGCGGGCCGTTTTCCCGACAGCGATGCAGCGGCGCGCGCCCGGGCGCATGTGCGTCGCCTGGAGAATCAGTTCGCGGAGAAGACGTATAAGACCGGCATATTCTATCTACGCCGCAAGGCCTGGGACTCGGCGATCATCTATTTCAAGGACGTGATCGCGAACTATCCCACCACGCAGCGGGCGCCCGACGCGCTGCTGCGATTGGTGGACAGCTATCGCGCGATCGGCTACAAGCAGGAGTTGCAGGAGACCTGCGAGCACCTGCGGCGCTTCTATCCCAACGCGACCGGGCTCGGCCGCACCTGTCCCGCCGCGGCCGATTCCAGCGCGACCCCGTCGACCCCCTCCACACCCTGAGCGGCGTGGCCGGGGGGAGGGCGCTGTTCGGCGGCTCGTTCGACCCCGTGCATGTCGCACATCTGATCGTGGCAGAAGCAGCGGCGGACGCGTTGGGCTGCAGCGTGCGGTTTTTGCCCGCGCGCGAGCAGCCGTTCAAACGCGCGGCCCATCAGGCGACGCCGGAGCAGCGGGCCGACATGCTCGATCTTGCGGTCGGAGATAATCCGCGCCTTCGCGTGGAGCGCGTCGAGTTGGGCTTACCGACGCCCTCCTACACCGTCCGGACCCTGCGGGCGTTGGGCGATCGAGAGCCGGGGAACCGGTTCACGTTATTGCTAGGGGCAGACGCCGCCTCGGATCTCGCGGCGTGGTGGGAAGTCGAAGCCCTTCCGGGACTTGCCGACATCGTCGTTTTCGCTCGGCCCGGCGCGAGCGTGGTGCGTCACCCCCTGATCAAGCGGGTCATCCCGGTGCCCATGATCGACCTCTCCGCGACCGCGGTGCGGGAACGCGTCAAACAGGGGCTTTCCATTCGATATTTAGTGCCCGATCCGGTGCGCCAATACATCGGAACTCACGGGCTGTATCGCTAGGAGCGTAATGGCTAATCGTTGGTTCACCAAAATCTTCGGGACGCGGTTCAACCGTGAGCTGAAACGCATTCAGCCGATCGTGGATGCGATTCACGAGCACGAAGTGCGTCTCAAAGAGATCGGCGACAGCGAGCTGCAGGCACAGACCGCGAAGTTCCGCGAAGCGATAGCGCAGCGCACCGGCGCGCTGCACGCGGAGGTCGAGCGGCTCAAACAGGCGAAGCACGACTGCCCCGATCCTGCCGAGCGTGCCAATCTCACCGACCAGCTGAGAAAAGCGGAGCAGGAGTTCGTCTCCGAGCTGCAGCGCACGCTCGACGATTTGCTGCCGGAGGCGTTCGCGACGGTGCGCGAGGCATCCCGCCGGCTGCTGGGCAGCGAGGTCGTCGTCACCGGGCACACGATGCAGTGGGACATGGTGCCGTACGACGTGCAGCTCATCGGCGGCATCGTGTTGCATCAGGGCAAGATCGCCGAAATGGCCACCGGCGAAGGCAAGACGCTGGTCGCAACGCTGCCGTTGTATCTCAATGCGCTGGCCGGGCGCGGCGCGCATCTCGTCACGGTGAACAACTACCTGGCGCGACGCGACTCGCAGTGGATGGGCCATCTTTTCAAGTGGCTCGGCCTGACGGTGGGCTGCATCGACGACACGCAACCGTCCACCCCCGAGCGCCGCGCCGCCTATCAGTGCGACATCACCTACGGGACCAACAACGAATTCGGCTTCGACTACCTGCGCGACAACATGGTGGGCAGCCTGGAGCAGCGGGTCCAGCGCGGGCACGTGTACGCAATCATCGATGAGGTGGACTCGATTCTGATCGACGAAGCCCGCACGCCTCTCATCATCTCCGGGGTCGTAGGCGCGGAGTCGGATGAAAAGTACGCCCTGTACAATGCCCAGGTCGTGCAGCTGGTACGTAAGCAGACCGCAATCGCCAACGATCTGATTGCGAAGGCCGAGCCGCTGCTGGAGAACCCGGATACGAATTACGAGGGGGCGAAGCTGCTGTACAAGGCGCAGCTCGGGATGCCGAAGAACAAGAAGCTGCTCAAGCTGCTGAACGAGCAGGGCGTCAAGCAGCAGGTGCAACGGGTCGAGCTCGACCGGCTCGCCGACCGCAAGCTGCCGGCGCGCGATCAGAAGATGCGCGACATCGAAGATGATCTGTTTTTTGTCATGGATGAGCGCGGCCGCTCGGTGCACCTGACCGACACGGGCGTGGAGACGATGTCCCCGCAGGATCCCACGCTGTTCGTGGTGCCCGACATCTCGCACGCCATCCACGAGCTGGAGCACGACACCGAGCTGGCTCCGGCCGAGAAGATCGAGCGGCGGCGCGCCGTGGAGGGGGAATACGCGGCCAAGAGCGAGACGCTGCACATCATCCATAAGCTGCTGCAGGCGCATGCGCTGTACGAGAAAGACGTCGAGTACGTCGTGCAGGATGGCCAGGTCTTTATCGTCGACGAGTTCACCGGCCGGTTGATGCCGGGCCGGCGCTGGTCGGACGGCCTGCACCAGGCGGTCGAGGCCAAGGAAGGCGTGGCGGTCCGGGAAGAGTCGCAGACCCTCGCGACGATCACGATCCAGAACTACTTCCGCATGTACGAGAAGCTTTCGGGCATGACGGGCACGGCGGAGACGGAAGAGACCGAGTTTCACGACATCTACAAGCTCGTGGTCGTGGTGATCCCCACGAATCGCCCGGTGCGGCGCATCGACAAGCACGATCTCGTGTACAAGACGCGCAAAGAGAAGTACGACGCGATCATGGAAGAGGTCGAGCGCCAGCATAAGCGCGGCCTGCCGGTGTTGGTCGGGACGACCAACGTCGAGGTCTCAGAGACGCTGGCCCGTCTGCTGAAACGGCGCGGGCTCAAGCACGAAGTGCTGAACGCCAAGTACCACCAGCGCGAAGCCGAGATCGTCGCGCAGGCAGGACAGCCCGGCTCGATCACGATCGCGACCAACATGGCGGGCCGCGGCACCGACATCAAACTCGGCACGGGCGTCAAGAAGTGTCAGGTGTGCGGGATCAAGTCGCGCGAGGCACCATTCGGTCAGCTGGTGGAGAAGCCCGACCTGACGCCCCACCAGATCAACGAGCTCAAGTGCAACGAGGATCCCCCATGCGGCCTCGTCATCGTCGGAACGGAGCGGCACGAGGCGCGGCGCATCGACCGCCAGCTGCGGGGACGGTCCGGGCGTCAGGGCGATCCGGGGCAGAGCGTCTTCTATATGTCGCTCGAAGACGACCTCATGCGTCTCTTCGGCTCCGACCGCATCGCGCGCATCATGGATCGCACCGGCGCCGAAGAGGGCGAGGTCATTACCCACCCCTGGGTCACCGCCGCCATCGGCCAGGCTCAGAAGCGCGTCGAGCTCCAGAATTTCCAGGCGCGCAAGAAGCTGCTGCAGTTCGACGACGTGATGAACAAGCAGCGGGAAGTGATCTACTCGCAGCGACTCTACGCGCTCGAGGGGGGGGAGGAGCTGAAGGCCGAGGCACAGCGCATGATCGACAGCGCCGTCGAGCACCTCGTCGACACGCTCATTGCGGACTATGACGATCCCGGCCAATGGGACCGCGCGCTGATCGACACGGAGTTTCTGCAGAAGTTCCTGACGTCGATTCCCGGTGTCACCGATCCCGCGGTGATCAAAACGCGCGACGAGCTCGTGCGCGCGGCTCAACAAGCGGCGCGCGACGCATTCCAGCAGAAGCTCGGCTATCTGCGCGACGTCGAAGCCAAGGTCGGCGCGGCAAACCTCGCCGAGCAGGCGTTGTCACACGTCACCCTCGGCGTGATCGACGAGAAGTGGAAGGATCACCTCTACGATCTCGACCAGCTGCGCGAAGGCATCTACTATCGCGCCTGGGGACAGAAAGACCCGCTCGTCGAATACAAGCAGGAAGCCTACGAGATGTTCGTCGGCTTGATGGACGACCTGCAGACCACGTTCGCGGAGCGGTGGCTCAAGCTGCAGATCGAGATTGGCCCTCCGCAGGGTGGCCCGGGTCCTCAACGGCCGCCCAGCCGCGGAGTGACGGGCCCCGCCGGTGGACTCCCTGGCCCCAGTCGCCGCCAGACGCCGATGGTGGCTTCAAAACCGGCCGCCGATGGCCTTGTCACGAGCGGTGAACCGCCCCCACCCTCGAGACAGCGGGGGAGTGCAGGGGTCGCCGAGCCTGCGTTCGTCGCGAATCCGTACGCCGGCGTGGGCCGCAACGATCCGTGTCCCTGTGGCAGCGGTAAGAAGTTCAAGAAGTGCCACGGAGCGGGCATGTAACGCGTTGGAATGGTGCGGGCTCAACGAGCGGCATGGGTTAGGTTCGGCCCATGCCGCTCCGTCTTTCCGAGCACCTCGAACACGACCGGCCGCGCGAGCGTTTCTGGGCCGTCGGCCCCGGCGCGTTGACGGCGCAAGAGCTTCTGGCCATTCTCCTTGGAACAGGGATACGCGGGCAAGACGCCCTCGCCGTGGCCGGCGAGATACTGGCGCGGGGAGATGGCTCATTGCGGCGGCTGGCCACGCGACCCTGGGCGGAATTGGCCCGGATTCGAGGGGTTGGCCGGACGAAAGCGGCCCGGCTAGCGGCAGCCATCGAGTTGGGACGCCGGATCGGAACGGAGGCAGAGCCGCCGCCCGAGCGGATTCGGGGACCCGGCGATGTCCAGCGCTACTATGGGCTGCGCCTGCGGGACCTCGCGGTCGAGGAGTTTCACGTCCTCGCCCTGGGTAGCCAGAGCCAGATATTGGCGGATCTCCTCATCACGCGGGGCATTCTGAACAGCTCGTTGGTGCACCCGCGGGAGGTGTTTCGGGCGGCGATCGCCGAGGCAGCGGCTGGCATCATCGTGGTGCACAATCATCCGAGCGGCGATCCCACGCCCTCGGCGGACGATCGGGCGGTGACGCGCCAGCTGGTTGATGCGGGGCGCCTGCTCGACGTGCCGGTGTACGATCACGTGGTGATTGGGGGGGGCGGGGGAGAGCGGTACGTGAGTTTCGCGGAGGCAGGGCTATTGTGACGAGTACGGCGCCGATCCTCGCGCCCGAGCTGGCGAAAGCCGTCGCGGCGCAGCGCGACCGCCTCGACCTCGACGTGCTGTCGCGCGCCTACCGGATGAGCGCGCAGGCGCATCAGGGCCAGAAGCGCCTGTCGGGCGACGACTTCGTGTCCCACAGCGTCGCGGTCGCCACGATTCTCGCCGAGCAGCAGATGGACACCACGACCATCGCGGCGGCGCTGCTGCACGACGTGGTCGAAGACTCCGATGTCACGCTGGAGCATCTGCGTCGCGATTTCGGCAACGAAGTCGCCGATCTGGTGGACGGGCTCACCAAGATCTCGACCCTCACGTTCCGTTCCACGGCCGAGGAGCAGGCGGAGAACTACCGCAAGCTGCTGATGTCGGTCGCGCGCGACGCGCGTGTCATCATCATCAAGCTGGCCGACCGGCTGCACAACATGCGCACGCTCGACCCGTTGCCGCCGGAGAAGCGCAAGCGGATCGCGCTGGAAACGCGCGAGCTGTATGCGCCGCTGGCGCATCGCTTCGGAATGGCGGGCGTGAAGGCGGAGCTCGAGGACTTGGCGTTCAAGTACCTCGAGCCCGACGACTACAAGCAGCTGGCGCGCCAGGTAAAGGCCCGGCGCGTGGAGCGCGACCGCACGATCGAGCGGATGCGCGCGCCGCTCTCCGACGAGCTGCGCCGCGCCGGGATCGTGGGCTGGGAGATCGTGGGCCGGCCTAAGAACCTCTGGTCGATCTTCAAGAAGATGAAAAAGCGCGGCAAGCCGTTCGAAGAGATTTACGATCTGCTCGCCGTCCGCGTCCTGGTCAACAGCATCACCGACTGTTACCACGTGCTCGGCATCATCCATCACACCTGGACGCCGCTGCAGGAGCGGATCAAGGACTACATCGCGAGCCCCAAGTCGAACGGCTATCAGTCGCTGCATACCACCGTCTTCGGCCCGGCCGGGCAGCTGTACGAGATCCAGATCCGTACCCGCGACATGCATCGCACGGCGGAGTACGGGATCGCAGCCCACTGGCTCTATAAGGAAAACGGCAAGGGCGCCGACGAGCTCGATCACCATCTGTCGTGGTTCCGGCAACTGATCGAGCTGCAACAGGACGCGCACACGCCTGAGGAATTCCTCGAGTTCCTGAAGATCGACCTCTATCAGGACGAGATCTTTGTCTTTACGCCGCGCGGCGACGTGAAGCGGCTGCCGAAGGGCGCGACGCCGATCGATTTCGCGTTCATGGTGCACACTGAAGTCGGCCAGCACTGCAACGGCGCTCGCGTCAACGGCCGCATCGCCCCGCTGCATCGGCCGTTGCGCAACGGCGATACGATCGAAGTCCTCACCTCCGCGCAGGCCAAGCCGTCTCGTGATTGGCTGGCACACGTTCAGACAGGGCGGGCCCGCCAGAAGATCCGCCAATGGATCAAGCAGGAGGAGCAGGAGCGCAGCGTGACGCTGGGAAAAGAAATCCTCGCGCGCGAGGTCCGGCGCCGGCGCCTCGATCCGCCCACTCCGGAGCAGCTCGCCCAGGCGGCGTCCAAGCTATCGCTCGCCGAGCCCGAGCAGGTGGAAGCGGCGATTGGGAGCGGCGACGTCCAGCTCGGGCAGGTCATGAAGGCGCTCTATCCCGATTTGCCCACCGAGGAGAACCAGCCCGCCAAGCCGACGGCGTTCGGGCGCGTCATCGAGCGGCTGCGCCTGGGCCGTGGCATCAAGATTCATGGCGTCGAAGGCCTCATGGTCCGCTATGCGCAATGCTGCCAGCCGGTGCCTGGCGATCCCGTCGTTGGCTATGTGACACAAGGACGAGGGATCTCGGTTCATCGCACCGACTGCCCAAACCTCCTCACCCTGTCGGGCGACGTGGAGCGGCGGGTCGAGATCGACTGGCGGGAGGTGGAGGGACAGACGTTCGAGGTGCGGCTCGCCGTGAGCGGCGAGGACCGCCGGGGTCTCTACGCCGACATCTGCGAAGCGATCAGCGGCACGGGCACTAACATCCGCAGTGCCGAGCTCGCCTCCAAGGACGGCATCGTGTTCGGGTCGATCCTGGTCGAGGTCGAGAACCACACCCACCTGCACAAGGTCCTGAAGGCGGTCCGCAAGGTGAAGGGTGTGACGGAGATTGCGCGACGGGACTCGAGCGGTCCCGCTGAAGTCGTCGTCGGTTAGTTTTCCCTCCTATGCCTTTTGAGCTCGGAAACGCACCGCTCCCCGCGGGTGATCAACCACGCGCGATCCGCGAGTTGCGGGCCGGACTGCGCCGCGGCGACAAGTATCAGACCCTGCTTGGCGTCACCGGCTCGGGCAAGACGATGACGATGGCGCATGTGGTCGCCGACTTCGGCAAGCCCACGTTGGTGTTGTCGCACAACAAGACGCTCGCGGCGCAGCTCTACGGTGAGCTGAAGACGTTCTTCCCGGGCAACGCGGTCGAGTTTTTCATCTCCTACTACGACTACTACCAGCCCGAGGCGTACGTGCCGTCGACCGACACGTACATCGCGAAGGACTCGTCTATCAACGACGACATCGAGCGCCTGCGGCTGCGCGCGACGTCGAGCCTGATGGAGCGCGACGACGTCATCATCGTCGCGAGCGTCTCAGCGATCTACGGCCTTGGTGATCCCGAACTCTATCGTGAGCTGCTGGTGACGGCAGAGAAGGGGGAAAAGCGGGGCCGGGACGCGCTGCTCGCCGACCTGGTCGCGGTGCAGTATCAGCGTAACGACGTCGGGTTCGAGCGGGGCACGTTCCGCGTGCGCGGCGACACCGTCGAGGTCTTTCCAGCCTACGACGAGCAGGCGGTCCGCATCGAGTTCTGGGGGGATGAGATCGAGCGGATCGCGAAGATCGACCCGCTCACCGGCAACGTCATCAGGCAGATGGACAAGTCCGCGATCTATCCGGCGACCCACTTCGTGACCCAGCGCGCCACCATCGAGCGCGCGGTATCGCGGATTCGCTCCGAGCTGGGTGAGCGCCTGACCGACCTGCGGGCCCAGAACAAGCTGCTCGAGGCGCAGCGCCTCGAGTCCCGCACGAATTTCGACATCGACATGTTGATGGAAGTGGGACGCTGTGCCGGGATCGAGAACTACTCGCGGCTCTTCAGCGGCCGGCAACCGGGCGAGCGGCCGGCGTGCCTGCTCGATTACTTCCCCGACGACTATCTCTGCATCATCGACGAGTCGCACCAGACGCTGCCGCAGCTCGGCGCCATGTACGAGGGCGACCGGTCGCGCAAGCAGACGCTCGTGGACTACGGCTTCCGGCTTCCCTCGGCGCTCGACAACCGCCCGCTGCGCTTCGACGAGTTCATGGGGCTCGTGCCCCGCATGGTGTTTGTCTCGGCGACACCAGGACAAGACGAGCTGCAGCTGTCCGGTGGCGTGATTGTCGAGCAGATCATCAGGCCGACCGGCCTCGTGGATCCTACCGTGGAGATTCGGCCGGTCGCGGGGCAGGTGGACGATCTGCTCAGTGAAATCCGCCTGCGCGAGAAAAAGAACGAGCGCGTGCTGGTCACCACCCTGACCAAGCGCATGTCCGAAGACCTGACCGACTACTTGCAGCAGCATGGCGTGCGGGTGCGCTACCTGCACTCGGAAATCGACGCAATCGAGCGCGTCGAGATCATCCGGGGGCTCCGGCTCGGCGAGTTCGATGTGTTGGTTGGGATCAACCTGCTGCGTGAGGGCCTGGACCTGCCGGAGGTCTCGCTGGTGGCGGTCCTCGATGCCGACCAGGAAGGCTTCCTGCGCTCGGATCGTTCACTGATCCAGACCGTGGGACGCGCGGCACGTCATCTGAACGGCAGGGCAATTCTGTACGCCGATCGCGTCACCGGGTCGATGGAGCGGGCGCTGAACGAGATGAACCGCCG
>WNEY01001627.1_pt1 | contig 16033 bp, 16 predicted proteins | sample 5400531 | NCBI WGS metagenome assembly WNEY01 (sample SAMN13153338, study PRJNA577476) | soil metagenome | isolation source: 200 cm saprolite under Douglas fir tree site 1 | place: USA:California | collected 2015-04-18
CCATCAGCGCTGCCCAGAACACCTTGAGCCAGATGAGGGCGGTGAACAGCTCGTACTCGGACGCCAACGTCGGGATCACCCCGATGATCGGCGTCAACGACGACGGCTCCACCTTCACGCTGGCGGACGCCTCGTCGGTGGTCAGCTGGGCCAGCAGCAACGGCATCGGCCGGCTCGCCTTCTGGTCGGTCGATCGCGACCAAGCTTGCCCCGGCGGCACCGGCGGCGCGGCCTCGCCTACCTGCAGCGGCGTCTCCGAGAGCACCGGCCAGTTCACCGGTGCGTTCACGGGCGCCGGAGGCGGAAACCCTCCGCCCCCGCCCGGCTCCGGTCCGGTCACCCTGGCCTTCAACGGCTTGTGCCTGGACGACCGCGCCGCCAGTACCACCAACTTCAACCCGGTCCAGGTCTACACCTGCAATGGCACCAACGCGCAGCAGTGGACGCTGACCTCCGGCAACCAGCTTATGGCGCTGGGTAAGTGCCTTGACGTCGCAGGCGCCGGCACGGCCAACGGCACGACAGTCGACGTCTACGACTGCAACGGCACCGGCGCACAGGTCTGGGTCCACCAGTCCAACGGCGCCTATGTGAACCCCAACTCCGGCAAGTGCCTGGACGACACCGGCTGGGGCGGCTCCGGCACCCAATCTCAAATCTGGGCCTGCTCCGGCAACTCGAACCAGTCCTGGAGCCTGCCGTAACCGCATGACGCACATGTAGCAGGCAGATAACACCCAATCGGGCGGCCAGCCGGCAACCAGCCGGGCGGCCGCCCCGGTCTGCGCTCAGGGAAACGTCGCCTTCGAAGCTGGGTGGTTCCGCTCCGGACGTGACCCTCTCCTACGATTCGGCAACCCGGATCCGCTCGTGCTCAGCGATCGTCATCAACCCACCGCGGCAAGGGAACTCAAGTCCCTGGTAACGCCAGATCTGCGCCCTGCGAACCTTACGCGAAAGCCATCGGCTCACCTCGCTGTCGATGGCAAACCTGGCGTTCACCCCTGCGTGCGCCGGCCAGACCTCCCCCGCCCGCAACCTCGCAGCCGAAGCACCCGGCCGGCAGCAACCCGCCCTCCCTTCCGGGCACTTCTACATAGCTGGGACCAGGGCGATCCTCGGCTTGCCGGACAACAACCTCCTGCCGAGCATGTTCACGTCCAGGGGCGTGGTGTATGGGGAAGCTGAGCAGTCGTGACCGTTTCGTTCTGTATGGGCGTGTCGGCGTGATGTGAGCCGGCAACTGGCTGCGTGTAACCCAGTACAAGGCGCCGTACCGGTCCAGCCATCGCATGAACATCTCGATCGCACCGGCCTGCCCTTCGACCCGAATGCCACGGCGAGCGGCCAGGGACAGCAGCGCTAGGCCGCCCAGCGCCTCGGCACGGGAGTACCCGCTGCTGATGGCGGTGGCGGCGGTGAGTGCCTGGTCGGGCTGGGCTGGGGACGGGTGCGGGGCCAGCCCAGCGCGTCGGCACGGAAGCCCCGTTTCTGATGGCGGCGGCGGTGAGGGCCTGGTCCAGCACCGCGGACTGCCGGTCCGGAGCCAGGTGCGGGGCGTCGAACGCGCTGGTGAAGCTGACGTCCCGGTCGTGCAGGACGAATTTCACGCTCGTCCTGCGTCTTCCAGGCCCATCGGCAGGTTCTTGGCCTGCAGCACGATCTGTGCGGTGATTTTATGGCGCGAGTTGGCCTGTAGCCTGACTGCCGCGGTTTAAACAACTAGGGTGATCGCTCAGGCCCATTCGTCCTTGCTGAACAAGATACTCGAGAGTATGCAAATGCGCTTGGCGCTGCCCGGTTGACCTCGCGACCTGCAGAGATTCCATGGAGGACTGGCCGTTAAGGAACTGGCGATATCTGAGTCAGCATGTCAATGCGAGGAATCCGCGGACGGCCCGTTCCGGGCGGAGTTCTGGTGATCGGAAGTATTTGTCGTCAACTCAGCGCTGACGATCGTGCGCGTGGCGTTAAGGTATCCGAGTAGTTTCTCTTCCAAAGTGGCGGCATTGTAGTACGTCAGAGTCTTGTGTCCCCTGACGTCAAATTCGAGCGGTGTACCCTCGCGGCATGTCTGAATGACTCTCTTGTTCTTCCCTCTGGCGTATCCGAGTTCTAGATAAACATTAGCGGGGGACAAGGTGAGATCCGCTATCACCAGATCGGCGGCGTCTATTTCATCATAGATCCGGTCGACAATCTCGTAGTCGCCGTCGATCTCATCGATCCTTCTTAGCTCAAAGTTTCCCTTGGCTCTGGCAGCGGCCCTCTGCATTGCGTGCCAATAGTCCACCAGTGCTGGCTCATCGTCGTGGCGGAACGACATGGCCACGAAGACACGCGTCTTGACCTTGGGGACATGTGCAGGCACCGGTAGACGATGAAGCGAATGCTTTACGGCATTTGACCGTCTTGGGTGGTATGACATCTCCGCTTCTCTTTCTAGTGACCAGGTGCCATAAGCAGCGCACCACTGAAGGCCCCTGAGCCTGAGCTCACATGAGATCGGCCTGACCTCTGCTGGGGAAGCAGCGCCGAGGCGACGTGAGGAAAATCACCCAACGAGCGCTCATGTAAGCAGCCAATCGGACACGGCTGTCGAAAACTCAGATTGGCCTATTCGTCGCATGGTGGCCATAATCGGGCTTATCGAAGGGAATGCTCGACCTGAATGGAGTACACGGCTGCGCCTCATCACTGCCCAGGTCCAATCGGTAGCCATTGTCGCCGACCTCTCGCGGTTGCCCTCGGATCGCCTCACGGGCGACTATACCTCAGGAATTGACAAAAAATTGACAACATGTCTAGAAGATGACATGACTTGACCTACAATGGGTCAATGGAGCCACACGGATGAGGCATGGACTGCGGTGCGCCGCCATGCCAGAGTTCCCGCTCAGCCGTGCCTGACTTGCTGCCCGCATACGGGGGCCACTCAAGCTTGCTGAGTAAAGTTGCCTGCAAGCCCCAGCAGAGCTGTGCACTCTTGTCTGTCGTCAGGCCTCTAGTCAACTGAGTCGGTGGCGCCACCCACATTTCGAGGTCAGATCTGAGACATCGACGGCGATCAAATGCGCGCCGCGCTCGACCTGTGGAACGACCGCGCTGCCCCACCCGCCGTTCTGCCAACCGGCCGACGTACCGCACTTGTGCGCCGTAGCACGCAAGCCAGCACCTGAGGAGCCACAGGTGGAGGATTTCTTCGCCACGATCAACGACCAGTGGCCGGCGGGCAGGGACGACTATCACTGGCACGTCCGGCCCGGCAGCGAACTGCTGCTCGACTGTATCTCCCGGTCTTATGCAGAAATTACCCGCCGGCCTGGACTAGCCGCCGTCGGGCCAGCCGACCTGCACGTCACCGTCCAGCACCTGGCACCTGTCAGCAACCTCACCGCCAGCGAACTCACCCAGATGGTCAGCCTGGTACGTGACCCCTGCGCGAGCATCGCCCCGTTCGCGGTGACCGCCGCTCGGGCCGAAGCCTGGGAACACGGGATCGTTTGCCCGATCCGCCCCGGCTATCTGCTCACCAACCTCTGGCAGGTGACGACCAGTGCGACCAGGCAGATCACCGACGCCAGGTTCGAGGTCCGCCCCATCGTCTATGACCCGCACCTATCGCTCGCCTACGCCACCAGCCACGTCGACCAGGACCCGATCCGGGCCTGGCTCTCCGACAGCGACGCTCCCGAGATCCCGCTCCCGGTCACCGAGCTGGTACTCGTCGCCCAGAAGCACAACAGGCGCGAGATCACCTTCCGCATCCTCGACCGCATACCCCTGACCGGATGACCAGACCGGCCAAGGCACCGAAACTCCGAACGCCTGCCTATCCGGTTCCTGATCTGTGACACGCTCGGCGGTCTGAAGCGCGACCAATTCCGCATGCCCGACCGGGAAGCCAGACAATAGGACGACCAGATCACTTGGGCGCATTATACCGAACATGCCCGGTGTCCATTAATGTCGCGTCTGTGCTGGTCCGGGAAATTCAAGCACTGAGGCAGGCAGATCCGCGCTTGTACCTTATGAGACTGAATCGTACGCAGCAGGGACCGCCGACTGGCAGTATTCGACGTCGTGGGACGCCACGAGCAGCCGGAGGATCCCGAACAGATCCGGCAGATGCAGGCTGGCTTGACCTCCTTCGTGCATGGTATTGCGCGTACCGGCGGGCGGAAGTTTCGCGAGTTTGCCCCTCCGACATTGTTGTCGCTGTTGTGCGCTTCATCGTTTTCGCCCCTTGTCGTACCTTTCGTAGCGGTGGGCGCTGACACGAGTGCCGCAGCAGTTGCCGCGGGCATAACCGTGCTGTCCTCAGTGGGCGGAAACGTTCTGAGCGGGGTTATAGCCGACTCACTAGCTAAATGGAATTCGCAAGACAAGTCCTCGGGCTCTGTGTGCCCGCGGATAGAGGAGGAGATAGCCCGTGAGCTTGAGCGCGTCCTCGCAGGTGCCAACGGCACCGCAGTAGCTGTCCGGGCAGAGATCGCAGCCGTCCTGGCCCAGATCGACGCCGGCGGGACCGTGTTGCGCGCGGCCATCGAAACTGGCAATGAGGAAGTTCGCCGGGATGTGGTCGCGGCGGTCGAAGGACTCGGTGCGGGCTTCGCCGATATGGGTTTCATTCTTAGCGATCTTGCGCAGGCGGCGACAGGCATCCAGCGTTCGCTGGACGAGCAAGGCGCCAGCGTCCGGGCAGTCCTGGAACAGAACGTCTGGTTGTCAACCGAGATCCGGCTGGTCAGGGAGGAACTCCGGGCTGTAGAAAGGCATGCCCGCGCTGGCGGCCAGCCCGGGTTGGGTGAGCAGCGCTCGCTGTGGACGCGGGGTTCTCCCTATCGCGGGCTCCTGCCGTTTGGCGAGGCCGACTCGGAGGTGTTCTACGGCCGTGAGCGGCTGACCAGCGAACTCGCCGTAATGGTGGACCGGCACCACCGGGCCACAGGGGGCATGATCCTCGTCACCGGCGCGACAGGCGCAGGCAAGTCCTCGCTTGTGCGGGCCGGCCTGGTGCCTGCGCTGAGCCGGGGCTCGCAGGTCCCAGGGTCGGAGCACTGGCCGCGCATGGTGATCACTCCAACGCGATCTCCGCTGACAGAACTGGCCACGCATGTGGCAGCGCTCGGCGGCTTTGACCCATTCATGGTCAGGGAAGGCTTTGCCTGCAATCCCGCGGACGCGCACCTTGCGATCCGGCAGGCTCTAATCGCCGACCACGCTCGACGGGGACGCTCATGGTCCTCTGACGAGACTGCGCTACGCCTCGTCTTGGTCGTTGATCAGTTTGAGCAGGTCTTCACCCTGTCTCCCGCACGGGACCAAGAAGCGGAACGGCAGGCCTTTGTCACTGCGCTCGGCGCGGCGGCGAACAACCCAGCAGGTCCCGCGGGGCATCCCACAACTTTGGTGATTGCCGTGGTGCGCGGCGACTTCTGCGACCGGTGCGCGGGTTACCCTGAGCTTGCGTCCGCGCTACGGGACGGCCCGTTCATCGTCGGGCCAATGCACGAATCGGACTTCCGAGTAGCGATTACCGGCCCAGCAGACACGGCCAGGCTCCAGGTTGACCCCGCGCTCGTCGATACAGTCCTTGCCGACCTGCGCGCCACCGACCAGGAGGAAGCGACCGGCGTCCTGCCGTTGCTGTCCCAGGCCATGCTCTCCACCTGGGAGAACCGCTCAGGTAGCAGACTGACCATCCGTGGCTACTCCCAGGCCGGAGGAGTCAGGTCAGCCGTCCAGAGAACCGCCGATGCCGCTCTGGAATCGCTTTCCCCTACGCAGCGCGATCTCGCACGCGATGTCCTGCGCAGTCTCACGGTAACCAGCCGCGACGGCCGACTCAGCCGACGGCCGATGACACGGGAAGACCTCTACGCCGCATCGCCGGACGCCGGGCTGACGCGAGTCGATGAGGTCCTCGAGACGTTCGCCGCTCGACGGCTGATCGTGCTGAACGACGGCACGGCTCAGATTGCGCACGACGTGCTTCTTACCGCTTGGCCGCGATTGCGCGGCTGGCTGGATGACGATCGGGCAAGCTGGGTGCTCCACAGCCAATTCTCCGAAGACGCCGCAGACTGGCGTGACAACAGCGAGGACGCCTCATTCCTGTACCGGGGAACACAACTTGCCGCGCTCCAGCAGGCCGCGCTCCAATGGTCAGCCAATCCAGGCCGCTATCCGGCCCTGACAGGTACACAACAGGACTTTCTTACCGCTAGCGAGAAAGCCGCAGCCCGCCGCTCCCGCCAGCGCCGCCTGGTCATGCTGTCTCTCGCAACATTGCTCACCGCCGCTCTTATCAGCGGCGGGTTGGCGATCGCAGCAGCCAGAACCGCGAGCCATCAGCGTGACCTGGCGATCTCCCAACGTGAAAGCGCCGTCTCCGCGCGAGTTGCGACGCAGAGCGAAGAATCTGACATCACGAACCCCGCCACGGCCTCGATGCTCGCCGCAGCGGCCTGGCGGATCGCCCCGACAGCGGAAGCACGGGAAAGCCTGCGCGAGGCACTGGCGCAGCCAGGGCGCGGAATTCTCATCAACAAAGGACTCAGTGCTGAGGGAACCGAGGCCTTGGCGTTCACTTCGGACTCCGCTGTCGTCGTGACCGGCAGCAGTGATCAGGTCAGGTTCTGGTCAGTGACCACCCGCCGCCAACTCGGCGCACCAATCAACATCGGCTTCGGGCTGCTCGCGTTGGCACTGAGTCCAGATGGCCATATTCTGGCGACAGCAAATGGTGACGGGAACGCACAATTGTGGGACGTCGCTACCCATCACCGGACTGGCCCGCCTATAAGCATCGCGACGAGCGGGCCGACGGGAAACCTGACGGCGGGCGCGGTGGCCTTCAACCCTAATGGGAAGATCTTGGCGACCGGGGGCGCGAGTGGCAGGGCACAGTTGTGGGACACCGCCACCCATCGGCAAGTAGGTCGCAGTATGGCCGCCGGCGGCCAAGTAAGCGCAGTCGCATTCAGCCCCAACGGAGAAGTACTTGCCACCGCAGGCAACGACGTGAGGCTCTGGGATGTCGCCACTCAACGCCAGATCGGCACCGCGATAGCAGTTCCCGGTGGTTTCGACTTCGCATCTCTGGCATTCAGTCAAGACGGGCGGACTCTCGCCTTCAATGGCAGCGGCCGGGTGCGGTTGGTGGATGTGGCCACGCAACGGCTACTCGGCACCGCCTTTGGCTCGGCTCGGAGCGTAAACGCGATCACATTCCGTCCCGGTACTCAAATCCTCGTCACGGCCGGAGCTGATGGCGTTGCGCGGATGTGGGATGTGACCAGACGTCAGCAGATTGGCCAGCCCATGTCCGCAACAGCTGCGGGATCCATGGGAGCCGCGGCGATCAGCCCGGACGGCAAGACCCTCGCGACCGCCAGCGGTGACGGGACGGCCAGGCTATGGGACATCGAACAATATGACGAAACGGGAAACCCCCTGGTTGCGGGCAGCACCCGCCGTAACCCTGCCATGGCGTTCAGCCCGGACGGCAAAACCCTCCTGACAGGCGACGGCAACAGGCTCCGCTTGTGGAATGTCACAGACCGGCGCCCGACCGGCCCGGCAATCATCGCTCCGGGAACTATAGCCGCCGTAGCGTACAGTCCCGGTGGGAAAATTGTCGCCGCAGCCAAACCCGACGGCACTGTGCTGCTATGGGACGTAACCACTCGCCGCGAGTACGGCAGACCTATGGCAGGCACGGGCACGGCTACAGCCATTGGCAACCCATCACTGGCATTCGGGCCGAGCGGCACGATTCTCGCCGTAGCTGAACCTGATGGGACAGTGCGCTCCTGGAACGTGGCAACTCAGCAACCGATTGTTCCTCCGGTAAACATCGGCCCGTTCGCTGCGAGTACTCTGGCATTCAGCCCGGCGGGAAAGCTGCTCGCCCTCGGCGGAACTAACGAAACCTCACTGCTGTGGAATTTGACGACACAGCGTCGCTTCGGAAGCAACATGATCTACGGTAACGGATTCGGAATCGTAGAGGACGTTTCTTTCGATTCCACCGGCCAAATACTGGCGACCGCAGATGACGATGGAACTGCGCGGCTGTGGGACGTGACGACGCAACGCCAAATCGGAGGGCCGCTGCCGGCCAGCAGCCACGGACCTGTGACAGGGGTGACCTTCGGGCCCGGTGGACGGCAGCTAGCAACCATCGGCTCAGACGGCACGATGCGGCTGTGGGATGTCGCCACTCAGCGCCAGATCGGCTCGCCCATGTCCGTCCCAGGCGGCGTACATGCTGTCGCATTCAGCCCGAACGCGTCGGTAGTTGCCACAGCGAGTCCCGGCGGCATCGTTCGCCTGTGGGATGTATCGTTCCCCGTCAACCTCCTAAAGCAGGCATGTTCCATCGCCGGCCGGACCCTGACACGCGGGCAATGGAGTTTCTACATTCATTCGGTCCCCTACCAGCGCGCGTGCCCGTGACGGTTGGAACCACAAGGCACGGCAAGCCAGAACCGCCGCGATCAAGGCTGGCCGCTGACCTCGGCGAAGCCGTGGACGCATTGTGAGCGACGGCACGCAGGGTGACAGTCCGTCCCGCTACGTCCAAGTCGGACGCAATTTTTTATCCGAACCCCGCACCATCTCCATGGCCCGTTGTCGATAGCGGCATGGTCACCACCGTGCACAACAATAACAACGTCGTCCTGCGGGTCAAAGCAATCGTTCAGGACCTGCACCCCCACGACCGAGGCCCGCAGCGAACCCACCACGGCGCGATCATCGCCAACGGGATGCCTGTACTGCCCGGCCACGCCGAAACCGCTGCTGGAACTCGGGCCGCCGCGCCCCGCCGCCACCAAAGAGCAGGCAGCCGCGCACGACGCACAGACAGCCGAGCTGGCAAAGCACAAGCTCGGCCCTGTCACCGCCGATGACGCCGACAGCTACCGCCGGGTCGCCTGCCCCGCCGCCGCGGGCAAGATCCGCTGCCCGCTCCGCCCCGCCTCGATGAAACTGGACCGGGCCCGGCCCGAGAGACCTTCTCCTTACCATAGGCTCCTGAAGCGTTACTTCACCGCAGGTCAGCGTCCTGACCTGGAGCAACGCAAACTCAGGCGAGCACTCGCGATCCTGAGACCGACACTCACGAGCACGAATTGACACTCAATCTGACACTCGAGGTGAGCTTTCATGGAGTCGTCACTACCGCCCGGCTCTAGCCGTCCCACGGGTTAATCACCTCGATCCCGGTCCCCCGGAAATCAGCGACGTTCCTTGTGGCCAACGCCGCATCGTGCACCCGGCAGATCGCGGCGATCTGCGCATCAAAACCGTCGACCGGCAGACCGGACCGGTCGCGGCCGCTCACGACCAGCGCATACTGAACCGCCGCCGCCGCGATAACGGGCAAAGAGGTCGTCGACCATCTGGTAGGCGTCGGCGTCACCGCCGTAGACCGCAGCCAGCCGGTCGCGTTCGGTGACGATGGCGCTTATCCATAGCGCGATGTCGGCCTCGCTCGCGCACTCGGCGTAGCCAGGCGGATCGCAGCCCACCGTCCGGCACAGGTCGGCGAAATCGCGATGGATGTCCGCCATCGTCACCGGGTAAGGATCGACAGCGAGCAGGCGGGCCGTCGCCAGCTCGGCGATGTGAGCGCCGAGCGCCGCGGTACCGCAATAGGTCAGCACGAGTCCTGGCGGCTCCGCCAGCCGGGCGATCAGCCCGCGTGCTTGCTCCTCGAGCGTGAGCGGCCCGGATAGGTGGTCGATCAGGGGGTCGACGCGGCGCACCAGAGCCGCTGCTCCAGTTTTCATCAGGAAGCCGAAATCAGCCGCGTGCCCGGCGCCGGGAAAGTCAATCGCGAGTACTGGCTGAGGTGTCATCACCCGGCGCCTAGGAAGCCTCGCCTGCCCGCTCCGCGGCGATGAGGCTGGCCGGTCTCATGTCAGTCCAGTGCTCGTCGACGTAGTCAAGGCAGTTCTGGCGGGACTCCGGCCCGTAGACCAGGTCCCATCCGGATGGCACCGGCAGTTCGGCCGACCACAGCGAATGCTGATTCTCCGCGTTGACGAGTACCGCGAACACGCCGTCTTCATTGTCAAAAATTCCCACGGGGTTTCTGCCTCCCTGTCACCTGCGCCCTGCATTGTCGGTCACTCTTAGCCCGGCGCCACCGGATCGAGCAGTTCGGCCACTATCCAGCGATGGAACTGCCAGAGCGGCTTCTCAAGCGGGCCGAAGCGGCCAGGCTTGGCGAACATGCTGCGCAGGCCGGATTGCACCCCTTCGCACGCGAAGCTGTCCTCGCGCTGCAGCAGGTCGATCGCCTCGATGCTGGCTTCCGCGAACTCGGCGATGTCAGGCCGGTCAGGCCGGACGAGCACATGCCAGCTGACCAGGCTCCGGTCGACGGCCACCGGCGAGATGCTCAGCCAGAAACCAGATGACCCTTGCGCTCCGGCGCACAGCAGGGGAAACACCGTGAAGATCTGCATCATCGCCGCGTGCTCGTCGTCAAGCCCGGACATCGGCTCGCCTTGCAGCTCACGATATGCCGCCGAGCACCTGATGATGCTCGAACTCCACGGCTCACCGCAGTTGTCAAGGCAGCGACCGTCGCGGGCAGGCAGGAAAGGCTCAAGGCTGTCCCGGTGCAAGCCGAGATGATGGTAGTACTAACTGAAATTCTCGACGATGATCTTCCAGTTCCAGGTGCATTCATACGATCTGCTGGCAGCGAGTCGCATGTCACTGAAATCCCATCCGGCAAGTCCGGCGGAAAGAGCCGGTATCTGCTGGGCCATGGGACCGCAGGTTCCGTCTAGGTTCACCATGATCCAGCCCTGCCAGATTTCAGAATTAACTTCGGTGAGGCTCGCAGCGGTCCGATCGAAATCCGGTACCTCAGCCATCATGGGAGCGCCGCTCAGCGAACCATCGAGATGGTAAGCCCACAGGTGATAGGGGCAGGTGAGCCGGTCAGCGGTACCGCAGCCAGACATCAGCCGCATCGCGCGGTGCCGGCAGACATTGGCCAGCACGCGAATGACTCCATTTTCGCCGCGGACCACGAGTAGCGGTTCGCCAAGCAACTCGACGGTCTGGTAGTCGCCCGGGCCTGGCACCTGCTCAACGCGCGCCGCGGGCAGCCAGTGCGCACGCATCAGGCGCGATTCCTCGACCCGGTAGATATCCGATTCAAAATAGAACTCGCGCGGCAAGGCGGTAGCGCTGGTAAATGATTCGGCCACGCCGGAGACATCGTATCCACGCCCGTCGATGGTGACCGTCATTTTGCTCTCCAGCGTATTCGCACCAGGCCGCACGCGGCTATGACGGCGGCGGCGGTTACAAAGGTCAGGCGCGCGTGAACGAGGTCCACCAGCATCCCGCCGACGAGCGAGCCGAGCGCGTTCGCCAGGTAGGACGCGCTCATCACCATGCCCATCAGCGTCCCAAGCGATTCCTTAGGTGCTGTCCGCTGCAGGAGCGTGTTGGCGCAGACATTCTCAAGGCCGTTGCCGAAGCCAGCCACGACGGCACCGGAGAGCAGAACCGCCGTCATCGGTGCCAGACCCATGGCCAGGTGGCCAATGCCCTGGCCCGCTATTCCGGCACTGAACAATGCCGCCGCCCGGCGGCTGATGACCTGGGCCCGGACGGCGGAAAGCGAGGCAAGCAGCGCGCCGATGGCGATGACGCCGAGAACGAGCCCGTAGACGAAGCCGCTTGAGTGCAGGTTCTGCTCCACCAGGACAATGAGCGCGGGCCGGTCCATCGACGCGGCAAAGGCCACTCCCACCAGGCCGATTGTCACCGATGCCATGACGCGATCGGTCCTGACGATGGAAAGCCCGGCGATAGCCTCGGCGAAGAAGCCGCGATCTGGCTCCGCCCGCCGCTCCGGCATCGCTGTCGGCAGCCTGCTGAGCAGTAATGCCGATATCACGAACGAGGCCGCGTCGGCTGCCAGCGCCCAGCGGAACAAACCCGATCCGGCGGCGAACCCGCCGAGCGCGGTCCCGGCCGCGAACCCGATGGAGATCGCCGTCAGCAGCAGACCGTTGGCCGCGGCGAGATGCTCGGATCGCACCGTCCGGCCGACCATCGTCGATGAAGCCGGGGCGCTGATCGTCGCGGCCGATTCCGCGATGAAGATCAGCACGAGCAGGACGGGAAAACCGGGATCAGCCAGCGCGATCGCGCCGAACACAACCGCGCCGACCAGGTCGCAGCACATCATCAGCCGGCGGAGCTCGGTGCGGTCGCCGATCGCGCCGGCGAACGCGCCCATGGTCCTGGGGAGCACCCGCACCAGGAAGAACAGGCCGATCGCGAGGCCGGACCCGGTGATCAGGTAGACGTGGACGGCGATCGCGGCGACGGCCGCCATGTCGCCGATCTGGGATATGAGCCGGGAGGAGAAGAAGAGCGGGAATCGGTTGCTGCGCCACCAGGCAGGTTCCGGCATCGCCTGATGCGCGGGCAGCGAGTCCTGACCTGGCAACGTCATGCCGCCCCTCCTTGTCGGTCACCGGCGGATTCCCAGAGCGCTCGCGGCGAACCGCACACCGCCGTCATGCCGTGGGCGGTGTGATAGGGCCACGTCATGACCGGGTCGCTGGTCCCGGCCGCGCCGAACATCTGGACAGCGGCACGCGAGCAGGCGAGGCCGGCCATGACGGCGTCGGCGACCGCCGCCAGCAGCCGGTGATCGCCGAGCTGCGGCTCGTCCCGGCCACCAGCGCAGCGCCAGATCCCTACCCTGGCCAGCGCCAGGCAGACCGCTGCCTCGGCCAGCCGGTGTGCCGTGCTCTGGTGTTCGAGCAGGCGCTTGCCGCCGAGAACCCGCTCGCCGGCCCGGTCCTGAGCGATCTCAAGACAACGCCGGCCTACCCCCACAGCGTAGGCCGCGCAGGTCAGCAAGTCCCGGTCCACGGACATCCGGCTGGCTGGCGCCTCAGCTGAAAGTTCCGCGGCTGCCGTTGACACGGCCGCGTGCCAGGCCTGTTCCTGTCCGGCGGATGACGGCAGCGACCGCCGCATCGACAGCGTGGCGTGGCCGGCGGATCGGCGCGCGGCAACCCATCCCGCGAAGGCCTCGGCGCTTGACCCTGGATCGCGCCCCTCGCTTTCCCAGACGAACACGTCAAGGAAGGTGCGCACCGACCGCATTTGCGCCAGATCACGACCGAGCGCGCCAAGTTCTTCGAAGATCAGGCACCATTCGAGCAGCCCGAGCGGCTGGCTGTCGCCGTCAGCGGTCAGGACTGGCGTAAGGCCAATCAGGTCGAAGACGTCCCACCCGCTGGCCGACGCCGGAGCGATTGCTGCGCGGTCGCGGATCGCGGCGATCAGCTGTCGGCCGGCACTGTCGAGGCTCAGGTTCATCGAAGCGCCCGGCCGATCGGGAACTCGCTGGCTATGAGATCAAGCTGCAGGTCAACCGGGCCGCCGGAAATGGTCAGCTCGGGCGCCTCGGCGACAGCCGCCTGCAACGTCACGGCGGCCGCGCCATCGATCTGACCGCCAAGCGCGGGCAGTAGTTCCTGGCCGATCCAGTGCGCCACCGACTGAGCGGCGCGGCCGCAGGCCAGCTTCGCGTAGGCGACCACGATCTCATCCATGTCAAGGCCGTCAGCGTGATAGGCGGCGTGGAAGGCCACCGCACGGGCGTTGTCCAGCGCCTGACCAAGCCTGACCAGGTCCGCTTTCATGGCCGCCGCCGCTCGCTCAGGAAGCCGGCCGCACTCGGCTGCGGCAGTGCGCAGCCACAGCCGCCCTCGGCTCAGGTAGTCAAAGCCCCATCGCTCGAAGCCGATGATGGTGGGCAGCAACGGCCAGCCCCGGTGCAGCGGGCCGATGAGCGCGCCGGCGTCAACCCGCACTTCGCGCAGGTCCACCTGGAAATAGGGAGGGCTAGCCAGCCTGGGGACCTCGATGAGCTTCACCCCTGGTGCCGCCAGCTCGACCAGAAACAAGCTGATGCCGCCGTACCTGCCCGATCCGACGCCGTCGCTGGTGCGGACGGAGCACAGCGCGAGGTCGGACCAGTCGGTGTGCAGGCTCCAGGTCTTCGTGCCAGTGAGTATCCACGAGTCGCCGGAGGGCTCGGCCATCGTCTCGATTCGCGTCAGGTCGCTCCCGGCCCCGGGCTCGGAGAGCAACAGGCTCGCGAACAGGCGCCCGGCGGCGATCTCTGGCAGCCAGCGGGAACGCTGCGGGGAACTACCGAAAGCCAGGATCGCGCCACCGACCGCGTGAACCGTCACAAGGTGAACCACGTCGGGCAGTCCGCGCATGCCGATTGCCTCAGCCACGGCCGCTTGCTCGGACAGTGACAACCCGCGACCGCCGTACCGCCGCGGATAGTGCACCGCCAGCAATTTTTCCGAACCAAGCATTGCGAAGAGCTCGCGATGCCCAGAGGCTTGTACCGCCCTATAGAGCACTGCGTCAACCTCGTTCGCGAGGCTCTGCTGCGCGGGGCTGAGTTCACGGCGCATGGCCGTCGGGATTTCTGGTCGATCGGGCCGCTTCGAGTGCGGCCGCTAGTGGCGAATCCGTTTCGCCCGCTGGCACAGCCGACGATTGCCGCAATTGGTCAACGTACGCCACGAAGTCCGTTAGCAACGGGTTCGCGAATAGGGCTGTCACTCGCAGCCGAAGTCCGGTCAGGCGGGAAAGCCGGCCAACGAGGTGCATCGCGATGAGGCTGTCTCCGCCTACCGAGAAGAAGTCATCCTCCAGTGACAGGTCCTGGCGATCTAACAATTCGCCGGCCACGGCCAGCACCAGCGCGGCCTTATCGTCCATCAGCCGAGTCCTTTCGTCTCGGTCAGATCGGCCGAGCAGACACTGAGCAGAACGCGCTAATTCCTCCTGGAGCACTGACAGCCAAATTAGTTCCTAGCACCGACGGCCACCCGACAGCTTCTGTGCTCCGAAACTCGCACCGCTGCCGAGAACTGACATCCCAAGGCGGGTGCGTTAGGCAGTCATAACGCCGAATATTTACGCGACGTGTGCTGACGGACTCCGATCGTAGGGCACGCAGATTATCTGATCGGTGCTGGCTGTTCGGCCAGGACGCTGCGGCGATCATTTATCAGGGCTGGCTGCACGGCAGCCACCGGTGAGGGACAGGGGCATCCGGTGCTCGAAAGAACGCGGTCGGCGATGGCGCGCCGGGCGGCGGTGGTGTTGAAGGCGATGAAGTCGAATTCGTGCGGGGCGCCGGGGTGAAGGTGGAACTCGACGGGTACGCCGGCCTGGCCGAGGCGCGGGGCGTAGGCGAGGTCTTGGTCGCGGAACATGTTGAGCTGGGCGACCTCGATGTAGGCGGGCGGACGCCTGGCCAGGGCGGCGTAGACGGGGGTGTCCGGGCCGCCGGCGACCCTGTGAGCCGGCCGGAGCCCGGACAGCGCCGGGCTCCGGCAGCTCCGGCGACCACGTATACAGCCACCCGGCCTGGCCAGGCCAGAGGCAGGGACTGGCCGGCCTGCTGGCCGGTTACCCGGTGACTAGTTCGGCGAGGTGAGCCAGAGAGTTGCTCAGATGATCTGCGGCAAACGGGGGGAATGGGAATGGGAGTCGCTGGCGGAGGGAGTCGGGGACCGCCGACCAGTCATAGGAGAGGGTGGTCTTGGTTCCGGATGGTCCGGCAGGGGCCAGGTCGTAACGCCAGATGTGGCCGACGATCTGCGGGTTGCCATCGCCGGTGTCCATGCCTGGCTCCCAGGAGATGGCGCGTGGCGGGTCGAACACCTGCACCCGGTTGGCCATCCGGTAGTGCCCGCCCGGGACGTTGTCGTTGTACATGGCCATCCGGAATACCTGACCCGCCGCGGTCAGCGGCTGGCCGTCAAGGGGCTCGCGGACCCACCCGGTGCCGTCGATCGCGGCGTGCTTGGCGGGGTCGGCGAGTACGGCGAAGATCGCCTCGGCTGGGGCGTTAATGATCGTGGTTGCGCTGATGGTTTCGCCGGTCATGGTGGTGCCTCCTTGTGAACTCAGCTGGGTACCGGATCTGACGCCCGGCGCCCCG
>WNEY01001628.1_pt1 | contig 16033 bp, 12 predicted proteins | sample 5400531 | NCBI WGS metagenome assembly WNEY01 (sample SAMN13153338, study PRJNA577476) | soil metagenome | isolation source: 200 cm saprolite under Douglas fir tree site 1 | place: USA:California | collected 2015-04-18
TCGCAACGAGCACAAGGTCTTCACGTCGGGGTCGGGCTTCTTTATCGACACCGCCGCCGCGGCGCCGGCGATAACGCAGTTTCCCATGACTTTCTCGGATCCCGGCTTTTACTCCGCGCTCGCGAGCGGCTACCCGCTCGGGCCGGTGCCGGATGCCGACGCGGTGATCGCGTACGAGAACGCGCACCTCGGCAACTTCCGCAACGTCATCAGCCCCAACAGCGACTCGCTGGGCAGCTTCGACGGCTCGGAGCGGATCACGGCCGGGTACGTGATGAACACCACGGATGTCGGTGCGTTGCAGGTGAATGTGGGCTTGCGCGTCGAGGCGACGCACGCGAGCTACGCGGGCCACTCACTTTCAACCCCCGTTGACACCGCCGGCAACCCGACCGGCCCCGACGTGTTGTCGGCGGTGAGTGGCACCCAGGACTACACCGACCTCTTCCCCAGCGTGCAGCTGCGCTACGCCATCGACGCCGAGACGAATATTCGGCTCGCCGTCACGCGGGGGATCGCGCGGCCGAACTATCCCGACCTCGCCCCGAACCAGTCCGGAAACACCTGCGCGACGTGCGCCAACCAGCCGACGCTGAGCGGGTTCACGACCGGCAATCCGAATCTCAAGGCGCAGTACGCCTGGAATTATGACCTGCTTGCGGCGCACTACCTGAAAACGGTCGGTGTCATCTCGGGCGGCGTCTTCTACAAGAGCTTGCGCGACGTGATCCTGACGCGGCGGTTCACCTACACCGGTCCGGGCCCCTTCAACGGCTACGTGGGTTATGAGCCCGAAAACGGCGGCGATGGCCACCTGTTTGGCGTCGAGGTGACCTGGACGCAGCGCTTCGTCTCTCTGCCGGGGTGGCTCGCGGGCCTGGGGATCGATGCCAACTACACGCACACGAGCTCCAACGTGCTCGTCGATCCGGTGTCGGGCCGGAAGGCTCCGCTGCTGCGGCAGTCCCCGGACTTCGCGAACGTCTACGCGACGTACGACAAATGGCCCGTCTCGGCGCGCCTCGGGTGGACGTTCAACGGGTCCATGATCCAGTACTATGGCGACGGCTCGCCGGCTCCCGGCGGGGACACCTACTTCTATCAGCACGGGCAGTTCGACGGCTCGATCGTGTACAACGCGACGCCCGACGTGCAGATCCAGGCACAGGTGCTCAACATCAACAACGCGGTGTTCGGGTTCTACCAGGGCACGCCGGCGCAGCGGTATAACATTCAACGAGAGTACTATCGGCAGACATTTTTTCTGGGGACAAAGATTGGATTCTGACGAATGTCCAATGTCCAGTATCCAATGATCAATGTCCAATGATCGATACTGCGTGAGAGTGTATCGGTTCTGCGGGAGATTGGTTGGCTCGGTAAGGCTCGTCGGTGCAAGACTGCGGAATGGCGAGCTATGGTCTCGAGGACCGGCTAGTACGGTTCGGAACTATCACGTGCCAGTTGGGCAATCGGTTACCACGCACACCGCTCGGGCAGCACGTGGCACTCCAGCTCGCCCGGAGCAGCACCTCGAGTTTCGCCAATTACGGTGAGGTTCAATCCGCGGAGTCTCGGCGCGATTTCATTCATAAACTTGCGATCTGCCTCAAGGAACTCCGAGAGACGCGTACTTGGCTCAAATTCATTAGGAAAATGGCTCTCGTATCTGAGGAGTCCGTCGACAAGGTGGGGAGAGAGTGTGATGAGTTAGTGGCGATCCTGGCCACAAGTATCAGAACTGCGCGCCGCAACGGGCGGCGGAGACCGGACGATCCATGATCATTGGACATTGATCATTGGACATTGAGAAGGCCCTGGGCGAGGAGCAGCTCGGCGTTGAGGATGGCGGCGCCCGCCGCGCCGCGAATGGTGTTGTGACTCAACGCCACGAAGCGGTGACTCAGGACGCGGTCCCGCGCGATCCGGCCGACGGTGATGCTCATGCCGCCCCCCGCGTCGCGATCCAGCCGCGGCTGCGGGCGATCGGGCTCCTCGCGCACTAGGATCGGGCAGAGCGGCGCGGTCTGGAGACCCAGCTCCTGCGGCACGCCACGGAACGACGTGAACGCGTCGCGCAGCTCCCCGGGTTCGGCCTTCCGGCCGAGCTGCACGCGGATGGCCGCCATGTGGCCGTCCACGACGGGCACGCGATGGCACTGGGCGCTCAGCGGAAATTCGGCGGGCTGCACGCGCGCGCCCCCCCCCTCGACCCGGCCCAGGATCTTGAGGGTCTCGCGTTCGATCTTCTCTTCTTCACTCGCGATGTACGGCACCACGTTGTCGGTGATGTCGAGCGAGGCCACACCCGGATACCCCGCGCCCGAGATCGCCTGCATCGTCGTGACGACCACCGCTTCCACGCCGAAGCGGGCCTGCAACGGGGCCAGCGCGAGCGCGATCATGATGGTTGAGCAATTGGGATTGGTGACGATGAATCCCCCCCCTCCCCCTCCCCCTCGCCCCGGGCGACGGGCGATCATCGCCAGGTGCCCCGCATTGACTTCGGGTATCAGCAGCGGCACGTCGTCGTCCATACGATGGGACGACGAGTTGCTGATGACGGGGTACCCGGCTGCCGCGAACTGCGCCTCGACGGGGCCGGCCATGTCCGCCGGAAGGCTCGAGAGCACGATGTCGCAGTCGAGCGGCGGCTGCGGCGGAAGCACCTGCAGCGGGCGGAGCGCGGACGGCATGTCCCCCGGCAGGCGCCATACGCACGCCTCGCCGAACGTCTTCCCCTGCGAGCGATCGGACGCCGCCACTGCTGTGACGACAAGCTGGGGGTGCCGCTCCAACATGGCGACGAGCCGCTGGCCCACGGTACCCGTCGCGCCCAGAATGCCCACACGAAGCTGAGCTGCCACGTGCCTCCCTTCCGGCCGTCAAAACTACCATTCTGGCCTTGACGCGGCCCGGCTGGGGGGTAAGTGTGGACCGATGACCGGCGTGACGGTCCGCGTCCCAGGCACCACGGCGAACCTGGGATCCGGGTTCGACTTCTTGGGGATGGCGGTCGAACGCTGGTTGCAGGTCCGGGCCCGGTGCGTGGACGACCGGTCCGCGCCGGCCGTCGCGATTGAGCGGCACGGTGCGCTCAGTGACCTAGGGGCCCCGCCGGAGCAGGACCTGATCTACCGGGGATTCGCCGCCGCCTGCCGCGCCGCGGGACGTGACGTGCCCGGCCGGCTGGCGTTCACCGCCGGCTCCGATATTCCGGTGAGCCGGGGGCTTGGCTCCTCCTCCGCCGCGGTCGTGGCCGGCGCGGCCGCGGCCAATAGCCTGCTCAACCTCGACCTCGGGCCTGAGGCGCTGCTCGCGCTGGGCACCGAGATCGAGGGACACCCCGACAACGTGGCGCCAGCCGTGTATGGCGGTGCGTGCCTGGTCCTGCATCGGCCTGCCGGAGGATTGTTGGCCGTTCCGATCGAGATCCACGCGGCGCTCGCGTTCGTCTTCGCGATCCCCGACCTTCGGGTCGAGACCAAGCGCGCGCGCGCGGCCCTTCCGGCTGCCGTTCCGCATGCCACGGCCGTCCAGGCCGCGGCGCGCGGCGCCGCACTGATCCACGGGCTCGTTACCGCTGATCCAGATTCGTTGTCGGTGGGGCTGGATGACCTCCTCCACGTTCCCTACCGGCGCTCCTTGGTGACCGGCTACGATGCCGTCACGGCGTCCGCCCGCGCGGCCGGCGCGTACGGGGCCACGCTGAGCGGGTCCGGTCCCACGGTGGTCGCTCCGACGACGCCCGCGCGTGCAGCCGCGGTGGGGGAGGCCATGATCCGCGCGTGGGGGGACATCAAGGTCAACGCCGAGACTTTCGTCGTCACGCGCCGCGTGGGCGGCTGCGATGCCGCGTCGCACGATCGTTCCTGAGGTCCACAAGTTCGGGGGCGCGTCGCTCGCGACCGCCGAGGCGATGGCGCACGCCGTCAGCATCGTGCTCGCCCATCGCCCTGGTCCGATCGTGGTGGTGGTCTCCGCCCTGGCGGGTGTCACTGACGCGCTGCTCGATATCGCCGCCAAGGCCGGGCCGCGCGGTGCGGCGACGGCCCTGCGCCGCAAGCACACCGCGATCGCCCGCACCCTGCTCACCGGCGCCAGGCGGAAAGAGCTGATCAGCCGCGTGAACAAGGCGTTCGCGGAGCTGAAGGTGCCGCGGAATATGACGCCCGCCGCGAGGGACTCCCTCTTGGCGCGCGGCGAGCGCCTCAGCGCCCGCTTGTTCGCGGCGGCGCTCGAACAGGCCGGGTGTCCCGTCAAGTACGTCTCCGCCGTGGATCTCATCACGACCGACGACACCTTTGGCCACGCCTCGGCCGATCTGGCCCGCACGGAACGCGCCGTCCGCAAAACGCTCGGTCGCCTCCTGGCCCGCGGAGTGGTCGCTGTCGTCCCCGGGTTCATTGGCGCGACCCCGGACGGTCAGATCACTACGCTCGGCCGGGGCGGATCGGACCTTACGGCGACGCTGCTGGCCCGCGCCCTCCGGGCGCGTGAAGTCTCCCTGTGGAAGGACGTGCCGGGAGTTTTGACCGCCGATCCCAAGGTCGTGCCTGATGCGCGCGTGGTGCCGCAGCTGCACGTGCGCGAAGCGGCCGAGTTGGCCTATTACGGCGCCAAGGTCCTGCATCCGCGGGCGCTGATCCCTCTTGTCAAGCGGAACATCGCGGTGCGGATCCGTCCGTTTGCCAACCCCACTTCCAAGGGCACCGAGATCTCCCAGCGTCGCACGCTCCGGGCATATCCCGTGAAGGCCATCTCGGCCATTCCCGGGCAGGCGTTACTCACCGTGACCGGCAACGGTATGCTCGGGGTGCCCGGGATCGCCGCGCGGACGTTCGCCGCGGTACAACACGCCGGGGTCTCCGTCTCGCTCATCAGCCAGGCTTCCTCGGAGCACTCGATCTGCTTCAGCGTCCCGAGTGGCAGCGCCGAGCGGGCCCGCAAGAGCCTGCGCGAGACGTTCCGCGGCGAGATCGCCCGCCGGGAAATCGACGGCGTCGAGGTGCGGGCGGGCGTCGTGGCGATCGCCATCGTGGGACTCGGCATGGCCGCGACACCCGGCATCGCCGCTCGCGCGTTCTCGGCCCTCGCGGACGCCGGCATCAACGTCGTCGCGATCGCTCAGGGGTCGTCGGAATTGAACCTGTCGGTTGTCGTCGACGGCCGCCAGGGCGCCGCCGCGCAGCGCGCCGTGCACGCCGCCTTCCACCTCAACAAGGTTATCCCGAGCCCGACCCGCGGGATGATCTCTCCGGCACGGTGAACGACGTCCCCCCCCCCATCAGTCGCCAGGTGTGCGCCGAGTGCGGCCGCGTGTTCTCCGAGACGGACCCCCGGCTGCGATGCGAATGCGGCGGCCTGCTCGAGGTGCGCCACAACCTTTCGGGCCCCCCCCCGACCGGTGCCGCGCTGCGCGCGCTGTTCGACGCCCGCCGTGGTGTGCCGCACGGCCCATTCCTGTCGGGCGTGTGGCGCTACCGCGAGATGGTGCTTCCTACCGCGGGGGACGATGTCGTCACCTACCCCGAGGGCAACACTCCCCTCCTGCGGCGGCCGCCCGTCACGGCGTGGGCCAGGGGGAGGGGGGGGGAGACCGATCTGCTCCTCAAGCACGAGGGGCACAACCCCACGGGCTCGTTCAAGGATCGGGGCATGACGGTCGGGTTGACCCACGCGCGGCGGGTCGGAGCCACCGCCGTCGCGTGCGCTTCGACGGGGAATACCGGAGCCGCGCTCGGCGCCTACGCGGCCCTCGCCGGGCTTCCGGCGCTGGCGTTCGTCCCCAAGGGGCACGTGGCCCTCGGCAAGCTGATGCAGCTCGTCGCCTATGGCGTCCGCACCCTGCTCGTCCGCGGCGACTTCGACGCCTGCCAGGAGCTGGCGCTCGCGTCCAGCGATCAGTTGGGCGTGTACATCCTCAACTCGATCAATCCGTTCCGCCTCGAGGGGCAGAAGACGATCGTCTTCGAGCTGCTGCAACAGCTCGATTGGGAGCCGCCCGACTGGATTGTGGTGCCGGCGGGCAACCTCGGGAACACGGCTGCCTTCGGGAAGGCGCTCGCCGAGGCCCGGGACTGGGGGTTGATCACCAAGCTCCCGCGCATCGCCGCAGTGCAAGCCGAGGGCGCGGCGCCTTTCGCGCTGTCCTATCGCGAAGGGTTTGCGCGGCGCCACCGCGTGGAGCCGCATACGGTCGCCACCGCGATCCGCATCGGCAACCCCGCGTCATACGAACGGGCGGTCCGCGCCATTCGCGAGACCGACGGCGTCGTCACCACAGTCACCGACGATGACATGCTCGAGGCCAAAGCGGTGATCGACGCGGCGGGCGCGGGCTGCGAGCCGGCGAGCGCGGCGAGCGTCGCCGGCACGCGACGGTTGATTCAGGAGGGGATCATCAGCGCCGGCGAGCGCGTCGTGGCCGTCCTCACGGGCCACCTGCTGAAGGACCCTGAGAGCGTTACCCGCTACCATCAGGAAACGGAGCCGGCACCGCCCGGCGCCAATCGGCCGATCGAGATTGAGCCGCGCCTGGCCGACGTGGAACGCGTGCTAAAGAATGATCAATGATCAATGCTCAATAATCAATGATCACCCTTCATCGTTCATTGATCATTGATCATTGATAGTTGATCGTTTCGATGGGCCCTCCAGGATTTGAACCTGGGACCTACGGATTATGAGTCCGCTGCTCTAACCGCTGAGCTAAGGGCCCGAGCGCGGGCTGCGCCCGCGAATGTCCAATGTTGAATGTCCAATGCTCAATGATCAATGATCATTGAACATTGATCATTGGACATTCTATAGCAGTCCTTCTCTCCGCAACTTCCCAAGCTGGTCGTAATAGGTTTCATGCACCGATAGCACTTCGGCAGGTGAGACCGTGGCAACGCCTGCCTTTCCGACTTCTATGCCGGCCGCGAAGTTCGCGATATGCGCCGCCTCGCGCACCGTCGCGCCCGCCGCGAGCGCCGTCCCCACCCACGCCGTGACGGTATCGCCGGCGCCCGAGACGTCGAACACCTCGCGCGCCATCGTGGGAATGCGCGTGATCTCCTGATCCTTGGTGACGAGCATCATCCCCTCGCCGCCGAGGGTGAGGAGCAGGTTGTCCACCGCCAGCTTCGCGAGGGTGTCGGGAATCGCATCGGGGTGGGCGAGGTCGAGCGCCGCGCCCATCGCCAGCTCCAATTCGCGGCGGTTCGGCTTGAAGACGGTCGCCCCGCGATAGGCGAAGAAGTTCTTGAACTTGGGATCCACGATCACCGGCAGGCTGCGCTTCTTGGCGATCGCCATCCCGCGCTCGATCACCTGCGGCACCAGCGTTCCTTTATTGTAGTCCTCGATCAGCAGCGCATCGGCATCGCGCAGCGCGCGCTCCAGCGCGCCGCCGAGCTGCTCCATGATGCGCGCCGAGATCGGGTCCTCGATCTCCTCGTCGATGCGCAGCATCTGCTGGCCGCGGGCGACGACGCGCGTCTTGGAGGTGGTGGGCCGCGCCGCATCGGTGATGACATAGTCCGAGCTGAGGTGCAGATCCTCCAGCTCGGTGCGCACCGATGCGCCGCGCGTGTCGTTGCCGACGACGGCGACGAGCCGGCAATCCGCGCCGAGGGCCGCGACGTTGGCGGCGACGTTGGCCGCGCCGCCCAGGCCGTGGCGGCTGGCGTGCACGGTGACGACGGGGACGGGCGCCTCCGGCGAGACGCGATCGACTTCGCCGACGAGGTAGACGTCGAGCATCGCATCTCCCACCACGACGACCTTGGTGGTGGCCATCTTCTTGAGCAGCGCCTCGAGGCGATCACGGGTGAGACGGGTCTCAGGCATCAAGGAACCTGCCCCTCTTTACTGGTCCGCCACATCAGTTGGATGCTCCCCATCCATCGAGTCTTGCTCGCGCCCGTCACATGCCCCGCATTGGAGATCAGATGAACTCCTCCGTCGGCCGACAGCACCCATCGTCCGTGCGCGGCATGGCCGCGGGCCGCAAGCCGCAGTGTGCGCTCGACGACACCGGCGAGAAAAGCGGGAGTGGAAGGGTACGCGCTCACCGGCGGATGGGGCAGGTGCAGGTCTCCTTCTCCCTGGCGCAAGAGCGTAATCTCGGGTTGCACGAGCACTGCCGCCGACGGCATGAAGCTCAGCTGCAGTGTCGTCTGATCGTAATCGGAGAAATTGCGGCCGGTGCCCAGCCCGAAATAGATCGGCGTCTGGGTGTTGTCTTCGTTGCGGTATGTGAGATTGGCAACACGGGTGTAGAAGACCGTCCATGCCCCCCCCGCTGAGGGATGCGGGATGCTCCCTTGCGCGCCGAGCGTCAACCCGTAACTCGAGGGCTTGCGATCGGCGGCGGTCTTTTTATCAACCTGGATGTCGTCGAGCATGCCCTGCGCGAAGAGTGTCACCTTGCCCCGACGCTGGACGTCAAATCCGAGAAAAGAGTTGACGTTGGTGCCGGTGTTGAGCTGCGCTAAGAGCCCCAGGCTGGCGAAGTTCACGTACCACGGTTCGAGCTGCCGGCCGGCTCCCGAGAGAACGGAGCCCTCCCACAGACCCATGGTCCAACGCCCGGGGGGGGGGCGAATCCAGAGGCGGTGCTGCACCATGTACCGATGGACCGTGGCGCCCGCGGTGTCCGTGAGATCGTTCAGCTGAGTCGCGATTCCCTCCAGCTTCACGCCCGTGGTCCCGATCGTGACAGCGAAGTGATCGGGCCCGTACGGCGAGTCGGAGAGCAGCAATCCTTGGACCGCGCTCGGTCCCCAATTGCGGTCGAGACTGCCGAAGAAGAGATCCCCGTACGTGAATTGCGCGCTGATGTATGCCTCGGCGAATCTCCCGGCCACGACCCGGTCCTTCTTGCCATACCAATCGGGGTCGTACTTCAGTCGCGTATCGAAGTAGGGGTGCGAGACGAAAACGACTGGGCCAAAGTAGAGCGTCAACGCCGCGCCGCCCGAGAACGTTGCGTGACCTGGACCCGCTTCCCGCACCGGATCGCGGCGTGCATGCGAGCTCGCCGCCATGCCGGCGTGCACATCCAGACGCGCCGCAGGCCCGTGTTCATGGCGCGTGAGGTCGCGCCGCACCTTCCGCACAACGGCCCACTCGGCACGCGTCACGATCGTGCTGTCGACCGCCTCGAGCGCGCGGAGCACCTGGTCGGTCCGAAACGGGCGCGTGAGCGGTGTGGGATCCACCAGGCGTCCCTCCGTGATCAGGTGCTCGAGGAAGGGCATGGACCAGTGGCTTAATGGGAGATAGGGCGAGGCTTCTTGTGATGAGGCGACGCTAAAAAAAGCGACGCTAGGAAGAAGCGACGCTAGGAAAAGGCGTGCCCGGGCGTTCATGGTCGCCTCAATCTAGCGTCGTTTTATGCTAGCGTCGCTGTATTATTCCCGCTCCGATGTACATCGAAAGCCACCGCGGCTCCGTCCTCGAATCACGCCATACCGTCCACGTAGCCGTCGTTGACGGCGCGGGCCGGCTCGTGGCCAGCACGGGCGACCCGGATCTCGTCACCTTCTGGCGCTCGGCCGCCAAGCCGTTTCAGGCGTTGTCACTGGTGGAAGACGGCGTCGTCGAGCGATTCGGGTTGACGCGCCAGGACCTGGCGCTGGCGTGCGCGTCGCATTCGAGCGAGCCGGCGCAGGTCGCGCTGGTGCGCGAGTTCCTGCAGCGCGTCGGCTGCTCGGAGCGCGATCTGATGTGCGGCCCGCACCGGCCGCTCTCGGACGCGGTCGCCAAAGACTACGAGACGCGCGGCGTGCGACTGACGGCTGTGTATTCGAACTGCTCGGGCAAGCACACCGGCATGCTGGCCCTCGCCAAGCACCACGGCTGGCCGACGGAGTTCTATGCGCGCAGCGAGCACCCCGTGCAGCAGCGCTGTCTGCAGTCGGTCAGCGAATACACCGACGTCCCCGCGAAGGAGATTGGTGTGGCCGTGGATGGTTGCGGCGTCGCCTGTTTCGCGCTGCCGCTGCGTAACATGGCGCTCGCCTACACGCGCCTCGACGGACCCGTGCTGGAAGCGATGACCCTGCATCCCGAGCTGGTCGCGGGCGAGGGTCGTCCCTGCACGGAGATGATGCGCGCGCATCCGGGTCGCGTCGTCGCCAAGGTCGGTGCCGAAGGCGTTTACAGCGCGCTGCTCGTGCGCGAAGGGCTCGGCGTCACACTCAAGGTCGAGGACGGTCACAGCCTCGCGTCGGCTCTCGCGATCGCGTCGGTGCTCGCCGAGCTGGGCCTGAAGCCGCAGCCCGCGTCGCTGCTCAAGCAGCCGATTACGAACTCGCGCGGTGAGACGGTCGGGGAGATGCGGGTAAATGGAGGGCTCTCGCGTTGAAATGCGTGCGGCGTGTGGCGTGCGGCGTGTTACTGTGAGTCTCGATCCGCAGACACTAGCCCTGGTCCGGCTCGCCGCCGCGACCGCCACGGGCGACGAAGAGAAGCTGCGCGACCGGATGATCGCGGCGCGGGCGGTCCATGTGCCGCCGCCGTGGGTCGACGAGCTGCTGCTGCAGAGCTTTCTCAATGTCGGGTATCCGCTCGCGCTCGTCGCGTTCGGCGTGTGGCGCAGCGTCGCCGGGCCCGTGCTGGAGAGCGAGAAAGGCGAGTCCATTGCGCATCCGGACTGGGAGCGCTGGACCACGCGGGGCGTCGCGGCGTGCCGCGAGGTGTACGGGCGCACGTTTCACAAGCTGATGCTCAACCTGCGGGCGTTGCATCCGGCGGTTGAGCCGCTGGTGGTGGTCGATGCGTACGGGAAGATCCTGGCGCGGCCGGGGCTCGACTCAAAGCGGCGGGAGCTCTGCACATTGGCGGCGATCGCCATGCAGAATGCGCCGCGGCAGCTGCACGCGCATTTGCGCGGGGCGCTGAATACCGGGTCGACCCGAGAGGACGTGGATGCGGTGCTTGCCGTGGTAGAGATGGATCTAACCAAAGCACGTGCCCTATCGCTTTGGGAAATGTGGAGTGATGTGCGCGAGAGGGCCCTCGATGGGAGATGATTGTAGACATCGATGTTCATAGATAGAGTGGTCGTCCATGTCGCGGCGGGAACGGGAGGCTCGGGGGCGAGCTCCTTCCGCCGCGAAAAATTTGTCCCGAAAGGCGGGCCCGACGGAGGCGATGGGGGCAAGGGCGGCAGCGTCTATCTCAAAGTTGACCGCAATCTCGGAACTCTTCTGGATTACAGGTATCACACGCACTGGACAGCAGAGCGTGGCCAGCATGGTAAAGGCAAAAACATGAGCGGTCGCTCGGCGGACGACGTCTCCCTTCCGGTTCCGCCGGGCACCGAGGTTCGCGACGCCGACACCGGCGAAGTCCTCGGCGAGATGATCAAGCCCGATCAGGTGCTGCTCGTGGCCAAGGGTGGTCGCGGCGGTCGCGGCAACCAGCACTTCGCCACGCCCACGCATCAATCGCCCCGCGAGTGGGAGCCGGGAGAGCAAGGCGAAGAGCGGCGCCTCGAGCTGGTCCTCAAGTTGATCGCCGACGTCGGCCTGCTCGGCGAGCCCAACGCCGGCAAGAGCACGCTGCTGTCGGTGATCTCGGCGGCGCGCCCCAAGATCGCCGACTATCCGTTCACGACGCTGGAGCCGCACCTCGGCGTGGTCGGGCTGTCGGACAACCGCTCCTTCGTCGTCGCCGACATCCCCGGCATCATCGAAGGCGCGCACGAAGGAAAGGGGCTGGGGCTGCGCTTTCTCCAGCACGTCGAGCGGACGCGGGCAGTCGCCGTGCTCGTCCCGGTCGATAGTCCCGATCCCCAGGCGACGTATGAGCTGCTCCGGCGGGAAGCGGCGGCATACTCGACAGAGCTTGCCTCGAAACCTCATGTGGTGGTGCTCACGAAAGCCGATCTGACACCTGACACCAGACAGCTGTCGTTACGCACGGAGGCGGGTGCACCCGTGCTCACGATCTCAGCCGTCGCTCGACAGGGCATACCGGAATTGTTGGAGCAGTTATGGAAGACGCTGAAGTCGTAGCGACTCTCGCCCTCTCGCTGGTCCCCGGGATCGGTTCGCAGCGGCTGCGCACGCTCATCGCGACGTTCGGCAGTGCGCAGGCGGCGCTCGCGGCCCCGCAGTCGAAGCTGGCCGCGCTGTACGGCATCGGGCCCACGGCGGCGACGGCGATCAAAGAGGCGCGTGCTGACGATGGCTTGCGGGTGTTGGATTCTCTCACGCAATTGGGCGCGCGCGTGCTGCTCGCGGGCGACCCCGATTTTCCCGCGTCCCTCGCGGAGATCCCCGATCCACCGGCGGTGCTCTACGCCTGGGGCGACATCACGCTGCTCACCCGGCCCTGCGTGGCGTTCGTCGGCAGCCGCGATCACACGACGTACGGCGCCGAAGCGGCGCGCGTGCTCGCGGCTGCCGTCGCGCCGCGCGCGGTCGTCGTGAGCGGCATGGCGCGCGGGATCGACGGGATTGCCCACGCGGCCGCGCTCGATGCCGGCGGCGGATCGATCGGTGTGCTCGGCAACGGATTCGGCGTCATCTATCCGGCCGCCAATCGCGCGCTGTACGAGCGCATGGTCGCGCACGGCTGTTTGATCACAGAGCATCCTCCCGGCGAACGCCCGCACGCCGGTTCGTTCTCGCGCCGCAATCGACTGATCTCCGGGCTCGCGCGCGCCGTCGTCGTGGTCGAAGCGGCCGTCGGCTCGGGCGCGCTGGTCACCGCCAATCTGGGGCTGGAGCAAAGTCGTGAGATCCTGGCGGTGCCGGGACCGATCACCAGTCGGACATCGGTCGGCTGCAACAAGCTCATCCAGCAGGGTGCCAAGGCCGTGCTGTGCGTCGCCGACATCCTCGAAGAGATCGGGGTCTCCTCGACCGGGCTACGGGAGATCGGCGTCGCCCTCTCGACCCCTGCGCCGCGCGTGCCGCCGGTCGATCTGAGCGGACTGCAGCTGACGCTGTGGAGTCGCATGACGACGGAGCCGCAACATGTGGATGCGTTGGTTGCCTCTGCACACACCAGACCAGCCGAGGTCCTAGGTGCGCTTACCGAGCTAGAGCTCCGTGGCTTGGTGAGACAGGGGCCCGGGATGATTTTTGGGCTGACCTAGACACGTGCGGCGTGACAGCGTGCGCCGCAGCAATGAAGGCTTCGTGCGCTAGATTGCTTCCGTGCATCTCTACGTCCATGTCCCGTTCTGCCAGCGGCGCTGCTCGTACTGCGATTTCTCGATCGCGGTCCGCAAGCGTATTCCCGCTCAGGAATTCGTGGACGCCATCCTCACGGAAGCCCGGCAAACGGGTGTGGTTGGTTTCGAAACGATCTATTTCGGTGGCGGCACGCCGTCTCTGCTTCCCCCGGAAGCAATCTCGACCCTACTGGACGAACTCACCTCGCTATGCCGCACGCCACACGCCGCACGTGAAGTGACTCTTGAGGCCAACCCCGAAGACGTCACTCCCGACGCGGCGCGCGCCTGGGCGTCCGCCGGCATCAACCGCGTCTCCCTCGGCGCGCAGTCGTTCGACGATCACGTCCTGCAATGGATGCACCGGTCGCACGCCGCCGCGCGCATTGGCGCGGCGGTCCATGCGCTGCGCGGTGCCGGCATCGAAAACATCTCGCTCGACCTGATCTTTGCGCTGCCCGACGAGCTGCAGCGCGACTGGGAACGCGACCTCGACTTGGCGCTCGCGCTCCGGCCGACGCACCTGTCGCTCTATGGGCTTACGGTGGAGCCTCGCACGCCACTCGATCGTTGGATCTCGCGCGGCGCGACGCATGCACCTGACGACGAACGGTATGCGGACGAGTACCTGCTCGCGCATGAGCGGTTGTCGGTCTTCGGTTATCAGTTTTACGAGGTATCCAACGCCTCGCTTCCCGGTTTTCGCTCGCGCCACAACTCGGCGTATTGGTCCGGACGGCCGTACGTCGGCTTGGGTCCCGCGGCGCACTCCTTCGATGGCACGACGCGCCGCTGGAACCTGCGCGCCTGGGAAGCCTATCGCCGGGCGATCGCGGATGGACGGTCTGCGATAGAATCGGAGGAGAGGCTGACGGAGGAGCAGCGGGAGTTGGAGCGAGTGTATTTGGCGCTCCGGACCGACGAGGGGTTATCGATTACCGCCCCCTACCGCCACCTACCGCCCCTGATGTCCCAGGGCTGGGTGGTCGAGCACAACGGAAGGCTGCGGTGCACCCCGGAGGGCTGGCTGCGATTAGATTCTTTGGTCAGCGAATTGACCATGCACACCGAGTCCCAGCAGTGACCGCGCCGCTCACCGAGCGAGAACGTGCCGTGCTCGAAGCCGTGATCGAGACGTACGTGCAAACCGCCGAGCCGGCGGGGAGCCGCACGATCGCGAAGCGCCACCAGCTCGGCCTCTCGCCGGCCACGATCCGCAACACGATGAGCGACCTCGAGGAAAAGGGTTACCTCTACCATCCCCACACCTCGGCCGGCCGGATTCCAACCGACCTCGCCTATCGGGTCTACGTCGACTTTCTGATGCGGCCACCCGCCGTCGCCGTCGCACAGGCCCAGCACTTGCGCGGAGAACTGGAAGCACAGCGCGCCGCGGTCGAGACGATCCTGTCGCGCGCCGCGCAGGTGCTCGGCGTGCTGACGAATGAGCTCGGCGTCGCCGTGATGCCGACAATCGAGGAAGCGGTGCTCGATCGCCTCGATCTGTTGCAGGTCTCGACGGAGCGCCTGCTGCTCGTGCTCGCGCTGCGCAGCGGCGCCGTGCGCACGATCTTCGTGGAAGTGCCGGCGGAGCTCGCGCCCGACGCGGTGCAGAAAGTGACCGTCGTCCTGAACGAGCGGCTCGCCGGACTGACGCTGAAAGAAATCCGCTCGACCCTCGCCGACCGGCTGCGCGACGCGACGCCGTCGGAGCCAGGTTCGACCGAGCTGCTCAACATCTTCGTGCAGGAAGCGGACGGTCTGTTCGATGTCCCGATGGCTCCGTCTGGTCCGGTACACCTCGGTAGCACGCAACCGCTGACCGGGCAGCCCGAATTCGCGACGCGCGCGCAGCTCCAGGGTCTGCTCGAGGTGACCGAGCGGCGCGACTTGCTGCGCGACGCGCTGGTCGCGCGCGGCGGTGAAGGGCTCACGATCACCATCGGCCAGGAGCACACCGACGCGCGACTCTCGCCGTTCACCCTGGTGACGTCGACCTACCGCTTCGGGCCGCTCACCGGCGTCATCGGCGTGATGGGGCCGACGCGCATGGCGTACGACAAGATCGCGGCGCTCGTCAATCACACATCGCGGCTCGTGGGGGAGCTGCTCGAATAGCATGAAGCAGGATTTCTACGCCGTCCTCGGCGTCGCGAAGGACGCGAGCGAAGCCGACGTCAAGAAGGCCTACCGCAAGCTTGCGATGGAGTGCCACCCCGACCGCAACAACGGCGACAAGGCCGCCGAAGAGCGCTTCAAGCTGGTGACCGAAGCGTACGAAGTGCTGCGGGATCCCGAGAAACGCGCCGGCTATGAACGCTACGGCATGGCGGGCGTGGGCCGCGGTCCGCAGGGCGGCGGTGGGTTCAGCTCGATGCACTTCGATCTCTCCGAAGCGCTCATGGTCTTCATGCGGGACTTCGGCTTAGGCGGCGGCGGCGGCGGCGGCGGATTTGAAAGTCTCTTCGGCGGTGGACAGCGACGCGATCTGCGTCGCGGGCACGACATCAAGGTCGGACTGAAGCTCACGCTCGCCGAAGTCGCCACCGGCACCACCAAGACGGTGCGCATCAAGAGTCTCGAGTCCTGTCCCGAGTGCTCGGGCAGCGGTGCCAAGCCGGGCACGCAACCCGTACAATGCGGCACGTGCGGCGGGACCGGAGAAGTGCGCCGCCAGGCACAGTCGCTCTTCGGCCAGTTCCTCACCGTCTCGCCCTGTCCCACGTGCGCCGGTGAGGGCACGGTCGTCCACAGCCCCTGCGACCGCTGCGGCGGCGAGGGGCGCGTGAAGAGTGAGAAGACGATTCAGATCGACGTGCCCGCCGGCGTCGCCGATCACCACTATCTGACGCTGCG
>WNEY01001630.1_pt1 | contig 16021 bp, 13 predicted proteins | sample 5400531 | NCBI WGS metagenome assembly WNEY01 (sample SAMN13153338, study PRJNA577476) | soil metagenome | isolation source: 200 cm saprolite under Douglas fir tree site 1 | place: USA:California | collected 2015-04-18
TGGCTTTCTTCTTCGTCGTTATTTACCGCCAGGAAAATGACATCGTCGCGGCCGGCGAATTTCTTACGGACATCGGACAACATGGCTTCCGTGATCCCGCAATAGGAGCACCACGTGGTCCAGAAGTCGAGGATGATCGTTTTTCCGTGCGCATCGGCCAATTTCAGGGCAGCGCTTCCATCCACGTGGCGCAAGGTAAATTGGAACGGATCGGTCAGAGCTTTGTTATACGTGGGAACTTCCGGACTGTCGGCTTTGGCCAACGCTCTGGCTTTGTCATAGGAGGTGAGCAATACGTCGCCCAGGCCCGCGTTGGAATCGTGCGCGCGCCGCCAGAGGTTTCCCATTTCGAGCCGCAGCGCGTCACGACTCACACTATTATCTTCGGGGTCTTGTCCTGCCAGGAGGAAGGCGACGGCGTATTGTCGAACCGCTTCGTCGGCGTTTTTATTCTCCTCGGCGATTTCTCCGAGATTCAAAGCCGCCTCAACATTGGGCAGGAGGCGAAACCCTTGACTCAGATCTTTCACGGCTTCATCGTTTTTGTGCAGGTGCCTTTCGATCTTCCCGCGCAGCACGTAGAGATTCATGGTGAATTTATTGCGGCTGGCCTGCCAATCTTCAAGCGTCATTTGCGGAGAGCGTGATTCCGGGTCGGCCTTGGCGACAAGTTCGATCAAGTGCGTGTCGTAACCGATCGCGCGGGCCTGGCTTGCGTCGTCCGGCATTTTTTCGAGCAGCGAGGCCGCCAGGAATAGGGTCTGGCTGTCTTCGGGTTGAATGGCGATGATCTGCTCGGCGTATTCGAGCGCGCGCTTCTGGTTTTGAAGCTGCATTTCGGATTCCACGAGGGCGCGGTAGATTGCCGCGCGGCGCGGGGAATCGGGATACTTGACGAGATAGGCTTCGAGATTGCGAATCAGTGCAGCTCTATCGTTGCCTGCCTGCTGCACGGCCACTTGTAGCTCTGTGTCCGGGTCAGGAGCTGCACTCTGGGGCTCCGCAGGCGCGGGGGTGCTCTTTGGCTTTGGCGCTGCCTGTGCTGCCGGTTTTTTCTGCGGTGCGGCGGGTGGTTTTGCCGGCGAATCGGATTGAGGGGAGGGAGGCTGCTGCCGCGCGAGCGCTGCTTCAGAAACGCCCAGCGCCAAAACGCACACAAGAATACGTATTCGGCTGCGCATAGAGCGGGATTGTAACTCGAAATGCAAATCCATTCCTGAAAATGAATTCATCGACGTGCGAAATTTGCTATCACCGTAGGGGCACAGCATGCTGTGCCCCTACAACGCAGAACATTGCATTGTGGAAAACTACTTGAAATCCAGCAGGACATCTACCGTGTGCCTATCGGGATTGGGCCGCAGCCAGTGACCGCACTGGGTGTAATGGACGGGCATTTCGCCGAAAATTTCCGGTTTTGGCTTTGCCAGGATTGGGAGCAGCTTCTCGAAGTAGGCATTGTCGAATATCTGACCTGGTGCGAGTTGCCATGCATGTCGCAGTTGTTTTTCTGCATCGAGCGAAAGGCCGGTGACAATCATTTCACCCATGCGATATTGGGGGCCTTCCACGATGTTGACGCGGTAAGAAACGTGGCGAGCGGCGTCCTCAAAATCCGGCTGAGCGTCGAGCTTGGCGTCCAGATATCCCCGCTTCCCATATTCCAATTCAACATCCTGCCATAACGCTTCAATCTTCATCCCATCGGCCAGTTCACCTGTTTTCATTGTAACTACGCCATCCAGGCTGGCGGATGGAACTGCGACGTTACCCTTCCAGGACACGCCGTTCCACGAATACAGCGGGCCGGGTGTGATGGGAATGAGGACTTCAATATTCGATCCTCCCGAATCATCTGGATTTCCCGTCATGCGGGGCTGGGGAGGTCCGATCTTCGCATGGAGATAACCCTTCGAGGCATACACCGGGAGAACATGCTCGTTCTCGAAAATTTCAATGGCGAAGCGCGAGTACGGCTGACCCTTGATGTCGGAAATGCGGTCTTTGAGCCGTTCGGAGTCGGAAGCGAGTGGGTCGCCGAACTGCACCGATTGGACCCGGAGCGCGGGATCTTCAACGCGGAACAGGAGAATCATACCGTCGCCGACCGGTGGAGCGACAAGTTGGTGAGTCAACTCCCCCTTGATGTGGCGGGAAGCGAGCAGCTTGTCGAGCACGCCGGCTATTTCATCGACCATGGCGCCACTTTCAGGCGACTCGCCTGTAAAGAGGCCTACTTCCTGACGAATGGCCGCGGCGATTTCATCGTCCGTGAACCACGGAAAATCATCGAACGACAGCGGGACCGTGTGGGCTTCCTGAACCTGGAAATCAAGAGAGATCGTGTCTCCTTTGGAAGAGAAGCGATAGTTGACCGTCGAAAAGATGCCGAGCGCGGCGAGACGGTCCGTAGCGCCTTGAATCTGCTCCACGCTGACGACATCGCCGACTTTGAGTCCGCTGGCAGTGATGATCTGGTCGGTGGGGAATTTGCGCGTTCCGGTGACTGTGATCGCGGAAATTTTGGACGCCTTCGGCGCGGTCTGTGCCGGCGACTGCGAATGCATCCCTGGCGCAGCCGACACGATCAGGATGGCGGCGAAGAGTTGGAGAAGTTTGCGTCCCACGACATTTATATTCTACGCGAGGAACCCATAATTGGCGAAGGGGAGTGACGCGCGGGTAGTGACATCAGTTTGAATTGTGATAAAAGAAAGGTTGAAGGGCGGCTTGAGGGTAACTTCCCGCATTCACAAAAAGACTACCAAACATGACCGAGTCGTCCGCCAATAAGTCAAGCACGCGAGTCTCGAGGATTATCAAAGCGCCGCGTAGGGCTGTCTATCAGGCCTTTCTTGACCCCGTTTCAATTGTCGCGTGGCTTGCGCCGGACAATATGAGAGGCCATGTGCACGTCTTCGACGCCCGCGAGGGTGGCATATTCCGAATCTCGCTCACGTACCAAGACCAAGTGCATTCGCTCAGCGGCAAGACATCCGAAGACACGGACACCTTCCAAGGGAGATTTGTCGAATTGATCCCTTACGAAAGGATCGTCGAAGTCATTGTGTTCGAGTCGCAGGAGCCGCGATTCGCGGGGGAGATGAGAATGATTGTGAGCTTCGGGGACGCCGACGGCGGAACGGAAGTCACCGTGCTCTGCGAGGACATACCAGAAGGCATTCGACCAGAAGATAATGAAATGGGCTGCAGGGAATCTCTACAGAAGCTAGCCGCACTGTTTGAATGACGCCGAAATTCGCAATGCGGCGTTACCGGCGCGCGGCCGTTCGGCCAGTTTCCGGCTTCTCGGGATTCGGCCCAATTATACGCGGTCACCGGCAACTGGCTCCCGGCTTGCGTTGAGAATTGGATCGGGACGTTGCATTCCGGGGCGGTCAGTTGTATGTTGCCGGTCGGTACGGAAAGCAAACTGGAACGCCCAGCTAAAATGAATTTCTGGCGTAAAAAGGGGAAAACGAAATGAAGTTCTTACTGACGCTAGCGACATTGTTAACCATGGCGGTTTTTCTAACCGCAGCTGCGGACTCCCTCGGGGGTGGCGTACCGGCAGCCGTTCACTACATTGGCCACGAACAGGTCTCGGCCGTAATGGCCAAAGGCGGACCGATCGTGAGCGACCCGGGCCTGATCGTTTTGGCCAATCGCCGGGAAGCGGGTCCGGTTGAATACCATGATCGTACCAACCACGTTTTCATCCTGGTCGAAGGCGAGGCGACGTTCATCACCGGGGGGACCATGGTTGACGCTAAGCGAACCGCTCCCGACCAGATGCGCGCCGCCTCAATTGAAGGCGGAGTGACCCACCACCTGACCAAGGGCGACGTGATTACGATTCCCGCAAAAACTCCGCACTGGTTCAAGGAAGTTCCGACGAAAACGGTTGCCTACTATGCGGTGAACATCGATAGTGAATAGCGAAAGCTTAGGCCTGTGTGATTTACCCCGCAGGTCGTCCTCCGTATTCAGAGCGGCAAACTCGTGGTGGCCGAAGTTATTAGTACAGGCAGTTGGGTCGGCGAGTCAATCCAGGCGCAGAGCTTAAGGCTTAAATTCAATTAGGATATTGCGAATAGGAATGTTGCCGACGTCCTTGGAGACATGAACTACCGCTGGCCGGAACGTCACGACATCAGGAATTAGGTCCCGGGTTTCCGATTTCCCATCCGTCCACTGCTGCACTTGCGTTTTTTTGAGAAAAATAGCCAGGCGTTGGTTGTGACTGTGACGCGAACTGGTCTCGCCAGGCTGCATCTTCTCTTCAAAAATGGTGAATTCGTTTCCATCGTACAAGGCCCTGTTATCCGGTGGAGGAGGTGTCCCAACGCTTGGGGCGATCGCTTTGGGATGACCAGGCTTAATGACGAGTTCGAGGTATTCTCCACTCTTGGGGGCAGAGTAGCGTTCGCCTGTTTTGAATACTTAAATGTCGCCTCGCTCCATTTTTTGGCCGCTCAACTCTATAGTGCCAAGCGCAACCAAAACACGATCTCCGCAGGAAGCCGCACCCCCCGCGCACGGCGCACTGTTCCGATACACGCGAACGAAATCATTTTCCAGCAGGGGGCTTGCCTGAAGGGTCTGAAAAAAAAGCAACGCTGCAAGAATCACTCGCATGTTCTTGCGCCTCTAAGCAGGGTTCCTAGGGTGTCGCGGCAGTCTACACCACTAATCGCCTGAGTGACCTGGCGCGTTCCTCGGAATCTCGGCCATCGATCTGCCAATGAATTCAAGATAGCTTCGGGTATACTCTTCGAGGCCCATCGAGAACTCGCGAGAGATCTCCGCCTTTCTGTCTTCCAGCGTCTTGGCGATATTGTTTCCGAGTGTTACTAGAAGAGAATGCAAATGTTCCCTCGAAGCTTTTTCGAAGTCTTGTGAGACTTTGAGCAAAGTTTCGGTGGTCTGATCGGCAACGGCAGCGGAGCGTTTGTCCAGTTCAGCGTGAGCCTTGGCCAAACTCGCATGGGCGCAGCTTTCGAGTTGGCTTTCGAGTCCCGCATGAATTGCCTGAAATTCCCCTTTGTATGCGGCTTCGGTATCCGCCAGCGCCTGGAGGGCGGCCTTTGCTTCCGAGAGCAGAGGTTCCACCTGTTCCCGCAGCCGCGACACGAAGCGGTCTACCGCCTCTCCGCGGGTTGTTTCCATGTTGCGTTGCACCCGCTCGATCGTGCTGACCGCCATGCTGTCCAGGCGTTGCGCGACTTCTTTTCCCTGAACCATCATGTGTTGCCTGGCGCTTGCCATGTCTTGCTCGATTGTCGTTATCCAGCGTGCATAGCGGGTTCGGGCGCCCGCCTCATACGCCTCGTTCAGTTCCTTCATGGCGCGGCGAGTCAAATTGTCCTTGGAATTCTGTATCACAGACTGCATGGCCTTGGCCGCTTCCTCTCGTAGTTGCACGCGGAATTCTTCCAGGAATCGGCTCGTCTCCTTGGCGAAAGCGGATGTCGCGGCTTCGGAGGCCATGACTTGAATCTGTTCACCCAGGCCGGCCATCAGGTGAGCAAGCGACGCCAACGGAATCGCCGCCTTGTCGTTTCTCTCCAGCTGAGAGACCCCGCCAGGTACTGCGTCCGGCGCCGGCGCCGGCTGCGGTTCCGTCCGGGTAACAACCCGCAACTCTCGCCCCGGGGTAGCAGAGTCACTCGCGATAGGCACACGCACTGGAAACCAATCATCCGGCGGGGACGCGATCCCCCAGATATTGCCAGCGACTTCCAACTCCACGGCAACCTGGAAACCTCGGTCCTTGGTCTCGGCCTTTTGTACCCATTTCACTCGCGCCCGGCTGGAACATTCAGATGCGCCATTGTCGGGCGGTCTTACTTCTAAAAACACAACCTCACCCTGAATGACTTCGTATTTCGACTGGTATGTGCAGCCGTGACAACTGATCGACAGGGTTGAAACCTGCTCTTGAAAGGGTTCACGGAAAGCGCCCACGCCCTGTACTGCGAGCGGCATGGCTTGCTCAATCCGCGTGCTTCGACGTTTTTGTGCATAGGCAAGCTGACGGGACGACACTGGATCCTCCAAGAGGGCTAGACCGAAATAATACGCGAGAATGAAGTGAGAGCTCGGTACGACGCGAACACCGTGTGGCCGAGAAGTTACCACCCCATTGGTAGGGCCGGTCTTGATAAGCGCATTATCGGAACATGCCCGCCCCTGCTGGGGCGATCACACACTCACGGAGATGGAACATGCCGAGTTCCGCCCCACACTCTCAGCAAGAGTCTGGTAGAGACGCAGATTGAAGATGCCAGCCCTTTTGAACTGATGAGGCATGGGCCAGAGATTGTTCGGAACTGATGCGGCAGCGTGCTGAGGTAGCGCCGGCATCTTGCCGGCAGTTTTGATGTTCCAGGAAGGGCATGGAGCCGGCAGGACGCCAGCGCTACCGAAACGGTCGCATCCGCGCATTGGGCCTTCGCGGAAACTGAGCTACCACCAAGACTTTTTGTCTTGGGAATCGGAATGCTTCGCCTCCCGCTTTTTGCTCAGAAGTTCCCCTGTTCGGGGTTGTACGGTTTGTTCAGGTAAGTCCGTGATTGAGCCTCGCTCTTCAGCGGAACCACCTTGTCAGGGTCGATGCGCACCATCACATAGGTGATGTGGTCGTCGATTTTGGTAAACCAATGCCCGGTCCCTGCCGGGATGATCATCATGTCGCCAGCCTTGAGTTCGTGGGTCTCTGGGTTTTTGATTGATGTGGCGCCGAAGCCGGGACCGTTTTGTTCCCGCACGGTTTTCAGCGTACTCGGCCTCTGCTTCGCACCCACCAGGTCCGGGCCTGTCAACAGCGTCGCGGAGCCCTCGATGATGTAATAGACTTCGCTGATCTGCTCATGCTCGGCAACCGCATCTCCACTGGTCGAGCCTAGATCGAGCTTCCCACGGGTGACCATGCCGATGCCTACTTGTGACTTCCCCAGATCCACGGAGCGAACTTGCTGGTCGACGAGCTTGTTCTCGATAGCCCGCTTTGTATAAGCATCCAGCTCGCTCTTGGGGATATACGTACCCGAGCAGTGATTGCACGTGGGTTTCGGTTCCTGCGCCGACAGCGGGAATACGACGACGACAACACTCAGAACAACCAATTTCAAGGCGATTCTCTGCTTTTGCATTTAGGTTAGCTCCTTCGAAAACGTCGGTCCGGAAAAATTCGGCTTACACAATCCTTGTGGTGAAGCACCACAGAAGGTCGGAAACACGAACGCTGTCGCAACGAACCACTTTGTCATGGAAGCGATTCTACTTTGCGCATTCATCGTGCAAAACCATTCCAAGGAGGTTTCGAATTGCTCGCCCGGCAGGGTTTGGAAAATGCGCGCGCGTGGTTGCCGGCCATTCCAAGGATGAACTCGAAATTGCCGATTTGTCCCTCCTGCTCGCGCACATCGTACGCTTGTCCAGCTCGCGACACAATAACAGAGGCAAATCGAGAACTTGGAGGGAGGGGTGCTTGGACAGCAGTGAGCTATTCCACGGTTACGGACTTCGCGAGGTTGCGGGGCTGGTCCACGTAACAGTCGCGCCGCACACGGCGATGTGTTAGGCGAGCAACTGCAACGGAACGGCCTCCCTTGAGAATGTTCTCGCCAAAGTCCACGCGTCAGGATCTATTCAAAGAAAACGAAATATCCACCGTCTGTGTGCTGGGATTCGGATGCATGGACAATGAGGGGTGGGCCGTAGGGCTGGCAACGGGGGTTCCCGCAATTGCTCCTGGAAGATCTTTTCGCGCAAATTCCTTTATGTAGGACGCGTCGTATACGTCGCCTGCTTTCAGGCGCCACGCCTTGCGAATTCTTTCGGCGACCTGTGCGTCAACGCCCGAGGCGGTGAACGTCCCCATGTGATATTGGCTGCCTTCATCTAGCTGGAAGGAGTAACGGACCTGCCTCGCCCCATCATCAAAGATTTGACCGGGAGACAGATTGGCGGCTATATAGCCCTTTTTCCCATAGACCTCATGGATGGCATCAATGCCCGCCGAGATTTTGTCGGCTGCGGCAATATCACCGGCCTTCATCCCGAGAGATTGATCCAGCTCGGCAGCAGAGTAGATGCGGTTCCCGTTCCAATCTGAGCCGTGCCATGAATACTGTACCCCCGGAACAACCGTGAACACGACTTTTGCGCTCCCTGGATCGTTGGCGTTCGTCCCAGGCGAGAATATAGGTTTTGCTTCTGTAAAATGGGCACGGAGATAGCCGTGATTTTGATAAATCACGTCGAGATCGTTTTCCGCGAGAGACCGCGCATAGGCCGAGGAAAATGAGTGCCCCAGCAATCGCTCCGTAGCGATGGAAAAGTAGGTCTGATCGAGTGGGCCGCCCGCGTATTCCACGGAGGTTATAAGAGGGAGGTCTCCCTTGGCGCTATATCGGTATTCGGTGGGCGGACTCCCGAGCTTGCCTGACGGTAAGTAGATAACGGTAGCCGCGATGCGATGCTGAGCCAGCATGTGCTCGAGCGCGGTGGCGACGGCTTGCGGCAGGCTTCCATCGACAGGAACCCGGCCGTCGTAAAGCGGTACTTCGGCGCTCACCGTGCGCTGTACTTCCTCGGGCGTAAACCATAAGAAGTTGTCAAATGTGCACGACATCGTCTTGGTTTCTTCGACGACGTGCAATGTCACCGTCATTTTTCCGTTCTGGGTTTCATAGCGGTAGGCCACTTCGGAGAAAGCGCCGGTTTGCGATAAACGGTCTGCGGCGGCGGCAAGAGTTGGATCGTCCGCCGTCTGTCCGACTTTAATGCCGCTGGCGGCCGCGACTTGGGTCTCCGAAAAACGGGATGCGCCATCGACGACGATCCGGCCAATGGACGTTTGTTTGGTTTGTGCCTGCGCGCGCTGGGGGACAGCAAATAGACATAGGCACAGTAGGCCGAAAACGAGGCGCAAATCGAATGCGGGAGGCAGAAGGGCGCCCTTCATGGAGCGGAATGATAACACAATTAGAGCGCAGGGAAGTTACTCCACGGTTACGGACTTCGCGAGGTTGCGGGGCTGGTCCACGTCGCAGCCGCGGCGCACGGCAATGTGGTATGCCAGCAACTGCAAGGGTAAGACTTCCAGCAGCGGCGCAAGCATTTCGATCGTCGGTGGCACGACGATGACGTGATCGGAAGCTTCGCGCGCCAGGTGATCCCCTTCGGTAACAACGGAAATCACGATGCCGTCGCGCGCTTTTACCTCTTTGATGTTGGACACGCTCTTCTCGTACCGCGTCATGGATTCAGGGTCGTTTTCATCCCGCGTGGCAAGCATGACAACTGGAAGATTCTCATCAATCAGAGCGTTGGGCCCGTGCTTCATCTCGCCTGCCGGATAGCCCTCCGCATGGATGTAGGAAATCTCCTTCAGCTTCAGAGCGCCTTCGAGTGCGATGGGAAAATGAACACCCCGTCCGAGGTACAGGAAATTCGTGTGGCGAAAGAATTGCCGGGCGAGGGCTTCGTAGATCCCGGTCTCCTCGCCCTGCAGGACGGTTTCCATTTTATGGGGAATGCGCATGAACTCCTGCAGAAGATGCTTCGCGCAGTCGTCGGTGAGCGTGCCGCGCACCTGGGCCAGGTACATGGCCGTCAACATGAGCGCCGTCAACTGCCCGGTGAACGCCTTAGTGGACGCCACGCCAATCTCCGGTCCCGCATGCGTCAGAATCGTTCCCGCCGCCTCTCGCGTGATCATCGAGCCGAACACGTTGCAAATGGCGAGCGTTTTCGAACCCTTCTGCTTGGCCTCGCGCTGCGCGGCGAGCGTGTCCGCGGTTTCACCAGACTGGCTGATGCAAATCGTCAGTGTTTTCGAATCGATGATGGGGTCGCGATAGCGGAACTCGCTGCCGTAGTCGACCTCGACGGGAATCTTCGCGAGGCGCTCAATCATGAACTTTCCGGTCTGGCCTGCGTGCCAGCTCGTGCCGCAAGCGACGATCTTGATATTGGTGAAATTTCGGAATTCTTCCTCGGAAATGTCCATCTTGTCGAGGAAGACTTTAGCGGAATCGAGCGCCACGCTGCCGAGAAGAGTGTCACGGACGGCGCGGGGCTGCTCGAAGATTTCCTTCTGCATGAAGTGCTTGAAGCCGCCCTTTTCCGCCATGATCGGGTCCCAGGAGATATGCTGGACGGCCCGCTCAACAGTGTGGCCATCGTGATTCATGACGCGGACGCCTTGCGGAGTGAGCACCGCAATGTCGCCATCGGCCAGGAAAAACATCTCCCGTGTGTGCCCCAGGATTGCCGGAATGTCGCTGGCGACGAAATACTCGCCCTGGCCCAGGCCGATCACGGAAGGCGGGCCGGTGCGGGCGGCAACAATCTTGTTCGGGTCCTGCGCGGACAGAATGGCGAGAGAATAGACTCCGGCGAGCTGTTTCACCGTTTTCCGCACGGCGTCCTCAAGCGGGCCGCCCTCCTTCATATGCTTTTCCACCAGGTGGGCGACAATTTCAGTATCCGTTTCAGTGACGAACTTGTGGCCTTCTCTTTCAAGCTGGCGCTTCAGTTCGACGTAATTTTCCACAATACCGTTATGGACGACCACGATCTGGCCGGTGCAGTCGCGGTGGGGGTGCGCGTTCTCTTCGGTAGGACGCCCGTGCGTGGCCCAGCGCGTGTGACCGATGCCGTACGAGCCATCGATCGGAGATTGCCGGACAGTCTCTTCGAGGTTGTGCAGCTTGCCTGGAGCGCGGCGGATTTCCACCTTGCCGTTCGATCCGACCACGGCTACGCCCGCGGAATCATAACCGCGATATTCCAGGCGCCTCAGACCGTCGAGGATGAGGGGAACAACTTTTTTTGAGCCGATATATCCGACGATTCCACACACTTTTTACTCTCCAGACGTTCGAGCTAGGCGCCAAGAAAAGAAGCCCGCATTGAAAAGACTAGCACAATGGAAACGGAGATTCGGCTTGGCAAGGCGATTTGTTTCCTGGCGTTAACAATGTGAGCGCGAAGGGAGCCGGGGCCTAATCAACGATCTCGTAGCGGAATTCCTCAATCACCGGGTTTGTCAGGACCTCACGCGCCAGGCGCTCGACCTGCTTTTCGGCGCCTTCCCGTGTAGCGCCGTCCAGGTCCAGTACGAAAAACTTGCCCTGGCGGACGTCGCGAACACTGGTGAAGCCCAACGAGGACAAGGCGTGTTGAATCGCTTGTCCCTGCGGATCCAAAACCGTACGTTTCGGCATTACCCAGACATGAGCTTTCATCGCAAACATTATACCAATCCGAGGGCAGCCGTGCCCGAGTGAAATTCGCGTAGGAGAGCGGTCTTTTCCGCATCCGTCAGAAACGCGTGGTGGAAGCTCGCTTCCGCGAGGCGGACAAGATCGACGGAGTTGAGGCCCATGCGATGTGCGTGGAGGTATTCACTGCTGACCGTCGTCTCAAACATGGCAGGATCGTCGCTCGACAGCGTGACCGGCATACCACGCCGGAAAAAGGATGCGAGCGGGTGCTGGTCGTATCCGGCAGTTTCGCGACCAATCTGGCGTGCGAGTGCTCCTGTTCGGAGATTGCTTGTGGGGCACACCTCCAGGGGAATCCCCCGCGCGGCCACAAAGTCCATCGTGCGCTCGTCGCGCATCACTCCGATTCCGTGGCCGATGCGCTCGGCGCCCAGCATTTCCACCGCTTCACGAACCGACTCGGGCCCGCCGATTTCTCCCGCGTGAATGAGGCGATGCATTCCCTGGCTGGCCACGTAATCGTAGACGGGGCGGAGGTCACTGGTAGGAAGACCCAGTTCATCGCCGCCAATTCCGAACGCGACAATATCAGGCGCCCGCAATTCCACGGCGATCTTCGCGACTTCCATCGCCGGGCTGGCGCCCCACTGTCGCACGGCGTCGAATATCCACTTCAGGCGAACGCCGGGAACTTGCAAAGCAGCGTCCCGGAGAGCGGCGAAATTGGCTGCGGGATCCTGATTGCGTCGAAACATAATTCCAATGGAAAGAGTGACCTCGGCGTACAGCACGTTTTGCCGCCGCATGGATTCAGCGAAACGCCGCGAGATCAAGGCATAGTCTTCGGGCCCGCGAAGAAATGAGGTCACCCAGATGAACGCCTCGATGAATTGGGCGAAGTCACCGGGAGCGTAACGCGCGGCGGCTTCTTCGACAGTAAGCGAGACACCATGCCGGGCCGCCAGCTCCACGACCGTCGGCGGTTCAATCGAGCCCTCCAGATGGACGTGCAGCTCGGCCTTTGGCAGGGATACGGCAAGTTGTTCGATTGAGGGTGTGTTCATGCTGTGGGCGCCTATTGGGGAGGCAGTTGAGGCCGGCCCGCATTGATCCACGCCGTCATCCAATAGGAACCGACATCAGTGGCGGCATCGGTGAGCTGGCGTATCAGAATCGAACCCGCTAGATTATAGAATTTGTCATAATACTCATCAGTATAATCTGAGAACCCTTCGCGCGCGCGGCGATCCGATAGAAGGACGTTTTCCAGCCAGGCATGCGCGGACATGCAGGCGTCGAACGCATGATCGGTCGGATCACGCAGAAACATCGCGTCCTGCGGGCGCAGGGGGAAGAACGTCGAAAAGCGGTCGACTAGACTCGATCCGAAGCGAAGATCGACTCCGGGCTGGGCGGACAAATGGCCATCGAAGTTTTCCGTCGTATGAAACGGGTCGTGCGCCTGCGCGACATAGGCAGCCAGGTAGGCCGCGGACAATCGCGCCTGCTCCCAATCGTGGTCCCGAAACGCCGCGGTCAGCCTCTGGCTGTACACGCCGATCTGCCAGGGCAGAACGCCGGAGCCCTCCAGCCTGGTCTTGGTATATTTCGTGACCGCTGCTTTATAGTCACGCGGCAATGATTCGAAAGGAAATTTTCCGTACCGGTCGAGATAGAGGAAGTGATTGCGGCGTTCGGTCAGGGGATTCTTCTCCAGCCAATCCAAAGGGTCCGCAGCGTGGCGGCCCAGCCAATCGCGATTGGCCTCGAAAAATCCGCGGATTTCCGGCGGAAGCGTATCCACAGCCTTATTGGAGACCAGACGTTCCGCATTTGCGCCCCAAGCGCGGGCCAGCGAGGGCCAAACGAAAATGGAAATGGCCGCGACTGCCGTGCCGGTGGCCACCCATCGAAAAACGAAACTTCGGCAACTGCGCATCACCGTACCGCAACTCCGGATTGTCGCCGCAGCGTGCTGCGCTTGCGGCTATAGCTGAAGTAAATCATAAGACCGATGGCCAGCCAAACGAAGAAACGAATCCAGTTCATGATCGGCAAGCCGGCCATGAGGAGCAGGCAGGTGAGAATCGTCATGATGGGCGCGAGCGGGCCACCCGGCGCGCGGAATGCGCGGTGCCGGTCGGGCTCACGGTACCGAAGAATAAGCACGCCACCGGCGACCAGTGCGAACGCAAACAGTGTGCCGATATTCGACAGGTCGGCGAGCGTGCCGATATCCAATAGGCCGGCGGGTACGCCGACCACCACACCGGCGACCCACGTGGAAAAATCCGGGGTGCGATAGTTCGTGTGGACCCGGCTGAAAATCCGCGGCAGCAGACCGTCGCGGGACATCGCGAACCATACCCGGGCTTGACCCAGTTGGAAGACGAGCAGGGAGGAGATCATTCCCAGCAATGCGCCGAAGAGCACGATCAGACGGATCGTGCTCAGGTCCAGGCGCTTCAGGGTGTTGACTACCGGGGCCGCGTCGTCCAGCAGCGTTTGCCAGGGAACCAGGCCTGTGAGGACAACCACCACGGCGATATACAGAATCGTGCAGATCACGAGCGTGGCAATAATTCCGATGGGAAGGTCACGCTGAGGATTTTTGGTTTCCTCGGCGGCAGTCGAGACGGAATCGAAGCCGATGTACGTGAAAAAGATAATGGAACCGCCGGTAAGAATGCCGGGCCAGCCATTCGGGGCGAACGGGTGCCAATTGGCCGGATGAATGAACCTTGCGCCAAAGCCGACGAATACGATGATGGCGACAATCTTGAGAAGGACCATCACGTTGTTGGTTTCAGCGGATTCGCGAATCCCGCGGACCAGGATTACGGTAAGCAGCATGACGATCAAAAACGCGGGCCAGTTGAAGCCGAAGTGCCAGCCCGGCGGGTAAAGCTCGTTTCCAGAAAAATCACTCAAGCCGCTCGGGAGGTACGCTGGCGAAATCCAGCGCGGGCTGGGATGGACGCCGAACCAGTCGAGAAGACCGACAACGTGCGCCGAGAATCCGACGCTCACGGCCATGTTGCTGACCGCGTATTCGAGAATGAGGTCCCAGCCGATGATCCAGGCGATCAACTCGCCCATGGTGGCGTAGGTGTAGGTATAGGCGCTGCCCGCGATCGGTATCATCGCAGCAAGTTCGGCGTAACACAGGGCGGCAAAACCGCAGACAACCGCCACCAGCGTGAAAGAAATGGCAATCGCGGGACCCGCTCCAGGCCGTCCAAACGAAGGGGACCGGTAAATCAAATATTCAAGGAGGGGAGCGTTCAAAATGGAAGAGACTTGCAGTTTCTGCCCGGCGATGGCGGTCCCGACGACGGTAAAAATTCCGGACCCGATGACCGCGCCAATTCCGAGGGAAGTGAGGCTCAACCACCCGAGCGATTTTTTCAATCGGCGTTCAGGCTCGTCCGCATCGGAGATTAGCTGGTCGATGTTTTTGACGCGGAACAGCCCTGAACCCACTCGGCACCATCCCACAGCGGCACGAATCGAGCAACGTGGAGACTCTACCTTGACGGGCTTCACTCCGCAACAGCGGGCTAGAGACGACGGTGGCGCTTTCGCATCGTCGAAGGCGGCCAAAACCAAACGCGCAAATCGGAACGAACTCTAGTCGAGCGGTTCGACCTTGACAATCGATGCGCCGTGGTTGCTGCCGATCCAAAGCGTGCCAGGGTTCTTCGAATCGTCGACATAGACTCGGCGGATGTTGGTCGGGCGCGGCAGCATGTATTCCGTATACTGGCCGCTCTTGATATCAAGACGCGCCACACGGTCGGTTAGCATGGACCCGGTCCACGCCTCACCGTTGCGGTCGGCCACGGCGTCATACGGCGCACTCCACGCCGTTGGCACCTTCCACTCGGTCATGCGTTCGGTTTTGGGATCGAACATGCCGATCGCGTTGCCCTGATATTCGGCAAACCACAACCGGCCTTCGCGATCGACGCGACCGCGCCGCGGGCGGGAGTCCGGGGTCGGAGTCTGGTAGACGGTCGCATTCTTCGTCTTGGCATCGATCTTGACGATATTACCGGCCGAAAAATCGAGCAGATAGGCGTTGTTCTGCGCGTCCGAGTGGATGCCGTAGGTCCCGATGCGCTTGCCGGTCCGTGGATCCTTGAAGTTGCCAAGGTTCTCCATCTTGTTGGAGATCAGATCGAGCCGGTAGATGTTGCCGACATCAGAGTTCTTGATCCACACCTTATTGTCGATAGGAGTGCCTTCGATTGCGAGATGGCCGAGCTGGCCGCCGTCGGTGTCCCATTCCTTGGGGGTGGTCCACATCTGGAACTTCTCGGTCTTCCTGTCGAACTTCGCGATAGCACTCTGGTACATCACGCCGACCCAGGGATTGTTGTCAGTGTCGAACTCCAGATCGAGCGTGCCTTCCGGCGATCCCGGCTTAACTACCGGGATCGAATATTGCGTCACCTGGCCGGTCTTCGGATCCATCTTGCCGAGGAACATCTGGCCGAAGTCGGAATACCAGACGTTGCCCGCGCGATCGAGCATCACGTCGTGCGGCTGAATCAAGGGATTTGGCAAATCGTATTCGGTGATGATCACATGCGTGGACTTGCCCGTCAGCCGCGGCTGGGTCTTCAGAGGGAAAGTCCAGGTCGGCTCCTGGCTCAGGTTGACGCTGGCGAGCCATTCCGCGGTCTTCCTGCCGTTGCCGCCGCGTTCGACATCGCGACTTGCAGTGCCGGCGAGCCGCTGCGGCTTTAGGGGAGTGCTGCCGGGATAATAAAGGCTCATCC
>WNEY01001632.1_pt1 | contig 16018 bp, 10 predicted proteins | sample 5400531 | NCBI WGS metagenome assembly WNEY01 (sample SAMN13153338, study PRJNA577476) | soil metagenome | isolation source: 200 cm saprolite under Douglas fir tree site 1 | place: USA:California | collected 2015-04-18
TTGTGGAACGAACCGGCCAGGAGGATCGATACGGTTCAACAGGCTCACAGCCAACAGCATGAACAGTAATCCGACAACAAGCCGCCTGTAGGTTGTTTCGCTCATCGTCCCCTCCTCTAGTGTCTCCGATTGACGTCTGTGGGCGGCGCACGCGATAAGGCGAAGAGATTACCCCAGGTTATTTCTTGAGTGCATTATCCAAGCTGAACTTTCCGCCGCCGGTCATCACCAGCGCCAGAGTCGCGCCGACCAGGGCGACGTTGTATTCGATTCCGTGACCCGCGTTTGGCGCGTTCGTCCAGTTTAGAAAGAACCCGTTGCGGAGATGGGCGAGAAGAGCGGCAACGAACATCTCCCCCGCAAGCAGCAGCGCTACCCACCGGGTGAAGCCGCCCACAAGCAGCGCGATTCCGCCCAAAAACTCAGCAAGAAATGCCAGAACCGCGAGCGGCGCGGGAATATGGAGCGTTTGAGTGAAGAACTGCATTGTGCCGGACCAGCCGTAACCTCCAAACCAGCCCAGGACTTTTTGCGCCCCGTGAGCAAAAAAGATTACTCCCAAGGACAGCCGTAAAGGTACCGGAGCCCAGTCATGCCGGCCAGCGAACCATTTCTCAAGCATTGTTTCCTCCTCCGTGCCCTCCGCTAAGTGTGGCTATGAGCCAGACGGACGATGGACACTTGCCAACTGAGTTTCGTCATATCGAATGATGAAATTCGAGCAATTAATCTACGATTCTTGCTGAGGTTCTTTTTTAGACCGGCATTTTTACAACCCGGTATTTTGGACCCCTCATCGGGAATATGCAACTCGGCGCCGGTGGGTCCGGCGATTGACGTTTGTCCCACACCACCTTGAATACCCTTGCAAGAGCAGATAAAATTACGACGTTTGATCTGGCGATGGATATCAAAGCTGAAGTCGGCGAAACGGCTGGGAAAATTTGGCACCTGCTCGAGCGCGAGGGGCCGCAGACGCTCGCCCAAGCCAAGAAGAAACTCAACCTGACCGGCGACCTACTGGACTTCGCCGTCGGGTGGCTGGCGCGAGAAGAGAAGGTTGACATCGTTCGAGACAAGAAAGGTATTCGAGTCCGACTCAAATAGAGAAGGGCTCGACCCTCGGATGTTGGCGAGGTTTTTCCGGCTGACTTCCCGCTCAATTCAACCCTCATCCAAACTTCATTAAGGTGGAGTGTGTGGCAGGACTTCAGCAGCACCGGAAAACTGCCGGGCCCGGCCCGCGCTATCGCTTCGGTCGGATGTTCAGTTCCACGAGTTGCTGATGAAACCGGCCCGGAGGCTCGCTTTGCGGCCCCCCATTCAAGCCGTGGTCGCTTCAATTCCCGCCGTCGAGAGCCAATTTATGGAGACCTGGCGCGCCCGGATGACGCCCGACGCTCCGAGCCGATTCGGACGCGACAGCTCCCGCGTCCAACTTCCTTCTCCATGACGCTTCCGGGCGAGCCTTCCGGCGTGTCTCCCCGCATCCAATCTTTTGGAGGATAAATTGACCCAGGAGGAAATCAGACTAGAAGAATCCCGCCTGCGCAAAATCGACTGGAAGCGTTGGGGGCCCTACCTGAGCGAGCGCCAGTGGGGGACCGTCCGCGAGGACTACAGCCCTTACGGCACTGCGTGGGAATACTTCCCTCACGACCACGCAAGGTCCAGGGCCTACCGCTGGGGTGAGGATGGCATCGGCGGGATCTCGGACCGTCACCAGTTTAATTGCTTCGCTCTCGCTCTGTGGAACGGCCGGGACGCCATTTTGAAGGAACGCCTCTTCGGGCTCACGGGCAATCAAGGGAACCACGGGGAAGACGTGAAAGAGTGCTACTTTTATCTGGACTCGACCCCCACCCACTCTTACATGAAATACCTCTACAAGTATCCGCAGGCCGAATTTCCTTATGCGCGATTGGTTGAAGAAAACCGCCGCCGGAGCCGCGACGATCCCGAATACGAACTGTTCGACACGGGCGTGTTCGATGAAGACCGCTATTTCGATGTCTTCATCGAATATGCGAAAGCCTCGGCTGAAGATATCCTCATCCGCATCACAGCTCACAATCGCGGACCCGACCCCGCTGAGCTTCACCTGCTCCCCACGCTGTGGTTTCGCAACACCTGGTCCTGGGGGCGAGACAGCCGCCGCCCGCAGGTGACGCGAGCCGCCGCTCCGCCAGGGACCGCCGTCGTTGAAGCAGAGCATTATTACTACGGCAAACGCTGGCTCGTCTGCGAGGGCGGCCCGGACCTGCTGTTTACAGAGAACGAAACGAACTTCGAGCGACTTTTCGGCATACCGAATCGCTCACCGTACGTCAAGGATGGCTTCCACGACTTCGTTGTCGGCGGGATCCGCAGCGCCGTCAACCCAGCGTTGACCGGCACCAAGGCTGCAGCGCACTACCGATGGAAGATCGACCAGCGGGGGAGTGCTGTCCTCCGCCTGCGGCTCATTGATCGCCCGCCGGCCGCCGGCATGGTCACGGAAGAATCTGACGAAATCTTCGCCACCCGCATGGCGGAGGCCGACGAGTTCTACGTGAAACGCGCCGGTAAATGCATTTCAAAAGACGCCTGCGCCGTCCAGCGACAGGCGTTTGCCGGTTTGCTCTGGTCGAAGCAGGTCTATCACTACCACGTCCGCGAGTGGCTGGAAGGCGACCCTGCTGGCCCGCCCCCTCCGCCGGAACGGCTGCAAGGCAGAAACCACGAGTGGACTCACCTCTACAACGCCGACGTCATCTCCATGCCCGACAAGTGGGAATACCCCTGGTACGCCGCGTGGGACCTGGGATTTCACTGCATCGCCTTGGCCCTGGTGGACCCTGATTTTGCCAAGGAGCAACTTGTGCTGCTTCTTCGCGAATGGTACATGCACCCGAACGGGCGATTACCCGCCTACGAATGGGCCTTCGGCGACGTCAACCCGCCCTTGCATGCGTGGGCGGCCTGGCGCGTTTACAAGATCGAAAAGCGCATCCGAGGGAAGGCCGACCCCGTCTTCCTCGAAAGGGTCTTCCACAAGCTGCTGCTCAACTTCACCTGGTGGGTCAATCGGAAGGACCCCGAAGGTCTGAACGTTTTCCAGGGAGGGTTTCTGGGACTCGACAATATCGGCGTCTTCGATCGCTCGGCGCCCCTGCCCCAGGGCGGGCACATCGAACAGTCCGACGGGACGAGCTGGATGGGGATGTACTGTCTGAACATGCTGGCGATCGCGCTCGAACTCGCCCGGATGAACCCCGCCTACGAAGACGTGGCCAGCAAATTCTTCGAACATTTCGTTTATATCGCCCTGGCCATGAACAACCTCGGTGGCGAGGCCATCAGCCTGTGGGACGAGGAGGACGGTTTCTACTACGATGTCCTCCACCTGCCGAACGGCAGCCACCATTTCCTGAAGGTGCGTTCGATGGTGGGGCTGATCCCGCTGTTCGCCGTGCAGACACTCGAGCCGGAAATGGTGGACCATCTTCCCGGGTTCAAGCGGCGAATGCAATGGTTTATTGAGAATGTCCCTCACGTCGCGGGACTCATCGAGACGGCTCGGAGACCTTCCGGCGGCGTGCGAAGTCTGCTCTCGCTCGTGAACCGCGCACGACTCTTGCGCGTATTGCGGTATTTATTGGACGAAGCGGAACTCCTTTCGCCGCACGGCGTGCGCGCGCTTTCCCGCTATCACCTCCAGCATCCTTACATTCTCCGCATGGACGGGGACACCCATTCAGTGGATTACGAGCCGGCCGAATCGACGACCGGCCTGTTCGGCGGCAACTCGAACTGGCGCGGCCCCGTGTGGTTCCCGTTGAACTTCCTTCTGATTGAATCACTTCAGAAATTTCACCACTTCTACGGCGACGACCTGAAGGCGGAGTGCCCGACCGGTTCCGGCCGCAAAAAGTCGCTGTGGGAAGTGGCGGCGGACATCTCACGCCGTTTGACGCGCATTTTCCTCCGCAGCAAGGACGGCCGCCGCCCCTTATATGGAGGAACGGAAAAGTTCCAGGCGGACCCCTTCTGGCGGGACTACATCTTGTTCTACGAGTATTTCCACGGAGAGAACGGTGCCGGCCTGGGCGCAAGCCACCAGACGGGGTGGACCAGCCTCGTCACAAAGCTCCTCGAACAAAGCGGACACTGAGCTCTATTCTTAGCGGAGGCGGGCTTGCTCAAAGCTGACGGCGACGCCATAAAGAACCCCGGCGCATCGGGACTTCCGTGGATCGACTTTGGCCGGGAAATCTCGAGCAACCTTTACGTCGCGCAGCAGCGCGAGTGGCTTGTGACGAATGGCCTCGGAGGGTTCGCTTCCGGCACCGTGCCGGGTCTCCCGACGCGCCGCTACCACGGCCTCCTGGTCGCCACGCTCGACCCGCCGCTGGGTCGAACGCTCCTCGTGGCCAAAGTTGAAGAAATTGCCTCGTACAACGGGCAAGCCTTCTCGCTGAGCGCGAACCGCTGGGCCGGCGGGGCCATCGAGCCGCAAGGCTACCGGTTCCTTGACCGGTTCCGACTGGAAGGGACGATGCCTGTGTGGACTTTCGCTTGCGCCGACGCGCTCCTCGAGAAACGTGTGTGGATGGAACACGGCGCAAACACAACCTACGTGCGCTACGAACTGGTCCGCGCCAGCGGGCCGATGCGGCTTACCGTCAAAGTCCTCGTCAACTACCGCGATTTCCACGCCACCACGCAAGCCGGTAACTGGCGGATGGAGCTTCAGCCCGTCGAGCACGGACTGCGTGTCACGGCGTTCGAGGGCGCCACGCCTTTCTATCTGCTCAGCGCGGATGCCGAGGTCGAGGCCCATCACGACTGGTACCGCAACTTCGACCTGGCGGTTGAGCGCGAGCGGGGACTCGACGACCGCGAAGACCACCTTCATGCGGCGAATTTTCTCGTTGCTCTTGACCCAGGTGATTCGGTCACTCTGGTCCTGAGCACAGACCACGCGCCCGACCTCGACGGGCCCCAGGCGCTTGAAAGGAGTGCGGACTTTGAACGCTCCTTGCTCGAGCGATGGGCGACCGCGTATCCCGCCCTGTCCGAGGCAGCCCCGCCGTGGGTCCGCCAGCTGGTGCTCGCCGCAGACCAGTTTATTGTCCGCCGGTCGGTCGCGCGTGACCCCGACTCGCGCACGATCATTGCAGGGTACCACTGGTTCGGCGACTGGGGACGGGATACGATGGTCGCCCTGCCGGGCCTGACGCTATCGACCGGCCGCCCGGAAGTCGCTCGCCCCCTCCTGCGAACCTTCGCGCGCTTCGCCGATCGCGGTATGCTCCCGAACTACTTCCCCGAATCGGGCCAGTCGCCTGAATACAGTTCCGTGGACGCGGCGCTTTGGTTTTTCGACGCGCTCAGGCAGTATCACGCTTCGACCCGCGACACCGACCTGCTCCGCGAGCTGTTTCCTTTGCTTGCGGAAATCATCCATGACTACGCGCAAGGGACGCGTCACCGCATCCATGTGGACCCTCAGGACGGCCTGCTCTACGCGGGCGAGCCCGGCGTGCAGCTCACCTGGATGGATGCCAAAGCAGACGACTGGGCAGTAACGCCGAGGACCGGCAAACCCATTGAGGTGAACGCGCTCTGGTTCAATGCGCTGATCACGATGGCCGATTGGGCCCGTATTTTAAAACGCTCGCCGCGCGACTACCAGAAGATGGCCGAGCACGCTCGCGTCGGATTCAGTCGATTCTGGAACGAGACCGCGGCGTGCTGCTTTGACGTCCTCGACGGGCCCCAGGGAAACGACGCGTCCTTGCGCCCTAATCAGATTTTCGCGGTCTCGCTGCCGGAAAGTCCTCTCACCCCAGGCCAGCAGCGCGCCGTCGTTGACGCCTGCGCGCGCCGTCTCCTCACGTCCTGTGGACTGCGCAGCCTGGCGCCGGACAACCCTCATTACCGGGGCTCCTACGTGGGACCACCCCGCGACCGGGACTCCGCCTACCACCAGGGGACCGTATGGGGATGGCTGCTCGGGCCGTTCGTCTTGGCCCATCTGCGCGTCTATAAGGACCCGGTTCTTGCGGCTTCCTTTCTTGAACCGATGGCACAACACCTCGGGACCTACGGCCTTGGCACCGCCGGTGAGATCTTCGACGGCGACTCGCCGTTCGCCCCAAGGGGCTGCATCGCGCAGGCCTGGACAGTTGGCGAACTCATCCGCGCCTGGACGACCGTTAAGGTGTCACAGTCGAAGACGCGAGGACCGCGGGCCAACGTCAGGTCTCGAAATTAAGTCTCGAGCTCAAGACCTGAGGCAGTTCCCACACCCGCGTGAGACGGCCCATTCAGACCGGCCCGTCGCCTGGCTTGTGACCTCTAAAGACTTCGAGTTTTTGCGGGTCCGACCGGCAGTTTTCCATCCACCGTTTTTCCCGAGCAGTCCGATCACTCCCGAGCACCCCAGTACCAGTACATAGGTACTGTTGACTCCCATCGGTCGGGGGCTTGAAAATTTGAATGGATACTCAGCGAATCTTAATCCTGGCTACCCGCCGAACACTGCGGTCCGCCGCCGAGGAAGAATGATCGAATTTGATCCCGAGAGGGAACGTTTCATCGCTCTATTCGCCACCAAGCTTAAAGAGCTGCGAAAAACCCCGTACGCCCAACGCGATATCCGGGAGCTCGAGCGGTTTGCAGGACGCTGCCTGGACGCCGTCAAGCAGGCCGTTGACGGAGACCGGGCGAAACTGGAGCGCTTCGTCCAGGAAAGCGCGCTCAACCGGGGGAAAGAGAGCTTCAAGGCCTGGCATGTCATGCAGGGGTTCGACGCGTTTCGCGACACTGCGAAGATGGTGCGCTGGTCGGATTGCGAAAGCTTTGTGAAATTGGACGACGTCCTGCACTGGGCCACAAACACTTACGTGCGCGTCTATGAAGAACTGCTTACGGAACGAGGTCTGGTGCGGATGGTGGAGTCGCTGACGCTCGCCTTGGAGGCCAAGGAGAAGTACACGTCCTCGCATTCCCAATCGGTCCAGAAGATCAGCGAGAACATCGCGGGCGTGCTCGGTGTGGACATCGGGCTGGCGGGCCTGTTCCACGATATCGGCAAGATCAATGTGCCGGACAGCGTGCTGACCAAGGCCGGCCCCCTGACTGAGGAAGAGTGGGCACTCGTCAAACAGCACCCCTATCACTCCTTCCGGATCATGTCCCCCATATATCCCGAGGCGGCATCCATTGTCCTGCGGCACCACGAAAGGCCCGACGGGCGCGGTTATCCGCTCGGTGAAACCGTCATCCCGGTTGAAGCGAATGTGGTCTCGGCGGCGGATACGCTGCACGCGATCTGCTCCAACCGGAGCTATCGTCACCATCAAAAACTTGATTTCGCTCTGGAACAAATTCGGCAGAAAAAGGGAACGCAGTTCCTCCCCGAGGTGGTCACGGCGCTCGAGAAGACCTACGGAGACATGGCGGGCTTCCTCACGGAACTCAGCGCGGAATAGGAGGGATTCGTCTTCATGGAAGCGGAAGCAGCTCAACAGGAACGGCGGCGGCCACGAAAGCGCATGGGGGTACGTCTGCCGATTTCGCTCGAATGGACCCCCAGACAAGGCGTCATCCGCCGGACGCGCGGGATGACCTTCGACTTCAGCCCTCTTGGTGTTTACTGCCACGTCGAGGAGCCAATCCCCCAGGGCCAGCGGGTCGAATTTGACGTCGTATTCCCCGCAGAATTGACCGCCACCGCACCGCTCGCGATACACTGCCGAGGGATCGCATTGCGAACGAAGATTGAAGGCCGCCTTTTCGGCGTGGCCGCTTCGATCGAAAGCCGTGACACTCGGGACCTCGGCGACCTGGGCCTCGACCCGGAACGTCGCGTTCGCCGGCGCATCAAGCCGGAGCACGCAGCTTCAGTTGAATTTCCAGGCCTCCAGGCCGAGATCCGGGACTTCAGCGAGACGGGGGCTTTCATTGCGGATGAGCGGCCGCTTCCGATCGGACGCCAACTGGACGTCCGGTTCCGAATTGATGAGTCCGGCCCGCCCATCGAAGTCCGTGCCGTCGTCCGGCGCGTCGAGCCTCAGGTCGGAATGGCCGTGGAGTTTATTTCGCTGAGCCTGGAAGCGGCGACCCGCCTGCGGCAGATGGTCCGTCAAAACGACGCGCTTCCGGCCTTGAACATTCGCGGTGAATTAAGCCAGGCCCTGATCTAGATTTGAGAACCCGCCAAGGCCACGGCTCAGCCGCGTTGCTGCCACGCCGTGACCGCAATCCGTCGGGTAGTCTCTGCCCGCCTTGTCCCGCCCCGAGCTTTTCCAGCACACTCGGGGCGCATCTTCCCACCCACCACGTCTAATTTACGGTCAGAAATGAAATACTGAGTTATCTAAAAATCAAGGCAGCTCCGAGGGAAGTCAGGAACAAACTGTATCCGCAGTCGCGCGAGGCGTTAGAGCCCTGAGACCGTGCAGTCCTTGAATGGAGTGGGTAATTGCTCCATTTGTCCGGCCCTTTCAAAAAATGCAGCCATCCTCCGGGCATCGGTAACTCCAACTTTATCAATGAGATAGACAAACTCCGATCGAGAGATTAGATTTGGCTCAGGTCTTGCTGTGCAAGACTTTGCAACTTCCACTACGGAAGCGTACGTGAAGCCGGGCGGCACTGCGGGCTTGCGTTGACGGATCAGAAATTTTGAATGAGGCCAAAACCCCGCCCGGCTCGATATGTGGAACAGACTGCGGCCGTGCCTGGCCCGCATTCGCGGACGAGGTGGCTAAGGGGCGGCTCTGCCTGACAATCTGCGTCCTCTGAGCCGTTTTGGAGTCCATGACCCGAGCGATTCCAACGACGCTGAAGAAACACAAACCAGGAAATACGACCGTGCGTAGATTCCTCCGCGAAGAAGGACATTATTGAAGACCGAGTAATTGCGAATAGAAAATGACACGAATTTTACAACCCGATTACAAGCGTCCCGAAAGCTGGATGGTAACATGCGGCCTATCGGAAATCTGATTGAAGGATACGCACTGATGGAGCTTTTGGTATCTCGGCACTCTCGCTCGAACGATGAGAAGCGGTTAACGTGCAATCCATTCCGAGCCCAAGGGGGAACGATGCGAAGAACTCACTTTTTCGCCGCGATATTGATTTCCAGTCTCGCGACACTGCTCAGCTCATGCGGAGGCGCCAACAATTCGCAACTGATGACGGGCACTCCGGTAAGCTTGATCATGAGGGATGCGCCCCCGATGGGCGTGACAGTCCTGTCTTTTGAGATAACTGTTACGGGCGCTCTCCTCGAGCCCGGGGACGTCCCTCTCGTCAACAAAGCGATCACAGTGGAAGTTGAGAAACTGCAAACCGAGACCGCGTTTCTCAATACGGCCAACGCGCAGCCCGGCGTCTATAACAGCATTGCGCTCACCTTTGCCAACCCCGAGCTGACCATCCTAAACAAGTCGGGGAGCCCGATTGGAAACTGCGCTGACGGCGCCGTGTGCGAGCTGAAGCCTGCGCTAAGCCAGGGCTCCGTGATGTACTCCGCTTCGCCATTCCCCCTGACGTTAACTTCGAACACTCCTGTCGGTCTGTTGCTGGACTTCGACTTGAACGCGTCCATCCAGACCGACCTGTCGGTCAACCCAACAATCACCTTGACGCAACTTCCGGCCGTGCAAGGAACGGGAGAACTCGAGGACCTCGAAGAGGTCATGGGCCAGGTCACTGGGAAGGATACGGACAAGAGCCAGTTCACTTTGCAGACGGACGCCACCATGTCGCTAACAATCGATGTGAACGGCAGCACGGAGTTCGAAGGGTTCGACGAAATCGGGCTCGCGAATAGCTTTTCGAGCGTGGCCATGGGGCAGAACATCGAAGTTGATCTGGGCCTGATGTCCGGCGGCGCCCTCCTGGCCAAGAAAGTCGAGCTCAAGGAGAACGCCAACGGCGAAGAGGTCGAAGGCACCGTTGTTTCCGTGGACAGTCCCACTCAGTTCAAGGTGGTGGCGCTCGATGAGATGCCGGACATCGCCGGGATGGAAGTGGGCAATGTTGTCACCGTCGCCATTCAGAGCGGCGCCAGCTTCCGCGTGGACGCGGACGGGCTGACGTTGCCTTCTGATGTGGTTTTCAACAGCTCCGCTGACCTTCTGGTGGGGCAGAATGTCGAGGTGAGGCTAATCTCCGGCTCTTCGGGGACTTCGGTTACTACCGATCGGCTAACTCTGAAGATGTCCCAGTTCCCAGCCAAGGTCGCTTCGGTGAACGGCAGCAACTTCACCGTCAACAACCTGCCGACCTTATTCACGGGCGCCAGTCCTGCGATTACGGAGATAAACGTGGTCACCACGCTGGAGACAGAGTTCGAGGACGTCGCCAACGTTACTGCGCTGAACTCCGGCGATCCCGTTTCTCTGCGCGGCCTGCTATTTAAGACGACGGCGAGCCCGGAACTCGTCGCCAGGAAGGTCCGCAAGCGCTGATTGATCACCTTCCCAACGCACCGTGACGAGCCGTCCCCGCGCGGACGGCTCGTCGTTCCTCTCAGCTCGCACCATCCTCCACAAATTGAAATCACACTTGGCTTGGAAGCCCGAAAGAAGCAGCGGGGGAAGGACTACCAGATCAGCGCCGCGGGTGCCTTGCCGGAAAGGACATCTTGATCCAGCTCATACCCGAAGCCCGGTTTTTCGGAGAGCTCGACAAACCCGTTCCGGGGCTGCGGCTCGCCCTTCAGGACTGCTTTTCCACCCTGGGCGAAGATATCTACGAACTCGGCGCGGGGGGCGTTGGTGGTCGCCATAACGAAGTGGTAGGTGGGAGCGCCGACCCCATGAGGGATGACGGGCAGGTCGTGGGCGCTGGCCATGGCGGCGATCTTTCTCAGCTCGGACAGACCTCCCGCGCGATAAATATCGGGCTGGAGGATATCCACGGCTTTTTTCTCAATCAGGTCTCGAAACCCGTAGCGGGTAAATTCGTGTTCGCCGCCCGTGATCAGCATGTCCGGAACGGCGTCTTTGATTTTACGGTAGGAGTCGATCTGGTCCGGGGGAACGGGCTCTTCAATCCACAAGACGTCGAATTCGGAAACGGCCCTGGCCAGCGCAATCGCATAAGGGACGTCGAGAGACATATAGCAATCGAGCATGATGTCGCCGTCGGGGCCGATCAATTTGCGGGTCTTCTCGACGAGTTCAACATTTTTCCGCAGGCCCTCCTTGCCGTCGGCCGGCCCGTGCGGCAAAGCCAGCTTCACGTCCCGGAAACCTTCCTGAAGGTGCCGCTCGGTCAGGTTCCCCGTCACATAAACCGGAATTTTTTCTTTTGTCCTGCCACCCACGAGCTTATAGACAGGTTGCCCGAGTGCTTTCCCGACGAGGTCCCAAAGCGCGATATCGATTCCGCTCATCACCTCGATCACGGCGCCTTTTCTGCCATAGAACTGGGACGCTTGGAACATTTGTTCCCATAGCAACTCAATTTCGAAGGGATCTCGACCGAGGAGAAGTTTTTTGAACTGTTCTTCTATGATCGGGCAGGCCAACTTCCCTTTGCCCCCGCCGACCATGCCCAGGCCGTTTATCTGTTCGTCGGTTTGAATTTCGATAATGGCCGACGTCATTGGCCCAAACCAGCTCGAGCGTTTCTCCTTGTAGGGGGGATAGACCGCCATCGGGTTGGCGATCAGACCTTCGCTCAACCAGGAGATTTTCATCGGGATGGGGTGGACCTTGATATCGGTGATGCGCAAGACGTTGACTCCTTGGTCGGCCCGAATTCCGGAACTATCGCAAGTTCGTCGCCCCCGGGGGCGCTACCCTAGGTCCCGCTAGGAAGGCACCCCAATCCGAAACTTTAATTCATGTCGAACACATCCCTCAGCTTGGCGGTCAATTCCGGCCGCACGTGGGCGTGCGCCTTTTCGTATTCCTCGATGGCACCCGGCTTGAGCCTCAATTGAAACGCAGCTCGCTGCATCGCTCCACCTCATGAAGAGACCCCGGGGCGCAGTAAGAAGAGGGACCGAGTGGGGTAAGTCGCGGGCAAAGGGAGACGTTTCATCTTGGCTTCTATCGACTTCATCGGGGGAACGTCACCACGGCGACGGCGAAGCCTGCCAGTGTCAGGCTATCAGCCTTTAACCGAGTTGAAACGGGAGCCTGGAGACCGGTCGTTTGATCCACGACCTCCACAACGGCACCCGCGGACCCCGGCAAGGCTGCCTCGACGGCCCGCTCGCGTTTGTTCACCAGCAGTACTTTTCGCTTACCGTCGCGCGTGCTGAAACCCTGCGCATAGACATACGGAATATTAATGCCGGTCTCGACCAGTTTGTCCGAGGGCCCGAAATTGTCGCGCAACAATTTAAGCGCCCAATAGCGAGCATTCGGCTGGCCCGAGCTCCAGTCCACCATGCTGACGCTGGGGAATTGCGTGGGATACCCGACGAGCTGCGATTCCCCGGCCACATCGATGCCCAGTCGGGCAAGTTCGGCGTAAAGGTAGGCGTAAACCGCCGCGCACAAATTCCACCAGTCAGCCGGGATCGGCTTGAAGACGTAACCCGGCTCGCCCTGCGAGAAATCGTCGGACGAAATTGCTCCAATCTCGTCAACGGTCGTCCGGGTCTCCGGCGACAAACGCTCGCGAATGGATTCGATGTAGCGGACCGAATCGAGGAAACGTTCGGCCTGGTCAAAAAATGTGAACTGGTATGTTTCGGGTTTCTGGTCGGCGGTCGGCGTTGCGTAAAAATGGTAGGAAACCATATCGAGCGGTATCCCCGGCTTGTGATTCTGGTGATTCAGAAAATATTCAAAAAACTTCGGCGCTTTTGTCGGGGCCGCCAGGGCCAGGCCGACGAATTTCGTTTCAGGCGACACCCGCCGGACCGCCTCGACGACCGCGTCATAGAGGGCCGTGTAAGTCTCCGGGGACATCTGATGCTCGAAATCAACCTCGTTGAGGACCTCCCAGTAGTCAATCTTGTAGTGGTGGCTGGACCCGTGCCACTGGCCATTCTCGTCACTAAAACCACCCTTGGCGTACCAGCTCGCCAGCCGGCCGTAATACTCGCCGACCTCTTTCATCGCCGGATCGCGCAACTCAGTCCCCTGCTCGTAGTCCCACGTTGCCTGATCGGGATCGGAGGGATAAGCAATCGGTTTCGGCGTCTTGAACATCCACTGGGGGATCGTACTGAAATTGATGATGACGGGGTGGCCGGCGGTCGCCTCAAAAAAATCGATCGTAAGGGGATCAATGAGCGAGAAGTCCCAGGAAGTGTGACCGCCCTGGGGGGGATCCAGCTCGGCCACACCGAGCTTCGGATAAGGCAACCACGGCACGTAGCGGGCATAGTCCGCTCTCAAATCGCGAAGCGCCTGGAAAACTCTATCGTGGATGGCCGACCCGCGACGGAGCGGCGGGTTTACGACGACTTGGAGTGTCGCGGTGGTCTTCGAAACGCGGACTACTTTGTCCCAATTCACCGTTACTTTGGCTGCGTCTGCCGCCGCGGCGGGCGCGGCCCCCGGGGAAACAAAAAGAAGCAAGACCAGGATGGGATGCGTAAACCAGGTGTTTCTTTTCATTTCGATTGCTCCGCTGAGATTCTGTCTCCTCGCCAAGTCATCCAGGCGGTCTTCCAGGGCGCTTGAGTCCCCCAGTGCAGGCCGATAACCTCTGCGATCAAAAGGCCTGCATCGAGGCGCTCAAAATCGATTTTGGAATCTCAGTTCAGAATTCCCAAACGCGGCACGACTCCCCGGAACTCAGCCTTCTCACAAGGCGAATGCTCCAGGAGGTCATGGCCTTCCGCCGCGCGGACGCGCTCCTCGCCCCCCGGCCTCCAGGGCAAAAAAAGAGCGGCACGACGCAACGCGACCCGCTACCAAAGCAGCTTGAGCCCGAACTGGATTTCTCTGGGATCAATGCGAAGACCGCCGATCCGTCCGAACTGGCCGGGAACCAGGTCGGTCGAAGCGTCGCCAAACTGTGTGTGGTTCCAACCATTAAAGAATTCGGCTCGGAACTGCGCCGCAAGTTTTTCGGAGACCCGAGTCTCCTTCATGATCTGGAAGTCCCAGTTGTTGATGCCTGGCATCTCGAGGCTATTCCGCGCTGAATTGCCCTGCACGTGCCTCCCCGGAGTACAAGGGTCGATGGTCGGACAGCCAGGGACGACAAACGCGCCTGCATCGAGCCAGTTCGTATAAGACTGATTCCCCGGGTAAGGGTTCCCGATTTGGTCAGGACGGGACTGGCTAAAGGCGCCGAGGTCTGGCCAGTCAAACGGAAGGCCGGCCGTTTTGTACTGGCCTGTCGAGAATGTGGTGATTCCGTTGATTTTCCAGCCACCCGCCAGGCGGTTGACTACGCCCGATGCTCCGGAAAGGAATCGCTTATTCCCCCCGAAAGGCAATTCGTACAAATAGCTGAAGACCAACCGGTGCCGGACGTCAAACGTGGAGTTGCCTTTATCGAGCACTTTGAAGTTGGCAGACGAGGCTGAGAACTCGTCCGTCCCGCCGAGATCAAGTGCATGGCTCCAGGTATAGGAGCTCAACAGATACAGGCCGGCCGAGACCCTCTTTTCTACCCGCAGAGTGAGTCCATTGTAGTTGGACCAACCGCCGCCGTAAGTGACCAGAATCCAACTGAACTGCGGGTACGGCTCTCGGAGCGTGATGGGGATTGTCCCCGTGGGGTCCTCGCTTGCAATATTCTGATTCCGCCGCTGCCAGAGCTTCTGCCCGGTATTTCCAATGTACCCGAGGTCAACCACCCAGTTTTTCTCAAAGATGTGCTGAGCGTCCAGCGCCCACTCCTGCACGTAAGGCGTGCGGTTTCGTTTGTCAATGCTGAAGGGGTTTGAAGTCCCGCCTCCCAAGGCCCCCAGAGGGAAAACGTTCGCGAGCGAGATCGTAGGAGTCTTGGGATCTGAGTTGAGAGTCTGAGAAGAGAAGAAGTCAGGCCCAATGACCAGGAATTGTAATTCGTTCCAGTTGTCCGTCGCATAGAAAACCCCGAAAGACCCGCGGAAAACCGTGTCTTTGAGGAAGTGGGGCGAATAGGACAGGCCCACTCGCGGGCCGAAATCGTTCCAGTCCGGGTCGACGACACCGTTCCTGACGCCGCCGCTCTTCGAGGTGACGGGACGAGCAACCGCAGGGTCGAACCACTGAGTCCTGTTCGCAAGGTCATGGGGAGTACCCGCGTGCTCGTACCGCACCCCGATATTCAAAGACAACGCGGGCCGAATCCGCCAGTCGTCCTGCAGATAAAAGGCCCACCAGTTGGTCCGCAGGTTTTGCGAAGAATCACCCACGGAGGCGATTGCCTGGAAGGGATCGCCCAGCACGAAATCCCCCAGTCCTCGACCGGTAAAACGCCCATCAAAAGTAAAAGAAGGCACGCCGCCGAAGTCGGTGATCTGGAAGAATTTTTCGCGAATGACGTTCGTGCCGGCTTTTAAGTTGTGGTTTCCGAGGATTTTGCTCACATTGTCAACGAATTGGTAGTCCTCGTCGAGTGCCCCGATGGACTCGGGGTGGGAGCCGACATCCTGAAAACCCGAGAAAGACGCCCTGGGCACGCCGAAGTCGAAGGGGTTCGGCGACGTGTTCGTGAATCCGAAGACGTCGGCGGCGTAGTTCTTCCCTAGCGCGCCTTCCGAGACCAGGAAGGTCTTGCTCCGGTTGTAGCCAAACCGGAACTCGTTGACGATCGTGGGCGAAAAATTGTGCGTTTCAGTGATTGCTAAAACCTGGTTCCGGAGCGGAAAACGCAGCCCCTGTAGAGGCATCACCGCGGGTTCCGCGTGAGGCCTGTCCTCGAAGGAATAGCTTCCATAAATCTGGTCCTTCGAAGTCAGCGTATGGTCCACGCGGACGTTCCCCTGGTTGAAGTCGTTGCGGTTCTTGGGAGAGACGGTGTAATTGAACAGAGGGATTTGCGTCTGCCCACTTGGGATGGAAACGTTGGGCGTCGGGATGAATGGCCCCCAAATTTGGGCCACTGGGTCCAG